>Ga0307423_1002521_pt1 | contig 10165 bp, 5 predicted proteins | sample SalMarWE160310MG_FD_202154 | JGI IMG/M metagenome (GOLD analysis project Ga0307423, IMG submission 202154) | Salt marsh sediment microbial communities from the Plum Island Ecosystem LTER, Massachusetts, United States - WE1603-10 | ecosystem: Environmental > Aquatic > Marine > Intertidal zone >... | reverse complement strand
GGGCGCTGGGTCTTGTCTACGCGGGCATCCTGTATCTGCTGATGCGGCGTAGTCCCTTCGGGTCGGAGAAAATGAAGGAAATCGCCGACATGATCCACGATGGCGCCATGGCCTTTCTAAGGCGCGAATACATGACGCTTGCGGTTTTTGTTGCCGTCCTCTTTATCATACTCTGGCAGGCCATTGCCATCACCTCGGGCATTGCGTTCCTTGCCGGGGCTACGTGCTCGATGCTCGCCGGTTACTTCGGCTTGAAGGCCGCCACCAAGGCGAATGTGAGGGCCACCCACGGGGCGACCATAAGCCAGAGCAAGGCCCTGGGAATAGCCTTCTCAGGCGGGGCCGTGATGGGTATGTCCGTGGCCAGCCTGGGTGTACTGGGATTATCGCTTTTCTATTTCAGGTTTCAGAATGATGCGGCTCTCACGCAGATCCTGAGCGGTTTTGCGATGGGCGCAAGTTCCATTGCGCTCTTCGCCCGTGTCGGTGGAGGCATCTATACCAAGTCTGCGGACGTGGGAGCCGACCTGGTGGGCAAGATCGAAGCCGGCATTCCCGAGGACGACCCCCGCAACCCCGCGGTCATCGCCGACAATGTCGGTGACAATGTCGGGGATACGGCCGGGATGGGTGCCGATCTCTTCGAGTCATATGTAGGATCGGTGGTCGCGAGTATCGCGATAGCGGCGACAATTGTCGGGCTGACTGATGAAAAGAAAGCGGCCCTGATGATCTTTCCTATTCTGATTGTGACGATGGGGACGATAGCCTCATTCGTGGGTACCCTGGCGGTACGGCTCTTCCAGTCGAGGAACCCGGCCGTTGCTCTTCGTCTCTCGACTTATGTGAGCGTGGCTCTTCTGGCCGTCGCAGCTTTGGTGGCTTCGGGGCACCTGGGACTTGAGCTCGATTACTCCTGGGCGGTGCTGTCCGGTATGGTCGCGGGTGTGGCAATAGGACTCCTGTCGGAGTACTATACATCGGGGCCGCCGGTAAGGGATATCGCCAGGAGCTCACAGACAGGCGCGGCCACCAATATTATCGCGGGCCTCTCAGTCGGTATGATAAGCACCACGCTTCCCGTGCTGGCGATAACCGCCGCAATCTACGTTGCATATCACTTCGCCGGGATATATGGAATAGGGACAGCCGCCGTCGGCATGCTGGCGACCATAGGAATGACCATGTCGGTGGACGCCTATGGCCCGATCGCGGACAATGCGGGCGGCATCGCCGAGATGAGCGGGCTTGGGCCCAATGTCAGAAAGATCACCGACAAGCTTGACGCGCTGGGCAATACCACCGCCGCCATCGGCAAGGGTTTCGCCATTGGCTCCGCCGCTCTCACCGCCCTGGCTCTCTTTACGGCTTATGCGGCCACCGTCGGTCTTGATGTCATCGACATCAGGAATCCCCGGGTGGTCATAGGGCTTTTCCTGGGAGGAGCGCTGCCATTCCTGTTCGCGGCCCTGACCATGCGCGCCGTGGGCCGGGCAGCTTTCAAGATGGTGGAGGAGGTCAGGCGACAGTTCAGGGAGATAAAGGGATTGATGGAAGGCAAGGCCAAGCCCGACTCAGCCCGATGTGTTGACATAAGCACCAAAGGCGCGCTTAGAGAGATGATCGTTCCGGGCGTCTTGGCAGTGTGCTCACCGGCCCTGATCGGGATTCTCCTGGGCCCGGAGGCCCTTGGAGGCCTCCTGGCCGGTGCAACGGTCACAGGGGTGCTGCTTGCTATCATGATGGCAAACGGCGGAGGCGCCTGGGACAATGCCAAGAAGTGGATCGAGGAAGGCAACCTGGGCGGCAAGGGATCGGATGCTCACAAGGCCGCCGTTGTCGGCGACACCGTGGGAGATCCTTTCAAGGACACCTCGGGCCCTTCAATGAACATCCTGATCAAGCTGATGTCGGTTGTCTCCCTGGTATTTGGAGTTGTCTTGAGTCGGCTACATTACCAGATATTCGGGTAGGGAATCTACTTCGACGTTGACCCGTCGACATCGATCATGGTCGTGGAAATACCTGAGTATTCCTTGACCATCGGATCGGCAAGATTGGCCAGTTTCTTGGTCACGCACGCGATGCGCAGGGCGGACTCCTCTATGGTGCGAAGCCGCCGGGCAATATCCTCGTCCTTGCCCTCAAACTCCAGCAGCATCAGCTGAGCCTGGCCCAGGATGGCAAACAGCGGATTGTTGATCTCGTGATTAGCGGCCACCGAGGTCTGGGTGATTGCGGCTATCCTCTCCGACTTCACCAGACTTTTCTGGGACTCCTTGAGCGCGTTTATGGTGCCCTCCAGCTCCAGGTTAAGGCGCGTGATCTGCTCGTTCCTCAGGCGCATCTCGCGGTTCTTGGTCTCCAGCTGTTTCTCGAACTTCCGGGTCTCGGTTATGTCTCTTATGACGGCGGACATGGCCTGTTCGCCGCCGTACTCGCAGCTGTGCAGGCTGACCTCCACCGGAATCCAGGTGCCCGTCGAGTGGGTCAGCTTGGACTCGCAGACAATCTTCTCCGCCACCTGGCCGGCGAAATTCACGAGCAGGTCCTTCTCGCCGAGTACATTGGACAACGGGCTGCCGATGAGTTCGTGCAGAGGTATATCGGTCAGTTGTGAGACAGCCCTGTTGGCGTAGGTGATCTTTCCGTCTGCGGCGATCAGGTAGCCGTCGTCAAGGTCCTCGACCAGCCTGCTGAACTTGTTCTCGGATTTTGCCAGCTGCTCCTCCAGCTCGGCTTTCACGGTAATGTCCTCGATGATCGCGATCGCGCCGACTATTTTGCCTGAGGAGTCACGGTGCGGGAACACTCTGAAGTTCTGAACAGCCTCGCTGCCGTCCAGGAGTTTTCTTCTCCACCCGTACCGGACGAAGGGCTTTCCCTTGAGGACCTGCTGGGCGAGCTCGCCGAAGCCCTGTTCAACAAGATGGGGGAGAGCTTCAAAGACCTTCTTGCCCTGGAAGTCGTCCCGCTTGTAACCGTAAAGTCTCTCGAAGCCCTTGTTGAAAACTGTGATAGTCATGTTCTCATCGAACACCATCACGCCCAACTCCACACTATCGACCACGGTCTCGATGTACTCCTTCAAGATGCTCATCTCCCCGACCTGCCTGGTCAGGAGGGATAGCAGGTCGGCGTTGTCAATCGCCACTGCAAGGGTGGTTGCAAGGACCTTGAGGTTCTCCAGCTCTTCATTGGTAAAGACCCGGTGCCAGCGGGTCTCACATGCCAGGATGAAGCCCATGACCTCGTTCTTGGACAGGAGGGGCACCACAAGCCCGCTCTTGCATCCGGCCTGTCCGGCAAGTTCGGCGATCAGGTCGTCGTCGCACGCGTCGAAAGTGAGTCTCTCTCCGATCCTGATCCTCTCTGAGAGGGCCTCGGAACAGGGGACGGCTTTGGGCCGGGGAGCCTCTGTTCCATCTTCGAGTTCAGGCAGGTACGGCTGATAGGATTCCCTGGCCTCGTCCCTGACATAGACGGTGGCCCTGGCACCATTCAGGATACCGGAGGCCGCCTTCGCGGCATTGCCGGCCAGCTCGGGAAGGCTCTTCCAGGACGCCAGGTTCCGGGATACCTCGTTCAGCATGCTCAAGTCCCGGTTCTTCTTCTGCAGGTCCTCCATTATGTTGAGGGAACAGACGTGCATCTCCTTGAGCTCGCGGTTGAGCCTGTCGAGACTCTCCTTGGCGGCCAGCGCCTGGTCATGCAGGCCCAGCCGCATCACGGTGCCGCACAGATGCATGGCGATCAGGCTGAGCTCCCTGGCCGGGGGGCAGTCGGCATCCATGGGAACAAAGTCCACCAGGCACCACTCTTCATCATCAAGCCTGAAGCATGACAGATGGTGATGCCGGCCTTCGATGTCCAGGGTCTTCACATCAGGTGCGGGGGGGAAGTTGGATGAGTCGGCGCGGTGGCTACTTGCCCCTTCGCTGCCACTGGAGGCGTTTTCGCTCTTGAAGCACTTGGCAATCTTCTCGATGGAGGATTCCCCTGTCCCGTGTCTTGCGATCACTTCAGCTTCGTCTCCCTTAAGCCGCACCAGCGAGCAGCCCTCGAGGGAGTATCTCGATGACACCTCTTCCAGGCATCTTGAAAGCGATAGGGTCGCAGACGGACTGGTAGCCAGGTCAGAGTGGTACAGGTGGGCCAGTACGCCGACCAGGCCGGCCATGCGTTCCTTCGTCAGGCTGTCGAACCATTCCTTCAATGTATGCTACTCCTTACCTTTGCTGCTGAGTTTCATTACCAGTTCCCTCAAGCCGGCATTCTCACGCTTGAGATCCGCCATCCTGACCTCCCTGCCGGCTGTGAGCCTTGTGTATCGTCTCAGGATGTCCTTTTCCTGGTCCATCTCGGAGACGAGTTTCAGACGCATGAGAACGGATCCCAGCAGGTTGGCCGCGATGCGGAGCAGGGGCATCGTTCTCGGCCCTATGCTGTCATCGGGATCTGACCACGCCATCAGCAGGGCATACTCCGGAGCCACTCCCTGTCCGGCGGGAACAAACGCGAACTGGGATATCCGCTGTACCTGCCGGAAGAACCCGTCCTCGGGGCAGCTGTCACTGACCTTGGTGCAGAAGACCGGATTTCCCTGAGAAAAGAAGGGCTCGAGGATCTCTTCGCGGTCGCGAGAGACGAGGTTAGCCCGCAGGCTCTCAGGACTCCTGTTCGCGTGCGGAGTTATCAGCATCTCATCATTGTCTTTTCTTCTCAGGACGCAAACGAGGTCGCAATTCAGGGTCGCTGCCAGGACGTTTATGATTCTCCTGATCAGCGTGTTGGGATGCTCGTCATCCATCAGCAGGCCTGAGAGCTTCTGCACAAGCTGTATGTTGCTGTTCGCGGTTCGCTGGTGAGTCAGCAAGTCCTGAAACACACACACCATGTGCCGACCGCAAGAGGTGTCGAGGCGCGAGAGCCCGAGATCAGACACGAAGAAGAGAGCCTGGGTATTGACATACAGCGCGCTTGTCAGGGTCGCGTGCTCGGGATAGGCCGGAAGCTCCTGTGGCAAGCTGGTTTCGAGACGAAGAACGTCGAAGAGGCTCTTGCCCGTCAGATCCGACCTGGACCGGCCGGCCAGCTCGCAGAACGCCCCGTTTGCCCCGGCGATCCAGTGCCTGCTCTCGGTTATGACCGCCGGATGTTGCAGGTCGTGTTCCACCCGAAGGAGGTCCCGTTCGTGACTGGCTACCAGCGGCCTCGATTCTGTAAGCAGTGTTCTCAAGCAGTCTGTATGCCGGCGACACATGGTCCTGACATTGTCCAGTGAGTTTCCCGGTCTGAGTTTGCAGAGCAGAAATCCCTTTATGGGATCGTCGGGCGAAAGGGGTATCGATACGAGCACGGCCTCCGGGTCGGGGCTGAAGATGCCCGCGAGCTTAAGGCTGGTGAGCTCCTCATGGGTTGCCTTGACGGTGCGTCCGGAATTCAAGAAGTCACGCGCGGTAAAGACCTCATGGGGCAGGTCTCCGGCGGAGAGGAGAGTCCCTTCACAGTGTACCGCGACAGTGGTGGGCGAGATTTCGACCGGCATCAATACGACGAGTTCATCGACCGGCAGTCCGGTCTTCCATCCCTCATCTGCGGCCGTTTCTGTCCTGTTTCGTGTCGGTGTTTTCACGGGCCGGATCTACTCCTCTTCGGGGATTTGGCACATATACCCCTCCCTTGACAGGGTAAACCACCTCAGACCGTGTATCGGCGCCTTTGAGACTGCCCTTTAGGCACCAAGAATTGGATTGAGTCTGTTCATGATGGATGGTAGGATGCGAGTGCAAGGTTGGGAGTTCAGACTCAGATTTGAGCCTGTGCAAATCCGAGTTCTCTGAAGAGCCTCCTGTTCCGACATCGGAAACGAGGAGGCAAAGGAGTTGTGCTAATGAACTGGATTTGCGGCAAGATCCCTGGAAACAAGTAAGATGACTATGATTCGCCGCGGATTGCTTTCTGTTCTACTCTTCTGTGTCGTCAGCTCATCCGGCCTGCAGGGATCAGATCGGATTCTGAACCTCCGGAGCCTTGAACTTCCAACCTTCGAGCACGAAGAATGGAGATTCAAGGGATTTCCAATACTGGCCTGGTGGCCTCCTCCGGGGACAGCCACGACTCGGGACTTCCTCCTTTACAAGGAGGCCGGCTTCACCATCTACCCGGTTAATCCGGACGTTGGATTCGACAACTCCGTCAGGTTAGCTGAGCAGGTGGGACTTCCGATTCTGATCTGGAGATCGTATCAGGACTTCGGTCTTCCGAGAATCAAAGGCCCCACCGCGTTTTGCGCCGACAGTGCAAGTATCGTGGTGGGTTGGATCACGGCGGATGAACCCCAGGGAATGCGAGCCATAGTCAAGGCCATCACAGGAGTTAATGAGCTAATGCAGGAAGATCCCAGTCGTGTGGCCTTCTTCAATATGCTCCCACCTCGCAGGCAGGGCACCCCTGACACAGAGGCGATCATAGATGCTGCTGTTCGCTGCGGTATGCCGATTCTGAGCTATGACAGTTACGTCATGAGGCACGATGGGACTAATGAGGCCAAAGAGCACTTTGACGCTCTGGAGGTCTTTAGAGAAGCTTCCACGCGCCATGGTGTCCCCTTCTGGGCCTTTGCCCTCACTTCGGGACATTCCACATTCCGCCGCCCGAGCGAAAGCGACCTGCGCTGGAAGCAATATACCAACCTCGCCTATGGAGCCAAAGGTCTGTGGTATTTCTGCTACTGGGGCCCCAAGAACTGGCGGCACTGGGACAAGGCCGCCATTGTCGATCCTAGGAACGGAGAGAAAACAGAGCTGTACGAATATGTAAAGGCGATTAACAATGCCGTGCTGGATATGGGTGACATTCTGCTTGGGCTCACCAGTGATGGCGTTGTTCATACGAGACCGCAGGAGGGCCATCGGCCGTTCCGGATCAACGAGTACTGGATCTCCGACATAGTAGCCGAAGATGCCCTGATAGGTTTCTTTCACGACATGAATGGAACGCCGCACGCTATGGTCGTAAACGCGCAGCACGGGATGAACAAATCAGCCGAAGAAACCGCTGATACGCTCGAACTGACGTTCGCCCCGGAGGTGCGGTCCGTTGTCGCTATCAGCTGGCTTGATGGCTCACCAGGCCCCATCGCCCTGAAAGAGCAGAGAGCATCATTGCGGCTGCATGGGGGAACAGGTGTCCTGCTGAAGGCTGAGATGGCGAGAGACCATTAGCGGATGTGCCCCATCTGTTCCACGCTGGGATTGGCTCTTGCTGACGCAATGGCCTGACAAAGACCGCTCATCCGAAATGGGCCAGGATCAAGGGAGCAGACCAGGGCGATCGGGTTCCTGAACCCAGCCGTTCTCAAGGCCGCAGTCGGCGAGGATCCGGATGGCTTCCAGGTGCTCTTCCCTTGTGATCCTGCGGTTGATCTCAGGATGGTTTTGGGCAGGGCCCGCCGGGAAGTACTGGGACATGAGACTCACGGCTGTCTCCGGCGAGAGCTCCCGCGCGATGAAGGCAAGGATATCGCGGGTCTCGGAGAGTAGGGAGGGAAGGATCAGATGCCTGATGATCAGACCGCTCCCGGCGATCCCGTTCTCAGTTCCGTCCGCTGTCTCAAGGTGCCCGACCTGGTCGAGCATAGCCCGGACGGCAGGCCCGTTGCATTGCGGGTAGTCGCGGGCCCCTGAGTAGCGTTCCGCCGAGAGAGGATTAGAGTAGCGCATGTCGACGAGATAGATCTGGAGGAGGCCCTCGAGCATCTTGATGGTCTCAACGCTCTCGTACCCGCTGCTGTTATAGACCACCGGGATCTTCATACCATGGTCGCGGGCCGTGAAAATGGCCTCCACGATACCCGGCAGGTAATGGGTGGGGGTTACGAGGTTGATGTTGTGAGCGCCTTTGGCCTCGAGCCGGAGCATCATGCCGGCCAGGTCCTCCGCCGTCACGTCGTTTCCGTGACCGAGCTGGCTTATGGGGAAATTCTGGCAGTAGACGCACGCCATGTTGCAGTGCGAGAAGAAGATGGTACCCGAACCACGCCTGCCGGAGATAGGGGGTTCCTCCCCGGTATGCAGGCAGTAGCTCGCGACCCTCAAGCCCGCACCGGCTCTGCAGACCCCGGTTTCCCCTTTGAGGCGGTTGACGCCGCATCGCCTTGGACAGAGGTGACAGGCCTGGAGTTGAGTCTCGAAGAAGTCGATCTGGTCCCGGCGCGTGGGCAACTTGAGCCCCGCTCCTAAAAGCCCGGCCCGAACATGTAGGTGAGTCCAAAGTGGTGGGTGGTGCCCAGGGCCAGCTCATCATCGAAGCGAGCGGCGTAATCGATCTGGAAATCCTCGTAGACAAAACCAAGCCCGAAGGTGGGCACGTTCCTGCTGTAGTCGCCTCCCTGGTAGAGATAGCCTCCCCTGACGCTGAAGCCGGTCTCGAGAATGGGGACATCAAAACCAAAACCGCACTGGGTCTGGTCTGATCCCGAGATGCTTGCGGTCAGGTCGGCGGAGATTCGCCTGGGAAGGAGCAGATGGCCGCCAAGCGAGAATGCCAGTGGAAGGGATTCATCCTCGCCCGCTTCCCAGCCGGCGGAGCCGCCCAGGTTTCTCACCGCGAGCGCCAGAGAGAAGTTGGATCTCATTTCCAGCAGGGCCGTCAAGTCGATGCCGAAGGCGCTCACGCCCGCGCCCTCGAGGCTGGTATTGCTGAAGAGCATTTTGAAGAGGAAACCCAGAGACGCATAAGGCGAGACCCTGCAGCCTGCGCCGGCGGCCAGCTTCTCGGTGGCCCAGCTTGAGCCTTGCGAGAGCTCCAGGCCCGAGTGGTCGAACTCAAAGCCCACGCCGAAGCGCCGGCCGAAGGTCTTCGCGCCGGGGACTGCGATTCCAGGACCCAGCGGCATCACGCCTGACAATGTGGTTCGGGATGCTGAAAGCCCCTGAGCCTGGCCGCCGTAGCCGATGCCCACCCCGGAATGCGTCAGGAAAGGAAGGGCGGCCGGGTTCAGTCCAAAGCCCAGCGCATTTCCGGTTTCCACGAGGCCGGTCTCTCCCATTGAGATGGATCTCACCGAGTGGGCCGCAAAGAGCCCGACTCCCCCGAGCCCGTCGTGGCCTCCCAACACTGTGGAGGGAAGGCCCGCCAGGACCACCACAAGAACCGCAATCAGCTTTGCCGGGAGAGTGCCGGTGAGAATCGCCCGGAGATTCGCCAGAAGATATCCCTTCTCAGTGTGTATCATCTTGCCACCACGACAGCTTTCTTTTCCACATCTGTGGAGCCGTCGGCGTACTTGATCTCAAAGACCAAGGCATAGGGGCCGTTCTTTACCTGTTTGCCATCGGTATCGGTCAGGTCCCAGATCATTTCGCCAAACCGGTCCGGGTCGTCATCGACAACAGTCTGAGTATAGGTCCCGGTGATCGAGAAGATTCTCAAGACTATCTGGCTGGGAGCCCTGGTGAGGTTGATCTCCATGGTCGCCGGACCAGCCAGTCGCTCATCAACCCGGATGCCCATCTGCTCGACATACTCTACACTCACGGTCTCCGAGGGTTCCGAATAGTGGCCGGCCACATCCCTGGACATGGCGTAGATCTCATTCATGCCAAGACTGAGGTTCAGAGTCGCAGTGAAGGTCCCGGAGCCGCTGCAGGTCGTTCGTTTCTTGACGGTGCCGTTCAGATATACGAACAGCGAGTCTCCGGCCCCGCATCCCCCCGTTACAGTCAGGACCGGGTCCGAGACCCGCTCGGGCACCGGATTGATGGTCGGCGCATCCGAAGGCGCGGTCCTTATCGTGACCTGCCGGGTAACCATAGACTCATAGCCCGGTGTGTCGGTGGCATATACCTCGAGATCATAATCTCCATCGCTCTTAAGCGAATCAGGCCACTCCACGGACCACGTAATCGGGCAGCATGGCGCCGGGACCGGCACGGTCACGCTGAGGTAATTCATGTCTCCATTGAACCTGAAGCCAATCGAATCGACTTCATTTCTATCATAGAACGTACCCCTCACTTGATCGGGGAAGGTGTCCATCACGGCTTCCTCAGGGAAGTCGATGGTAAGATCGGGTCCCTTAAGATCCAGGTCAACCGAGTGGGAAGAGCTCGCCGAGTTGCCGGCCGGGTCATGAGTACTTATCTCAAGCGCATAGACACCG
>Ga0307423_1002520_pt1 | contig 10174 bp, 8 predicted proteins | sample SalMarWE160310MG_FD_202154 | JGI IMG/M metagenome (GOLD analysis project Ga0307423, IMG submission 202154) | Salt marsh sediment microbial communities from the Plum Island Ecosystem LTER, Massachusetts, United States - WE1603-10 | ecosystem: Environmental > Aquatic > Marine > Intertidal zone >... | reverse complement strand
TTAAACGGCATCAGAAAGAGAGAAGTGCAATGAAAATACTTGCCGCCTTGTCTATAGCGATTTGGTTGGCTCTGTCATGTGTTGCGCCAGGCTTGGCCGCCGATTGGCAATATCCCGTGATAAAGGGCGAGGGCGGAATCGTTTCGTTGCCCAAGGCCGAGGTCCAGCCGGACCCCAGCTTGAACTATAAGGTCGTCTTCGACATTACCGGCTGGCCCAAAATGAAGGGCAAGGTAGTGCCGGGCCTATCAAAGGTGGCCAGGCTGATAAACGTGTTCGCCTCCGCCGGCATGGGCCCGGAAAAATTGAAGCTGGTGCTGGTGCTGCACGGCCCGGCCACCGAAGCGGTGTTGAAGCCCGCGCTGTTTGCCAAGAAGCACGGCTTTGCCAACGCCAATCTGAAACTCATCGACCAGCTTAAAAAGGCCGGCGTGAAGCTGTTGGTCTGCGGACAGGGTTTGGCCGAGCACCACATAGCGCACTCCAGCGTGAGCCCGCAATTTGGCATCGCCTTGTCGGCCCTGACCGTGGTGCCGACCTATGAACTCCGGGGCTATGCCTTTATTCCGTTTTATTGATACCGATCGCGACGCATAAATCCGCTGGAAAGGAGCTGCCATGACGGCTAAAGCATTAATCCGAATCCTTACGGCCGCGGTGCTGGCAATTGCCTTGGCAATGCCGGCCCTGGCGGCCCAGATATATCCGCCTTGGGCGGGCACCCCGACTAACGGCAAGAAGTTCAGCCTGCGCGGCGTCAACGACATGGCCGACCTGCACGGCGACGTGGTTGATCCGCAATTGGTGGTGTTCTTCGCGGGCAACCAATTCATGGTGAGCCATGAGCTGATGAAGGCCTTTCAAAAGAAATATCCCCAATACCAGCGTATCTATTGGCAGACCCTGCCGCCGGGCATCGAAGCCCAGCAGATCGAGCAAGGCGCGCTGATAGTGGGGACCCTGCGCATCGCCCACAAACCGGACGTGTACACGCGCGGCCGCGGCGGCTTGATGAAAATGCAGAAAGCAAAGGGATGGTTCGACCGCATGGTGGACTACGCCCGCAACCGGCTGGCCATCATGGTGTACAAAGGCAATCCCAAGGGGATCAAAAGCCTGCAGGATCTGGGAAGAGATGATGTCAAGGTGTCCATGCCCAACCCCAAATGGGAAGGCATCGCCAAGCCCATCCAACGGTCCTATGTGGCCGCGGGCGGCAAGGATCTCAAAACCAGGATCATGCAGACCAAGCTGAAAGCCGGCACCACCTGGCTGACCCGCATGCACCACCGCCAGACTCCCATCCGCATCATGAATAAGCAGGCCGACTGCGGCCCCACCTGGTACACGGAGGCCTATTTCCAGGGCATGATCAAAAACCCCATCGGCATGGTCCAGATACCCGACCAGGTCAACCAGTTTGTTACCTATACCGCCGCCAGAATGAAAGACGCGCCACATGCTCAGGCGGCAAATGACTTCTTGGATTTTCTGATCAGCCAGGAGGGGCAGGCGCTTTACCGAAAATATGGCTTCCTGCCGGTTGCCAATAAGTAGCCTGGACTAGCCCAACCCCCAAAGGCTGGCCGGTTGAGCGCGTTTTGTCCTGATACATGCTGGCGGAAACAAACATGCATGGCCTAGATGGCAGTTCAAATAGACAAGTTGACCTTGACGGCTAACAGCCGTCAGGCGCTTGTCGGAGGCTGGCCTTTCGACCGGCCATCTGGGTCAATAGGCCGCGCATTTAAGAATGATCAAAGGGAGGTCAACTTAAGCGGCAATACGCTCAATTACTCGTTTTAGCTTCTCTGAAACCTCACCGGCGACCTGACTTAGCTGGTGGTTGTCCATAACTTCCAGGGCGGAGGCGGGATTCAAGGCGGCCACTTGAATCATTCCCTTATCATCTTGGTAAACGATCAGATTGCAGGGCAGTAGCAGGCCCACCTCCAAGTCGGCCTCCAGGGCCTTTAGGGCAAATGGCGGATTGCAGGCCCCCAGGATCGTGTATTTGCGGAATTCCTTCCCGATCTTTTCTTTGAGGGCCGCCTGTATATCGATTTCCGTCAGTACGCCGAAGCCCTCTTGCTTGAGCGCTTCTTTTGCTTGTTTTACGGCCTCTTCAAAAGTGGTTTGCAGGCTTGTGCGAAAAGCCAACTTTTCCATGTCTTCTCCAGTGGGAACGATTTATGGCCTGCTCCTTTCCTGTGGGAAAGGGCAGGCCTTGGATTCCGCAGCGCCAAAGACGCAAATATCAGGCTTAGGGAACCTGAGCCGGACTACTGACTATTCATGGTTGATAGGCTGACCCATATCGCTGAACTTGAAGTTGTAAAACACGTTGTGCCCGTTGTAGTCCAGCACGCGCAGGTCATCCTGCTGCTTGACATCGCCCAGCACCACATCGTACTGCTTCCCGTACTTCTTATGCACAAGGTCAATGTTCAATTCAAAAGCGATAAACTTCTGGATGCCTTTGGCTTCCAACTTTTTTACGAACTCGGGATCATCGAATGCGGCGTAGCTGGTCAAGATGAGAATCGGTCCCGTGCCTGTGAAAATGATTCCAGCCTTCATGATGCATCTCTCCTTGTAATCATTTATTCAATCCTTACTAACTGTCGGCGACTACTATTTAATTTTAGTTTTTTTAAGCATGCATTTCTATAAGCATAGCAAGTATTATCCGAGGGAAAAAACCTTAGAGCCTTCTTTGTCATGATTTGAACGAAGAAGCTCTCGCACCCGCAACTCAGTTCCTGGGGCCAATCAATACACCAGCCTTAAATTCTGTTTTCTCAGCGAGACTGCATGCCGCGTCAACCATGCCCAATGCTTGGGTCATATTACCCAACCTATTGATATATAAGCTATTGCACAAGCCGAGACCCGATCGCCATTTATGTCGGTTCATGCGCCGTGGGCTATAAAGAAATTACAACTAAACCAATTTCATGGGTTTTGACGAAGAGGCAACAAAATCGAAACTATTGACAATTTACAAACAGTTAATGTATTAGTTGCTTAAAGGCATTTTGTTATCTTCAATAATTAATACACACAAACATTTATATAATCATATCGATCGTTTGAGAATAATTTAATTTATGTATAGATATAAATCAAATATATTTGATAATTATCGACACAGTCAATCAACCATACTGATTAGTTCCGTCCTGGCGATCGCTACTATCATAGGCTTATATTTTTTAAGCCAAGTTAACTATCTTCTATTCCATAGTATAGTGGAAGGCTATTCTACCGTAATAGCCTTTGGCATCTTTATTTATGGGTGGAACGCCAGGAAATATATAGAAAGCGGCTTAATTCTCTTCTTGGGTGTTGGCTATCTATTTGTGGGAATTATTGATTTTTTGCATTTTTTAACTTATCAAGGAATGGGGGTTTTTTCGTCTGACGGGCCTAATCTTTCCACCCAATTATGGGTGGCCTCCCGTTATCTTGAAAGCCTCACCATTCTGACTTCATTGGTTTTCATCAATAAACGCATTTCTTCTTATGGTTTGTTGGCAACCTATGCGGTATTGACAGCGATAGTTCTTGGCAGCATTTTTTATTGGCAAATATTTCCGTTGTGTTATGCCAACGATATGGGCTTAACCAGCTTTAAAAAATATAGCGAATATGCAATTTGTTTAATTTTATTGATTAGCCTTTATCTAATGCATAAAGAGCGCAAAAAACTGGATCCACAGGTCCATAACTATATTTGCTGGTCAATTATATTGACTATCCTGGCAGAGTTGGCTTTTTCGCAATATATACGCGTCTACGGTTTGATGAATACAGCTGGGCATCTATTAAAAATTGTATCTTTTTATTTAATCTATAAGGCAATAGTTTTCACAGGCATCATCAGGCCGTTGGACCTTATATTTCGCGAATTAAAGGAAAAAGATTTACAGCTGAAAGAAGACTTGTCTACCATTATAGCTTTGGAAAAGGATAGGGATATCATTCTTTCCATGCTGGTACATGACATGAAAACACCTTTAATCAGTATAAAAGGCTTTTCTAATTTATTGCTTAAAAAACCTGATCTATTGATAAATAATAAGTCGCGGGACTATGTGGATGTAATATATCGCCAAAGTGAGCAACTTGAAAAACTGGTGCACGACTTTTTGATTTCATCCAGAAGCGGCGATGCTAAATTGGTATTGAATATTGAGCATTATGATTTACATAAGCTGTTAGAGGATATTCTTGGAAGTTTCTTGGATCAATGCAAGATTGCTGGGCTGCAAATCAAGCTTAGTCTGCCTCAGCCTTCGATTACCGCTTCAATCGACAGAACTCGTTTCCAGAGAGCTATTAGCAACTTATTGGATAACGCCATAAGGTTTTCTCCCCCAAATGGCATCATATTTTTAAGCTTAATCGTGGAGGAAAAAGATTTTACGATTGAAATCCAAGATCAAGGGCCAGGCATCCCCGACAAGGATGTTAGGAACGTATTCAAGCCATTTTTCAGAGGGATAGGACAAAAGGACAGCAGCGGCTACGGACTGGGCCTTGCAGGCGTCAAAACCATCGTGGAAAGCCACGGGGGCAGGGTTAGCGCCGGCAACGCTGAATCCGGCGGCGCAATCTTTACTGTGGTCATGCCTTTGGGAACCAATGAGCCACATTCCAACGACAAGGCCCAAGATTCCTTGCTAAGCGATTCCGAGCTCCAGCAAAAACGATCAGCCCAAAAGATCTTGGTTGTTGAAGACAATACAACCAATCGCATGATGGCGGTGGCTGTGCTGAGCAAGCTTGGCTATGGGGCTGAGGGCGCGGGCGACGGCAAGGAGGCCCTGGAGGCCTTGTCTAAAGAGAAATTTGATCTGGTACTCATGGATTTACGGATGCCGGGAATGGACGGCTTTGAAACCGCCAAGGCGATTCGTGACCCGAACAGCCAGGTCATCAACCGCCAAGTGCCTATTCTGGCGCTTACCGCCAACGTCAGCGCTGAAGAACGCGACAAAGCCTTGCAGGCGGGCATGAACGAGTATCTTTCCAAGCCTATTGAACCCCAGGCTATGGCCCAAGCATTGGACCGTTGGCTCTTGGTAAAGGAACCGGAGCAGACTTGCTAGCGAATAAATTCGGCCGCAAACTAAAATCATAGGCCTGGATAGTACTCGAGCAAAGAAGAGCCCTGCGCAGGACTGAGCCCATCCCTACAATTACAATTGAATAGCCATCGATCTACTTGTGAGCCCGGCGCCCGGGACGCCACGCCAATTCCATTTATACTATTTCTGTGGATGTGATCCCGTGGCTCGCAGTGTTACCATGAGCATAAACCAACTCTGCGCGGCGGCTCACGGCTCAAGTGATAGCGTCATAAACAAGAGAGGCTCGGCTCGCATGGCAGGAAAAGGCATCGGTTTCTGGTCCGCTGCGGCTATAGGCGTAGGCGGCATGGTAGGGGGCGGCATCTTTGCCGTGCTCGGCTTGTCGGTGGAGTTGGCCCGGGGCGGCACCCCGGTGGCTTTTGCCATCGCCGGCCTGGTCGCCCTGGTCACCTCTTATTCCTATGCCAAGCTCTCGGTACGCTTTCCCAGTCGTGGGGGCACGGTGGATTTTCTGGACCATGCCTTTGGCCGCGGGTACATCACCGGCTCGGCCAACGTTCTGCTATGGCTGAGCTATGTGGTCATGCTAGCGCTTTACGCCTATGCTTTTGGTTCTTATGGCGCCACCTTTTTCCCCCAATCACATCATGAGCTTGCCAAGCACGTTCTCATAAGCCTGGGCATCTTGATACCAACCGCCCTTAACCTGGGAAGCGCCAAGATAATCGGGCGCACCGAGATATACGTGGTGGGTCTCAAGCTGGCCATTCTTTTGTTCTTCCTGGCCATGGGCTCCCAGGGGGTGGACCCGGCGCGCCTGGCCCCGGCAACCTGGGTTCCGGCCATTCCCCTGGTTGCCGGGGGCATCATTATCTTTGTGGCCTATGAAGGATTCGAGCTCATCGCCAACACCGGCGAAGAGGTATCCGACCCCGGCCGGGTCTTGCCCCGCGCCTATTACGCCTCGGTGATTTTCGTGATCGCGCTCTACGTGGCCATCGCGGTTGTGGCGGTGGGCGGCTTGCCCCTTGGCAAGATAATTTCAGCCCGCGACTATGCCTTGGCAGAGACGGCCCGCCCCGTCTTGGGTCAGGTCGGCTTCACCATGATCGCCTTGGCCGCCCTCTTAAGCACCTTCAGCGCAATCAACGCCACCCTTTACGGCTCGGCCCGCCTGAGCTATATCATCGCCAAGGAGGGCGAGCTGCCCGCCGAGTTGGAGCGTCAGATCTGGGGCCAACCCCTGGAAGGCCTGTTCATCACTTCCGGACTAGCCTTGATCTTGGCCAACACCGGAGGGCTGGGTTCCATCTCAACCCTGGGCAGCGCAGGTTTTCTGGTCATCTTCGCGGCGGTAAACGGAGCCAACCTGCGACTTGCCGGGGAAACAAAGGCGCACCGGGGCCTGGCCGCCCTGGGAATGGTTTGCTGCATTATCGCCCTGGGCGCCATGATGTGGCAGAGCTTGGCCGACGATCCGGCCCGGGGCTGGGTCCTGGTGGGATTGTTCGGCGGCGCCCTGGCGCTGGAAGGGGCCTACCGCCTGATCGGTACCAAGGGCCCTCGGAAACAAAAAGTAAAGCCTTAGGTGAACGGCGCAGATATGGCCGTTGGGAAAACCTCCCATAGCCCGGCGCTGGGCCGCCACTGGATTATATTGGCCCCATACGGGCGCGCTGTTTCTTCGCGGCACAAAAGGACCGGCGGGCAAGATGGACTTGCCCGCCGTTTTCAAGGAAGGACGACGACCGTGAGCCTTAGGGGGGTTTACAGCCGTCTACCATATTCGGTGTCGGAGGGGATCTGACACCTCGTTTATGGCCCGCCGTCACGAGCCAGGGAACCCATTACACATAGGCCGACGGAATCAGCTTGCTGGCGGTTACCCTTTGCAGATCGGCTGCTCTGAAAGAGCTCATTTCTGCTATTTGGGGCGCCAGACCGGCCAGCACCGTCTGGGCCTCCCGGATATTCAAGCCGTGATAGTCCTGCAGCATGTCCGGCCGCAGCCGGGCGGTGTTGTAGAGATCTTCCGGCTTCAGGGCCTTGGCGTCGCTTTGACCCTTTTCCTTGGCGTCGTCCCCGGTCGCGCGCTCGTTGCGCTGAGCCGTGGAGCCTGAACTCCATTGATCAGGGCTAAGCCCGGGAATCTGGGATATGGATAAGATGTCCATAGCGCCGCCAACCGTCAGTTAGATATAGTCGCCCCGGCGGAACTTAATAGCCGCCACCTGGGCTTGAGCCACGGCCTCCTCGGCCAACTCGCGCAGGGAACCGAAGCCGCCCCCCTGCAACTCGGAGTATAGCGACTGGGCCTGCTGCTCCATGTCGGCCGCCAAAGGCTCCAAGTCCTTCAAGGTATAGACCGGATTGCCCAGGGCCTCGCTGTAGCGGTCCATGGAGTCCACCACGCCGTTTATCTTGAACCACTCTGGCGGAATCTCGCCATCACCGCCGTTGAGCACGTATTCGACGATCTCGGGCCTGCCCGCGGGGGCGACCTCCGCCGGCGCGCCTTCCAACTCATCTGCCAGGGTGTCGCCGAACGAGCGCCCGGTTGCGTTTGTGGCGCATGACGCGGGCTTGGCCTGATATTGCTCAACCAGACTTACTAATTCATTTGTTACTTTCATGACCCCACCTCCTCGGGGAATTTACAAACGCAATAGAAGCAAATCACATGCCACAAAACTATGATTTAAAATGATAATTAAAAACAGAGAGATAGCTTAAAGTTATAGGGCAAGGACGCGCGGAAAATATTTCCCCGCAGCCCCTGGACGGCAAATAGTGCCCATATATATAGGAGAAGGCAAAATGATGGCTTTGGGGAATATCAGCTCAGCGATGGTTCCTGTCGCACTGCCCGCGGGCCGCAGGCGGAGCCCCTGAAACCAGATACTAAAAAAAAATGTTTCCCCTGCCAGCCTATTTGTCCTATTGCTGGAAACAGGAACCGCTAACCCAATGCGAGCAAAGGAGCGCGACAGCCATGAATTGGCGCAGCAAAGACATCCTCAGCCGTCCCCGCTGGTCCAAGGTGCGGGCCCTGTTCAAGTCCATGGGCTACAGCGATTACGACCTGGAGCGCCCTTTGATAGGCATCGCCAACTCCTGGAACAACATCGTGCCCGGGCATTTCAACCTGCGCCAGGTGAGCGAAAAGGTGAAGCAGGGCATCAGCCAGGCCGGCGGCACGCCGGTGGAGTTCGGGGTGATCGCCTGCTGCGACGGGGTGGCCAACGGCCACGAGGGCATGCGCTACATCCTGCCCTCGCGGGACCTCATCGCAAGCTCGGTGGAGGTGATGGTGCAGGCCCACCGTTTGGACGCGGTGGTGCTCTTGGGCTCCTGCGACAAGATCGTGCCCGGCATGCTCATGGCCGCGGCCCGCCTGGATTTGCCGGCTATCTTGTTGAACGGCGGACCCTCGCAGGGCGGCTGCGAGTTCGACGGCCGCTCGGCTGACATCACCTCCTTGAACGAGGCCCTGGGCATGCTCTCGGCAGGCACCATCAGCCAAGAGGAGTTCGCCGATCTGGAGGAGAGGGTGATGCCCACCTGCGGCTCCTGCTCGTTCCTGGGCACCGCCAACACCATGGGCTGCGTGGCCGAGGCCCTGGGCCTGGCGCTCCCGGGCAGCGCCACCATTCCGGCCAGCTTTGCCGCCCGCTTGCGCGTGGCCCAGCAGGCGGGCCGCCGCATCGTGGAGATGGTGCACGAGGGGCTTAACTCCCGCCAGATCATCAACCGCGAGTCCATAGAAAACGCGCTGCGCCTGAGCGCGGCCCTGGGCGGCTCCACCAATGTGGCTTTGCATATACCGGCCATCGCCTTTGAGGCGGGCGCGCCGGTTTCCATGAATGATTTGGATGAGCTTTTCAGCGGCACTCCCCAGGTGGCCAAGATCTATCCGGCGGCTCCGGCCAATGTGCCGGACTTCCACGCCGCCGGCGGGGTGCCCGCGGTGTTTAAGGAGATACTGCCGCTCCTGCACGGCCAGGTTCTCACCGTGACCGGCCGCACCCTGAGCCAGAACCTGGAGGATGTCCCCGACGGAGACCGCGCCATAATCCGCACCTCGGATGAGCCCTGGTCCTTGAGCGGCGGCCTGGCGGTGCTGCGGGGCAATTTGGCGCCGGACACCGCCGTCACCAAGCCCGGGGCCATTGATCCCGCCATGCACAGCTTCCAGGGCCGGGCGCGCTGCTTCGACCGGGAGGAGGACGCCAACCAGGCCATCCTGGACGGGGTGATCCAGGAGGGCGAGGTGATCGTGATCCGCTATGAAGGGCCCAAGGGCGGGCCGGGCATGCGCGAGATGGCAACCGCCATGAAGCTTTTGCGCGGCCGTGGCTTGGCGCTAAAGACCGCTCTGGTCACCGATGGCCGCTTTTCCGGCACCAACAACGGCTGCTTTGTGGGGCATGTCTCGCCGGAAGCCATGGAGGGCGGCCCCATCGCCCTAGTCAAGGACGGCGACATGATCTCCATCGACATCGCCAAGCGCAAACTCACCCTGGAGGTATCCGACGAGGAACTTGAGGCGCGCAAAGCGGCCTGGCAAAAGCCCGCGCCCCGGGTCACCAGCGGCTATCTGGCCATCTATTCCCAGCTGGCCTCCTCGGCCGCCCAGGGCGGGGTTCTGAAGGCCGGCGGCTAGAACCATGAGCAAGAAAGCCTGCCAGCAACCCCAAGAGGTGACCCGGCCCAGTCTGCAAGCACAACCTAAAGCAGAAAGAGCGCTATTGGAGCGGCTGCTAGCCGAAATGGGCCATACCGAGGCCAAGATTGAGCATGCATCGGCTGGCGGGCGCTTTTCGGCGCTGCGCGCCGCGGGCAGGGTGGGGCTGGCCTCGCTGTTGGGTGCGGCCCCCGGCCCGGACGAAATGGCAGCCCTGCAAGACATGAAGGGGCGCAGCCTAGGCCGCGCCGCCGCTATGCTTCTTGACGACAACCCCTTCAAGGCCAGCCTGGGCCTGGCCGCGCTCAACGCGGGCTTCCCGCCTCCGCCATCACCTGCGGCCATCTCGGCCGGAGACTTGCTGCATAACCTAAGCAAGGGCAAGCGGGTGGTG
>Ga0307423_1002519_pt1 | contig 10175 bp, 5 predicted proteins | sample SalMarWE160310MG_FD_202154 | JGI IMG/M metagenome (GOLD analysis project Ga0307423, IMG submission 202154) | Salt marsh sediment microbial communities from the Plum Island Ecosystem LTER, Massachusetts, United States - WE1603-10 | ecosystem: Environmental > Aquatic > Marine > Intertidal zone >... | reverse complement strand
GCCCGGCATTGCAGTAGCAGATCCGGCCCTCCTCGGGATTGAGCGAGAGGTAGAACATGGTGATGAACTGGCCTTCGCCCACGCGGGAGATCAGGTCGCCGTTTATGCACTCTATGAGCTCCGAAGGCTCGGCGAACTCACCGGCCCTGATCTGGAGCATCGCCTGGAGATTGGACATCAGCATCGCGGCCCCGATGCCCTTGCCGGATACATCGGCTATGGCCATCCCGATGCCGCTGTCCACCGCGATAACGTCGAAGTAGTCGCCTCCGACCTCGTTGCATGACCTGTTGAAGGCCGAGAGATCATAACCCTCGACCCTGGGTATCTTCGCGGGGAAGAGGCGGTGCTGGATCTGGGTGGCGATCTCCAGCTCGGCATCGAGCCGGCGCTTATCCACTGCGATATCGGCAAGCATGGCGTTCTGGATCTTCTCGGCGATCATGCCCGAGAGTGTCGAGTAGAAGAGAAGGTCGATATCCCCGAACTGGTGCTCGGGGGCCGTGGTGTCGACATAGAGCACGCCCACCGTTTTCTCACCGTTCCAGAGCGGCGTGCAGATGGCCGAGCGTATCTGGAGGCTGGCTATGCTCTCACTCATCTTGAGGTTGTCATCGCCGGCGACGTCCCTTATCAGGATGGCCTGGTTGGAGTCTATGGCCTGCCGGGCAATGGACCTGCTTATGGCGAACTGGCTTTGAGTCTTTGCCCTGGACAGATAAGCCCTCGGCACCAGATTGCCCTCCTCATCCTGGAGCATTATCGCGGCCCTCTCGGCATGGGTCTTATCCACGCAGAGGTTCAGGATGGTATCCAGCAGGTTCTCCAGGGGTTTGTCCTGCACCATCTGGGTGGCAATGTCCGCGACTGTCTCCAGGAGCACCAGCGGGGCCATCATCTGTCCCCCTGAAGGCGTCGGGGCGGAGAGGCTGACCGATGACGTCGGCTCAGCGGCTCCCTGTTCCTTGAGGAATGAGATGCCCTCGGAAGGTTCGTAGACGATCTGCGAGTTGCCGATCCCGACAATGTCTCCGGGTGAAATCTCGGTCGGTTGCGAGATCCGCTCGCCGTTTACCAGAGTCCCGTTACGGCTTCCCATGTCCTTGACATAGTAGCTGGTGTCGGACTTGTAGATATCCGCGTGTCGCCTTGAGACCACGGGCTCGTCAAGGTAGATCTCGCTCTCCGGAAGCCTGCCGACACGCAAGAGCGATTTCTTGCTCGATACCAGCTTCTGCTCACCGGAGGCGGCTATCACCAGAAACGATGCCAAACAGTGAACCTCCTCTTCAGCCCATCTATGGAACATTACGGGTTGGGCATCACCGTAGTCAAGCTGGTCGAAGAGAACGGACCGACAAAAGAAGGGCGTCACCCTCTCTCACCGCAAGGCGGCTCAGTCTACCTCCGGTGAGAAGCGTGGATCACGCCCTCTTATCTTTCGATGATAAAAGCGCGGTCACGATTCCAGGAATTGCGGCATTCGGGTGAGAAACCGAGGATGACACCACGCCCGACTCGAATGATGCGGGATCGGCTATGGCGTCACCCTCCCGATCAGTTTACTTAAGCAGCACGAACTTGGTCGATGTCGCTTCCATTCCCTGCGATAGCCTGAGGAAGTAGATTCCGGCAGGCGCCACGGCGCCACTCTCCAGCCGCCTGTTCCAGGTCAACTCACCCACCTTACTGTCACCCGAGCCTGCGGGCAGGGTCTTGACAAGCCTTCCGGAGGCATTGTAAATATCGATCCTGGCCTGGGTGCCCCGGGCCTCGACGGGGAGCGAGAACCTAACGGTCGCCGGCCCCATCACTGGATTGGGCGATACATTCACTGCGAGCTTCCACGTCAGTTTGTCCTGGCCGGCTATGCCCGATGAGGCGTCCAGCACCTTCATCTCGCTCAAGTAGGGAAGATAGCCGTTCTTACTTGCCGTGATCAGGATGTCCCCGCTGTCGGTCGCAGTGAACTCGAACTGGACTTCGCCCGAGCCGTCGGTTTCATCGACGAGATAGATCTGGTCTTCCTTCCACAGGCAGACCCGCGCCTGGCCTACCGGCGAGCCCCCGGTGCTCACGCTTATCGTCATCATGTGATTGCCCGACTGGATGCTGTCGGCGTGGGTCGCGGTCAGCGTGGCCGGCGTGTCTGTGAATATTGGTGTCTCAGGGTCGCCGAAGAGGTTGGAGGTGAACTCGGTCCACCTGTCGGCATTGTTGGAACCCGAGTAAGGTATGCGCTGGATCTTGGCATCGGCGTGTATAACGCCTAGCTGCTCCATATCCCGGGTGAATATGGATTTGAAAAACTCCCGGTCAAAGCGATCGCCCGTCCCGTACCCCGGATTGCCCGGCCAGTACCATCCGTAGCGGGAATTCCCGACGAAGAAGCCTCCCCCGTTCACAGACTGGATAAAGGACCTTCCGAAGCAGCCCATGGGGTTTTCGAAGTTGCCCGGAATGCATGCCACGGTATAGAAGACCGAGTAGCGCGGCGCATTGGTAAGCGATTCCATGTCATCGCTGTTGAGCACGCCTGTTCCGATCGAGACCAGATCGGCATTGCCGTGGCCGTCATGGTTCACGATTCCCATGCCTGCATTGAGCTTGTTCATCGCAGAGGCCTTGCTGACATTGCCGCTGGACTCGTAGAGCTTGTTTATGGGATCGAACCTCGCCGGCACCGATTCGGCATCGATCATGTCCTTTGAAACGGCGCCGTCTGTGCTCGCATCGGCGAATTCCGCCAGGAATAGCATGTTCAGCTGGTAGTCGGTCGGGACGCTGTAATAGCCTTCGTATGTCAGGATCTTGTCGATAATCGTCTGGGCCTGCACTCCGGTGTTTCCGGGGAGCCTCCCTACGAACACGTCTGGGTAGAGATCGACATCGTCGACGGTTTCGCCCCAGAGGCCGTCATTATCCTGGTTCCAGTCCCCGTCCATGTCGGCAAAGTAAAGGTCGCAGGGGATGCCGTTATCCACGGTGCTACCCACCGAGCAATAGCATCCTCGGATCACCGCTTTGGGCGCGGCGAGCGTCATGGCCACCCATGCAGTCCCTTGATTCAGGTAGTAATCCTTGATGCAGTTTCTAAGTCTCTCCTGGTCGTCTCTCCCCGGGTAGGTCGCGTAAACATCCTGGACCGTGATCAATGCCGCGGGAACGCCCTTCCGGGTCTTCCAGTCAACCAGTGCCTGGTACTCATCCTGGTGGTTTTCGTGACAGAGAATCAGGTACTCGACGGCGACGCCGGGATCCAGGGTCCCCATGGCCGCGGGAAAGTCGAACTCGACGTCCTCAGAGTTTGCGACCAGCCCCGATACGATCCTGTTCCTCAGTTTCCTCACCTCGGCCGTCTCTCTGGGCACGGCCGGCTCTGAATCCGCGTTTTCAAATTCGACTTCGAAAGTGATTTCCCGGTTGAGTATGGCCCGCCGCTCCGCAGGGATGTACTGAACCGGAAAGACCTGGAGACTCGCGATCTTGCGGCCCGCTATGCTTCCGGAGCCGGAAAGCGCGACCGTTGAGGCCGGATAGGGTTCCTCCAGGCCGTAGATCCGCTCATCGGGCATGACAGGCTCCGGGATCATGTCCGCGGAGTAAGGTATCTCGCGCTGGCCGGGCAACAGCATGTAGTTGCCCGGCAGGACCGTCTGTTCGGTCGAGAGCACGTGGACGCTCTTCACGGTGCTCCCACGCGGGACATAGACCTGAACCGCATCCACCGGCAGGCTGGGTTGTCCCGGTATGCAGGTCAGACTCATGTTCCCCATCCCGATGAGATCGTAGGATTCATCGGCCAGAAGGTGCTGCCTGATCTGAATGTCCTGCTCGCCGAAGCTCAGGGTGAATCTCCTGACGTCGCCCCCCGCGAAGGTGGTCGAAACGGCAAAAAGGCATAAAAAAACAAGGAAACCCACAGATGTTCTTGACCGCATTGTCACCATCCTTTTTCGTAAAGAGCCCGGCTGTTGTCCGCCCAGTGTTCCTCTCTATATGATATACCAAAACACCTCGCGAGGTCAAGAGATTAGGCTGCTTCCCGCTCACGAGAGACCATTAGGAGTTGACTGGGACACACCCTGCATATTAGAATTAGCGCGGTTTCGGATGGAACAAGCATGAAAACAGCTGTAACCAAGATATCCGCCAGTGACATCCTCATCACCGGGCTGGTCGCCGGACTCATCTACTATGCCCTCAATCTCCTGTTCTTTTTCCCGTCCGAGCAGTTCCGCCTGATGGCCGGAGGGTTCCTCAAGCTCAATCTGTTTGTCTACACCTTCTGCGTGTGGTTTGTGGCATTTACGCTTCTTTCCGCGGTGCTCTATCTCATAACGATGCCGCTTGGCGGGTCTTTCGGCCGGAGCGGACGCTATATCCTGAGGCGCTTCATCGTCTACTTCGTGCTTGCGCTGGCGATCGTTGTGGGTCACGCGCTCTGGATGAGCTACTCGAGGATGTCACCGCTTCTTCCCGGCTACATCAAAGTTCAGGTTCTGCGCTCATACATCTTCATCAGTGTGGGGATAGCCTTTCTCGGAGCCTTGATCGTGAGCCTCCTGAGCGGCTTCGCAGCGCGCAGGCCATATGGCCGGCGGGGTTCCCTGATTGCCTTCTTCCTCGTATGTCTTCTCTATGTGGTTGTGATCAATCTGCCGGCGGACTATGCCCGTCTTGGCGGGATTGAGGACAGGGAGCCCGCCAGGCCGCCGCGCTTTGTCATCCTGGGCGTCGACGCAGGTTCCTGGAACGTGATCCTGCCCTTCATAGAGCGTGGCGACCTTCCGGCCTTCAAGCGCATGATGGACGAGGGCACATACGGCTACTTCGACTGCTATGGCCATCAGTTCACGCCTCCATCCTGGACAAGCATCGCCACGGGACAAAAGGCGGTCGACCACGGAGTTCACACTTTCTCCAGCCTGAGCTCCGACTGGAAGGCCGCGCCGCTTTGGTCGATCATGACCTCGGCCGGGCGCCGGTCAGCCGTCGTAAACTGGATTTGCACCTGGCCGCCCTTCGAGGTGGACGGTGCCTTTATCTCGGGAGTCTTGACCCCGCGCGCCGCCAATGTCTATCTGTCGGAGGAGTACGCTTCATACTCTGATGCGGCCGATTCGATCCTCAAGAGATGGGAGTATGAGATTCCCGCCAACAACCGGGCCTGGGTCGAGCAGTCCGAGCGCGAGATGTCGCAGCTTAAAAGCATCGACGAGGAGATCGTCTCCAGGATCGCGCCCGATTACATCTCATACAGCTATTATGCCACCGATGCGCTGCAGCACGTTTTCTGGAAGGACATGGAGCCGGAGCGATTCACTGAAGGCGATTGGGAGGGCACGATGCCCGATGCGGAATTCGGCGATGCCATAAGGGATTGCTGGATCCTGGCCGATGGTTTTCTAGGCGATCTCATGGAGCGCTACGGAGACAATGCCTGTTACCTGGTGTTCTCGGATCACGGGGCCAGGCCGATCAAGCGGCGCCAGGTCCTGTTCGACATGGCCGCGCTTCTGGAGCGGATGGGTTATCTCACCCGGCAGTCCGGAAGCGTGTACTGTGCCGGTTCGATATGTTATCCCGCCAAGGGGAGCGGTCCTCACTTCATCTTCGACTTGAAGATCAACCCCGCCGAGTACACGGACGCCGACAAGATCAACGAGATCCGTTACCGGGAGGTCAGGGCCAGACTCACCCGGGACCTCAGGGCGGCCCGGCTCAAGGGTTCCGGGAAGGCGCTGTTCGAGGACTTGACGTTCGCGGATGGTCCCGCCGGCGATGATAAGCCGGATGTCCGGGTGTTGTCCTCCAGAGCTATTCTGGAAATGCCCGACCGTGACGAGGTCGTCGTCGCCGGGGGAGAGGAGATTCCCGTAAGGGACCTGCTCAGCTATCATTTCTGGTCGGGCAGGCACCGCGCGCGCGGGATCGTGCTTGCGCGGGGCCCGGAGATCAAGCATCGTTATAGCGGCGCCTGGACAATCGATGATGCCTACACGCGCATCTTCCGCTATGTCCACGGCGTGTACCCCATCATGGATATCCTCAGGCGTCCGCTCACCAGGCTCCACCTGATCGATGAGGCCGTCACCCTGGACATCGCTCCCACCGTCCTCTATCTTTCAGGCCTGCCGGTCGCAGAGGATATGGACGGCAAGGTGCTCACCGAGATTATCCGGAGTGAATTCACCGGCTCGAACCCGGTGGAGACTGTTCCCACCTACCGTATAGGCGAGACCCTTAATCTCAAGAGCGACCCGGCCGAGGAGGCCAGGATGAAGGAGCGGCTCAAGGCCCTCGGCTATGTCCAGTAACAGGGGGTTCCGATGTCTTTAGTACACATAAAGATCGCGGTGTCTTTCTTCTTTATCACGGCCGGCTTGATAGCCTTGCTTACCATGCTCTATGTTATGGGGCGGCCCGAGAAGAAGGTAAGCCCCGGGGCGATGAGGAACACCCACAGGGCAATGGGAGTGATTTTCACAGTCCTGCTGGCCGTCGCGGCCTGTATCGGCGCCATCTTCACCAGCAGGATGGGAGATTCCATGTCCCTGAGGGCGGTCTTCCACGCGATCCTCGCCCTGAGCCTGATCGCGGTCCTCCTGATGAAGATCCTCATAGTCAGGTCCTACCGTGAGCTTATGCGTTTCGTGCCCGCCATGGGGCTTATCGTGTTCGCGCTCGCCTTGGTGGTCTTCCTCACTTCTTCGGGATTCTATATTGTGAGGGAGCTTGGGGGCCATGAGGGGATGACTGAGGTCTCCGGCGATCATGAAGCCGGCCTCGCCCGGAGTGCGGCAGAGAGCGCGGGCAAGCCCGGCGACATCGAGGCCGGACGCGCCATTTTCGTCAAGAACTGCTCGGGTTGCCACAATGCCGACAGCAAGGAGGCCATGTTCGGGCCCGGACTGATGGGATTGATGAAACGGGATAGGCTCCGAAGCAGAAATGCACTGCCGACGCCCGAGAACGTGCACAGCCAGATCGTCAAGCCCGTCGGCAGCATGCCGGCCTTCACGAAGTTTTCGAAGAAGGAAATGACCGATCTGCTTGCGTACCTTGGAACCCTTTAGTGTGATCCGTATTTCAGCGCGATCCGCATTCCGGTCGCCAACGCTTTGGAGGGCAGATGGGCAAGTGGAAATGCTCGGTATGCGGATATGTCTATAATGAAGCCAGGGATGGGGTTCCCTTCAGTGAACTGCCCGCCGACTGGACCTGTCCCCAGTGCGGGGCGCCCAAGTCGGCCTTCAACCAGATCGCGGGCGAGGAAAAGGCGAAGGGCATTGAGACCACGGTTGCCGACAAGATCGTGGAACAGCTGGTGGCCTATGGCGTCGACCGGGTATTCGGCATTCCCGGCAACTCCAACCTGCCCCTGACCGATGCCATCCGGAGGCACCCCGGAATCGAGCTCGTCCTGGTCCGCCACGAGGAAGCGGCGGCCTTCATGGCGTCCGCCCATGCCAAGCTCACCAACTCGATCGGCGTGTGCCTGTCGATCGCCGGCCCTGGAGCCACCAATCTCATAACCGGCATCGTCGATGCGGCTACCGACAGGGCGCCGGTCCTTGCTCTCCTGGGACAGGTTCCCCAGCCTTTCCTGGGGAGCGAGTCGCTTCAGGAGATCCCGGAGTCCGACATCTTCAAGAGCTTCTGCGCATATTCCGAAATGCTGGTAAGACCGGCCCAGGCCCTGAGGATCGTGAACCTCGCGATCAAGAGAGCTTATTCCTGCGACGGCCCGTCGGCCCTGAGCCTCCCGACCGACGTCCTCGGCGAGCCCCTGGACGATCCTGTGTGGCCGCCGGAGCAACACCTCTTCCGGCCCGACCTTGCCCCCGCCGATTCGGTGCACGAGGCGGCCGGCCTCATCGCGAAGGCCCATCGGCCCCTGCTCTTCATAGGCTGGGGCGCGAGGTGCTGCGGGTCCGAGGTCCTGGATCTCGCCAGGCATATCGGTGCCCCCATAGCAACCACGTCGCGCGCCAAGGGCGTGGTGCCGGAATCCGACGGGCTGGTCCTCAGGGTCGTTGGCTCCATAGGAAACCGTTTCGCCCCGAGGGTGGTGACCAGGTCGGACTTGATCGTGATCCTGGGGAGCGGCTTCCGCCAGCGCAACCTCGTCCCTGAGGTGGACAAGATCCAGGTGGACATCGACGCGGCCCGGATCGGCAAGACCTTCCCCGTAAAGCTCGGCATCGTGGGTGACGCGATGAGCGTAGTGAAGGCCCTGAGGAAGCTCGTGCCCGGGCGCGAGATGGATCCCGAGTTCGCGAAGCTGATGCGCTCGGCCCGCCGGGAGCACGATGCCCTGATAGCGGAGGATGCCGCCGATACCCGGTCCCCGATACATCCCGGCGCGGTGATCCAGGCGATGAAGAGGCAGATCGCGAAGGACGCCATAATCTGCTCGGACGTGGGCGATCACACCTACTGGTTCTACAAGCGCTTCGTATGTGAGGAACATAAGACCTTGCTCTGCGCCAACATGGCCGGGATGGGTTTCGCACTTCCCGCGGCGGTCGCCTGCCAGTTCGCGGAGCCGGAGCGCCAGGTGGTCTGCATAACCGGCGACGGGGGCTTCGGGATGCTCGGCATGGAATTTACCACCGCGGTCCACAACAAGCTCCCCATCACGGTTGTGCTCTTCAATGACGGGAGGCTCAAGAACATCGGCAAGGAGCAGGATGAGAACAGCTTCCCCAGGTACAGGATATACTTCCCGAATCCGAACTTCGCCGACATGGCCGCCTCCGCCGGCGGCCTGGGAATCCGCATCGAGGATCCCCTCAAGCTCGATCGCGCTCTCAGACAGGCACTGGATTCGCCCCTGCCTGCGCTCGTGGAGGTTCTGGTCGATTCCGAGACCTATATCAAAGCGGTCCGGCGGGTTTAGGGCGGCGCGCTTCGCCTGAATCCGTGTCCGGTGCCTGCGGCGCCGGCGGCTTCGATGCGGTTGACAGGCGGCGCGAATCCTGATACAACATAAGAGTGCCCGGGCGCATGCATTGCAGGCGCGTTTGCAGTCCGGTGTGATTGTCGTCGGAGGCGCGCAAAACAAGGAGGAGGTCAGAAGTATGAGGAAGACAGTAGCTTTGACATTGGCGATCGTGGTGGCATTTGCCGTAGTCGCGGCCATCGCCCAGGATGAGAAGGCCGACAAGAAGGAAATGCGGGACCCGGAGAAAGAGTTCCTCTTCGCCGTCAAGCGCGGCAAGGCCCTCTTCAATGATCCCGCGCTCGGCACCAACAACATGAGCTGCGCCAACTGCCACAAGGACGGCGGCACGGTCGACGGCATTATGGGTGAGATGAAGATCAAGGCGTTTGAGGACCTCAATGTCCACTACCCCAAGTACATGAGCATGGGGGGAAAGATCGACAAGGTCATCACACTTGACCAGATGGTCAACTTCTGCGTGGTCAACCCGCTTGGCGGCACGGCCCTGGCGTGGGATGACCAGAGACTCGCCGACCTGGTCGCATACTGTTCCTGGGTCAAACCGGTGATCGTTCCCAACATGGATAGCATGGAAAAGAAGGGCAAGTAGGCGGAACGCCGGCATTGGAAAATACAGTTCATTCGCATGATGCCGTCATCATCGGAGGCGGCCTCGCCGGACTTCGCGCGGCGGTCGAGATCGCCCGCGCCGGGGCCGACGTAGCGTTGCTCTCCAAGGTGCACCCCCTGAGATCTCACTCGGGCGCCGCCCAGGGAGGCATCAATGCTGCCCTGGGTAATGCCGAAGGCGGCCAGGATGATTCCTGGGAGAAGCATGCATTCGACACCGTGAAGGGATCCGACTACCTGGCCGATCAGGACGCTGTCGAGGTGATGTGCCGCGAGGCCCCCGGAGTGGTCATAGAGCTCGAGCACATGGGGACGGTCTTTTCGCGGACAGCCGATGGGCGCATCGCCCAGCGCCCGTTCGGGGGCGCCGGTTTCCCGCGCACCTGCTATGCCGCCGACAGGACCGGCCGGAACCTCCTGCACACCTTGTATGAGCAGCTCACCGCCCGGAAGGTCACTTTCTATGATGAGTACTTCGCGACCTCGCTCGTGGTGGACGATGGCCGCTCGACCGGGTGCATCGCCCTGAACATGTCAGACGGCTCGCTTCACGGCTTCACGGCCAAGGCAACGCTTCTTGCGACCGGCGGCTTCG
>Ga0307423_1002518_pt1 | contig 10180 bp, 7 predicted proteins | sample SalMarWE160310MG_FD_202154 | JGI IMG/M metagenome (GOLD analysis project Ga0307423, IMG submission 202154) | Salt marsh sediment microbial communities from the Plum Island Ecosystem LTER, Massachusetts, United States - WE1603-10 | ecosystem: Environmental > Aquatic > Marine > Intertidal zone >... | reverse complement strand
AAACAGCAAAAACGAGGAGCGTTATCTACTGAGAACTATTCATTCTATATTCTTGGGCCAAAAAATACCTTTGAGGTATTCAGAATAGAAGGTGCCCGGGGTTCCATGGGTGACGACTTCGATGTTTTCCGATTAAACGGACATCAAAAAGTTGCTCAAATTGATAGCAAGTTCGGGGACCTTGGTGGGGAATTCTCTGTGAATGTAAAAGATCCTGTTCTTGCTGAAAATGAATGGTTCTGCAGAGTCCTTCAGTGCTTCTCAGTTATGATTGCATATCGCAGTGAGATTCGAGAAAAGATTGGCAAAGGAATCAATCTCTGGAAGAAAGGAAAGTGGATTCCAAAACAGCATAGATACGAAATCAGTTTGCTTGCTAATCCTCGAAAACTAACGTTGAAGCTCGATGAACTAGATAATGTCTAAAGATTCAATATGCTCTATCCAAATCCACCACATTTATGAAGTCTGTGCGACTTTCGGCAAATTTGGTTATGTTCTCAATCACCTCATCCCATCTCTTCAGATCATCCATTGGAGATGCCCCTCTATGAGGTGAGAGTACGACATTGTCTAATTCGTGAAAAGGAAAACTTGTTGGATATCTACGATTATCAACATCTGGTTCTGGGTGGTACTCATACCACACATCGATTCCTGCACCAGTAATGATTTTCTGATGTAGTGCATTGTAAAGAGCTTCCTCGTCAACAATAATTCCTCGAGATACATTGACAAGGAAACTCTCAGGTCCTAAAAGTTTGAGCTCTTCTTCTCCAATCATCCCGATAGTTTCTGCGGTCTGAGGAACTGCAATAATGAGCATGTCTGTTTCTTTCAAAAACTCACTCAGGTCCTTTGGTAGATACTTCTTCACGGGTGTTGGAAATTCCTCACCTCCCTCCCATGTTCTTTTCAGCACTAAAAATTCTACATCAAACCCTGAAAGAAATTTGTGAACCTTCTGATTTACGGCACCATACCCAAGAAGACCAATCCTTCGTTCACGTAATGGCGTTGATTTCGCATATGAATCCCCCCTTCGCCATTGACCTTCGACCATCCAGATATGATGAGGGATTATTTTGTTTGTTGCTGCGAGTAGAAGAGCTACGGCATGCTGGGCTGTGAAGTAGGTGTTACCATGACCATTAATCAGAGTGATGTCTCTATTCTGAGTAAGCTCTCTGAAGGTATCGATGTGATGTTGAACACCAACCCCTGGATTGATGAATAGACGCATCTTTTGTGCAGTATCTAGGAATTCTCTAGTGGGTCTCCAACCTATGACGATGTGAGCATCGGGAGCATGCTTCAAGAGATTCTCTTCAGATGTATCTTCGAGAAAGATCAAGTTCAGATTCTTAACCTCAGCAAGACCTCCCCGTAGATATTCCTGCAATTCTTCTCTAACATCCCAGATGAATAGAATGTTGGTCTCGGTCATAATACCTGAACAATCTGCCTTACCTAATAAAACCGTTCTAATAGTACATCTAAAAGGATAATCAAAATCGAATAATCAGAAGCCTACTTTATTCATCAACATCGCGTGACCAGTTATGATGTAGTCTCTAATGTATGTCATCACGACTGGTGAATTATTGGGGTTGCTCAGTAGGTCTTAATATTAGAGGGGTGATGCTAGTATCAGGACATCTAAGAGCCCTCAATATGGTAGCAGGAATTTTATAGGCAATTAGTATCATTTTATTCATCGTATTCTTTGGAGGAAAAAGTGAAGGTTCAGAAAAATTAACTGGAGCAGTTGATAATGAGTCGGAAAATAGATGAATTACATATTCACATTCTTGCGGATGGTCATGTTGATGTTGGGAACCTTATGGGAGAAGCAGGATTTGCAGCCCTTATCGATGTCTTCTATGATGATATGAGTGAATCACGATTGCTCTTAGATACAGGAAGTTCAACTCCTGCACTAGTTCACAATCTAAAGCAGATGGAGCTCAATCTTTCTTCGGTTGATATGATTATCCTCAGTCATGGCCACTGGGACCATGTAGGTGGTTTATTGACAGTGTTAAATGAAATTGGAAAACGAGTTCCTGTTCTCTATCATCCCCAGGCTATAACTCCCAAGATATACACAGATGATGATGGAAATGAACGCGATGTTGGGATTAAGAATTACTTCACTCCAGATGAATTGAACGCCTCCGCAGAAATAATTAGTACCACTGATCCTCATAAGATCAGAGAGGGAATCTGGACTACAGGAGAAGTTCCACGGACTAACGATTTTGAAAAGCTCACAGGAACGCTGATGAAGATACATACGATTAGAGATGGTGAAAAGATAATAGATCCGCTCGATGATGATCTATCATTGATTTTTCAACTAAAGGATGAATCTATTATCATCCTCACTGGTTGTTGTCATGCTGGTCTTGTAAATACGATGAAACATGCTGCAACCATAACTGGTTCATCAAACATCATTGGAGTGGTTGGTGGTCTTCATCTTCATGATGCATCGAAGGAACGTCTTGCGAAAACAGTTGAACATCTCAAAGGTTACAACCTCACTACCTTATCTCCCTGTCATTGCACTGGGCTTCGGGGTAAGGCTGCATTAATGTATGCATTCGAAGACAGCTTCAAAGAAGTTGGAGTTGGATCGATTCTGAAATTCAAATCCATATGAGATTGCAAAACTTAATTTACCAATTTACCAAATATTCTCTGAAGTGATGGTATTAATGAAATTGAAATTCTTGGCGATTTTTTGGATGACTGCTGTGGTAGTCATTTGGATTGCACTTTCATTTATTCTTGCTTCATTTGCAGTCGTAGCTATCATATTTGAGGAGATACTCATTCAAAACCTCACAAACATTTTGGTCATCATCTCGTCCTTAATACTTGGAACTATGGCCACTATTTGCTTCTATTATACACAATCTATTGAATGGACCGAAGCTGACAATCGAACTAGAATCTGAAGTACGAAATGAAGTTCTCAACAGGAAATAGTGAGTCAAGCTTGGCTGCAGTCTTTTCTGTACAATCAATCTTGCCAAGGTCTCTCAATACCTTTGCTGGTGTTCTACCTTCTATTACTAGCGAGAGTGCATGTGGCTCAAGAGTGATGTCGGGGTTTGCGGAATCACTAACTTTCTCCACAACTAATTTTCCATTGTTTGTTGAAAGTGAGAATACTCCTTCGTTCCAAGGACAATTCGCATCAATCAGTTTCATGGTAAGTTCTTCATTGCAATGATCTGATACCTTGATTGAAGAACAGAACTTCTCAAAGTCGATTATTCGCATCATCATCTTCCCAGATACTTTCGTTGTGAGCTTCTGGATATTCTGAATATACTCAGGGATTGGAAATTGTGGGTCCGTTACCCACTTGATCGTGCTACAGTCTGATGATATCTTCTTTACAAGTTCAACAACTGACGGTAGTACATGTATCGATGTCAAATAGTTGGAATAGATATTCAGTATCTTGCCATCATCTCCCTCATTGAAGATAAACCATGCACAACCAACTGGTGTGGAATTCTCTTCGAATAAGAAGAAGTTCCCTTTCTCTATCGAGCCAATATGCATCCAGGGGAATGCAAAAACTCTTGAACCAAATTGGACCATCTCTTTTGCTAAACTATCTATTGTTGCATGTTCCTTAGTATCACCTAATTCTCTGTAGGTAATTTTAGAATTTCCTTTGACAGATCTTAAGGCATCTGGTGGGAATTCGAAAATTGTGTATGTTTCTGCAAGAGCATACCCTAATTTCTCGTACGCAATCTGTGCACCCGGATACGGTGATGGTTCAAGGATTGATAGAAGCAATCCTTTCTCCCTCATATCTTTGAATGCTTCTTTGTAGATACTCTTGAGGATGCCTTTCCTTCTATACTCTTCTGCAGTAGCAACCGCCCAGATTCCTGCAGCTGGAATTGGACTACCTCTAATGACATTATTCTTGTTTCCCCAGAATGCAAGGTTAGCAACTACTTTATCATCCAAAGTCGCGACAAAGTTCCAATCATGATGCTCTGGTTTATTCATGTACTCTTTCCAAGAATGTATCCAACTTTCTTCGACTGTTCCCATGAATTCGAATGCTTTCACAAGTAGTTGGACCGATTGTTCCCTATCTTCTTCTGTTGCCTCTCGGATGCTATACATGGTTTCCACTGAAGAAAATCGATGCATTAAGGTAATATTCCTTTTGCAGTCAACGTTAAAATTCTGAGCTAGATTTTAATTCCAGTTTCAGCTATTTGCCTCAAAATTTCTCACATATTTTGTGTACAGGAGCAGTTAGAAATGAAAAAAGAAGTAACTATTGAAAGATAGGATAATCTTCTTTTGGGATGCAGAAATCCTGTATCTTTCAATAATTATTCATTGACCTTTGTGATTCAATCATTCCAAAATGATCAGAATCACAACGTATTCTTACTACCATGGTTCTGGAGGATTTCTTGGAGGTGTATTCATTGTTATCAAGAATATACATAACATAAAAATATACAAAGTAAAACGTAGCAATTGTTCCTGTAGAATGAAACTTGCATTCTGGAACGCAAGAGTTGCCAGTACCTAGGTAAATGCAACTTTCAGGATACTATGAGATAATGCGATGCACAAAGTATACAAGATTATCTTAAGACCTGAAGAAGAGTGAATATGTATCATGTCCAAACTGCTATTCCGATCAACTGAGTTTTGGAGACTATGCTCTAAAACAATTAATGATCACTTTGGAGTGGAAGCAGTACCTGCACCAAAACGAGTGACTATTATCGAACCCATACATGCAGTACGTTTTGGCGGTCAATATCAAGTGGGAACTGCAGAGCTGCAGGTAACTCAGAAAGTTGTTGAAAACGATATACCTCTTGAGGGGATTATCTACAGAGAATGTCTGTACCATGCATTACCTACAGATTTTTGCGATGAAGCTAAACGCGATATTGCCTCTTGTTTTGCACGTGTTCTACTTGGAAAAAACGATAGAGAAAGATGGATTGCATCATGGAAAAAACTACCTACACAACGTATCAGAGCAAATCTTGTGTATGAGTCATTCAAGATGATGGACTGGATGTATAAACTTGGAGGATACAATGAACTGGTCACCTTGGTCCATGAATTTGAAAGTATGGATCGATACGGAAAGAAACTCACTTTTATAGAATATTTTGAATATATGATAAGACGAACTCAGGACATTGTAGTTGGACTCTCTCAGACGGAGGCAAAAATAATTGATGCGCTTCAAAAGGATGCAGATGTTTCCTATCGCCAAGTTAGTGAATCCACAGGCCTGAGTGAGTCGTGGATTTCGACGACGATTAACCGATTGAAAAATAGGTATGTTCTTGTTGAGCTTACATCCACTCCATTTTCAAAGATTGGGATTCGAACCTTTCACATACTATTAGCAGCCTCATCATGGGATGATCCTACAAGATTCATCAAAGACTGCCCTTTTCTATATGACATAAGACCAATCCTAAGTGGTCCCTGGCAAGTCATCAGCAGATTAGCAGTGCCCGACAACAGAGAGAATATCAAAGCACTTGAACAGATGATATCAATATTTCAAAGAAATGGAATATCTGTCGATGTTTCTGAAACACATTCTGTAGGTATCACGAATTCTTTCTATCATTATAATACAAAGAGTAACCAATGGGATATTCCATGGGTCGCATTGGAAAGCTGGGGTCATAGAATACAATCTGAATCTTTACATCAGATAATTGAGCAGATTGATTATCCTGCAAAGACAACTGACCACTATCTTGACCCAATTGATATGCAGATACTTAAGTTAGTTCACAAAGGAAATGCATCTATGAGAGTATTGCGAAAAGAATTATCCATTGGTCAAAACAAGCTCTCTAGTCGCATTAAGAAACTAAGAGATGAAGAGTTGATTAGAAAAATCTGGACAGTTTATAATATTGGTTTAGTTGAACGTGTGACTTTGAGGGCAACTGACAAGAAAACATCCAGTATGCTAGACGCATGGTCAAGGGAATTACCAAGAGGCTATTTGAGATATGAAGAGAATCGGAACTTGTTATTAATGGTCGAACTCCCCTCGGGCGGCTCAACAAAATTAATGGACGTTCTAAGAAAACTCAAATGGCCTGTCACTATCGCTCCAATTGGTAGCGGTGTATGGGGACAGTGGGATTTTCCCATACAGCTCTGGGATGTAGATAAACAAAGTTGGACATCTCCACGATCTGAAATAGTTACATGGCTGAATAAACTAGTCATCGAATGTGAAGATTCAGCTGAACCTACAATTGATGCCCATCGGCACTTTTTGCAAACACGATGAATTTCAGCTTTCTGCAACTAGTACCAGAATTCTTCTAGTTTTGAATATTAGTTAATATTCGCTACTACATATTGCCATCTTCACATCTTATAATGCCATAGAATGGCACAAAATCATTGTTTTGAAACTCAATCAACAGCTTATATACTAAAAAAACGAAGTATTCTACAAGGACAAAAAACCGCCTACTCTTGGGACTAGAAACATAACGAATACCACGTATAGGTGGGGGAATTATCGGGGTTGGATAAAATCCAACCCCAAACCTTCTCCTAAGTCCGATGCAATAATCGACAAGCCTGAACACGCGATGATAACAATTGATACACGGTGTCGCTACTGGTGAAGGTGATTGATTCCATTGTTATCATACGGGACCTGATCTAATGACTAAACAGAAAATACTTGTTGCACTGGTTGGGGAACCAACTGCAGTTGAGCGGATTGCCATACGACGACGTATTGATGAATTGTTCCTAATCTTCACAGATGAAGATCTTGAACTTGCTTCATCTATTGTTGAAAAGTTTTCAAGACTTGGAATGCATGTTCGCCTTATTCATATTCAATCAATGAAGTTCTCGAATATTCTTTCAACAATTCTTCGAGCTCTAAATCGTGAAACGTTTGATGACTATGACCTCGAGTTCAGTGTATCATCAGGAAATCCTGTTATGATACTAGCAACTTGCATAGCTGCAGCAATCGTGAATGCATCCATTCTTTACACAGAAGGAAGCAACTTTGTCGATATATCAGAATTATGGCCTGCTAAATTGGTTAATGTTACTTACAAGAAAAGACAGATTCTCAATTTCTTGGAGGAATATAGTGATTCAATTAATCAGAAAGACATCTCCAAGGAAACTGGTATCTGCCAATCTGGTATTTCAAGACATATTCGTGACTTAGAATTAGCTGGTTATGTTACTAGAACTCGTATTGCTAGAAAGAAGGTTGTACAAATTTCTGAACTGGGTTCTGTAATTCTTCATCAAAAGCAGATTAGAAAAAGGAGAATTTGGGCATCTTATTCCATAGAAACTCCAGCAGGCCTCCAAACTGCGAGTTGATACAATGGATGTACTAATCAACTATAGACTAGCTGAGTACATGATTTTGAGGAGGATGAGCTTGCATGATTGAACATGATGAAATTAATGGCGTTTCAGAAACTATTCAAGAAATCGATTTTGATTTCATTTCAGAAAGTTCTAGCATAAATGAAAAACTTCTATTGATATTGAATAGGGAAACAGGACTTGCGCCATATTCGCATGAATTCGTTGAAGGCTTCCAAGATCCGCAAATACTTTCAGGGTTTATTTCTGCCATCTCAAGTTTTATGGGAGAAGTGACTGGGAAAAATCATTTGCAGTGGAAGACCGTATTTGGTTCTGACTCGATCATGCTGGTTGAAGGTGGAGATTGGTCGATTGGAGTCCTAGTAGCATCAAAAGAAACAATTGAGCTTCGAAGCAAACTAAGAGGATTAGTACGTGAATTCGAGGATTGCTTCGAGTTTTTACGCGACATCGAAGGCATTCAAAATATTTTCAGTGATTTCGATAATTATGTGCGAAGAATGTTCGTTGATGAGAGAGTAACAAACAGGACTATAGTAACAAAAGTCCCTGATTGGCGTAATTCTATGTCAAAATTCAATCTGCCAAGTATCTCCTTTGACACACTAAAAGCTCTCCTGGGATTTGAGAAATCCGCGACTGTGCAAGAGATAACTGAAACTCAGAATATCCGAAATGACAAAGTGATTGAAATAGTATCAAATGCTTTTTGGAATGGCATTATACAATTGACCTATATTCCGTCAGATGATGATATCTTGAACCTATCAGAAAAAGCATCAAGTATCTTATTTAGCAAATCCAATCCATTGAACTTATCCTCCTCATGTTTGAGGATTGTCGCTCGTTTTGATGGACGGACTCCCTTTTCCCAATTTATCAATAATGTAACGATTCCGGATAAGGAATTAGTCCTCCGCGACCTTGGTTCATTAATCAATAGTGGTTTTATTCAAAGAATATCAGTAGAGAAACGCCTAGTTTTATTCAATGAGTGTATTCTTTCGCAGCTTATATCGAAAGGTGCATCGATCGTAGGTTCAGAAAAAATGATGCAATTCTTCGAGGCAGTGAGTGTACTGGGTAGTTCCATACATCCACGGGTTAGTCGGATAGTACTTTTAGAGAATATGCATGTAATGTGTATTCTCGAAGAGAATATGGCACCTGGTGACTTGGATGATATGTTTAATGCATTAGAGTATTTCATTGATAAGATAACAAAGCATCTTTCAAAAAGCAATGGAATTATTCTAGCTGAAAATCTCGTTGAGCGAATTCGAAAAGAATGCCGTTTGAATTGGATTCCATACCTCACAGATTTGGTGATATGACATGTACAAATGTCAATATGATATTGGAAAAGGAGATCTAAATTAATGGCTTCAGTTCTGATTGTTGATGATGATATCTTTCTTCAAAAAGTTCTATCTAGAATTCTTTTAGTAGGCGGACATACCATTGTCGGTCAGGCATATGATGGCGCTGAAGCAGTTGAAATTTTCAATGAATTGAATCCGAAGCCTGATATTATACTAATGGATTATCGAATGCCAGTGATGGATGGTGCGTCTGCAACTAGAAAGATCCTCCAGATAGATCCAAGGTGTCGGATTCTCTTCATCAGCGCAGATGATTCTGTTAGAACTGATGCATTGGATGCAGGTGCTTTGGGATTTCTCACAAAACCAATTCGCAGCAAATTGCTATTTGCTACTATTCGTGAATATGTGCCCTAGTAACATGAATCGAGAATATCGGTACAAGATTCAGTACTATTGGAATCCAATGGTTAGGAAAAGAAAGTAAACGAGAGTGGCATATTAGCAATACCCATTCATAATTGTCACATATCATCTCACTCTTGGTAAAATTTCAGTTCTGAAGGTGAAATGAAAATCTATAGTTCATATAGTATTTTGTTTGTATATCTCCTTTACAAATGGCCAAATAGAGAAATGAAAGAAAATAACTGATTACACCCTTTCATTATTTAGTGCATATCTCACTATAGAATACAATGTGTACGATAATCATTCAATACTCATCGTACTCCTCCTGACCACAGATAGAAGGTGTGACCAGGAATAGTAGAGCTCATGTGGTAGGAGGGGGGGAGTTATGTAATGAGGGCATGCTTCGCCATCGGAACGCAATGTTTCCAATGCTTACGAAAACGAGGCTCTGCCCATTCCTAGTCACTTGTTTTCCATGGTCACGGGAGTATTTGAATCTAATCCTCGTAAATAAGACCCAATAACAAGGATCCTTTACGAAAACGAGGCTCTACCATACACACTGACCACGAGAATAGTTTCATAATTTAACCTATTAAGGATGTTGTATTTTGTAGCCGAGTGAATACTTGAAGCGCATTCATGATAAGCCCTAAGTTGTTGTTTGCTTTGGAATTATCAGTTCAAATGTGGTTATTCCTGAGGATTTGAGTTGAATTTTCCAATTATGTGCTTCAACTATTCGCTTAGCGATTATAAGACCAAAACCATGTCCTGTTTTGCTTGTTGTGAATCCTTTCATGAATAGCTTTGAGCGGATTGGTTCAGGGATTTCTTTACCATCATTTCGTATAGTTATAGAGTACGTATCATTCCTTTCTTCACATTTTACTTCAATCCTATTCGGCTGTCCATGTTTCACTGCATTATCTAGTAAATTCCTGAATACTTGTGTGATTTTCATTTCATCCACTCTAACGACTGGTAAAGGATCTTGAACATACTCAATCAGTTCTGGAACAGCT
>Ga0307423_1002517_pt1 | contig 10184 bp, 24 predicted proteins | sample SalMarWE160310MG_FD_202154 | JGI IMG/M metagenome (GOLD analysis project Ga0307423, IMG submission 202154) | Salt marsh sediment microbial communities from the Plum Island Ecosystem LTER, Massachusetts, United States - WE1603-10 | ecosystem: Environmental > Aquatic > Marine > Intertidal zone >... | reverse complement strand
TGAATGGTTATATACTGATAATCATTTAATTATTAAAATGATTGATGATCATGATTGCAAAGAATACTCAAAGGAAGATATCTTGAATGAATATAAAATGTTTTTAGATAAACAATCACTGGAATTTAAAGAAGAAATGCGTAAAGAAGGGAAAATTGTTTGTAGTTGCAATTGTATAATTCCTATTGAAAAGGAAAGAATCAGGGACAATAAAATACAATGCCCATATTGTGGCAGAAGACATAAGGTGGTTGAATAAAATGGGGAAAATAAATCCAAATGATATTGTTTTAACTGAAGAAGAAGCAGTTGAAATAATCAAGGAAACATTAAAGAATACTTTTGATTATTATGATAAAATTGTAAGAGAAGATAATTTTCTACAGACTGGGCAACTTAGGCATGCTAGTCAGGCAATAAGAGATTATTTACAAGAAGAAAATATTTCAATAGAAGAATACGTAAAAAATAGACTGGCTTATTTTGATAGACTCAGAGGATTCTATACACAAGTATATGATATGATAATAGATAAACCAGTAAAAAAGATGTTCAAAATATTAGAAAAATTAAATCCTAATCCTGGGATGTCGTATAATGAACGAATGAAAATACTTGATACCGACCCGTATTTGCTATCTGTTGCAGCTAATACTTTTAGTTTATATCTTGGTGTAGAAAATAATGCTAGATTAATGGGATATAAAAATTTAGCTGATCTTAATTATTGGAGAGAGTAATGAAATGAGATTTGGATATATAGCAGTATAGGTGAATGGAATGCCAGTAACAAACGAAGAACTAAAAGGATTATTGAAACTAGAAAAAATTTATCTGAAAGCTATTTTAAAAGCAGTTGGAAAAAGAAAAATTCCAAATTTAGATCCTGAGAAGTGTCCTCCATGTATGCAAGCGCATTACTTAGAAAGAGTCCATGGAACGCCATCGTGTCAAATATGTGCGATGGCTGGGCATGAAAATTATAATATGCTTGATAGATGTGTTATATTAACAAAACTAATATATGAGTGGGAAGTTTATTATGGAAATAAACAGAATCTAAATGAAATTAAAGATGTGGTGAAGGACTATATTAAAAAATCTGAGAGGGATTTAAGATATATGAAATAAGGAAGAAATATAAATGAACTTTGGATATACAAAACATATTTGTAGAACTTGTTATAATTGTAAAGAAAATTATTGTTATTTAGGCAAACGTTCAACTTTCTTTATAGCATGTAAGTTATGGTTAAGTAAAAATACTAAAAAAGCTAGTCCAGTGAAACTTAATATAATAAGGGCTATGAATCATTCTTCCGAGGAACGGGATGAGTATAGAAGATTATATGAAGTTTGGGTAGAAGTATCTTGTAAGAAGACTGATGAAATATATGATTTACAGAGACAATTAGATTTGGTTTGGAATTTATATGGAAGAGATTTTGTTAAAGAACTAACAAAATTAAAAAATGAATTGGCATTATTGAGGTAGTAACATATGAAAACAAATAATAATCCAGAAATTATTGAAAGAGCTAGATTATTTGCAACAGAAGCGCATAAAGATCAAACTAGAAAAAATGGAAATGCTTATATAACTCATCCAGAAAGAGTTTTTAAGATATTTGAAAAGTATCCTAGAAAAAAATTAGGTGAAAATTGGTTTGAAGATGCTTACATAGGGCTTTCTTTGTGTTGGTTGCATGATGTAGTAGAAGATACTGATTTTATATTAGAAGATATAGAAGCATTGTTTGGAAAAGAAATATCTAGTAGATTAGATATATTAACTAGAAGAGAAAAAGAGTCATATTATGATTATGGTATTAGATTACTTGAAAGTAAAGATAAAATTGTATATCTAGTAAAACTAGCAGACATTGAAGATAATTTAAACTCAGTTGGTGACGGAGCATTTTCAAAAGAAATAGAAAACAATCTTAGATTGCGTTGGGAGTGGCTAGAACAGAAAATAAATGCGTCGTTAAGGTAGTAGTAGCCGGCGATCCCTCCAAGTTCGTAGCAGGAGTGCAAATCTCCTACGGCGCACCAATAAAGGCGAAGAAAAATGTTTCATAAAACAGATCGTGAAAAGTTAATAAAAGATGCTAAAGAAATTAAATTTAAGAAAGGTGCTATTTTAGATAAAGAAACTGTTGATAAAGTTTTACAAAAGGCTAAGGAATTATCTGATGATGATTTGTTATTAAATATGATGGAAATGTTTGGTAGATTAGTTGTAATGTGTCATACTGAAGGACAAAACGTAATGGGTATATACGGATTGGCTGCTGGATATTTTATGTTAGAAAATGAAGCATTAAGAAGAAACTTGTATTTTTGAGGTGATATGATGAAAAATCTAAAAGTTATAATGAGTGCTTATTACAATAAGAAGAAAATTGCTGATTTAGCTAATAAACACGATTTAACATATATGATAGATTATTGGATAGAAACAAGCTCTCATAGCACTGTTTATATAAAAGATATAAATGGTGCTAGAATGGAAAAGAAAATAAACTTTTTAATAGACCTAAATGAAGGATTTTAAAATAATCCGTTATATATGAGGATGACTATGATGTAACTACATGTAGTCCGATCATCAGGTCGGCTTGAAATTACATGCATATATCCTACTTATTATATTGCTGTCCACTCTTAAGCACTTCTGTTAGTACAGCCGGAGTAAAGTAAGTGGCATTACTGAGAATCCTTAAATGGCGATGGTTTAGTAATAAACCGCGACTGAGAAGTGAGAGTTAAAAAGCAATAGCATAGAGCCTCTTACGAGAGGCTCTCTAACCTTAAGAAAAAACATTTTTTAGTGTTAGACCCCGTAGCCTAGTCTGGATGGGCATTTGCCTTCTAAGCAAAATAAGCGAGAGTTCAAATCTCTTCGGGGTCACCAATGAAGAAGGAGATATTAAAATGACACAAATGCCTATACCTAGAATTTGTCCAGTATGTAATGGGAAATACGGAGAAAAAGATATAGCTTGCCCATACTGCGGATGTAGTTTTATTTTTAAAGAAGCGGATGATATAGCAGTTCGTATAAGATCACAATTAGAGAATAAAATTAGAATGGTAAAAACTTTAAGAATGAAGAATTACCCACCAGAAGAAATTCAAAGGATATTAGATTCAATAAAACAGACTTAGAATTAAGCAGGCGTAGCTAAGTCTGGCTCAAGGCTCATGGCTGTTAACCATGCAATCAGAAGTTCGAATCTTCTCGCCTGCGCCAATTAGCCAGCGTTTCCTAATAGCGCAGGGAACTAGTCTTGAAAACTAGCGTCTTCGGACATAGAAGTTCGAATCTTCTCGCTGGCGCCAATGAAGATACAAAAAGGTGAATACAATGAGTAGTGGATCAGGAATTATAATAATCCCAGTTGGAAAGTTTATAGAATTAATTTTATGGGAAATGAAAGATTGTATAGATGATAAACAGTATTATGAGATTAGTATTGAGTACAGCAATAATAAGCCGGGTCTTGAGGGAGGACGTGGGCATATTTATAAAATTACTGATAATTTTATGAGTGCTCCAGGGGTTGCAATTTTAAGATTTGGTAAAATTTTAAATCTGATTTTAGATATTGCCAATGAAGAAGATTTTAATATAGTTAAGGAAAAACTTGAGAATTTTGAAGAATCAGATTTGTTGAATAATTATTAATTTGAAAAATTTAGATATGATTACAAAGGAATGGCGTTGCTAATCAAGGTGAATGGAATTCGATGTGGTTATTATAATGGATACAGAAGATAACGATATGGCCAGAAAGATTTTAGATAAATTTACAAATGAAATGATACACGAAATTATAAAGAAAATGTTTGTAGATGGAGTATTAACTGAAATAGATTTAGATTTCTCATATTTTGATGCGAGTAATATAAAAGTTAAGATACCAATAGTGCATTTCAAAAATAAGAAACCTGGAGAAATTGTTAAAAAACTATTTGTTACGATTAGCCTTGATATTTCAGAAGAAGAAAAAGAACCAAATATTTAAAATATGGGCCTGTGGCCAAGGTTGGGTAAGGCTCCTTGCTCATAACGAGGAAATCGAGAGATCGAAGCTCTCCGGGCCCACCATTTCTTATGGTGATATAAAATGGATATAAAATTAATAAAATTTAAGTTATTACGAAAACTGGGTAAAGAAGTTAATAAAGAAGAATTTAAAGAATGGGAAATTAAAAGAATCGAAAAAATTGATACAGAATATAAAATGTGGGAAGAAACTAATCGCAATAAAAAGATAGAACATAATATGAGGATGATTGATGCTTATAGAAATGCTATATTAAAAGAAAAAGATGGAAATATAATAGATGGTCTTTATAGATATATGGGAATTGTATTTGCTCAAGCAATTGATGAAGAATGCGGTTTTCGAAATAAAAGACATATTGAAAGTAGATGGACTAGATAGTTCATTATGAGAATGATTATTATGTGTAATACAATAATAATAGAAACACATTATAAACATGTAGAAGTTATGGCTATTTATGAAGAAATTTTTGGGATGGAATATATGGAGAAATGTAATGATAACAATTATATAGGTTTGAACTAGTGGCTACTTAGAGAGTATAACAGAGTAATAATTATAGGTTTTAATAATGAATGCCTTTGTAATGTTAGTGATGAGATTAAAATAAAGATGTTTGATTTTATTCTTAGAATAAGTCAGGAGCAAATGATTAGAGATATAAAACATGAATTAGATTTAATAGAAAAAAATAAATAAGGGCATGTGATCCAGTTTGGTTAAGATACTTCCCTGATAAGGAAGAAAGCGGAAGTTCAAATCTTCCCTTGCCCACCATTCTATAGGAGGAAATAAAAATGTCATCATGGATATTCAAAATGGAGAATTCTATATTTGGTTATGAGATTATAAGAGTATATGGTGTTAAAGATTTTGAGACTGCTAGGGATATGGCGTCTAAAGAATTTAAAGAACGTGGGCCAGGTTGTATAGAATGGAGGCAAGAACGAATAGAAAGTTTATACGATGAAAAATTAAATAATAAAGAGAAATGTTTGATAGAAGATGGTTCAGTTATCTTTAGAACGTAGGTGAAATAATATATGACAAATAAAACAATTGAAAATCCTTTTTGTGATGGAGAATATTATGTAAGTGAATATAGAAAAAGTGGGAAATATCATAGACCAGTTCAAATGAGATTGACAGGTGTAAAAAAATTTATAGATGTTAAAGAATATAGATATGAGTGTCCAGCATGTGAGAGAGCTTTATATGTAACTCATGATTTGGAATTACAATAATTGGGCAGTTGCCCACTATAGTGAAGTGAATAAAATGAAAGCATGGAGATTTGTATTAACTGATAGCGATAATAAAAGACGACTTGCAATAGTATGCGGAATAGATAGTTTTGAAATTGCTAGAAAATTAGTTAAACATAGAATAGAAAAAACAATCCTTCCTTCTATGCGTAATAAAGAAGAACTTATAAGAGAATTATATACATCTAAATGGAATATATTAGATATATCTGAAATTAAAGATGGAGAGGTAGAGTGCGATTTCTAATAGAGGCAAATAAAATGAGAGAATATAAAACAATAAGAATACAATATTATTTGTATACTAATGGACAATATTGTTTTTATGAAATAGAGAATTTAAGTAACTTATCAACATTTAAAATGGAAGAAAAATCTGTACTTGTTACATCTGTAATTCCAGATGAGTTTTTAATAAGAATGGTTAGTATGCGATTGGTAATTGATGCTGGTGAGGGAATGCACCTGTACTTTACTACAACCTCAAACATAGAACCAAATATTTTTGATATGTTAAATGAGAAATTCTTCGAAAAAATATTTATATGCAAATCAGACTTTGGAGAGAATGCATATACAGCATGTTTTAAACATAAATAATATATGAGTGAAAGTACTGTTTAAAAAGTAAATATGCAGGCAACGCGTTACCATTCTGGCGTTACACGAATGGACGGCAAGTCGCTAGCGACGGGGTTCAAATCCCCATTTGCCTGCACCAAATAAGTAGGAGAAGAATATATGCTTCCACCTCGATTGATACCCATGGGCTGAGGATGGAAATTGAGTAATCAAAACAAGGATGGCAATCCCACTATGATTCTTCTCCTACACCTTATAATGAAGTGATATATATGGTAAACGGTAAAATAATTCCAATATTATCGACACGTACCTTAGAGGCAGTTAAAATACTTGAAGAAAAAGGTATATTAGTTAAAGAAGAACATCTACATGACAATATTCGTAAAGTAGATTTAGATACATTGTTTGAATTATCAGCTAGTGGATATAGAGGTGGGTTTGACGCCGCTTTGGTGTCTATATTACATGGATATATAAAGAATAATAATCTTTTGCTTGATCCTTATGTAACTATAGAAGAAGATGGAAAAGAAGAACCAGAACCAGATTATTCTGGTTGTGGAAAGGTTCATAGAAAAAAAGATGCTATAATTATCACATGCCCAAAATGTCCTGATGGCGGTGATATGCATCAAACACCAGAACATGTTTGGGTTAAACATGGACTTAATAGATACGAAACTGTTAGAACTATATCAACATGTTATAAATGTTGGTGGTCTGATAGAGATAAAATTGAAGAAGAAGAACAAGCTAGAATTGAAAGTGGAGATAAAACTGGTTGGGGAACACGAATATAAAATTACTAGGAGATAATATTTACCAAAATCCTGGGATATACAAGCGGTATAACTTCTATCTAATTAGATACCTATGGTCAGTGATGGGAATTTGAGTAATTTTAATCATTAATAAAAATATTAGGGCGAGTTCAAGTCTCGCCTCCCAGGACCATAAATTAACCTCTACATTATAGAAGATTTCCTTCTATAAGGAGAATGTGAAATAGTAAACTCTTTATAAATTGAACCCTACGGGCACTATAAAGAATTTGAGAATTCCAATACATCTGCGAGGCGTAAAACCCCCGTCTGATATTGCAGGAAAGATTCAACCTGCAAACTATTTCACAATTAAGGCCAGCAGAGAGCCTACAACGAAGTTGGTTCAAATCCAAGCTCGGAATAATCTCTGTACTTTGAGGAGGTAGCTCAGCCAGGAAGAGCACTTAAAGAATCTTATATAAACAGATACCTAAGGTCACTTATGAGATTTTGAGCCTTTTAAGCTAGTGGTCGTGAGTTCGAATCTCACCCTCCTCGCCATATAATATAATAGGAGAAAAAAGTAATGGTAATGTTCATTGCTAAAGTAGTTAAGGATACAGCTTATCCAGAATATTGTAAATTGAAAGATTTTCATAAAGAAATTGTTATGGCAGCAAAAATAGAAGATGGAGTAAATTCAGGCTTAGATGTTAATGATATTGCTAAAATGGCATCGGAAACGCCAGAAGAACTAATGAAAATTTTGGATATTTGTGAAGGATGCAGTTATCTACGCTTTGATGAATGTAAGGGTGCATCTTACAAGCAGGCAGATTAAATAGAAAACCTTGGGGCGATAGCATAATCTGGTAGTGCAATATATAAGTTCTTTTACAAACAGACACCTTATTCGGTCACGTAAGAGAATTTGAGCATAGGAAGCTATGGGTACAAGTTCAAATCTTGTTCGCCCCACCAACTAAGCCGGAAACAAACTTCTATATAAACTTTGTTACCGCGAGGTCACTATATAGAAATTGAGAAATCAAATTTCCGGCACCAAATAAGGAGAGGAAACATCTTTATTAATTGATACCTAAGGGCGCAATAGAGATATTGAGTTCAAATCTTAAATACGCGCCAGAGTGAAAACTCTTGCGTATTATGCTGGGTGTTAGGCCCCAGCCCTCTCCACCTTATAATGAAGGTGATAACTATGATAAAATTATGTCCAAAATGTAGTGGAAAAGGTAAAATACCAATTGATTTTTCAGGACCAATGAATTATTATAATCCTAATACTGGAGAATCTTGGCCACATAAGAAATGTGATATTTGTGATGGCAAAGGAGTTATAAAGGAATAAAGATTGTTTGATTTAAAAGAATAAAAATATAATTAGGTGAAAAATAATAATAAAAATTCAAGCACTTAAATGTCCAATATGTGCCGACTCATTTCAAAATGGAGATAAGCCTTGTATATATACATGGATTTTATCATTATAGTATCGATTGAGGCGTGTATTGAAAATGGCTAGAAAGAGAAAAATATCATGGACTAGATTTGGAGACTATCTATTCAGAGAAGGAGCTGATAGAGATGTGTGGATACTTCGAGGACGTGGATATAAAACAAAGATACGTATAGTATCTGGAAGGCACAGACTCTATTATTATCATCCAAAGGGAAGAGCCCCAAGACTGAAGGATGGATTTTTATGAGATGGAGGGATTGAAAGAATGAAATTTACTGATTATAAATTAGTTCAGAGATTTGGATATTTGATAGGCATGACTCTGTATAAACATAGACGAAAAGGTACTTTTATTTTTTATAAGAGAAGTTCTCTCGGTACTAATCATGATTCTATATCGCAGAGTTTCAAGTCTAAGAAATTAGCAATCGAAGCTAAAGAGAACGACAAATTAAAATGGAGAAACGCTTGGTGATTTGAAATGAGAGACTGGGAGAATCGGGGCAGTATATCTACAAAATTTCGAGGCGGATGGAAGGTATGTGATTGTTATTGTTTTATAAAGAGGAAAATAATATTAGAAAAAATAAACTAGATAAAGGAGATATAAAATGACAGCAAGTTGCCCAATGTGTGGTGGTAAATGGGAGCCAGACAAATATGATGTGCTTTTAAGATGTGGAGATGAGCATGATATAGTTTGTGGATATTGTAATAGAAGAATTACATTTGTAATGGATCGTGTTGCATTAGATTTATCATATACAATTAGCTTATCAGGCTATGAAAGTATGATAGTTGAATTAGAAAAGAAACTTTTAAAGACTGAACAAGAACTTGAAGAATCGGCTAAAAAAATTAAAGGAATATTGGAAGGAAATATAGAATGAGCGAAGAAAATAAAGATTTTCTACAACAATGTCTAGATATTTTGTATTATGTAATAGATACAGTTGGAACTGAAAAATTTGATAGAGAAAAACTTAAAGTGTCAGTTAATATATTGAATACAGAAATTGCTATAGAAAATGAAAGACACTCCAAATCTATGAAAAAAATATTAGCAGACGCCCAAGAGATGGAGCGGCGATTAGATGAAAAGTCTAAAGATACTGATGCTTTAATTAAAAGGTTGAAAAATGATGACAAAAACAAAATGATAAGCAGTTTGAAATAACTTGGGAAGAATTTCAAAAATTACAGGAAATAATAAAAGATAAAGTTAGAGAACTTTTAGAAGTTGGAACATTAACACCTAATATGTTGACTTTTGAATTTGATGATGGAGAGCAAGAAGTTGATGTAGATTATACAATTGCATATGATAATAATTGTAAAAATACTACTTTACTTCATAAGCAGTATATTATGGAATTGCGTGTTGAAGTACGAGAAAAAGACTAGGAATGATAAAAATGAAAATCGGAAGACGAATTAAGAACGCTTTTGGACTTGCATATGATGTAGATTATATAATGTTTGAAGAAACCCATGAACATATTGTTCTTATAATGGTTCCATATGATATGACTATTACACATAAGCAGGTTAATGCTGTGTTAAATCAATATCCATTGGGGGATGCAAAAAATAATTGGATATTTATTGATACTGGGCCAGCTAAAATAAGTCATAGAAGTTTTAAATATAGAAGTGAATGGCAAGAATTTTTAGATACAGATATGATCCTTGTGTCTAGATATAGAATTAGTAAGAAATCAGCTATGAAAGCTTTGATCGAACAAGAGGCTAAAAAAGCGGAAGAAGATAAGTTATCAGAAGCAGAAGAAAAGAAGAAAATGAAAGAAGATACTATCCCAATTTTAGATGCATCTAAGATAACTGGTCCTTATGAAGTGGATGCAGCAGTGATTGATTCATATAAGCAAAAGCAAAAGAAAACAAAATAGAGATGAATAGAATGACACCTAAGGGCAAAACAATTTGGGATGTTATCACATCATTGGAAGGGGGCGAAACCTCCGAACATTTAAGATTATATAACGAGAACCCA
>Ga0307423_1002516_pt1 | contig 10184 bp, 10 predicted proteins | sample SalMarWE160310MG_FD_202154 | JGI IMG/M metagenome (GOLD analysis project Ga0307423, IMG submission 202154) | Salt marsh sediment microbial communities from the Plum Island Ecosystem LTER, Massachusetts, United States - WE1603-10 | ecosystem: Environmental > Aquatic > Marine > Intertidal zone >... | reverse complement strand
GTCCTACCGGGCTACGAGAGCCCGGCCGCGATGCTGGCGCGCCTGGGCATCCAGGCCCAAGAGGTGCGCCATGTCTTCCAGACCCATCTGCATTGGGACCATGCCCTGGGCCTGGGCTTGTTCCCCAACGCCGTGGTGCACGTGCATAAGAAGGAGCACGATTTCTGGCTGCATGACCCCGTGGCCCGGCGGCCCATCTTCCAGGCCGTGTTCGATCCCGGGGTGACTGCGGCGCTGGAGCAAATCAAAAGCCAGGGCCGCCTGCGTCTGGTGGAGGCTGACGGCGAGATATTGCCCGGCCTGGAGGCGCTGGCCGCGCCGGGGCACTCGCCCGGCATCATGGCCCTGGCCGCCGCCACGGCCAAGGGCACCGCCGTCATGGGCTCGGACTGCGGGCACACCTTCGCCAACTACGCCCAGGAGTGGCCCAGCATCTTCATCTGCGACCTGCCCGCCTGGGTGCGCTCCTGGGACAAGCTGAAAGCCAAGGCCTCGTCCTTGGAGCTTTTGTTTCCCGGCCACGACGTGGCCCTGAGCCGGAATTATCCCGAGGTCGCGCCGGGCGTGACCAGGCTGGTTTAGCCAAAACGCCGCTTGCCTTTTCCGACGGGCAGACACATCTTTAATTTGATTCAGCTTGGAGGCGACATATGCAGATCGAGATAAGCCCGGAAGCCCGGGAATATGTAATGAAGCATGGCGGAGCGGTCACCGTGGAGGCTCCCCGCCCGGCCCGGGGCTGAGGCGGGGCCACGCCGGCGCAGGTGGCGCCGGGGTCGCCGCCCGAGCACGCCCGCAAGGCCTATGCCCAGCAAGAGGTGGCAGGCGTGAAGGTTTATTTCAGCCCCGGCATGATCTTGAACCAACGGGCCCTGCAGCTTAAACTGGGCGGCTTCTGGCGCTTCCGCTGGCTGAACGTATCTGGCGTGGGCATGCCGCCGGGCTCCTGTTGTAGTTGACCTAATTAAGGGCTGCCATTAGAATTTGGGCGTGAGAGATAACTCTAAAACTGGAGAACTAGAAAGCGATGGATCAAGCCTATAGACAGCCACAGACTGGCGCCTACTCGGCTGACCAAACCCTGGCGCTGGTCAATGCCTTCATGCGCCGGGTATACAACTGGATGGCCCTGGGATTGGGTCTCTCCGCGCTGACCGCTTGGGTGGTCAGCAACACCACTGCTATTTACTATTTCATCAATCCCCAGACCGGCGCGCCCACCATGGCCTACTGGGCGGTTTTGATCGCCACCTTCGGCCTGGCCATAGGCCTCAGCGCCGGTATCCGGCGCATCCAGGTGGGCACCGCCGCCACCCTGTTCATCGTCTACGGGTCGCTCATGGGCATCTTCCTGGCCCCGGTGCTGATGCTCTACACCAATGCCAGCGTGTTCAAGACCTTCCTGGTCACCGCCGGCACCTTTGGCATCACCAGCATCTGGGCCGCCACCACCAAGAAGGACCTGTCAGGCTGGGGCTCTTTCCTGTTCATGGGCCTTATCGGCATCATCCTGGCCTCGCTGGTGAATATCTTCCTGGGCTCGACTATGATGGACTGGGTCATCTCCATCATCGGAGTGGGGCTCTTCATCGGGCTCACCGCCTACGACACCCAGAAGCTCAGGGCCATGGTGCTGGAGGCGGCCAACGAGGTGACCATCAGCAAGATGGCCATCTTCGGCGCTTTGCAGCTCTACCTGGACTTCATCAACCTGTTCCTGTTCCTGCTGCGTTTCTTGGGCGACCGGCGCTAGTCCAAGCTGATATTGATCCCCAAGCGCCCGGCGGTTTTACGGCCACCGGGCGCTTTTTTTTGCCCAAATCATTTGGGCGTTGCCAAACGGCAATCCCCTTCCCCAAACCCTACCTTTTCTATTTTATCGAAACACGGTCGTTACTTGCGAGACATGGCCCACCTTTGTGTGCTACATAAAATTAAATGGACCTAGTCTTGGGTTGATTCATGGCTGGAGCCGGGTGGGCATCCCGGCTAACTTGTTGAATTGCACAAAACATCGAGGCGAGAAGATCAAAGGGCCTGCCTAAAATGAATGGCATTCAGCCAGGGTTGACAGAGACCTGACCAGTCCATAGAATACTAGGCTCGTTAAGAGCAGCTAATTATTAATCAACAGGCGAGGAGTAACCATGATCGAGGTTCGCTTCCATGGCCGAGGGGGCCAAGGCGCGGTGACCTCCTGCGAACTTATGGCGCAAGCCGCCATCGCGGAGGGTAAATACGCCCAAGCCTTCCCCTCTTTTGGACCGGAGCGCCGCGGCGCACCTCTACAGGCCTTTTTGCGCATCTCGGATGAACCCATCCGGCTGCGTGAAAAAATTTATGAACCTGACATTGTGGTGGTGCTGGACACCGCCCTGCTTTCCAGCGGCAATGTCAAGGACGGCCTGAAGCCCGGCGGCACTTTGGTTGCCAACAGTTCCAAACCCGTCGCTGACGTCCGCGGCGAGTGCGGCTTCAAGGGACGCACCGCGGTGGTGGACGCCACCAAAATCGCGGAAGAGGAGATGGGCGTGCCCATCACCAACACCACCATGCTGGGCGCGCTGTTAAAGGCCGCCGCCGTGGTGGAGTTGAATTCCCTCAAAGCCCCCCTGGACGCGCGGTTCGGCAAAATTGCCGCCAAAAACTTGAAATCCCTGGAAAGGGCCTTTAAAGAGACCCAGATCGAGGAGTAGATCATGGCCGACAGTGGCATGCAATCTTGGAAGAGCCTGGCCCTGGGCTGCGCCATGACCGAGCCTGGCAGTTCCAAGAGATTCAACACCGGCGATTGGCGCAGCCGCCGCCGCCCGGTCACCGACCGGGAGGCCTGCATCAAGTGCGGCAGGTGCTATATCCTTTGCCCGGATATGTGTTACAGCGCCGATCCCAAAGCAGAAGGTTTTTACAACTGGGACAGCTTCTACTGCAAAGGCTGCGGCATCTGCATCGTGGAGTGCCCCAAAGACGCAATTTCCTGGCAGGAAGAAAAAGAGGAGGATAAATATGGGCCAGCGTGTGGGTCTTGAGGTTTCGCTGGCCTGCTCCGAGGCCGCGAAACTGGCTAACGTAGACGTTATAGCCGCCTATCCCATCACTCCCCAGACCCACATTGTGGAGCATCTGTCGGAGCTGGTGGCCGATGGGGATTTGGACGCGGAATTCGTGCCCGTCGAGAGCGAACACACGGCCATGAGCGCTTGTGTGGGCTCCTCGGCCGCTGGCGCGCGCACCTTCACTTCCACCGCCAGCCAGGGCCTGGCGCTGATGCACGAGATTCTGTTTATCGCCAGCGCCCTCAGGCTTCCCATCGTCATGGCGGTGGCCAACCGCTCGCTGTCCGGTCCCATCAGCATCTGGAACGACCACAGCGACATCATGGCCGAGCGCGACATCGGCTGGATTCAGTACTTCGCCGAAAACGGCCAGGAGGTGCTGGACCTGACCCTCGCCGCCTTCAAGATCGCCGAGGACAAGCGGGTCCTCCTGCCGGTGGCCGTGAACCTGGACGGCTTCGTGCTGACCCACGTGATCGAGCCCATTGAGATGCCCGACCAATCGGAGGTGGACGCCTATCTGCCCTCCTTCGAGCCCCAGCAGAAACTGGACATCGCCCATCCCATCAGCATGGGAATGGTGGGCATGCCCGAGGTCTACACCGAGGCCAAAAAGGCCTGCCTGGACGCCCTGGAGAAATCCTACTCGGTGATTCGAGAGCACTGGGACGGCTTCGCCAAGCAGTTCGGCCGTCAGTATAAACCCATCGAGTCCTACAAGACCGAAGGCGCGGACGTGCTGTTTGTGACCATGGGTTCTTTGGGCGAGACCTGCATGACCGCGGTGGACGAGATGCGCGCCCAGGGCCTCAAGGTGGGCCAGGTTCGCATTCGCATGTGGAGGCCCTTCCCGGCCGACGATTTCATGGCTGCCATAAAGGGCGCCAAGAGCCTGGTGGTGATGGACCGCGCCCTGCAGCCCGGAGCTGTCTCGGGCCCGGTGGCCACCGAGTTGAAATCGCTTCTGTACGACAAAGGCCAGAGCATTTTCGTCTCCAATTTCGTCATCGGCCTTGGCGGCCGCGACGTCACCCGGGCCGACTTTGCCAATATGGCCAAGAAGACCATGGAGGCCCAGTCCGCGGGCAAGGAAATCGCCTGCGAGATGTGGGGGGTGAAGGAATGAACAACATAGCAGCCAAAGCTCTGGAAAACTTCGAGAAGATAACCGCCAAGAAAATGCCCCTTATCGAGCCCTTGTCCAAAGGCCACCGCGCCTGTCAGGGATGCGGCGAGGTGCTGGCCATGCGTTTGGCGGCCAAGGCGGTGGGCGAAGGCCTGATTGCGGTGTCGGCCACCGGTTGCATGGAGATCATCTCCAGCCCCTATCCCCAGACCGCCTGGGAGTGCCCCTGGATTCATGTGGCCTTTGAGAACGCGGCCGCCGTGGCTTCCGGCGTGGAAGCGGGCCGCAAGGCGCTGATCCGCAAGGGCCGCATCAAGGACGACGGGGCCAAGGTGGTGGCTTTCGCCGGCGACGGCGCCACGGCTGATATCGGCCTGCAGGCCCTTAGCGGCGCCATGGAGCGCGGCCACGACATGACCTATATCTGCCTGGACAACGAAGCCTACATGAACACGGGCATTCAGCGTTCCAGCTCGACGCCTTACGGCGCCATGACCACCACCACCCCTCCAGGCAAGAAGAGCAAGGGCCAGGTGACCTGGAAGAAGAACATGCCCATGATCATCGCGGCCCACAACGTGCCTTATGTGGCCACGGCCAGCCCGGCTTGGCATCTTGACCTCATGAACAAGGTCAAGAAGGCGGTCACCGTTCCCGGCCCGGCTTATGTGCATATTTACGCGCCCTGCCCCACCGGCTGGCGCTGCGCTCCCGAGCAGGCCCTGCAGACCGCCAAGCAGGTGGTTGAATGCAGAATGTTCCCTCTTTACGAGGTGATCGACGGGCGTTTCGTATTGACAAAAGACATAAAAAAGCCTATATCTATAGAAGAGTACTTCAAGGCCCAAAGGCGTTTCAGGCATCTGAAGCAGGAGGACTTTGAGTACATCCAGAAGCGGGTCGACTGGGATTATGAAAGGCTGTTGGCGTTGGTCAAGGCCACCAATCCCGAGCCCGCCGAGTAAGCCAAGGAGAGTTAAACTCTCTAGCCTTGGCGCAGGCGCCTGGAGGCCTTTCAAGGCCTGCCATCAATACGCCCCCCAGCCCTGCGCGCCGTTGTCTTTCGCCACGTTTGCAAAGGCGGCGGCGCGTGGGGTTTTTATTTAGGACTGCACCGGCAGCATTCTGCCGGTTGGCCGCGCCCGCCGCCTGCTGAAAACGCCCCCCAGCCTCGTGCGCCGTTGTCTTTTGCATCTATTGCTTAGGCGGCGGCGCACGGGGCTACTTAATTTTTGCATCGCAATGGCGGGGATTGTAGGCTCCGTACTCCACATCCAGGACACCTGAATAAGGCGGAAAATGGGTTCGATTCCCATGCACTTCCGCCAGATGAATACAAGGGATTAGGCTTTTGCAGCCTAGCCCCTTTTTTTTGGCGTTAGTGTCATTGGTGGGGGCTTGGCGGCCATCTGCCACGGCGCAAACGAGAACTACCACATTATATGGAACAAGACATGACACCTAATCCCCATCAGATAGGTTCGGCGCGCATTACACGCATTTGCGATATGGAGTTGGCAAGCCTTTCCCCCAGACAAGTGTTTCCGGGCCTGCCGGAGGATATTGACTTAGTGCTCCACACCCATCTCCATGTCGATCATGTAGGCTGGAATACTTGGTTCCGTGATGGTGCATGGATACCTACCTTCCCAAATGCCGAGTACGTGTTTTCGGAGGATGAGTATCGGTTCTTCAGCCGACCCGAGAACCAAATCGAGCGCCACCACACTGGTTTTATGGCGCGGCAGGATAGCGTGGATCCGGTCGTTGCCGCGGGTCAAGCACGCATGATCCATGTCGACGGCAGCGAGCAACTGCCCAATATATATTTTCTGCCCACGCCGGGACATAGTCCATTCCACTCTTCGATCCTGCTGGACGCGGGCGGAGCAACGGCCTTGTTCACTGGCAATTTGATGCATCATCCCTTTCAGATCGCCATGCCCGAAATAAACTCGGTGTTCGACGCTGGCCCTGGAGCTTGCCGGCAGGCAAGAAGATATGTGATAGAACTGGCCGCAAAGCCAAACACGACGGTATTCAGCGCCCATTTTCCCGCTAGTTCAGCTCTAAAGATTGAGGAGCAACAAGGCGGCTACGCCTGGAGTTTTTCTCCGAGCTCTGAAATCTAAACCTTGCTGTTTAAAAGACGCAAACAACGAGAATGGACATAGCCAGATCAGTGAAGAGAGGGCATTCCCTGCAACCTGGATTCTGCCAGGCCTGACCGCCGCCCATGGCGATATTTAACGATACGGGCAAGCCAATTCTGTTGACCGATAGGTTTATGTTGATGTAACCCAGACCTGGGGCACGCATCGCGGAGGAGATAAAGGTGCACCTGCCCCAACCCCTGATGCGGGCCAAACTATTGGAGTTTATAACCTGGAGTTGCAAAGCTATCCGGCTATTGCTTGGGCCTTTTGAAAAACACCCGGTGTCCCACCTCCACCGGGACCACGCTGATCATCTCCCAGCCCACCAGGCCCACTATGTTGAGGAACTCAACGAACTGGGGCAGCTTTTCACCCTGGTCCTCGTAAGGGCCCACGATGGTCTTTACCTCCCAGTTCTGATCCACCCAGGCGCTCATGTACTCCCATTTGGTCATAAGCCCCTCCAAGCTTGGTTCATCCCCTTCCAAACCACCATAACACAGCCGAAGTCTCCCCTTGAGAGCAGATATGACTTCCAGCAGGCTAAATCCCCTGGTATATCTTCCTATGGGCCTTGGCGGCCGGACTCTGTGGCAGCGCAACCGGAGACTAAACGCCATCGCCCTCGTGCATCAGAGGTCCACCTGCGCCCAGGCGAAAGTTTCAGGCTCATGAATCCCCTGGCTGACTTTTTTCAACACCGGCCCAAACTGCCCCAAAAGCACCTCTACAATCTGCACCCGGACTACACCCGGCCCTTGTGGCAGCTGCCCCCGGAAGGACGCCAGAACCTGCTCAGTAATTATGATGTGCCATGGCTACGGCCCACGGATGAGCTTGCGGCATGAGTTCAGGAAAAGAACATAGCGGACAAGGATACCGCGCAGGGAAGCAAACGCCTAACTGCTTTAAATGCCGCCATTTTTTCATAACCTGGGAACAGGGGCGCGGCTACGCCTGCCGGGCCATGGGCTTCAAGTCACGCATGGTGCCCTGGCGGGTGGTGCTGAGGGAATCCGGCATGCCCTGCCTTATGTTCAGCCCCAAACCACCTCTTACAAGGAAATCCTAAAGCCCTGGGGGCAAATTGTTCCGCCCCTAAGGCCCTCGGAGCGCAAGCCTTGCCCCTTTCCCCCGCATATCCCACGTAAACAGTCAATCAAATAAACTACTTATAATTACAGGTCCAATGGCAAGCTATTTGCTATCAATATGGCCGGACGTGCATGTTTTACAAAGGCCGGGTATAGGTTTGCTGAAATCGCTTTATTACAGCCAGAGCATCCAGCCCTACCGCACCCCCAGCGGCGGCACCATAGGCCGTCATAAAACCGGGGGCGCGGACGATTTCTCTTCCACCCTGGCCAACGCCATCACCAAAAACCTCAAGCCGACCAAGATCAGCGCCAATTCGCCCTTAGTTCGCTTTGGGCCGCCCATTTCGGCTCCCCCCAGCCAAGGCGGCCGCTACCCCGCTACCCCTCCGGCCACCACGCCGGGCGCCAGACCGCCCACCGGCACCGCGCCGGCGGTGCCGGACACCGGAGCGCCCCACAAGTTCGATGCCCAGCAAGTGGGCCAGGTCGACCGCGCGCCCATGGCCTTCTTTGAGCACGACGGCGAACTGGTCATCAGCGGCATCTCCCGCAACGGCATCGACGAAACGCCGGTCTGGACCTACAATGAAGATAATGGTGTGCGCAAGCGCAGCGTGCTGCCGGAAGCCGCCGAGTCCGGGGCCGCAGGCTATAGCTTCGGCAACGGCCTGCACCTCACCCCGGAATCCTGGGGCGGCGCCATCGACTACACCGCCGTGAGCCCAGACGGGCCCTGGTACAAGCACGACTACACCAGTCTGGTGCCCCATGACTACACCAACCTAAAGTGGGGATTCTCCTATGAATGCCCGGTCACCGGCCAGGAGTTCATGGGCTTTGGCAACGCGGACCATCCGGGCATGGTGCTCAGCAAGAAAAACGGCGAGTGGCAGGTTTTCGCTTCGCCGGATGACATGCGCTTCCCCACCGGCGTGGGGGTGATCAACACCGGCGCCAACAAAGGCACCACCCTGATCTCTTCCTGCACCTATGGCCATGCGGTGGTGCACGCGGTGGACCCCGACGGCAGCATCCACAAAGTAAAAGAGGTGGGAGATTGGGGAGTCCTAAGGGCCGACCAGCGCCAGCGGGTGATGTACCTTTCCACTGAGGAGGGCCGGGTATATTGGTCCTCCTTCGACAACCCGGATGTGTGGAAGGAATGCAAGTATAACAAGCCATCCGGCGCGGTGGACAAGATAGAGCCGGTGGTGGGCGAGCCCAATATCCACCCCGACACCGGCACCATGATGTTCCCGGGCATGGGCAAGGACGGTACCGCCCTCTATGAAGCCCGCCGCCAGGGTGACGACATCGTGCTGGACGAGGTGCTCTGGCTGCCCGGCGTCGGCGCGTGGTGCGTCAAGACCGCGGTGGTTGACGGAGAATTCTATCTGGGCACCGGCAAGCAGACCGGTCAAGAGGCCGACCGCACTCCGGGAGTCATCTATAAAGTGGACCTGCAGGGCTCCGACTATATCACCAGAAACGCCTAAAGCGCGGCGTCCATAAGCCTGCTGCCATAGTCTAGTAAGGAAGGTACGGGCTGTCCGGCGCGGTAGGCGTCACCATTCCCACCTGCAAAAGCAGGCGATAGCGCACCCACTGGCCCTCGGCCTTCACCGGAATAATAATGGCCACGTGGTCGTAGTAGCTGTCGGTCGCCGGGGTGTGGGCGGGCCTGACCAGGCGCACGGCGCCGTCTCTGGTGCGGCGGTCGGCCGGGCGCAACTCGTCGCTCCAGAGCGCCCCGGGCATGATGTAGGTGGGGCGCTGCTTGGTCACGGGGTCCAAATAGTTCACGCCTTGGTGAATCATAGAGTGGGGGTTGCCCACCGTGTCCAGGTATTCGATACCGTTCCAGTCGATGATGACCCGCTGGCTGGTTTGATTGAGGATGTTGATACCGAAGTTATAGTCCTGATCGGAAAACACCCGCACCGTAAAATCGACCAGCCCCTCGTCGAACTCAAAATGATTGTTTTCGGTATTGTAGGTGGCTTGGTAGTTGAAGGAGTCGGCTTCCATGCGCTGTTCCTCATCCGCGTAGTACTGAGTGGCCTGTTGCGAAACGGTGCAACCGCCGACCAACGCCAAGGCCAAGCCCCCAGTCAACGCCAGAATAATTCTAAACAGCATATCGCTCCCCAATAAGTTTAAGTATTAGCCAATTTAAGCAAGCGCCGGTGCCGGCTTCCGTTTGCCGTCACGCCACACGCCTCGTCTGCAGCGCAGCTATGCGGCGGTTAGACAGCCGGCGTAGCGGATCAGTCCGTAGCGGCCTATCTCAGCAGCCCCGGCCGAAGCCGCACACCGGGAAGCGGCAGCCGTCCGCGCAGTTCTGGCAAAAACCGCCGTGGCCCAACTCCGCGATCCTGTCGCGGTCGAATTCCTCGCCCGCCAGGACCCGGGGCAGCACCAGATCCAGCACCGTGGTGGGATGGAACAGGGCGCAGGCCGGCACGCCCAAGATGGGGATGCGGCCCTGGGGCCCCCGCAACTCGCCCACCAGGAACATGGCGCCGGGCAGCACCGGCGTGCCGTAGACCAGATCCACGCCGCCTGCGTCGGCGATGGACAGGCGGGTCACGTCATCGGGGTCCACACTCATCCCGGCGGTGGTGATGATGATCTGCGCGCCCTGGCTCACCAGCTCGCGGATGGCGGCGGTTACGGCCAGGCGGTCATCGGGCGCGTAGCGCACCCCCATGATGGCTCCGCCCAAGGCCTCCATCTTCCTGGTGATGAT
>Ga0307423_1002515_pt1 | contig 10185 bp, 9 predicted proteins | sample SalMarWE160310MG_FD_202154 | JGI IMG/M metagenome (GOLD analysis project Ga0307423, IMG submission 202154) | Salt marsh sediment microbial communities from the Plum Island Ecosystem LTER, Massachusetts, United States - WE1603-10 | ecosystem: Environmental > Aquatic > Marine > Intertidal zone >... | reverse complement strand
AAAATTAATTTTTAATAAAAATTCATTAGCTGAATTTAGATCTGCTTCATCAAAAGAAATTCTAGAACTAAAGTCTTTCGTATCTATTCCGAAAGGTCTAACAATTTCTAAAATATGTTCTGCAACATTGGAATCAGGAAACTTTCTCCAATCAACATCTACTCTTCTATCAAATAAGAAAGTGCTTTCATTGGGTTTTCCATCAAGTGAGTTGGGGCCTACCCTAATTTTACTATTTGATATTCTTGCCATTAAATTGCTTGTAAAAGAAATTGAAACAGTAACAGGCACAATTACAATGTCAAATTTGCGTCTTAAAAATTTTAGGAATTTAATTAATTTAAATGGATTGTACATTTCGAATTTGTTGAAAATATAAAGTTCATCTATAAATTTATTTTTTACAGCACCGTAATGATTTTCAAGGCTGCAAAGAAGAGTTAATTTGGAATTGGGATATTTTTCTTTAAGAGCTCGGAATAAAGATACTCCCGCTAAAAGATCTCCAAGCTGATTATGCTGCCTGATTACTAAAATTTTATTGATCTGTCCAAGATTTTTATTAGTGTTTTCTGTAACAGAATAAAACTTTTTTAAAAACAGGGAAAAATAATCGGTGAGATAATTCTTAATTGCCATTATAGTTTAGTTTTTCTTTTCATCGTCCTCTTTTATCTCAGTAAACTTGGCTTCTTCAATATTTTCATACTTATTAGATTTGGATGTGCTTTGGTTTTTAATATTATTGGTAGTTCGATCTTTAAAAAAATAATTTAGAACACTACGTAATAATCGATATAAGACATAGAATAATACAAAATATAAGATAAATCGAAACACGTAACTACCCTATTGGCTTGGATTCCGGTTTAAAGTATTCAATAACACCTCTGTCTTCACGGAAAATCTGCTTGAATAATTCATCAAAATCATTATCATTATTAACAAAATCTATTTCCGTCGAGTTTACAATCAATAATGGTGTGGAATTATATCTAAAGAAAAAGTGATTGTAGGCATCGCTTAATTCTTCTATATAACTTTTTGTTAAATTTCTTTCAACTGCTCTGCTTCTTTTTTTAATATTAAACATTAATCTATCTAAACTTGACTGAAGATAAACAACAAGATCTGGTTTTCTTAGATTGCGTGAAAGTAAAGGAAATAATCCTTCATATAATTTTAATTCTTCAGCTGAAAGATTCAGATATGCAAATATTTTGTCCTTATCAAAAATATAGTCGCACACAGTGTAGTCTGTAAAAAGGTCATCCTGAATTAATTCTTCCTGCTGTTTAAACCTATTGATAAGAAAAAACATTTGGGTTTGAAAAGCATATCTTTTTCTGTCATTATAAAAACTTTCAAGGAACGGATTAGTTTCAAACTGTTCTAAAACTAATTTCGCTTCAAGTTTTGTATTAAGCTTTTTTGCAAGAGCTGTTTTACCAGCACCGATTACCCCTTCAACAGCAATAAATCTGATCTCTTCATTCATAAATATTTTTCTTAAGATTATTTAGAATCAATTTTTCTGATGATATTTTTAATTTTAAGATCACTTATAAAACTACATACTTTCTTTTGAAATACCGGATGAATAAATTCCGCTTCAATTTCACACAACGGAACAAGGACAAAGTCCCTAAAAATTACTCCTTGATGTGGCAAAGTAATAATTTCATTGGAAAAAATTAAATTATTAAAGAATAAAATATCCAGGTCAATTTCTCTAGGCCCCCAATGTTCTCGCTTAATTCTACCTAATTTCTGTTCAATATTTTTTAATTTCTCAAGCAAAGCCAGATGATCAAACCTGGTAGAAATTTTTATTACCGCATTAAAAAAATTATTCTGATTTTCATTTCCAAAAGGCAATGATTCATAAAATGATGAAACTTGTAATAACTTACAACTATCTAAATTGCTTATCTCTACAATTCCTGATTTCAGATAATTAATACTATTTCCTTCATTTGAACCTATTCCTATATAAACAGTATTTATTTTTTCTGATTCCAATAAACTAAAGATCTTTTCTTTCTTTTATCACTTCAACCTCAACACAATCCACTACACCACCAAGCGGTGGATTATTTTTTCTTACTCTAATATCAATTTTTGAAATTGTTGGAAATTTAAGCAGCATTTCATCTGCAATTTTAATAGCAAGGGATTCAATCAAATAATACTTCTGCTCCAATGCGAGATGATACATAAACTTATAAACTTCATGGTAATCAATTGTTTCAGCTAAAGCATCGTGTTTTGCAGCATTGGAAAAATCAGTGTAAATATCAACATCAGCTTCAAACTTTCCACCAACACTTTGTTCTTCACTCATTACACCATGATAGCCATAAAACGTTGCTTTTTTAATTCTGATAATATTTTCCATATACCTTGCACCTGATTTTTAGTACTGTAAAATTAACGATTTACAAATTAATACTTTATATGAGGTTAGCGTATAATTTTGGGTTTTAGAATACCTTGCAAATTTGCGATAACCAAACCAATAAGAACCATTATGGCACCAATTATATTTTCACGAGTTAGATTTTCATTATAAATCAGCCATCCTAAAAAAAGTGCGACAATTGGTGTGATAAACGCAATCAACGAAAGGATAACTATATTTACTTTTTTCATCAACCAATAAAATGAAGTGAAAGTAACAATACTGCCAAAAATTGCTAGATATAGAACTGAAATTATTGCTTTGCTATCAAAAGTAATTTGATTTACATCTTCAAAAATTAATCCTAAAATTGTTAAACCAATCCCTGCAATTAGCATCGGAACAAAATTCATTGAAAGCGGATTCAAAAATTTACCTTCTTTTTTAATAATCACAGCAGTTGCCGCTTGAACAATTCCACTTAAAACTACCGCCATCATTCCAATTAAATTTAAACTTAGATCAGCTCCAAAAGAATCTGAAAAGATTATAATGATACCGAAAAAACCTAAAATCATTCCAACAACTTTATAAGTACCAATAGGTTCTTCAGGAATCATAAAGTAAGAAAAGAGTGCAACAAAAAATGGATACACACCAAAAAGAACTGAGGCCAATCCGGAAGGCACATATTGTTCAGCCCAATAAACTAAACCGAAAGCAATAATGAAAGAAAAAATTCCCATAATCAGATAAAGCTTAATAGCAATTTTATCTTTTTGCAAAACAATCCCGCGAACTTTCATAAGAATTAAAATTCCAGCTGAAGCAACGATGAACCTAAAACCTGATGATATTAAAGGCGGAAGTGATTCTAGACTTACTCTTATTCCTAACCATGTTGATCCCCAAATAAGGCACAACAATAAATAAACAAAAATTATTTTTGGAGTTGTTGATTTCATTTTATCCTTTTAATGCAATTACTCCGATTGAACGTCCTGATTGTTTTCTGTCTCTTCTATATGAATGTAAAAGCGTTTTAAATTCAAATGTACAAATTTCAGATTTTTGGATTTGATTTTTGGGAACTTCAAATTCTTTGAGCATATCATAATTGGCTTGGCTAACATCCAAAAAGAGTTTGCTGTCATTTAAAGTTATATATTTTTGATCAAATTTTTCAGTCACCTCTTCTCCGACTTCATAATTTGGCGCTGATATTGAAGGGCCGATATAAACAAATAAATCTTTAGGATCCGAATTAAATTTATTTATTAATGTTTGTAATGTTTTCTTTAAAATTTTTTTTTCTGTCCCTCGCCATCCAGAATGAACTCCGGCGATTACTTTATTTTTAATATCATAAATAAATATAGGAGTACAATCTGCTATAGTTATTGCAAGTCCCAAATTCCTTTTGTTTGTTATCAATGAATCACTTTCACCATTATTCCCTGCAGAATCAACTATTTTAATAATATCGGAATGCGTTTGTTTCTGAAAGGCTACTTGATCAACCTCTAATCCAATTGAGTTAAAGAATAATTTTCTATTTGATTCAACAATAGATTTTTCATCTCCAACTGAAAATGAAAGATTAAAACCGAAAGCCGATTTCTCATCTCCGCCAATTTTTGTACTAAATCCAAAAATTATTTCCGGAAATCGTTGAAATATGTAAGGTTTAATAATGAACATAGTAATTTTTTGTGAGCAAATTTAAGTAAAGTTTTTATATCATTTCTAACTTACATCTAAATTGATTAATTGAGTCTAAAAATGCTTAATGCTATATTACTTTACAAAAAATAATTAGTTAGGTAAATAGATTGAAAATACTTGTTTCAAATGATGATGGAATAGATTCTGCTGGGATTTATTCGTTAGTAGAATCATTAAAAGAAATAGCTGAAGTAACTGTTGTTGCTCCACATAAAGAACAAAGCGCCGTTGGTCACGCAATTACAATGCAAACTCCTTTACGTGTTTTTGAATATCAAAAAAATGGTAAGTTTTTTGGATATGCAGTTGATGGAACACCAGCTGATTGCGTAAAAATAGGTATTAGAAATTTGATGAAATCACCACCTGATCTTGTTGTCTCCGGAATAAATCATGGTTCAAACACCGCGATAAATATAATCTATTCAGGCACCGTTTCTGCAGCCAGAGAGGCAGCAATTATGGATGTTCCGTCAATTGCAATTTCAATAACAAGTCATGTTGTAATGGATTTTTCTGTTGCTTCTAAAGTCGCTAAAAATCTATCCTTACAAGTTTTGAAAAAGGGATTACCCAAAGGGACATTGCTAAATGTAAACGTTCCTAATTTGCCTGAAGAAAAGATCGCAGGAATAATGTTAACGAAACAAGGAAAATCTAAATGGGATGATATTTATGAAAAAAGAGTTGATCCATACGGTAGAAATTATTACTGGTTAACCGGAAATCTTTTTGAATTAGATCACGATTTAGAATTTGATCAGGCAGCAATTAAAAAAAATTACGTATCCATTTCACCTATCCATTTTGATTTAACTGACTATCCTACTTTTTCAGAAATGCAAAATTGGAAAATAGAAAACCTTTTAAATGGCAAAGGAAATTGAAATTTATCAAATAGATGCTTTTACTACCAAAGTTTTTCAAGGTAATCCAGCCGGTGTAACATTAAACAACTTTTTAACTGAATCAGAAAAACAGTTGATTGCCCGCGAGATGAACTTATCTGAAACAGCATTCATCAGCAAATCCGATAAAGCAGATTATAAACTACAGTGGTTTACTCCAACCAAAGAGATTAATTTATGCGGTCACGCTACAATAGCTTCACTGCATTTTCTTTTTGATAAAAATTTGATTGCAAATAGTCAAATAGTCAGGTTCGAAACGTTATCAGGAATAATAAAATGTTTTATGCAGGGTGATAAATATTTTATGCAAATTCCTATTCCGCAATTAGAAGAATTTGAAGGCAGCAATGAAGAAGTTTTAAGCGCACTTGGAATTGAAGGCACAGATGTCTCTGATTTACCTTTCATTTTGCTCGACAACGGCTATTTTTTCATTGCAATTAATACATTAAATGCTCTGTGGAATATTAATCCTGATTTTAAAGAGCTAAATAGATTATCGAAAACAAAAAAAGAGTTTTTTGATATAGCTGTTTTTACAACGGAGACTGTTGATGTTTTTTCCTCAGCACATTTAAGATTTTTTGCACCATATCATGGAATTGATGAAGATCCTGTCACAGGTTCGGCTTGCGGGCCTTTACTTTTAGTGTTGATTAAATTAGGTCTGCTTAAAAATTATAATGATGACGATCAAATTATATTTGAACAAGGAGATGTAATAAATCGTAATGGTCGTGTTACGGTTCAATTTAATTCAGCACAAAATGAATTATACATTTCAGGAAACGCAGTAACTGTTCTGAAGGGAAAATTAATTCTTTAATGTTTGGATTTGAAAAAATAGGTTTAAATTTTTCATTCAATTATATTTATTTGATAAGTGGGATTATAATTTTAGCCGCATATTCATTTTATGTGTACAGTTACACCCTCCCACCTGTTTCAAATTTTAAGCGCTATTTTTTATTACTGCTTAGAAGCCTTGCCCTGATCTTACTCTTGTTTATTTTTTTTGAACCTGTTTTAACTTTAACGAAAAAGAAAATACTTATACCTACAAACCTTTTTTTTATTGATAATAGCCGTTCGATGAAAATTGAGGATAAATCAAACCGAGTATCTACAATAGAAAACCTGATTGATAAAATTACTAGCAACAGCTTAAGCGTTAATACGGATTATTACTCATTTGGCTCAAAAGTAAATTTAACAAGTAAGGATAGCCTAAGACGGCTTAATTTTTCAGAACCCTCAACTGATTTTGCTTCTGTTTTCAATACAATAAATCGTAATAACAAAAATATTGCTTCTGTAACAATTATTTCAGATGGAGTAATCACACAAGGTTCAACGCCTATTTATGCTGCTCAGAAATTAGGAATCCCAATTTTTACAGTTGGTATTGGTGATAGCACTAAGAAAAATGATGTGGAAATTAAAAACGTTATTCATAATGATTTTATTTATGCGGAAACTCCAACGACAATTCTTGCTACAATTTTAAATCAAGGATTTTCAAATAGATCATCAAGTGTCAGTTTATTTGAAGGCAATCAACTTATTGAACAAAAAAATATTGTTTTAGATAAAAGTGGAGTAAACTCTGTATCCTTTGATTATACTCCAAAGAAAAGTGGAGAGAAAAAACTGAGTGTCAAAATTAATAGTCTTGAAGGTGAAGCGACTGAATTAAATAATCAAAAAGTGTTTTATATAAATACTCTTAGCAACAAAATTAATGTTCTGCTTATTTCAGGCACTCCATCTCCGGACTTAACGTTTATAAAAAATACATTATCAAACGATAGCAACTTAAAAGTGAATACTTTAACACAAATTACTGCTGGCAATTTTTTAGAGCAGAATGCTAATTCAAAACTTGACAGCGCTGATGTAATTTATCTTATTGGTTATCCAACAATTACAGCTAATGAAGATTTTTATAACAGATTAGTAAACAAATTAATTAATAAAAATACTCCTTTGTTTTTTATTCTTACAAGCGATGTTTCAACTACAAAAATGGATAAATTGAGAACCATTCTGCCCTTTAATATCCAAAGAATAGAAAATAATTATCTTAATGTTCAACCTGAAATTCAAACATCAGAATTATCAAATCCACTAATTGAAGGCAGTACTTTAAAAGAATGGAATGATTTGCCGCCAATAGAGCAACCTTTTGCAATTGTTACTGTAAATCCCGAAAGTAAAATCATTTCAAAAGTTAGAATAGGAAATGCACCTCATAATAATCCGCTTATTGTAAGCAGAAATTTTGGTTTGAAAAGATCAATAGCGGTTTTAGCAAAAGATATATGGAGATGGAAACTTCAAACAGCAAATAAAAATCTTACTTTGTTTGATAATTTTATTATTAAATCTACACGTTGGTTAAATGCACCCGAGGATAAAAAGAGAGTTAAAATTTCAACATCAAAAAAAATATATTCAAGCGGAGAACCAGTAGAATTTTCTGCTCAAGTTTACGATGAAGCATTTAATCCAGTAAATGATGCCGAAGTGAAACTGAATATTTCTAATAATGAATCAAAATCGGAGCTGCTTCTAAATTCAATCGGAAGCGGTTTATACGAAGGCACTTTCCAACCAAACCAAAATGGTGATTTTTATTTTAACGGGACAGCCTCTTTGGATGGTAAAATATTGGGATCTGATAAAGGGAATTTTAATGTGGGTGATGTTGATATTGAATTTGTTGACACACGAATGAATTATGAATTTTTAAATCAATTAGCTTCACAAACTAATGGTCAATATTTTGCACCTGATCAAATCAGCAATCTTTTAAAGATCCTGAATGAGATAAATCTAACATCATCAAAAGAAAAATTTGACACTTCAGAAATTCGTCTGTGGTCAAATGAGTGGCTTTTAATAATTGTAATTTTACTTTTTGCATTAGAATGGTTCTTTCGTAAAAGAGCCGGAATGTTATAATAATTATGGGGGTAAACAATAAATATTTAATTCCATTCTTTGATTACTTTCTTCCGCGTTTTTGCCTTTCCTGTTCAATTAAATTAAATGCATATGAAGATTCAATCTGCGCAAACTGCTTAAACAAGATTGAACGGGCATCTCAAGAAAGAATAGATCACGAGTTTGAGCGAAAGTTTAAAGACAATAAAATCATATCTGATTTTTATTCGTTGTACGTTTTTGAAAAAGACAAAGAACTTCAACAGTCTATTCACGCATTAAAATATGAGAATAAATTTAAAGTTGGAATTTTTCTTGGAGAATTGCTAGGAAATGAATTATTAAAAGTAAAACCTAATTGGCAAATTGATTTAATCATACCAATTCCCCTTCACCATTTGAAAAAAGCGGAGAGAGGTTATAATCAATCATTTTACACGGCAAAAGGAGCTAATAACATTTTACATAGCCAGCTTAATGAAAATGCATTAAAAAGAATTAAGTACACAGATTCTCAAACTACTATGAATATTGGAGAACGGAAGGAAAATATTTCAGGAGCCTTTAAGGTTAAAAATAAATCAGTAATTAAAAACAAGAATATTTTATTGATTGATGATGTGATTACAACAGGTGCAACAATATCTGAGTGTGGAATGATTCTAACAGAAATTGGAGCTAATAGAATTTATGCAGCTTCAATTGCAATTGCTGATTGATCTACATTCTTTCGGGAGCGGAAACGCCAAGAATATTTAATCCATTTCTTAAAACAATTTTTGTAGCAACTGCAAGTGCTAATCTTGCCTCTGCAAGATTTCTTTCCGTTCCCAAAATCCTGCAAAATCTATGAAATCTATGATATGCGGCGGCTAATTCTTCCAGATAATTACATAATAAATGTGTTTCAAAATTCTCAGCACTCATAAATAATTTTTCTTTGAAGTTATGTAAAACTTTTAAGAGATTTTGCTCGTGTTCATCTGTAAGAAGATCCAAATTATTAATTGAAGGTTCTATGCTTTCTCTTTTGACTTCACGGAGTATTGAACTTATTCTTGCATGCGCATATTGAAGATAAAATACAGGATTCTCATCAGATTGTTTTTTAGCAATAGCCAAATCAAAAACCATATGAGAAGAAATATTGCGCATATTAAAAAAATATCTCACAACATCTTTTCCTACTTCGTTAGCCAATTCATCAAGCGTTATAAAGTTTGCTTTTCGGGTAGACATTTTAACTACTTCCCCACCCTCCATTATAGTAACAAACTGATGAATCAACACTTTTACCTTTGAAGAATTGTAATCTAATGCTTTTAATCCAGACATTACATCCGGATATGTAGCAGCATGATCGGAGCCAAACAAATCAACCAACAAATCATAACCACGTTTAATCTTTTCAATATGATAAGCTATATCCGGTAAACGATAGGTTGGCTCGCCAGTATTTTTAACAATAACTTTATCTTCCTCTTGTCCAAGTTCAGAAAGTTTTAGCCAAACAGCTCCATCTTTTTCATATGCAAGATTCTTCTCTTTATAAACTTTCAACAGTTCAGAAATTTTTCCTTCCTCATAGAGTGAATATTCATTGAAAAATATTTTATGATGTACACCAAGCATGCTCAATGTTTTTTTAATGTCTTTAAATATTTCTCGCTCAGCTGTTTCCTTAAATATTCCTTCTGCTCCATCCGATTTTATTTTATCACCGAACTGATCAAATAACGTTTTAGCAATATCTTTAATGTACTCGCCTTGATAATAATCCAACGGGAATTCTATTTTTTCCCCAAGTAATTCGAAATATCTTAATCTTACCGAATCTCCCAGAACACGCATTTGCCTACCGGCATTATTAAAATAATATTCACGATCTACTTCATATCCGATCGATTCAAGTAAATTTGCGATTGTATCACCGATAATTGCATTTCTACCGTGCCCAACAGTTAGCGGTCCGGTAGGGTTTGCAGAAACAAATTCTACATTCGCTTTCTTACCTGAATATTTATCAGATCTGCCGTATTTATCACCTTGAGCAAGAATATCTTTTATTATCTCTGCAGTTGATTGAGGAGTGAAAAAAAAGTTTATAAAACCTGGTCCGGCTACTTCAGTTTTTTCAATTATTGAACTATCAAGCTTTAAAGCTTCAATAATTTCTTGCGCAATTACACGTGGATTCTTTTT
>Ga0307423_1002513_pt1 | contig 10186 bp, 9 predicted proteins | sample SalMarWE160310MG_FD_202154 | JGI IMG/M metagenome (GOLD analysis project Ga0307423, IMG submission 202154) | Salt marsh sediment microbial communities from the Plum Island Ecosystem LTER, Massachusetts, United States - WE1603-10 | ecosystem: Environmental > Aquatic > Marine > Intertidal zone >... | reverse complement strand
ACGTTCAAGAAGACCTGGCTCGGCGGGATGGCCGGTGCGCTCGCGCACGTCCCGCGGGTCGTGTCCCGCATCGGGCTCGACACCGACCTTCCCGGCAAGCACTGGAGCTACCGGCTGGCGTTCCACCGGTGGGTCGACGCCGCGCTCGTGAACGCCGACGGCATACGGCGCGCGGTCGTGGAGGGCTTGCCCGACTACGACCCTGCCCGCGTCGCCACGGTCTACGACGGGATCGCGCTGGACGGGGAGCCCCCGCACCGCGACGAAGCGCGCCGGGCGCTTGGCCTACCGCCCGACGCGACCGTCGTCGGCTCGGTGACCCGCCTGAGCGCGCAGAAGCGAATCGATCGCATGCTCGAGGTCGTGGCCCGCCTGCCGGAGGGCGTGCACTGCGTGCTCGCCGGCGAAGGAGAGCTGGAAGACGAGCTGAAGGCGCAGGCGGCGGCGCTCGGCCTGTCGGCGCGGGTCCATTTCCCCGGATTCAAGGAGGACGTGGCGCCGGTGCTCGCCGCCCTCGACGTCTTCCTCCTGACGTCGGACCGAGAGGGGATGGCCAACGCGATGCTCGAGGCGATGGCCGCGGGAGTGCCGGTCGTCAGCACGCCGGTCTCCGGAGCGGACGAGGCGCTGTACGAGGATCGCGGACGCGTGCCCGGACTGGTCGTCGAGCCCGATCCCCAGCTCATGGCCGAGGCCGTGCGGGGCATCCTGGCTGTGCCGGCCGTCCGGGTCGCGATGGCGCAGGAGGGGCGCAGGCGGGCGCGGGACCGCTTCTCCTTCCCGGCCATGGTCGACGCGTGGGAGGGGGTCCTGGGAGGGGATTCTCCGGCGCGGTGGCACCAGGGCCCATGAATGCCACCCGCCTCCCCACGGACCTCTCTAGGCTGGGCTGAAACCCGCGAAGTCCGGCAGACTCCGGCACCAACCGGAGAGCGACTCCCCTCGCGGCGTCGCCGTGTGGGTCGGGCCCTCGAATCGGAAGGTCCGGAGTCCACCCCCGTACTGGGTGCGGACGCCGGCCGATACCGGAACACCGAGCATCCGTGCGATCTGGTCGAGCAGCCGGCGTCCGCTGCGTCCACCTCCGGTCTCGCAATGCATGAACTGCACGCAACCATAGGCACCGAAAATACTGAAAAGCTGGCTGATCACAGGACGTATCTGGGCCAGGTTCTCGAGTGCGATGTCGGAGCGGTGCTCCAGGTCCGGATCGAGCTCGCCGTGCCCCGAAGATATGCTGGCCACCCCCCGGGCTCCATGGCCGTGAAAGCGCAACAGAAAGACACTGCGGCCAGCTAAGCGTATCTCGCTCACCGCCTGTTGCACACCATTGCACATGCCGCCGATCACCACGGGGTTGCCGCCCACACGACGGATGTCCCGCGCCTCCAGGCGGAGGAGCGAGGGATCGAAGATGTCGATGCAGTCGATGATCTGGAGATCGCTGGCCGCCGAAACCCGCGGCCAGGTTTGCACGCCGACGATCCCGTCGGGCTTCAGACGCCGGGCCCGCTGGAAATCCTGCACGGCCGCCTTGGTCTTCGGACCGAAGATCCCATCGGCCCGGAGCCGGGAGCCCGTCCGGATGAGCAGCCTCTGGAGCACACCGACGGCTGGAAGGTGGTCACCCTGGCGAAGGTAGGGGTAGTTCATGGTCGGCCACTCCTTTGTCGAAGTCCTCCGTGGTGGTAACGCATGGCCGCCCGACTCACGGATCGCGTTCGGGCAGCCCGGCTTTGCGCAGTCCGTCGAGGAGATGCTCCGCCGTTTCCGGCGGGTGGTTGTAGGACGCCAGCTGCCGGCGCAGTGCCTCGATGGACACGAAATCGGGACGCAGCGCCTGTAGCCGGTGAAGGACCACCGTGGCTTCGTCGACCCTTCCGAGCTGGCCCAGCGCTGCCGCCTCCAGGAACGGGCCACGGTAGGAGTCGGGCATGTTGAAGCGTCGAGCCTCGAACAGCGCCCCCTCGTAGTCGCCCTCTTCGTAGCGCGACAGGAAGAAGGACGTGTACATCCACCCGGGGTGATCGGGATTGAGGGCCATCGACTTCCGGAGCAGCGCCTGCCCGCGTTCGTAGTCGCCCATCTCGGAGAGGTAGTCCCCGACGATGGCCAGGGTGTTGGCGTCGTTCGGATTCAGCTCGACGGCGCGCTCGCCCGCAGCCCGGAACGCCTCGAGATCGTGCGCGTCGAAGTAGGTGACGGCCAGGCCGAAGTAGCCTATATAGCTGGCCGGATCGATGGACACGGCGCGTCGTCCGGCCAGCAGGGCGCGCTCGATCGGGTCGTACTCGTCCGGACGTCTGTTCCAGCCGTGCCGGCTCTCTTCCGCGTACAGGTAGGAGAGCCAGCCCCAGGCATCGGCGTAGCTGGAATCGCGCGTGATCGCATTCTCGAGACAGTCGCGTGCCAGCAGATGGTTGCGCGCGCCGTGGTCGATGATGTACTCGCTCGCCCGCAGCACGCACTCGTACGCGGCCATGCTCTCCGTCGGCCGGTCACGGACCTGCGTGATCCGTGAGCGGGCGATCACGCCGGTGGAGCCTCCGATCTCACCCGCCACCTGCTCCGTGATCCGGTCCTGCGCGTCGTACAGGTCCGCCACGGTGGGGTCCAGCTCGAACGCGTTCGACCACACGCTCGCACCGGTCGCCGCGTTCGCCAGCTGCGCCGTCACCCGGATGCGGCTCGGTGACCTGCGCACCGCTCCCTGCAGGACGTAGTCGACGCCCAGATCCCGGCGGACCTCGGTGAGATCCACCGGCTGCCCCTTGTAACGCGCGGTCGACCCCAGCGAGATCACGAACAGATCGGTGAACCGCGAGAGCGCGGCGACGATGTCGTCGCTCAGGCCATCACTGAAGAACACGTCCTCCGGGTCATCGCTCTGGTTCGCGAACGGGATGACGGCGATCGACGGACCCGTCGGCAGCGCGAGCACCGGATCGGCCGCAGCCGGCTCGGCTGGACCCGCGGGAGCGTCCGACCCCAGGGTCAGGGTGGCGATCACCGCGGCGGCCACGGCGATGGTACCCCCTCCCAGCCACAGCGCCGTGCGCCGTATTCGACGGGACCTCGTCGCTCCGGCCGCCTTGGCTGTTGGCTGGTCATGGACGGCACGCAGATCGCCGAGCATCGCGTCGATGCCGGCGTATCGGTCCGCCGAGTTCTTCGCCAATGCACGGCGAACGACGTCCTCCAGTCCAGCCGGCACGTCCTTCCGCCACCCTGCGATGCGTCCCGGCTGCTGGTTCAGGATCGCGTAGATCGTGGCCGTCTCGTTGCCACCGTGGAACGCGCGCTCGCCCGTGAGCATCTCGTAGAGCACGGCGCCGAGCGCCCAGATGTCGGTGCGCCGGTCGACCGGCTCGCCGCGCGCCTGCTCCGGGCTCATGTAGGCCGCGGTCCCCAGCCGCGTCCCCGTGCGTGTCTGGTCCCCGCCCTCGAGCTTCGCGATGCCGAAGTCCAGGATCTTGGGCTCGCCGCGCTCGGTGAGCATGACGTTGGCCGGGTTGAGGTCACGGTGCACGATCCCGACCTCGTGCGCGCGGGCCAACCCACTGCCGATAGCGACGGCCATGTCGAGTGCCTCCGCGACGGACAACGGCCCACGCTTCAGCCGGTCTGCGAGCGTCTCGCCGGCGTAGTACGCCATCACGATGAAAAGCTGGCCGTCCGGCGTCTCGTCGATTTCGTAGATCGTACAGATGTTGGGATGATCCAGTGCCGATGCCGCCCGCGCCTCCTGCGTGAAACGGCTCTTCGCTTCCGCCTCTGCACTCAGCATCGGGTGGATGAACTTGAGCGCGACCGTGCGGGCGAGCCGGGTGTCGCGCGCCCGATAGACAACGCCCATCCCGCCCTCGCCGAGCCGCTCGATCACCTCGTAGTGCGAGAGCGTCTTGCCGACCCACCGGTCGCGGGCCGCGGCCGGCGATAGCTGCGCCGGCCGCTCGCCGAGCCAGGCCTCGGCGTCCGCGAGGAAATCGCCGGAGGCGTCGTGCGCGGCGAGCAGTGCCTCCAGCTCGTGCCTCAGCGCCGCGTGACCGCCGCAAGCCTCATCGAGGAGGGCGGCACGCCGATCCCGCGGCACCTCGAGCGCGCGCTCGAAAAGGCCGTCCAGCTCCGGCCAGCGCTCGAACGCGTCAGGGCTGTCGTTCGTCATCGTGCGGTTCCCGCCTCTGGACCGACTCGCCGTCCCGCTCGGGCAGAAGCATCCGGTGAAGGTAGGCCCGGGCTCTCGCCCAGCCCCGCTCCGCCGTCCTGAGCGAGATGCCCAGCACCTTCGCGGTCTCGGGCAACGAGAGTCCGCCGAAGAAGTGACACTCGACGATCCGCCCGAGCTGTTCGTTGTACTCCGACAGCCGGGTCAGCGCCTCGTCCAGCTCGATCAGCTCGGCCGAGCGGTCGGGCGCCCCCGGCGTGACACGATCCAGCGTGACGTGCACGTGTCCGCCGGCCCGCTTCTGGGCGTTGCGCACCCGCGCCCGGTCGACCAGGACCTGGCGCATGGCGCGGCACGCCACGCCGTAGAAGTGGTTCCGGTCGCGCAATGCGATGCCGGGAACGTCGGCAAGCTTGAAGTACGCCTCGTGCACCAGACCCGTGGTCGACAGCGTGCGTCCGCGCGCGTCACCGCCTTCCCGCGCCATCTCGCGGTGCGCGATGCGCCGCAGCTCGTCGTAGACCAGCGACCAGAGCCGTTCCGCGGCAACCGCATCGCCTGAGGCCGCCCTGTCGAGAAGCCTGGTAACTCCGCCTGTTTCGCTCATGTCCTCTGACCGCCAAGAAGTCCCGCGAGCGGGGCAGTGTCAAGCTTCCTGCCGCCCGGTGGCGGGATCGTCGCCAAGACACCGCATCCATGGATGAAGGCCGGACGATGGGCCGGCACGAAGACCACGGAGGCTACCCATGACGACGACAACCCGGCGCGTATCCGCCCTCGCGCTCCCGCTCCTCGTGCTGCAGCTCGCCGCTTGCAGCGATAGCCCCCTCGCGCCGGCTGCACCGGACCTCGAGCCGCAGTTCCTGATCGGCCAGTCGCCGCTCGCGCCGGTCTCCCTCGCTAAGGCACCCGTGCTGGAGACGCGCCAGGCCGCCAAGGGCCAGGTTGACCGCCAGCTCGTGGTCGAGCTGCACATGGCCGCGTCCGAGGCCGACGCGCTCGAGGAGGGCAAGCGCGCGTACGAGTCCTCGGCCGGCTTCTGGATCGACGGCGACGCCATCGCCCTGGCCGACCCGCGGCCCTCGCCCATCGCCGGACTCTTCGACGAGGAGGACGGCAACAAGCTGGTCGTGATCGCGATGCCCCTCGACGACGCGACGTGGCTGCGGATCGATGCCGCCGCGAAGGCCGGACAGGCGGTGGACGTGGCCATGCACATCGACCTGCTCGGCGTCGACGCGCGCGGCGGCACGTACCTCGTCCATGGCATCGACGCGGCGGGCAGCTTCACGAAGTGATCCGGTCGCCTGGTTTCCCCCTGCACCAACCCCATCCACACTTCCCCAGGAGGACCTCATGAACGCACACATGATCGTTGGCCGGGGCACGGCTCTGCTCGTGTCCGCTACGCTGCTCCTGCCCGCCTGTGACGCCGCCACACCCGTCTCACTCACATCGCCCGAGCCCTCGGCGGCCATCGTACCGGCCGCACCGACCCTGATGGACTACGTCAAGGTCGAGACGGGGCCCGGCAGCCTGAACTGGCTCGGCAGCGTGAGCGGTGACGTCATCGGCGCGCTCGAAACGCGCGTGGTCGGCGCTTCGCAGAGCGGGCACATCCTGCACATCCAGACGAAATGGAGCGTCGACGCGGGCGCCGAGTCGTTCGAGGCCGATCTGGACGGCACGCTGGATACGAAGACCGGTCGCCTCCTGCTCGACGGAGCAGTGATGAGCGGCTATCTGGCGGGCGCACGGGTCCACGACGAGGGACAGTTGACGGGGACCGACCCGAGCACGAGCGGCAGCGTCTTCGAAGGCTTTCTCCGCATCATGCCCGGCAGCGCGAGCTGATCTCGAGCGCACTTCGGCATGGGGGCGCCCGGCGAGTCCGTCGGGCGCCCCTCTCTTCGTGGCGGGGTTGGCGCCGCGTTACCGCATCCATGGCCGCCACCGAAGCCGACGCCCTCGAGGAAGGCAAGGGCGGGTACGAGTCCTCGGCCGGCTTCTGGATCGACGGCGACGCCATCGCCCTGGCCGACCCGCGGCCCTCGCCGATCCTCGGGCTCTTCGACGAGAAGGACGGTGACAAGCTGGTCGTCATCGCGATGCCCCTCGACGACGCGACCTGGCTGCAGATCGATGCCGCGGCGAAGACCGGGCAGACGGTCGACGTGGCCATGCACATCGACCTGCTCGGCATCGACTCGCGCGGCGGTACGTACGTGATCCATGGCATCGACGCACGAAGTGACCTGGCCGGAGATGGGGGGCCCGTGACCCACGTCGCTGGCGCACCGACGCCGAGCCGCGAACCGACCCGGCGTTCGACGGGGCTGGGGCGAACATCCGCGGCCCACTATCCTTCGCTCCATGCGCCACCCCGATTCGCCCATGTGAGACGCTCGTATGTCCTTCACCGCCACCGACCTCGTCGCGCTCCTGGAGCTGGAGCCCATCGAGCACAACATCTACCGGGGGCAGAACCGTAACATCGGCACCGGCCGCATCTTCGGGGGCCAGGTGCTCGCCCAGGCTCTGGTGGCCGCGTCCCACACGGTGGAGGAGGACCGTCCGATCCACTCGATGCACGGGTACTTCATCCTCGCCGGGGATCTGGACGTGCCCGTCGTCTACTTCGTGGATCGCCTGCGGGACGGCGGCTCCTTCACCACGCGTCGCGTGACCGGCATCCAGCGCGGCCGAGCCATCTTCTCCATGTCGGCGTCGTTCCATCGCGCTGAGGAGGGCTTCGCTCATCAGACCGCCATGCCCGAGGTCCCCGGTCCCGAGACGCTGAGGCCCGAGCTGGACGTCATCCGCGAACGCGCCGACGAGATCCCTCCGGACGTGCGTCCCCTCCTCACCCAGGACCGCCCGTTGGACTTCCGGTCCCTCGACGAATCCGACCTCTTCGATGCGACGCCCGGGGAGCCGAGACGGGGGTACTGGATGCGCGCCATCGGTCTGGCGGACGAGGACCCCGTCCACCACAGGGCCCTGTTGGCCTACGCGTCCGACTACGGGCTTCTGGGCTCGGCCCTCCGGCCCCACGGCATGACCATCCGCGATCCGCGCCTGATGGTGGCCAGCCTCGACCACGCGGTCTGGTTCCATCGACCGGTGCGCATGGACGACTGGATGCTCTACGTCTCCGACAGCCCCACGGCGGCAGGCGCCCGGGGTTTCGCGCGTGGCACCTTCTTCACCCGCGAGGGTGAACTCGTGGCGTCGGTGGCGCAGGAAGGGCTGATGCGCGTGAAGCGCTGAGGGCGGTCGGGCCGGCCTTCAGGAGAATCCATGGACTCCCTCCGCACCCACGCCATCCGCATCGAGCGCCTCGGCGGGCCCGAAGCGCTCGTCGAGCGCCAGGTACCCGTGGGCGCGCCCGGTCCGGGCGAAGTCCGCCTGCGTGTGCTCGCCGCAGGCGTCAACTTCGCGGATCTCCTGATGCGCGTCGGCCTCTACGGGACCGTGCCCCCCCGTCCGTTCAGCCCGGGCTTCGAGGTCGCCGGCGAAATCGAAGCGGTGGGGGATGCCGTCACCGGGTGGCGCGTGGGCGACCGGGTGGTGGCGCTGCTCCGTCACGGCGGCTACGCCCATCACGTGCTGGTTCCGGCCCGCCAGGTCTTCCGCCATCCCGACGCGCTCTCACCGATCGAGGCCGCCGCCGTCCCCGTCGCGTTCCTGACCGCCTGGGTCTGCCTGTTCGAGGCCGCGCGTGCCCGCGCCGGGGAGACGGTCCTCGTGCTCGGCGCGGCCGGAGGCGTCGGAACGGCCGCGGTACAGCTCGCGGTGCGCGCCGGCCTGCGCGCCCTCGGCACCGCCGGCGACGCGGGGAAGCGAGCCTTCGTTACCGATGAGCTCGGGGCCAGCACCTGCTTCGATTCTCGCGGCGACTGGGAGCCGGACGTGCGCCGCGCGGTGGAATCCGGCATCGATATCGCCCTCGACCCGGTCGGCGGTCGCGCCACCGCGGCTTGCCGGCGTCTCCTCGCCCCCCTCGGCCGACTCGTGTTCTACGGCCTCAGCGACGCCTTGCCGGGACGGAAGCGCGACTGGCCGCGCGCCGCGCTCGCCTGGCTGCGCACCCCGCGACTCCACCCGCTGTCGCTGGTCGAGCCCAACCTCGGGGTGTTCGGCGTGCACCTGCTGCACCTGAAGGATCGGGAGTCGATCCTGGCCCCGGCCCTCGCCGAGATCGTCGGTGCCGTCGAGCGGGGCGAGGTCAAACCCGTGATCGACCGCGTCTTCCCGCTCACGCGGGACGGCGCCGTGGCCGCGCACGAACGCCTCCACTCCCGGCGGAGCGTCGGCAAGGTGGTGCTCGCGGCCGAAGCGAGCGACGAGTTCTTCATCTGAGCTTCTCGTCCTTGCTTCCCCCTCAGCAGCAACAGAATTTCCTTGTTGGCGGGCAAAGGAATTGGCATGGGCAGTCTCTTCTTCCCGGAGCCTTCCCTTTGGCTTCTTGGAAAGACCCTCCCTCCTCGCGGTGCGACCGCCCGCTCGCACCGCCTGTCCTTCTCGTGCCTTCCCTCCCGTAGCACCGCCACAAGAAGGGCCGCATCATGAATGCGCGCTGCGTCACTCCGGCGATCCTACTCCCCCTTTCACTCGTTGGCTGTTCAAAGGGAGGCGCGCGGTGGACCGGCACGATGGAAGACAGTGCAGGCGTTGCCAGCGTGAGGAACACGGAGGCCGCCATCTGGCGCCCCGGGGAAGAATGGACGCTCGAGGAGGAACTGAGGATAGGGGTGGTCGAAGGCGACGATGAGTACCAATTCGGGGCAATCGTGAGCAGGGGAATCGCAGTGGATTCCCATGGGCGCATCTTCGTGCTCGATGCTCAGGCCCAGAAGATCAGGGTCTTCTCAGGCCGAGGAGAGTATCTCCAGACCATCGGGGGTCCGGGTGGCGGCCCCGGTGAATTCGCACGTGCCAGCGTCGCTCTCATGGGCCCGGGTGACACGCTGTTCGTACCAGACCTCCGAAACCGACGTATGAACCGTTTCTCCCCCGACGGCTCGTTTGTCGGCAGTTCGAGATTTCCACCGGAGGGCGGGTCCTCTGTTGCCTTCAAGTCGAACGGCTCTGGCGTGGTAGCCGAACAAGTCAGCCCCCTGGTCTACGGCAGGGCTTGGCCGGATCACCCGCAAGATGTCATCGTCACCTGGACATCCGACGGCCCTCGTTCCGACACCCTGGCAGGCTTTCCGTCAGGACAGACGTGGTTCGTGGAGGGGGGTGCCATCGATGAAACGTGGTATGCCCCCGAGTATTGCTGGGAGGTCACCAATGACTCGAGGGTTCTCATTGGCAGGAATGACGACTATCGCTTCGGAGTCTTCTCACCCGGCCACCGATTGGAACGAATCGTCACCAAAGCGTACGAGCCGAGACCGGTGCGCAGTCAAGATGTCGATCGGGTGAGATCCCACCTGGAGAATCGATGGAAGGGCATGGGGGCTTCTCCCACCCAGGTAGCGCAGTTGTGGAGCGAGCAACATTTCAACGAGTTCCTTCCGGCCTTTCGAACGCTTGATGAGGGTCCGGCGGGCACGATCTGGGTTCAAAGGGTGACACCGCCGTCGGAAGTGCTGGAGGACGAGGGGCTCTCGTTCACCTGGCCATCAGATTGGGTTGTCAGGGGGTTGGAGGTGTTCGACTCCGAAGAGCGGTACCTGGGAGTGGTCACAATGCCGCGACGCTTCACTCCATCCGTGTTCCTGGGGGACCGGATCTATGGAGTCCGGCTTGGTGAATCCGGCGTTTCCTACGTCATGAGACTTCGGGTCGTCGGGGATATCGGCGATCCATCCCGAGCGCCGCAAGAACGCTGACACTTACCCCGAGGAGCAAGCGCGAGGGTGAGCCGACAAGCACACCCACCTTCGGGTTCGCCGGGAGGCCGAATGAACGTCGTCCTACAGCCGGCTTCAGGGCCGGTGCCTCAGAAGCACTACAAACGCACGATCAGAACACCCGTCGACCTGAAGGAGATCGAGTACCTTCTCCCGTCCG
>Ga0307423_1002512_pt1 | contig 10186 bp, 9 predicted proteins | sample SalMarWE160310MG_FD_202154 | JGI IMG/M metagenome (GOLD analysis project Ga0307423, IMG submission 202154) | Salt marsh sediment microbial communities from the Plum Island Ecosystem LTER, Massachusetts, United States - WE1603-10 | ecosystem: Environmental > Aquatic > Marine > Intertidal zone >... | reverse complement strand
GTGATGAACTCTATACAAAAGCATCAGGGCTCAAGGAGAGTGCAATGACACTAAGAGAAGAGCTCCTGCGTGAACATCCATCCGAAGTACCAGAAACAACTATCCTAAAGATGGGTCTTGAAAAAATCTATGGGCGAATTGAGTATGCTAAAGGACGGTTGGTTGAAGCTTTAATACCACCTAGAAGCTGGGATTCGATTGCTGATGCAATCTCTAAGAAGTTCTGCAAATCCGAAGATGATTTGAAAGGTATCAAAATCGCTCATAAAATTAGACTTGGCCTTCTTGAAGTCATAGAAGAAGACTTCGATACTCCAACTACAATAGAAAATTACGAAAATCAACTTGGGGATTATGTTACTGGACCTCTCTCTGATATTCTTGCATCGGAACCTAATTCCGTTTTAGAAATTCTCTCAAATCTCCTCCAAATCAGCGTGGATGATATGAGAGCGCAACTTCGCAGAAAAGGAATATCTGATGTTTCTATTATTGCGGAAGGTTTCAAGTTATTGAATGAAACCAAGGATGAAGCTCCCTCAGGTCCGCAGGTGAGTAAAGAAGAGATGGAGATGCTCGAACGCTCTCTGAAGACCTTGGAAAAACTCGAGAATACCATGAATCGCCCAGTCAAGGGTATGCTCAAATCCAGGGGTCTCAATGCCGCTGAGTTGGATAAAATCACATTGGATATACTGGTTAAAGATCGAAAGACTCTGGTTGGTATGGAAATCGAAGTTCTGGAGGAACTGAAGAAGAAGATGAGAGTTCCGCCACCTGAAGAGATGGTTCGGCTAATGGAAATCCGTGAGCAGGTTCAGAGTGGCGCTTTGAGTAATTTAGGTGTTTCATCAGCAAAAGATTTCAGTCAGGCGAGAGTAGAAGAAGAAACAACTGCATCTATCAAGTTAGATATAATCTGGCACTTCACTACGAGTATCCTGACTAACTTAACAAGGGTAGTTGAATCATATATTCGTTCAAAACAAGATTTACTTAGAATCAAGGCGCTTCTGAAAAGTATCTATGAGGATACTGATGTAACTCTCCAATTTCTAAGAGAGGAGATTTTGATTGACCTTGCGTCAATGAGAATCTACGAGATGAAAATCATGCATCCAGAATTGGATGCTACAAGTATTTGCACTTGGATGCATGCACGATTTTCAAGTAAGGATATGATGGCAGCTGGAAAGGATCTTGAAAATACTCCAAGTCCTGTCTTTGAAGGAATAATCGCCAAACCCCTCAATATGGAGAATTTAGAATTTGATAATTACGCAATTGCCTATGACGTTATGCAGCGATTTCTGAGACAGGAACGTCTTGAAAAGATATCCAAGGAAGAATATGCATTCGAGGTAAAAGAGAAGGAAGCGCGGGCAATTGAATCAAAGAAAGTCGGAATAGATGTCCTGATGTATCTTCAAAATAAAGGTGCAACTGTATTCCGTGCAATAAGCAGAGTTGGCACAAAGGGGCTCGAATGGACTCAGAGTGATACCGTAAAGTGTTCAAATCTACTTAGCTATTACATCAAGACAAACAGAGGTCGATTAATTTGTACAGCATGTGGTACAGTAGCACCAGATGGTCAATGTCCTCAACACAAGAAATCTTTCATCAAAGAAGCAAATGATTCTGAGAACCTGTCTATTTTCATTATGCGCGCACTCTTTGAAATAAAGGATGGTTTGATTGGTGCTGGAAAAGGTGCTGAACCCATGGCATGGGATAAAGCAAAATCTACAATTGATCGTGAGATTGCTACTCTCAAGCGACAAGGTAAGTTGACTTCAAAAATAAATATCAAAGAGCTTCTCCCAGGAGAAATCAACTACGTGATTGGTCCAGCGCTAAGCGCTATTGTTGGCAAGTACTTCAATGAGTCACTGGTATATGCGGCAAGAAGAGCAGATATTGCATAAGTCAACTTGAATCCTTAATACTCTCTGATATCCAATTGAGGTAGTCCACTGAGCCCCACTTAATTGGAAGAATCACGAATTCTGGTACATCGTATGGATGCATCTTCTTGATAGATTCCCAAAGGATTTCCTTGTAGTCTTCTTGTGTCTTCATAATCAGGAGTGATTCTTCATCAGAAACAATCTCATCTTTCCAGTGATAGATGCTCTTCACACCTGAAATAATATTTACGCAAGCGCAGGCACGTTTCTCAACAAGACTATGAGCTAGATTCTCGCTCTTATTTTTTGGACATGTCGTAAGAGCAACCACAAATTCTGGCATGGATTTTCTTAAACGCTACTTCTATAAAGCAACTTTCATTTTTTAACCAGAAATCTGCAAGCGAAGGTCATTTATACACCACCAATTTGCACCGTACCAAGGTGATTCCATGACTAAGTTCGAACCTAAGGGTGTAATGCCTGCCCTCGTCACACCATTTTCTCGAGATGGCGATATTGATGAGGACGGCTTCAAACAAGTTATTGACTATACCATTAGTAAGGGTGTGACAGGTGTTGTCCCCGCTGGTACTACTGGCGAATTCTCTTACATGCGCACTGAGGAAAGAAAGAAGCTGTTAAAATTAACAGTAGAATTTGTCGATGGAAGAGTCCCCATTATTGCAGGTACAGGTCAACACAGTACTAGAGCTACTGTGTTGCTGACAAAGTATGCTGCAGATCTTGGATGCGATGCCGCGCTTGTTATCTCGCCCTATTATATACGACCTACCGATAAAGGGTACTACGAGCATTATGCAACGATAGCTAGCAAAGGCGGACTCCCACTTATCCTCTACAATATTCCCCAATGTACTCTAGGTCAGCTCAATCCTAATGTCGTCGAGGACCTTGCTGATATTGACAATGTAGTAGGAATAAAGGACAGCAGTGGAAATGTTCCCTACCTGCTCGAATTGATTCAGAAACTTAAGGGTAAGATTGAGGTCCTTTGCGGTGCAGATGAAGCATTCTTATCCGCAGTTGTTGCAGGTTCCAATGCCGCAATTATGGCTTCAGCTAATGTTATTCCTCATATCTGGCTTGAGATTATGAAGCTAGCAAGGTCCAACAAAATAGACGAAGCTGCTAAACTTCAGCGTGAAGCTCAAACCTTCGCACGCATGGTCCTGAAATATGGTGCTGCCCCACCAATTAAGGCCGCCTTGAGAATGATGGGTATAAAGGCTGGAAGAAGTCGAATGCCCCTGAACACAGGGGGTACATTGACACCAGAGATCAAAGATGAAATTCGTCTAGAACTTGAGAAACTCGGTGTCATTGATAAGCACAACTATGAGCCAATAGAGAAAGATATTCGGATTCTGGAAGTTCTTGAGAATCAAGGAATCACTCTTGGACACTCTGCTGGGTTGATGACAAGTCAAGCATCAAATGATATTGTTTCAGTAGGAGTTGTAGCTGGCCCAAAGACCGGATCGATTGGCCATGCTTTTGTGAAATTACTCACCAGGGCGAAACATGGTCATGAAGGACTGACTGTAATTTTAGAACCGAATTTACCTGTGAAACCCAGTAGTTTGATGTTTCCCACACGTAAAATCACTTCAATGAGGCAGGCATCATTATTCTACGGTCCTGTCCAATCTGGTGCTGCGAAAGCTGTAGCCTCACTTCTTGAAACTGGAAAGATTCCAAAGAAATCAGTGACTGAAGATATAGCCATTATCGCTTTGGATATAGACCTTGATTCAAGAGACCGGCGTGAAATAGTAACTGCCACGCAGCAAGCTGTTGAAACCGCGCTTGCTGGGATTTGGAGGTAATTCAAATGTCTGAAGAAGAATTTCGTTTCCATGGAGTCTATCCAGCTCTTGTAACTCCCTTTGATGAGCATGGTGTGAATGAAAAGCAATTTCGAAAATTGATTGACTATGTTATCAAGGCTGGTGCAACTGGCATTGTTCCCTGCGGAACAACTGGCGAATTCACTAGTATGAAGTTCGATGAGAAGGTTGATGCAATTCGGATTGCCTGCGAGGCTGCTAAGGGTAGAGTTCCCGTTATTGCAGGTACTGGGGCTGCATACACTAATGATGTAATCAAACTCACTCGACGTGCTGCAGAATTAGGAGCTAATGCAGCTCTTGTTGTGTCGCCATATTTTCTAAAGCCTTCTCCAAAAGAAATCTACGAACACTTTGAAAAAGTAGCTAACAACAGCGACATCCCAATCTTTGTATATAACATTCCCCAAGTTACTGGAGTCCCTCTCCACTGGACAATGATTGACGGATTAAGAGAGATCGACGGAATTATAGGACTCAAAGATTCCAGTGGAGACCTCATCAATCTTACAACAATTCTGGTTCGCCGACCTGATAATTTTCAGGTCGTAGTTGGTCATGATGAAGTTGCACTCCCCGCGCTTGCTTCAGGATGCAATGGTGCAATTTTAGCTAGTGCTAATATTTTTCCTGATAGATACATCAAAATGATGACAGCTTTAGCTAATGGCGATTTGAAAGAGGCTATGATAGTCCAACGCAGTATCCAAAAGACCGTTCGTATCTTTGTAAACAACGGTGGAGGTCTTGCTGTTAAAGCAGCCTTGAACATGATTGGAGTGCCTGTAGGGCAAGCTAGACCTCCACTTCTGGTTGGCGATGTATTGGGATATGGTGAGCTTGACGAATTACGTGCATGCCTTGAGGACTTGCAAATGATTCCTCGTGGCCCCGTTACTTTCAAGATGGGTAACAAATCAATTGTTGCTGAAGAATATCCAAAGGCTATCGGAATGGTCCCTGATACAGTCAAAGACCTGACACTCCTTCATGGAGAAGCACTCTTTGGAGGTAACACTGAAGTCGCGCATGTGGATCTCCTTTTAGGAATTCGAGATGGTCCGATGCAGGAATCTCTGGTTGATGCTGGAAAAATCATCGAGGGAACTCATCCATCGAATATAATTAAAAACCTCGAACTCGCAACAGTATTCGCACCCACAGTCACAATCACTTCTGAGCAACATAAGAAGATGGTTTACGATGTTGCTCAGAAAGCGGTTGCAGACGCAGTCAAACGAACCATCACCGATATGGTAATACCTCATGAGTTGGTTCCAGACCTAATTCTAGCAGTGAATGTATTCGTTCATCCTAGTGCTGCAAATCCAAAGCGAGTTCACATCAATAATTTCATAGCTGTAAGGCATGCTATTCGTCGTGCTATTGAAGGACGACAGAGTGTTGATGAGATCATTGCAAGGAAGGATTCTGCAAGGCATCCGTTTGCATACAATCCTTGATTGGAGATGCACTATCTTAATCCTGTAGGTCTATTGAGACCTACAGGGATTATTTTCCTTCTTTCCCTCCAGGTCGTATAATTAATACAGTATCTATTATGATTACAAATGATATTGAACGAATTCCAAGTGCTTAACCCTTATTGTGAGTTGGATTCAACCATTATCATTGTCAATATATTGCTCTTGCCTTGAGCCTCTTGGTGTTCTTCTACGGACCTTCCAAGTATCAAATGCACAAAATAAAGTGGTGAATCCCATGATAGCTGCCAACAAACTCACACCAAACCTGTCAGGAACTGGAATGAATAGAACCGTAAAACTGGTTATGAACCCGAATGTTGACAGAATGGCAAAGACAGAAAAATCCTCTGCACGACTACAGTCTAGCGAACAATAGAATTTTGTTTTCCTTTTTGTAGTAACCGCTGCCTTGGTGGACGTGGCTCTACACCAATCACATTCAAAAGATTCGCTACGAATGTTCCTATGATTCTCTCCCATTTTTGACAACCACTTACCATCTTATGCCTTACATTTCGCTATTCCAATATAATCTTTCATTCTTAGATTATTTCGCGATTTTTACAGAAAATGAAAATTAAAAGAGCTTAGAATTGTGCGTTGATTCATTCTGTTGAGTGGTCAGTAGTAATTGGCCATTTGTTAAGGTGTTTGAAACTGACATAATACGAATCAGATATCGCTCCAGATGTGATTAGGGAATTCAAAATTGAGTAGATGCAAAATCCCCCAGAACTACAGTTTCCGCGCGTTCTAGTGGACATCGATATCTGATTCTTCTATATATACCACGATGTCTATGATAGAATTAAGTCTTGCATCCCTCTTAGACTGTCGCGCTATCACAACATCCGCTGGAGTTTAATCAATGGCTGAAACCTACATCATAAGTATCGGCGATCTCCCATCTCGAAAAATCAGGAAGAGGGTTAAAGGATTCCTCCGAGATTCAGATGTCGCTGTCGTCGCAGACGATGGTCAGAAGTTTGGAGTGGTTCTTGAAAAGAATCAGCTCGTTATCACACCTGACGAGTTCTAGAAATCGACTTACGTTGCGATTGATGTTCAAATCTCTCTCCCCGCTCACCAAACCGATTGGTGCTGTGGTGTAGGTTACAGCCAACACAACAATTCATTCTCTTGAAAGTAAGTAAAAGAGTGGCAAATCTCGGGTTGCTCTTGGTTCTTCATTGCAAAGCAAATGCTCAGACAGGGGTAACCGCGTCATCGATTGCCACATGTATTAGTGTATCAATTCCTTATGAACGTGTTCACATCTGAATCAGAACCTTATTAGCATTGATTTGTATTTGTTGCTCGAAGTGTTAGCTATGAATCAATCCCGAATTCTTTCCCTGTTGAAGGAGTTAATTTCCACAAATTCCGAGAATCCACCTGGTTGTGAAGAAGAGGTTGGAAAGATACTTCGTGACCATATGGAATCGCACGGAATTTCAAGCAAATCTGTTGGGCCAAAAAAACGACCGAATTTGATATTTTCAAGTCATGATGGTGAAAATGGGAAACTCGTGATGCACGGGCATATGGACACGGTTCCAATCGGAAATCCTGATAGTTGGGACTATGACCCATTCGCTTCTGAGATTGTGGATGGTCTTCTCTACGGTAGAGGTGCATGCGATATGAAAGGACCAGTCGCAGCTCTTTGTGAAACTCTCATTCAGTATACTGAAGAAAAGCATGACGAGCCACTCCTAGTGTTAACGACTTCTGATGAAGAGAGTGGCTGTTCTGGTGCTGAGGAAGTTGCAAATAGTAGAGTGCTTGATGGCGTCAAATTTGGAGTCTGTGCAGAACCGACTAATCTTCAGGTACTAGTTGGTGAGAAAGGTATGTTCTGGTCAAAAGTTGTTGCAGAGGGAAAATCCGCCCATGGCTCTCGACCAGAGGAAGGAGTAAATGCCATACAACTCTGTATGGATGCGCTCACTGCAATCACCTCTGAACCATATCCATACGAACAACATGATCTGTTGGGATCTCCAACAATAAACATTGGAATGATTCAAGGTGGCATCAAAGTTAACGTGGTTGCAGCCCACTGTGAAGCTCTGGTGGATATGAGAACTGTGAAGGGACAATCTCCAGAATCCCTATTAGAACAAATGAATGAGCGAATTTATGCTATAGGACTCTCTGATAGAGTCCGGATTGAATACATACACGGAAAACCTGCTGTTTTAACTTCGGAAGATTCAAAGATAGTGCATATTGCTGTTGAACAAGTAGAAAAAATCACAGGGAATAGACCTACTCTCTGTAGTGCCACCTATGGTACTGATTGTTCGGTACTTCAACCCAAAGTTGGTATCATGAATGTTATTTGTGGTCCTGGTTCGATTGAGCAGGCACATCAACCCAATGAGTTTGTAAAATTGGACCAAGTATACCAATCTGTCGATGTCTACCTTGGAATTGCTAGAAAGTTCGATAGGTAGTTTCAGGATCGATACTTCGCGACGCGTTTGGCGATGAGTGATGCTACGGTAGCTGCACCAAGACCATTTCCAATATTCACAACTGCAAGTCCCGGTGAGCAAGATTGAAGCATCGATGCTAGCGCAGTTTCACCTTCACCTCCAAAACCATAACCTGTTGGTACTGGGACTCCTATCACTGGAATATCAACCAATGCAGCAACAACTGTAGGCAGAGCTCCCTCCATCCCTGCAAATACGATTAAAGCATCAACATCTTTTGATACAATTTCCTTGATTGGTTCAATCAATCTATGAATTCCAGACACCCCAACATCATAGTAGCTCAATACTTCTACGCCTACAAGTTTAGCTAGAGCCTCAGCTTCTTTGGCATATGGAATATCTGACGTTCCAGCTGTGATAATAGCTATCTTTCCAGTTGTTTCTTTCACAGACCATCCTTTACTGCTCACCAGTACTGTGAGAATTGGATCCTTCCCAAATGTTTCTATTTTTTCATCTTTGAAATTGCTCGATAAAATATCCAGTTTCTCTTGGGTCAATCTTGTTACTAATGCCACATTATGTGAACTTAGCATACTTCTAACAATTTGCGTTATATCTTCAGTATTTTTCGTAGCCCCAAACACAATTTCTGGAATTCCACTTCGTACTCCTCGATTTACATCAAGCAAAGCTAGTTCTCCGACACTATCAATTGATAGTATTTTTAGTTGTTTTTCTACTTCATCCACAGTTGTTTTGCCAGAAACCAACTCATCAAGAAGTTTTCTTGTTCTATTCATGATGTTCACCAGGAATTGCAAGTTTTGTCACGTCAGGATAAACCTTAAAGTTGACGTTGTGTTGAAACAGATTGCTTGACTCTAAATCCGTAACAGTGGGGTGACCAATTATGCAAGTGACCGATATTCTCGAATATATATTTGGACTGTTTTATAACCCCTTGATACTGATTGGAACGTTGTGGATCATTGGAGTTGTTATTGCTATGGGTATCCGAAGAAAGTCTAAAGATGCGAAGAATCCTAAGAAAGATAAACCAAAGAAACAGAAGAAATCCAATGTAAAAGTTAAGGGTCACCTGATAAAGCAGATGCAGAAAATGGAAAACGAAGCAGGGAAAGGTAAAAAATTATCAGTTCCACCAGTTCGTTCTCGTCAGGAAATCATTACTGAGATGTTCGAATCGAAAACAAGAGCTATCGGTTTACAAGCATCGACATCAAGTGGATATGTACCGGTTTCTAATACTCCCCTAGCTAGATATCTTAAAGAACGCAATGTTCTGGAAGGCACTGTTAGTGCTATCATAGATGGGATTATGGAAGAAGAAACCGAAAAGGGGGTCAGATCGATGATTGAAGCAGCTTCACCAGAACTAGGATTATCAAATGATGAACTTGAAAATGCTAAAGACCTCGCAGTCGAAGAGTGGCGAAACGTAAGAGAAACATCTGAAACTTGAGGCGAAATTGAAAGTGACCGTTCTATTGCATATGAGGGATAACTATCTAAAAGAATTTGACGCTAAAGTGGTTGAATCAGGGACTGGCTATATGGTTCTTGACAAAACTGCATTCTACCCTGAAGGTGGTGGTCAAGCAAGTGACCGTGGTGAAATCTCTACTAGTGAAAAAACAATTGTAGTGAAAGAAGTCAGGAAAATCGAAGGTAAAATACACCATTTGATTGATGATCCTCCTTTCCAAGTTGGTGCAATAGTTCATGGAACAATCGATTGGGTTCGACGTTATGAATGCATGCGATTCCATACATGCCAACACGTACTTTCACGATATCTCCAAATCAATTACAATGTTGAAACCAAGGGGAACAATATTAAACCTGGAGAAAGCAGAGCTGACTATACTCCATTGGAATCCTTTGATGAAGAAATGAAGCGTGAAGTTGAAGCTGGAGTCAATGCCATATTGCGGCAGAACCTCCAAGTTGAGATTCGGAATATGCCTCGTGATGAAGCAATACAATTTCTTGAAGAAAGGCAATATCAGACAAGGTATTTAGAAATGGTGCCAAAATCTGTGAAGGAATTTCGTGTTCTCCTTATTGGTGACTATGATGCTGCTTCCTGTGCTGGAACTCATGTTGCTAATACAAGTGAGATAGGAAGCATCAGTATTGGAAAATCCAAAAATGTCGGTGCGGGAGTGAGGAGAATCTACTTCAAGCTTTTAGACCCCTGAATGGTGCAATTTCACAACAGCCAACAGTTTTATGCGCACTAATACTGAAAAGAAGTAGTGTGACCAATATGAAAGCGCTCGTGCTAACTGCTGGAGAAGGTAAACGGCTTCGGCCGCTAACAACCAATCGCTCGAAATCTATGTTAATGATAGCTGGACGCCCAGTTCTACAATATATCATAGATAGTCTTGTAGAAAATGGGATTCGTGACATTATACTAGTTGTTGGGCACGGAAGGGAAGAATTGA
>Ga0307423_1002511_pt1 | contig 10187 bp, 10 predicted proteins | sample SalMarWE160310MG_FD_202154 | JGI IMG/M metagenome (GOLD analysis project Ga0307423, IMG submission 202154) | Salt marsh sediment microbial communities from the Plum Island Ecosystem LTER, Massachusetts, United States - WE1603-10 | ecosystem: Environmental > Aquatic > Marine > Intertidal zone >... | reverse complement strand
CGATCGTGACCGAGGAGCTGAGACTGCTCGAGCGGGTCCGCGAGGCCTTGGAGCATTCCCCAGAGGCGGAGCACCCCTCGGAGGACTCCCTGATCGACGATCTCGAACGGATTCGCGAACAGCTGCTCCGCGGCGAGATGGACTATTTCGAACGCGCTGCACTCAACACCCGCTGGAACCTCCAGACGGCGCTCCTGCGGCAGCTGCGCAAGTCCCGCAGCTCACCCCGGGTCGATCGCGACTCTCCCTACTTCGCTCACCTCCGCCTCCGGGAGGGAGACCGGATCCGGGATCTCTGCCTGGGCAAGGGCACCTACCTGAAGCGGGGTCTGCGGATCGTCGACTGGCGTGACGCCCCGATCGCCCAGCTCTTCTACCGCTACCAGCAGGGGGACGAGTACGAGGAGGAGATCAATGGTCGGAGCGTCCTCGGGACCATCCTGGCCCGCCGCACCCTCGCGATCCGCAGCAGCGCCCTGGAGCGGGTGGAGGCACCCGAGGGCACCTTCCTCGCCGACCCTGCACACCCCGACGGATGGAGACGGGCCGACCGCCAGGCACCCCGGCTGTCGGGAGGTGAAGGCGCGGCCCTCCGCGTCCACGGCGTCAGCGAGGGCTCCGGGAGACGCCTCGGAACCGATCTCTCCGGATCTAGGCGGCGGGCGGACAAGCACCTGCCGGATATCGCCGGTCTGATCGCCCCGGAGCAGTTCGATCTCATCACCCGTCCCGACTCCGGCTTCGTGGTAATCCGCGGTGCCGCGGGCTCCGGCAAGACGACGGTGGCGCTCCACCGCATCGCCTACCTCGCCTACGAAGACCCCGACATCGACTCGGGTCGCACGCTCTTCGTGGTCTTCTCGCCAGCCCTTCGCAACTACGTCGGCCACGTTCTCCCCGCTCTCGGCGTCGAGCGCGTCCAGGTGCGCACCTTCAGGGAGTGGGCGAGGGAGCAACGCCGGCGGCTCTTCCCCGATCTCCCCGACCGTCACCGCGGGGACACGCCAGCGCTCGTCAGGCGCTTGAAGCTTCATCCCGCCCTGCTCGTCGCACTGGAACGGCAGGTGAAGCGCGTCGCGGGACCGGCCACCGCCAGCCAGGTCGTCGACGACCTGGCCAGCGTCCTGACCCAGCGCCCGCTCCTCGACGAGGTCTTTCGCGAGACCGCGCCGGAAGCCTTCAGGGAGCGGGAGCTCCAGGAGATCACCGACCACTGCCGGCGGCGCAACGAGGAGCTGGCCTCCTGGCTGGGGGGCGATCGCGAGGTTCCGGGCGAGCTCGACGAAGAGGACGATGCGCTGCTGCTGCGCGCCTGGCAGCTGCGAGTGGGGCCCCTCACCGCGGGTCTCGAGCGCCGGCTAGACTACCGGCACATCGCCATCGACGAGGTCCAGGACTTCTCGCCCACCGAGGTGAGGGTCCTGATCGATTGCCTCGACGAGCGCCAGAGCCTGACACTGGCCGGCGACACCCAGCAGCACGTGATGCAGGACGCGGGATTCACCTCCTGGGCCGAGTTCTTCACCCATCTGAGAATCGAAGGGATCGAGATCAACACTCTTCAGGTGAGCTACCGGACCTCCCAGGAGATCGCTGAGTTCGCAGCCGCCGTGCTCGGGAAGCTGCGGGAGGACGACCTCCCTCTCGTCACCACCCGCTCCGGGCCGCCGGTGGAGTTCTTCCAGTACACCGACCACGGCGCCTGCATCGCCGCACTCGCCGATGCGCTCACCGAGCTGGCGGGCGAGGAGTCCCTGGCATCGGTCGCCGTGCTCGCCCCATCCCCGAGCTTGAGCGAGCTCTACTTCTCCGGGCTGGAGAGAAGTGAGGTGCCGCGTCTCCACCTGGTCCGGAATCAGGACTTCCGCTTCGCCCCGGGCGTCGAGGTGACGGAGATCGAGCAGGTCAAGGGGCTCGAGTTCGACTACGTGATCCTGGTGGGGGTCGACGAGTCGCACTTCGCCGACGAGCCGATGGCGCGCCGGCTTCTTCACGTGGGCGCAACCCGCGCGGTCCACCAGCTCTGGCTGACCAGCACCGGCACTCCGTCGAAGATCGTGCGAGAGGCGATTCGGACGGACGAAGATCCGTGAGGGAGATCCGCGACATCCTCGACGCCTTCCGGACGCTGCGGGAGTCGGGAGAAGCAGGAGTGCTCGCCAGCGCGGTGCGCACCGAGGGCTCCACCTACCGGCGCTCCGGGGCCCGAATGCTGGCGCTGCCCGACGACCGGATGATCGGCCTGATCAGCGGCGGCTGTCTGGAGGGGGACCTCCTCGAGCACGCCAAGCGCGTCCGCGAGTCGGGGGAGCCGCAGATCGTCCGCTACGACATGCGCCCGGAGGAGGACATCGTCTGGGGTCTGGGACTCGGCTGTGCCGGGGTGGTGGACGTACTGCTGGAGCGGGTCGACGCCGAGGCTCCTGGTCCGCTGGATCTCCTCGCGGAGTGCATTCGCGAACGAAAGCCGGGGGTGATCGCCACGGCCCTGGCGGGGAAGGCGCCGCTCGCCACGCGCTGGACCCTGCACCCGGACGGCCGCTTCAGCGGGCCGGCGGACGGCGCCGGTCGAGTCGAGCGCGCAGCCCGTGAGGCCCTGGAGGGGGAACGCGATGCGCTCTTGGCGGGCGAAGCGGGCGAGATCCTGATCGAGGTGGTCCGGCCCCCGCCGCGTCTCCTGGTCTTCGGAGCCGGCCCCGACGCAGTCCCGGTGGTGCGCATCGCCGCCGAGCTCGGCTGGGAGGTGGTCGTGGTGGACTGGCGCCCCGCCTATGCCCGTCCGGATAGCTTCCGGGAAGCGCGCGCCGTCGTCCTCTGTGAAGCGGAACGCGTCGGAGAGCACGTGGAAGTGGACGGGAAGTCCGCGGCTCTCGTCATGACCCACCACTACCTCCACGACCGCAGCCTGCTGCGCTTCCTGCTGCCTTCGCCGGTGCGCTTCATCGGCATCCTGGGTCCGAGAACGCGGACGGAGTCGCTTCTCGGGGATCTGAGAGAGGAGGGACTCTCCCTCACCCAGGAGCAGCTCGAGCGAGTTCACGGACCCGCCGGACTCGACATCGGGGCGGAGTCTCCCGAGCAGATCGCCCTGGCCCTCGTCGCCGAGGTCCACACGGTGCTGGCCGGGCGCTCGGGGGGCTGGCTGTGCGAGCGCGAGGGCCCCATTCACGACGGCCCGGGCGCGTGACTCGCGTCGCGACGGTCGTGCTCGCCGCGGGCGGGTCGCGCCGGATGGGCTCGTCCAAGCAGCTGCTCCAAATCGACGGCATCACCCTGGTGCGTCGGGCCGCCGAGACCGCGCTGGCCTCCCGCTCCGAGGGTGTCTACGTCGTCGGCGGCGCTGAAGCGGAGGCGGTGCGCCGCGAACTCTCGGGGCTCCCGCTGCAGGTGGTCGAGAACCGCCACTGGGAGAAGGGCCTCTCCGGATCCATCCGCGCCGGGATCGAGGCGGTCCGGAACGCGAGCCCCGAGTTCGATGCCGTGATCCTGGCTCCCGTCGATCAGCCCGCGATCCACTCCGCTCTCCTGGACCGGCTGATCGAGGTCTTCGAGGGCGGCGAGCGGGAGATCGTCGCCTGCGCCTACGCGGGAACCCTCGGAGCACCGGCGCTCTTCTCGCGGCGCCACTTCGCCGAACTCATCCGCTTGAGCGGCGATCGGGGGGCGAAGTCCGTCCTCGAAGTCCGCACCGCGGAGGTGGCGCAGGTCCCGTTTCCGGAGGGCGCGACCGATCTGGACACACCCGGCGACTACCAGCGGTTCATCGAATCACGGTAGAGTAACCAGGGGGACCCGACCCGAGGAGACGATGTCGAAGCTCGAGTTCTTCTTCGATTGTTCCAGTCCCTGGACCTATCTGGCCTTCCACCGGATCGGGGATCTCGCGGCAGAGGCTGGAGCCGAGCTGGTCTGGCGGCCGATCCTGGTGGGGGGCGTCTTCAACGCCGTCAACCCGAGCGTCTACGAGCAGCGCGCCAATCCGGTCCCGGCGAAGGCGCGCTACTACGCCAAGGACCTCGGGGACTGGGCGCGGCACTACGGTCTGCGGATCGGAATGCCCTCCGTCTTCCCCGTGAACAGCGTCAAGGCCATGCGGGGCGCCCTGGTAGCCGACGAGAAGCAACGGCTGCCCGCCTACGCAGGGGCCGTCTTCGAGAAATACTGGGGAGACCTGGAGGACATCTCCCGGGATGAAGTGCTCGCGGGGATCGTCAATCGCACCGGTCTGGATCGGGACGAGTTCTTCCGGAAGATCGCCGCTCCCGAGTACAAGGCGAAGCTCCGCGCCAACACCGAGGAGCTGATCGCCAGGGGCGGCTTCGGCTCTCCGACGATCTTCGTGAACCGGGAAGACATGTACTTCGGCAACGACCGCCTGGTGCTGGTGAGGGAGGCGCTCCTTGCGAGCCGCTGATCGCGCGGGAATCGGATGCCCCAGTACGGGAGGTCATGAGTGTGTGTGACACCGCCGTCGTCGTGAAGGCCGGGCGGGTGCTATTCGCCAAGAACTCGGATCGGGATCCCAACGAGGCCCAGCTGCTGGACTGGCGGCCGCGCGCTCGCTTCGAACCGGGTGCCCGGGTGCGCTGCACCTGGATCGACATCCCCCAGGCCGGTGAGACCCACGCCGTGCTGCTCTCCCGTCCCTTCTGGATGTTTGGCGCCGAGATCGGCGCCAACCAACACGGGGTGGTGATCGGGAACGAAGCGGTCTTCACGAGGGAGCCCTACGCGGACACGGGGCTCACCGGAATGGACCTGCTGCGCCTGGCCCTGGAGAGGTCCGCCACGGCGGAGGAGGCGGTGGAGACGATCACGCGCCTCCTGGAGATCCACGGCCAGGGCGGAGGCTGCGGTCACGAGGACCGGCTCTTCACCTACCACAACAGCTTCATCGTCGCGGATCCAGGTGGCGCCTTCGTGCTCGAGACCGCCGGCCGCCGCTGGGTGGCGGAGACCGTGCGAGGCGCTCGGACCATCTCCAACGCTCTCAGCATCGAGCCCTTCGCGAGCCGGTACACCACCTCGCTCAAGACCACTGTGGCCGCCGCCCACAGACGCCAGGCCTGCACCGAGCGCCGTGCGCGGAAGGCGGAGAGCCCCGCCGACATGATGTCGCTGCTCCGCGATCACGGGGGTGGAGGCGACTCCCCCGCCTACTCCTGGGTCAACGGCGGAATGGGCGCGCCTTGCGTACACGCCGGCGGGATCCTGGCGAGCTCTCAGACCACCGCGTCCTGGGTCGCCGAGCTGTCGGCGCTCGGCGTACAGCACTGGGTGACGGGAACCGCGGCGCCATGTACGGGGCTCTTCAAGCCGGTTCGCGTGGAGGAGCCCCTGGATCTGGGCCCCGCACCCACCGATCAGGCGGACGATGGGAGCCTGTGGTGGCGCCACGAGCGCCTTCACCGTCGCGTCGTCGCGGACCCAGCGCGCCTGCTGCCCCTCTACCGCAAGCAGCGCGACGCCGTGGAGAAGGCGTGGTTGGCCGAACCGCCGGAGCCCGCCGACGCCTTCGCGGAGGGGGAGCGGCTCCTCGAAGACTGGGAAGACCAGGTCCGCCGCAAGGCGGGCGCCGACTCGCGCCCCCGCTTCGCGCGCCGCTACTGGAAGAAGCGCGACGAGCGTGCGGGGCTGCTACTCGATTGAGAGGTCGGCGATGCCTTCCGAGAATCCCTTCCGCCGAAGCCATGGACTGCGAGGCATCAAGCTGAGCAGCTCTCACTACACCGTCGGCAAGTACATCCTCTTCCAGCTCCCCGAGCTGTCGGTGGTCTGCGTTCTGGCAATCGGGGCGCGCAGCTGGGTGGGGCTTCCCGATTGGGCGGCCGCCGGGATCATCGCGCTCTGGGTGATCAAGGACGTGGTGATCTTCCCCTTCGTTCGGATCGCCTACCAGCCCGGCTCCGAGGGCGGCGCAACGAGAATGGTCGGCGCACGGGGAACCGCCCAGGACGCCCTGCAGCCCTCCGGCTACGTCCGCGTCTCCGCGGAGCTCTGGCGCGCCGAGCTTCAGCCGGGATCGCCGCCGGTGGGGCCCGGCGATCGCGTCCGGGTGCTCGGCGTCCGCGGTCTCACGCTGCTGGTGGAGTCCGACGACGGCGCAGGCTAGAAGAGGGAAGCGACCATCTGGATCGAGCGCTCGGTCACCACCGCCGCGCAGCCGGGGTCGAAGGTTCCCGAGATCCGATAGGCCAACGGGGCCTGCTCGACTTCGTAGCCGCCTTCCGCGTGAGCCTCCGCCGTGGGCAGATAGCCGATGCAGCCGTTGCTGTAGCCGGCGAAGAGCGTGTGGGGAGCAGGGGATCCCCGCTTGATCGCCTGACCGATCTCCGTGAATGTCTCGGCGGCGAAGGCCACCAGAGCCAGATCTCCGATCCGGAAGACCTGCACCTCCATCGGAAACTCGGGCCGCCCGTCGGGACCGGGCCGCAGCCGGGGACGCCAGGGATAGGCGTAGCGGAGGAAGGGGTCGATGACGAAGCTCGGGACGCGCAGGATCCTCGCTGCGGTCTCGCGGTAGCTCTCACCGGAGCGCTCGACCACGGGGAGCGCGATCTCCTGCCGCGCCGACGCCAGCGGAGTGGCGGCGATCGGCGCCAGGCCGCGCTCACAGCGCTCCAGGACGGCCCGTCCCACCTGCCTTCCCAGGCGTTCCATCGCCGCCAGTTCCTGACCGCCCCAATCGTGCTTCGGGTTCAGGTTCGCCGTCGCACCCTGCAGGAAGAGGCAGGCGGCGCCCGTCGCGGCCTGCACCGTCCGGCGCATCACGCCGGGCCACTCGGCGGAGATCTGGCGATTCTTCGGCGAGAGCGTGGTACCGTGACAGGCGTAGTTCACCAGGGTTGCCCGCACCTCTCCACCCGGGTCCAGCAGCTGGAACACGCCGAGCTCCGGATCCACCACGCCGTCGGGGTTCACGCCGATCTCGATGGTCCCGTCTGGCTGGTGCTCGCGGCGGTTGACGGCGATGTGGGCCTCGCTGACCGCGAAGCGCAGGTCTGCGGGCGCGAGGGACCGCCCCGCCTCGGCGACCGCATCCACCACCTTGCGGACGATCCCGTCGATCAGGCGGCGGCGCCTGCGGCTGCTGTGCCGGTCGGCGAAGGCGATCGGCCCCGCGTGGGTGTGGGAGCAGGCAATCAACACCTCCCCGGTGCAGCGCTCGCGGATGCGCGCGACGACGTCTTCGTGAAGGCAGAGCATGTCGAGGGCGACGATGGTCAGTCGGGTGGATCCATCGTCCAGCGCCAGCGCCGTGGCGGTGAGATCGTCGTGCACCCGACTCGCTCCCAGGTAGCGATCGGCGTAGCCGATCAGATAGCTGCCGCGGGGGGGCGTGATCACGGACCGGGCCAGGCCTGCGCGAAGCGATGCCATCGCGCCAATCTACCGCAAATCCCGGCCCGCCCTCAGGGGAGCTGCGAACCGGACGGCCGGGGCCTGCGTATTAGGGGCATCCAGGGGTGCTGGAAAGCGTCGCGTCGAAGGAGATCCGATGAGGCAACCGGTCGCCGGTCAAGTGCGGCGCCAGCTACGAGAATGGAGCCGCGATCTCGAGGGGAAGAAGATCGCCGGTGTGTGTGCGGGCATCTCGAGCCAGATGGACATCCCGGTCACGGTCGTTCGCGCGATCTTCGTCCTGCTCGCCTTGCCGAACTTCTCCAGCGTGGGGATCGTGGCCTATCTGACACTGTGGTTCCTGATGCCGGCGAGCCCGGACCAGGAGTCGGGACTCGACCGCGTGGTGGCCGCGGTCAACCGGCTGACGGGGGACGCGCTCTTCGACCCCACCGACCACGAGGACGCTTCGCGGGACCGCGCACCCAGCTACCACGAACCGCTGTAGACGGCACCGTGAAGCGGCTCTCGCGACCGGGGACACGCGCTGCGCAACGGCTGCTCGTCGCGCTGGCGGGTGGTGTGATCGTCGCCCTCGGGCTGCTGCTCATCGTCACGCCCGGCCCGGCACTCCTGGTGATTCCGGCGGGACTCGGCATCCTCGCCCTCGAGTTCGAGACCCCTCGCCGCTGGCGACAGCGGCTGGCGACCTGGATTCGCGAGCAACGCGAGAGGATCTCCTAGCCGAGGAGGTCCGCGACGCGGTGCACCTCGTCCGGGTCGGAGGTCGTGGGCGCCAGGATCAGCTCGTCGGCCCCGAGATCTTCGATCATTCCGACCGCATCCTGGAGCGCTTGGCCGCAGGTCGTGGTGACGGTGGGGGCCAGCTTCTCGGCGACGCCGGGGCCCAGGAAGCCCAGGTAGCGGTGCAGATACTCGTCCATTTGCGCGCGCGCACCGCGCCCCAGAGCGAACCAGCAGCCGGTGACCAGGCGAGGAGGAGCGCTGCGCGCCTCCCGCTTCCACGCGGCTCGCGCCAGCTCGAACTGGCGTCCGATCTCGTCGGCGGAGGGACCGAAGCTGAAGCTGCAGAGCCCATCGGCCCAGTGCGCCGCGCGACGGATGGAGCGCGGGAAGAGCGAGCCGGCGAGAATCTCGGGGCCGCCCGGCTGGACTGGGCTCGGCTCCACCGGGCGGAGCGCGCCTTCCACCACGCGCTCGCCCGCCCAGGCGCGGCGCATCAGCGCGACCTGCTCCTCCAGGCGACCCAGTCGCCTCTCGTCGCAGATGGCGCCGACGGCGCGGTAGTCCTCCTCGCGCCCGCCCACACCCACACCCAGCGTGACGCGACCCGCGGAGATGACATCCAGCGTCGCCACCTGCTTGGCGATCAGCAAAGTGCTGTGCATGGGCAGGACCAGCACGTTGAAGGCCAGCCGGACGCGCTCGGTGACGGCTGCCGCGGCGGCCAGGGTGACCATCATCTCGGGATTGGGGAAGGTGATTCGCTCGCCGGCGGCCAGGCTCGCGTAGGGCCCCGCATCCACGCGCCTCGACCACTCGAGAATCAGGTCGCGGTCGAGACCCGGGACCATCACGGGAAGGTTCATCCCGATCTTCATGCCGCGAGAGCCTCCTGGTCGTGATGTCCAACCGCCTTCGGGGACTCGAGGCGGATGCCAAGTCTTTCTACGCTTTCTACACCCTACTAGTAGCTCGTTTCAGCGGAAACTCAGACCGCTCTCCGCTGGCAGGCGGCCGGGCTGGCTTGGGTCGTCGGAGCTTCGATGTCACCGGAGCGGTAGCGGACGAGGGGCGGGTCGTGCCGGCGAAGACCGAGCTCGAAGACCAGGCCGTCGGGCGCGCGGCCCCGGATCCGCATGAACCCGACGTGCAGGCAGCGCTGGTGGTGGAAGACGCAGAGGGTGATGCGGTTGCCCGGCTCATCCGAGCCCCCGGCGGAGCGGAACCGGAGGTGATGGTCGTGCAGGTTCCGCCGCGACGTGCAGCCGGGCACGGTGCAGCGGTAGCCGTCGCGCTCGACCACGGGGTCGGAACGGCGCGCCTGGGGATCACGCAGCGCCCAGGCGAGGAGCGCGCACTCGAGCATGGCGTCGAAGACCTCGCCGTCGCTGGGGAACCGGCCGTGCTCGCCCCGCAACCTCGACCGGACCGTCTCACACACCGCGCAGAAAAGCGCCGCCACCTCGCAAGGCACCCGCCAGGCGAGGCGATCGAGCCCGGCAGGCCCGGGGAATGGGCGCGCGGTTCGGTCACCTTCTCCTCTTCTGCTGATCCTGCCCGCTCGCCTCCAATTGGCACAGGCGACTCGTCCGGCATTTCAGCGAAGGCGGGATCGATCGAGATAGCTGAAAACACCTCGCCGGCGACGAACTCGAGCGCCTCGCCGGCGCGCAGGCGCTGACCGGCGACGCGCTCCTTGTCCTCGGAAGCCAATCCGACAAAATCATCGACCGACACAGGTCACCATCGCACACGCATCGATGGGCCTACAACCGGCGCAGATCCTTTGAGAGCTGATTGAGTTCAAGAACGTCACAGCTGCAACGCCTCCAATTGAGAAGGCCCTGAATGAGATGGCGACGGCGAGCGCCTCGAGCAGCTCGTTGACCTTGTCGTTGGCGGTCTCACCGTGGTCGCGCGTGACGCGTGCTTGGACGCTGTGGATACTCAATATCATTCCGCCGAGGAACTGCTGAGCTCTTCTCCTTCCTGCCCCTGCTCGATCGCGGTAGGGACGGCCCTTACGGGCCGCCCCCCGCGCAGATCCCAGCGTGCGCTACTCACGCACTGGGCTCCTGCCTTGGGTTCTAACGTCAAAGCGC
>Ga0307423_1002510_pt1 | contig 10193 bp, 6 predicted proteins | sample SalMarWE160310MG_FD_202154 | JGI IMG/M metagenome (GOLD analysis project Ga0307423, IMG submission 202154) | Salt marsh sediment microbial communities from the Plum Island Ecosystem LTER, Massachusetts, United States - WE1603-10 | ecosystem: Environmental > Aquatic > Marine > Intertidal zone >... | reverse complement strand
GAGGGCGGCGCCGAGCAGGAGTCTGCTGGCGATGGTCATGGCCCGAACAGTACCGGTGGGGCGACGGGGGTGGCAATCGCGGGACGGATCGTGCGTGTCGAGCGCTGCCGGAGCGTGTTAGGTTGAGTTGCAGCGGAGCTGCCCGCGCGGACCCTCAGCGGAGGTAGGATCATGGTCCGACGCGCCGAGCGTTTCCATGTCGCGGCTCTCACCGCGACGGTCTTGGCCGCCCTCGCCCTCACGGGCTGCATGCAGGCGGTGAACTCTGGTCTGAGCCTCCTCGGCCTCGGCGGCGACCATCCGAAGGCCGGGTCCGTCGGCGCGGATCGTCCGGCCCCCGCCCGCCCCGCGACCGACGCGCCCCTCGGGCGCGCGGCCGGCGACCATCCCCGGTCCGTGACCAGCACGTACGAGCACGCACCCGCCTTCGGGTGGGAGCGCTACGCCCGAGGGCCCAACGCAAGCCCCGTACGGTTCCTCTCCGAGAAGATCGGGCAGGAGTCGTGCTTCCTGACGAGTCCCGGGCTATCCCGCGTCCTCTCGATCCAGGACGGGGCGCCCGTGCGGCCCGTTTGGCAAGCGGGCTTCGTCACCGTCGGCGTCGCCGGCCCGGGTACGGACGCGTTGTTCGACCTGTGGGCGATGAACACCCTCGGGCTGGCTCAGGACGCCATGCAACGGACCGCTCGCGCGGCGACCTTCGGGGGCTGCAACCGCAGCCTGTTCCTGTTCGTCTCGCTGGGCACCGGCGGCTCGTATACCCCGGTCGTGGTGCGATAGGGGCGCCCTCGCGGGGGCTGCGGGGCTGGACCTCAATCCGGCGGTTGGGTACCCTTCGCGCTCACACCCACATGGAGCGCAACGTGGCCAACCCGACCGTCACGATCGAGACGAACCACGGGACCATCACCGCCGAGATGTTCGCGGACGCGGCACCCAAGACCGCCGCCAACTTCATGGATCTCGCCAAGAAGGGCTACTACGACGGGGTGATCTTCCACCGCGTCATCGACGGGTTCATGATCCAGGGCGGGGACCCCACCGGCTCCGGCCGGGGCGGCCCGGGCTATAACATCCCCGACGAGTTCGGACCCGGTCTCGCGCACGACACGGAAGGCATGTTTTCGATGGCGAACGCCGGCCCAAACACCGGTGGCTCCCAGTTCTTCATCACGCTCGCCGCCACGCCCTGGCTCGACGGCAAGCACGCGATCTTCGGCAAGGTCACGCAGGGGATCGACGTGGTGCGCAAGATCGGCAAGGTCCCGACCGCCCGTGGTGATCGCCCCGTCGAGGACGTGGTCATGGAGAAGGTCACGGTCCAGGAGGGCTGAGCCGCAGCGCGAAAGTCGGCGCAAGGCGCGGATCCCTCGGGCGGGGCGTGCAACCTCCTCGCCGCAATCCCTGTCCAAACTCCCGACCCCACCGGTGGGAGGGACATGTCGGGACTGGGATCCGATCTTCGCTACGTCCTCCGGGTGCTGCGGCGCAGCCCCGGCTTCACGCTCGTGGCGGTCCTGTCGCTGGCGATCGGCATCGGCGCGAACGCGGCGATGTTCGGCGTCGTCCGCACGTTGCTGCTCACCCCCCTGCCGGTGGAGGCGCCTTCGGAGCTGAAGCTGCTGGCGTGGAGTCGCGACGGTGATTTCAGCGTCAACCAGAACGGCTCCACGAACTACCGGGACCCCGAGTCGGGCGCCTCCCTGCGCAGCAACTTCAGCTATCCGATCTACACCGCGGTGCGCGACGCCACCCCGCCCGACGTGGGACTCTTCGCCTTCGCGTTCCTCCGCGGTGTGAGCGTGGCGCTGGGCGATCAGCCCGCCTTCGCGGCCGGCGGCGCCCTCGCGGATGGTGCGTACTTTCCGTCCCTGCGGGTGCCGATGGCCCTCGGGAGGGGACTGACTCCGGCGGACGACACCCCCAACGCCCCGATGGTCGCCGTGCTCAGCCACGCCTTCTGGATGCGGGCGTTCGGCGGCGACCCGGCGGTGGTCGGGCGCACCGTGCGGGTCAACGGCGTCGCGGCCGAGGTCGTCGGCGTCACCGCGAAGGGGTTCAAGGGTCTCTCCATGGGGGGCTTCTTCCCCCAGACGGAGATCACCCTGCCGCTGTCGTCGCAACCGCGCGTGTACACCAGGCTCGCGTCGGACGAATCCGCCTTCACGTCGGACCAACTGTTCTGGCTCCGCCTCATGGCCCGCGTACCCGCGGATCAGCCGGTGACCCGCCTGCAGCAGGCGATGGCCGCCGCGATGCGATCCGTCCCCTCGCCGCTGGTGGGCGGGGACGGATACCTCCCGCAGCTTCGGCTGATCGACGGGTCCCAGGGCGCCCAGCCCGTCCGTGAGGGGACGGCGCGGCTCCTCTGGTTCCTCCTCGGCGTCGTGGGCATCGTCCTGCTCATCGCGTGTGTGAATCTGGCCAGCCTCATGCTCGCCCGGGGGGTGAGCCGGCAGCGGGAGATGGCGGTGCGCCGTGCCCTCGGGGGTGGCCGTGCGCGCCTCATGCGCCAGATGGTCCTGGAGGCCCTGGTCCTCGCGTGCGCGGGAATGGTGGCCGGGCTCGTGCTCGCGCTCCTGAGCAGGGACGCGCTCCGTGGTCTGCTCACCGGGAGCATCGGATCCGGGGCCTTCGGCGACCTCGACATGCAGGTCATCCTCGACCCCACCGTGCTCGGCCTCGGCGTGGCGCTCGCCACCGGTGCCACCCTCGCGTTCGGGCTGTTCCCCGCGCTGCGGCTGTCGGGGGTCGACCCGATCGGCTGGCTCAAGCAACGCGGCGCCGGAGCCTCGAACCCCCGCCTCACCACCGGACGGGCCCTGATCGCCGTGCAGGTCGCGATCTCCCTCCCGCTGGTGGTGGGTGCGGTGCTCTTCCTGCGCACGGTGGCCAGCCTGGGTGCCGTGCAGCTCGGGTTCGATCCGACCAACGTGGCGTCCTTCCAGGTCGACCCCGGATACACGACCCTCCCCGAAGAGGCGTACCCGCGTCTCTACCAGGAGCTTCTGGCGCGCATCGAGCGGGTGCCCGGCGTGCGATCGGTCACGCTCATCGAGAACGCCCCACTGAGTGGGATCATCTCGAACGGCTCCATCGACGTGGACGGCGAGCGCGTGGTGCTCTACCGCAACGGGATCGGCCCAGGATTCCTTGAGACGCTGGGCGCGCGCCTGCTCGCCGGCCGCATGCCGGGGCTACAGGACGGGCCGGACGCGCCGCCGGTGGGCGTGGTGAACGAGGCGGCGGTGCGCGAGATCTTCGGGGGTGCGCCTCCGGTCGGGCGCACGCTGCGGGTCGGGCAACGGGACGTGCAGATCGTCGGGGTGATCAACGATATGCCCTACCGGGACCGGCGCTCGCCGGTGCCGCCCACCCTCTACGAGTCGGCCTTCCAACGCAGCGCGTGGGGCGGCTACCACGTCTTCCTGCGCACCGAAGTCCCGCTGGCGCGCATGGAGGCCCTGCTTCGCGAGGCCGTCGCGCAGGTGGATCCGGACATCCCGGTGCCACAGATCCGCGCGCAGACCGAGATCATCGCCCAGACCGGCGCCAAGGAACGGGTGTTCACACAGCTCCTGACGCTCTTCGGTGGCTTCGCGCTCCTGCTCGCGAGCATCGGGCTGCACGGCGTGACGTCCTACGCGGTGACACGCCGGACCAGCGAGATCGGCGTGCGGGTGGCCGTCGGGGCGAGGCCCCGTCAGATCCTCTGGATGGTGCTGCGGCAGGTGGTCGTGCTCGCCGGGATCGGGCTGGCGGTGGGCATTCCCGCGGCGGTGGCGGGAGCGCCGCTGGTGGGTAGCCTCCTCTACGGCGTCGCGCCGACGAGTCCGACGGCCATCCTCGCGGCCACGGCCGTGATGCTCGGGGTCGCCGTAGTCGCCGGGCTACTCCCCGCGCTGCGGGCGGCAAAGCTCGACGCGCTGGTGGCGTTGCGTAGCGAGTAGGCCGAAGCCGTCGCAACGTTCGGCCGACCGTCCGCCTCGCGGCGGACGCATCCACGCAGGAATAGCAGCGCCATTTCGAGGAGGTGCAACGAAGCATCCGGCGGATGCAGCGGCGCCCGAATGCCACGGGACTTTCGCTCCACCACACTGGACGCTCATCGCGGGATGATCGGCAACCTCACGTGCGACGGGTGCGCCGCGTCGTGTAGTACGGTCTGGTGCGCCGTCACGTACGTCGAGTCCCGCTCGTTGTCGCCACCCGTGTTCAGGTTGCGGTCGTACTTCGGGAACGCCGCAGACGAGACGACGACGCGCAGGCGGTGGCCCGCCGGAATCACGATCCCCGTGAACCAGAGATCGATGTCGTAGCGTTGGGCCTGGCCCGGCGTGAGCAGCGTCGGCCGGTCGAATCCGTTCCGGAAGCGCGCCCGCATCACTCCGTCCTGGACCCGGAGCGCGCGCCCGTCGGGATAGACGTGGAGCAGCATGACGTTCCAGTCGGTGTCGCGGGCGTCCGTGGCCGCCCATAGCGTGGCCGACATCGGCCCGGTGATCTCGGTTTCGTGGTCGAGGGGCGCAGTGGTGTAGGCCAGCACGTCGCGGCGGCTCGCGTGCACCTGGGCGTAGTCCTCGTTGAGGTTCAGCTCCAGCTCCCGCGCGTCCACCAGGTAGGGCGTCGGATCGCCAGGGTCGTACGCGTAGGTGTCCGCCGGCTCGTCGTCGGGCGCCGTGGTGTCCAGCGTGCCGTCGCCGGCCGTGGTGTTGGCGGCCCCGCCCGAGTGCAGGTAGAAGTCCGTCCACACGGTGCGCGCCAGCGGCCACTCGCTCTCCTGGCGCCACGTGTCGTCGCCCATGATGAAGAGGTCCAGCGTCGGCTCGGTGTCCATGCCGTTCTCGATCCCCTTCAGCCACCGGTCGAACCAGCGGAGCTGGAGGGCGCGGTGGTCCAGGCGCGCCATGGGCCCGAAGTCGCCGTTGACATAGTCGATGCCCTTGTGCGCGCCGGGGTCCATGACGACGCGCAGGGGCGGGTGACCGGCGATGGTGTCCATCACGGAGAAGTTGCGGATCGTGCCGCGCGCGTCGTCGTACCAGCCGGCGATGCCCAGGACCGGGACCTCGACCCGGTCCAGCCGCGCCTCGATGGACAGTCCGCGCCAATAGTCGTCGAGCCGCTGGTGGTCGAACCAATCGTCCCAGAACTGCGGGCGCGGGCACCCAGCCATCTCGGCCGCGTCGATCACCGGCAGGTGGTTGAAGGCGGCCACCTCATCGACGTTGCTGATGTCCGACAGCGTCTCCTTCACAGCGGTCAGACAGAGCCACGGCACGATGGTCGGCGAGAACACCATGTCGATGTACGGCACCAGCCGGATGGGGTCCGCCGTGGCCACGACGGGCGCGATCGCGGCCAGGTGGGGCGGCCGCGCGATCGCGGCGTACCACGTGTACAACCCCGGGTTCGAGCGGCCGATCATGCCGACCCTGCCGTTGGTCCCCGGGAGCGTGCCCGCCCACTCGACGGCGTCGTAGCCGTCCTGCTCCTGCATTGCGTTCATGTCGAGGACGCCGCCCGAGCCGCCGCGGCCGCGCACGTCCTGCTTCACGTAGATGTAACCGCGCGACGCCCAGAAGATGGCGTTGGCCGTGTCGATCCTCAGGTAGGGCGTGCGCTCCATCACCACGCCGAACGGCCCCTCCCCCAACGGGCGTCCGACGAAGCTCATCAGGGTCGTCCCGTCCCTCGCGGTCATCGGGACCGCCGGATCGATGGTCACCGCGTACGTGGAGTCCGAGACGGGCCCGTTCCAGAGCGGGTAGTTCGGCTCCCACACCGGGGGCGTCGTGCGCCGGACCAGCCAGATGCGGTCCGCCGGTGCGCCGCCGCGCAGCAGGTGCCCCGCGATCGTGTCGCCCCGCATCACGGCCCGAAGCGTGGTGCCGCTGGCGAAGTCCACGTAGAGGGAGTCCCCGGTGGCGCGCACCGCCCGGATGGTCTCCAGCGCGTCGCCCGCCCGGCGGCGCAGCCAGCTTCCGTCCGCCTCGGGTCCCTCGAAGTGGGCGTAGCCGAACCGGCGCCGGGCCTCGAACCCCCCGCTGGGCTCCGCGCCCAGCATGCGGTAGTAGTCCCAATCGCCCGCGAGCGCCGCACCTCCTCCGCCCTGACCACGGCCACAGGCCGCCGCCGCGATCAGGAGCGCCCCGACGGCGACAGAGGCGAGGGGGAGTGTCCGGGCACGGTCGGGATGATGGTCCATGTCAGTCTCGGTTGTGGTGCGCCTTCACCGCGGCGTCGTACAGGTCCAGGTAGCGCTGCGCGGAGCGCTCCCACCCGAAGTCGCGGGCCATGGCCTCGCGCATGTGCCGGCCCCAGGCCTCGCGGTTCGGATAGAGGGCGAACGCGCGCCGCAGCGCCACCTGGAGCGCCCACGACGTATACTCGTCGAACACGAAGCCCGTCACCTGGTCCTCGACCGTGTCGGCCAGGCCGCCCACGCGCCGTACGACGGGAAGCGCTCCATAGCGTTGCGCACGCATTTGTGTCAGCCCGCAGGGCTCATACTGCGACGGCATGAGGAGCGCGTCCGCTCCCAGGAGCAGGCGGTGCTCACGCCTCTCGGTGAACTCGAAGAAGGCCGCCACCCGGTCGGGGAGGTTGCGCGCCACCTCCTCCAGTTGACGCCGGTAGAACGGATCACCCTCACCCAGGAAGATGAACTGGGCTTCGGGCAACCGATACAGGAGCCCGTCCCCGAGGATCAGGTCGAAGCCCTTCTGCTTGGCCAGCCGCGCCGTCATGCACACCAGCGGGACGTTCGTGTTGACGGGGAGGCCCGCGAGCTCCTGGAGCCACGCCTTGCACGCGCGCTTGCCCTCCAGGTCGTCGCGCGAGTAGGGCCGCACCGCCTCCTCGTCCACCGACGGGTCCCACACGTCCTGGTCGATCCCGTTGAGGATGCCCACCAGGCGGTCGCCGATGGCGATGAAGAAGTCGTGGAGCCCGAAGCCTCCGGCGGGCGTGCGCAGCTCGTGCGCGTGCGTGGGGCTCACCGTGGTCACCCAGTCCGCGTAGGCCAGCCCGCCCTTGAGCCAGTTGATCTGGCCGTAGTACTCCATCAGGCTCCAGTGGTACACCTCGGGAGGCAGCCCGACCTGATCGAGGATGTCCGGGCCGAACAACCCCTGGTATCCGGCGTTGTGCACGGACAGGACGCACGCCACGGCGTCGTAGAACGGCTGGCCCTCGTAGACCGTGCGCAGGAAGACCGGCGCGAGCGCCGCGTGCCAGTCGTGGGGATGGAGCACGACGTCCCCGTCCGGCACGAGCTTCGGGAGCGCCTCGAGAACGGCACGCACGAAGAGGGCGAACCGCAGGTGGTTGTCCGGATAGTCGCCGCCGTCCTCTCCGTAGATGCCGTCCCGGTCGAAGGCCGCGTCGTGCTCGACGAAGTATACGCGTGCGCCGTCGGCGGAATCGGGGGCAGCCAGGATGCGGCAGCTCTGGGGCCCGATCCCCAGGGGCACGACCACCTCGCAGACCGCCTCCAGCTCGCCGGCGCGCGCGCGTGCGGTTCGATAGAGCGGCATGAACACGCACGTCCGCGTGCCCGAGCGTGCCTGGTGGGTGGCGATCCCACGGACGGCCTCGGCCAGGCCGCCCGTGCGGGCGTAGGGCCAGTACTCCGCGACGACGTGGACGATGTTCAGGATGGGGTCGGACATGCCCTATCCTGCCATGGCGGCGGGCGGGCCGCCAGACGCCCCGCGGCGGAAGGGGAATGCGCGCGGGCGGCCTCGTCGTCGGGCGCGTGACGCGAGAGGGAGCCTTCGCCTACCGGCTGACCCGCACCCCGTCCGACACCACGTGGATCGGATAGCTGCCGACGGTCACCCAGTCCGTGATCGACAGCTCGGCGTCGCGCATCCACGCGTCCGACACGACGGGCTCGGGCTCGCCCGGGCGGGGGACATGCTCGACTGCCCCGACGGTGGTCTGATACACCTGCGCCATCGGCCCGGGCAGCACCAGGTCGTGGCCCATCCCGGCACCCGCGCTCCTGATGAACAGGGCGAGGGCCTGCTTGCGGACGGCGTTGACCGCCACCATGTCGTAGCTCGCCTCGGGGGAGTTCCTCCAGGCGTCCCGCCGCGACGCGATGGCCTCGGTGGTGGCGGACACCTGGGGTCCAGTGGGGCCCGCATCGACGCGGTCGATGCGAAACCTCCGCCCCTCGCTCGACATCGCGGCGCCGGCTCGCAGCGGAAGCCTGCTCAGCACCCGCTGCTCCTGCACGCGGACGTGGCCCTCCACGTCGATGCGCACCCCACCCCCGCGCAGCGCCTGTGCCACTGCGTCGGGAACCGCGATCCAGGCTCCCGCGCCACCCCGCCCCACGGCGCGTGCGTTCCCACCGACCCATGTGAAGCCCGGCAGGCTGAGGCGGGGCTCGTTGAGGAAGACCTCCCGCGGGCCATACCCCTCCAACGGCCTCCTGATCGTCGACCCGTCGGGGAGCCGGAAGGTGGCGAAGCCGTCGAGCAGGGCGTAGCGGTGGGCTTCGTCGGCGTCCGCCAGAACGAACCTCATGCTCGCCTGCCAATGCGAACCGGCGAGCCCCCTGACGGGCTGGAGATCGCGAACCCCCACAGTGAGCCGCGTGGCGCGCAGCGCGGGCGGAGCCTCCACCTTCGAGATCGTCGGGCGGATGCCGTGCGGGATGGCGACGAGCCCCATCGCGGCGAGCGCGGGGAGCGCGAAGACGCGCGCGGTCCTCCGGGCGTCGCGCGTGTGATACTGGTAGGCGACGAGCGCGACCCCGCCGACCGCGAACACGGCGCTCGGCAGGACCAGGGACGCGCTCCCGTACCAAACCACGCCGTCCGCGGTGAGCGCGGACCGCACGAAGCTCATGCCGAACACCCACCCGATCGTCGTGAGGAGGAGCGCCGCGAGGAAGGTGCGCAGGTCCGGCGTGAGGGCGGCGAAGACGGCGACGATCCCGAGGATCCCCGCCATCGAGACGGCGGATTCGAGCATCAGCGAGGGGATCCGCCCCGGCGGGACGTCATGGGCCAGGAAGGCCGCGAGCTGACCTCCGAGGGGGAGGAGGAGCAGCAGCACCACCACCAGCGCCACCTTGGCGCCCAGAACCGCGGAGGGCGCCAGCGGGCGCGTGACCCAGAAGGCGTCGCTGCGCGCGGAGGAGTCGGACTGCAGCAGGAGGGCCACGAGAACCCCCCCGGCGATCGCCACGAGAGGCGCCCCCGAAAACCCACGCAACAGGAAGGCCCAGGCGTTTCCGAACCCGGGCTCGGGCGTCCCGAAGAGCTCCAGGGCCCGGGCGGTGGAGCCCACGATCACGAGGATCGTGGCCAGGATCAGCCACGCCATGTGCCGCGCGTCCTTCCCGACGACGTGCCGGACCTGCGCGAGCCAACTCATCGGTCCTCCTCCTGCGCGCCGTCTCTGCCCAGGCCCTCGCGGGCCAGACCCACGAACACCTCTCGCAGCGACGCCTCCCGGACCTCCACGCGCGCCGCGCCCGCGAACCTCCGCCTGACCTCCTCCTCCGTCGACGACGCCCCGTGGTCCGGGATGAGGAAGGTCGCGCGCCTGCCCGCGCGCTCCACGGAGAGCCAGTCCGGGGGCAGCTCCTCGACCGCCACGAACGGACCTCCGTTCATCATCACCTCCACACGCTTGAAGCGCGCCCGGAGGACGTCCATGGGCTCGGAGAGGATCAGACGACCGGTGTCGAGGAACCCGGCCCAGTCCGCCAGCGCCTCCAACTCGCCGATATCGTGGGAGCAGAGAAGCACGGTGCACCCCTCCCCCGCCACCGACTCCAGGAGCCCCCGAACCAACTCGTCCTTCACGAGCGCGTCCATGCCCGTGAACGGCTCGTCCATGATCAGGAGGCGGGGTCGCGGGGCGAGCGCGACGAGGAGCGCAGCCTTCATGCGCTCCCCACGCGACATCGACTTGAGCTTGCGGCGCGCCGGCAGCCGGAAGCGACTGCGCAGCTCAGATGCGAGCGCGAAGTCCCACGTCGGATAGAGGGGCGCCAGGTACCTCTCCAGGAGATCCAGTGTCATCCAACCCGGGAGACGCTGCCCCTCCGCCACGTAGCCGATGGTCGCGCGGTCCGTGCGCCTCAGGAAACGCAGCTCCTTGCCGAGGAGCGCGACCCGCCCGGCGGTCGGGCGCAGCAGCCCGAGGAGAATGCTGAGGAGGGTGGTCTT
>Ga0307423_1002509_pt1 | contig 10201 bp, 10 predicted proteins | sample SalMarWE160310MG_FD_202154 | JGI IMG/M metagenome (GOLD analysis project Ga0307423, IMG submission 202154) | Salt marsh sediment microbial communities from the Plum Island Ecosystem LTER, Massachusetts, United States - WE1603-10 | ecosystem: Environmental > Aquatic > Marine > Intertidal zone >... | reverse complement strand
GCGAGGGCTCGTCTATTCCGATGATGCGCGTATCGGCGGTGACCTCGTGGATCTCTCGCCTCAGATAAGCGGGGTGCTCTCGAAGGTCCTGGTGCGGGAAGGTGACAAGGTTCAGAAAGGGCAGGTGCTTTTTGTCCTGGACGATCAATTGCTTCAGGCCTCTGTGGCCGAGGCCCGGAGCGATCTGGACGCCGCCAGGGCAAGGCTGGCCCTCGCCCGGGCCAGGCACGAAAGGGCGCTGAACGGTCCGGTTCCCCAGCAAATCAAGATCGCCGGGGCTGCGGCCAAGAGACTTCGGGCTGAAGAAAACCTGGCCCTTATTGAATTGACCCGGATAAAGACCCTTTACAATAGGAAGGCCACCAGTCTGAGCGAGTTGAATCGTGCCGAGAGCACTTGCGCCGCCGCCAGGGAGGCCCTGGAGGAAGGCCTGCACAAATTGAAACTCCTTCAGAACGGGACCCGTCCCGAGGATGTGACGGCCGCTGAGGCCGAGGTGGCTCTGGCCAAGGGTGAAATAAAGAAGTCCGAGGCCTCCCTGTCAAAGGCCAGGATGAAACTGGGTTATGCGGTGCTCCGAGCCCCTTTCCATGGGGTGATCGTCAGACGGTGGCGGGATCCAGGCGCCATGCTCCCGAAGGGGACCCCCGTTCTCACCCTGTTGAACACGGCCACCCTTCGGGTCGATGCCAACATCGAGGAAAAATATCTCAGCGACATCGCGGAGGGCGATTCCGTGGACATCTCGGTGGATGCGTTTCCGAGCCTCCGCATGAAAGGGCGCGTAAACGGAATCATGCGGGCCACGAATTCCGAGTTCAGCCTGATCCCGGCCCAGGGAGTCGCCGGGACGTACATCAAGGTGGCCCAGCGCGTGGCGCTTCGCATTGCCATCGAGGGTCCCGTTGATCGGCCCATCGGCCCCGGTCTTTCCGCCGAAGTCTCTATTCATATCCAACCGGCAAGGCCCGTGGAGTAAGAGAAGCCCATCCATGAACCGACTCCAGTCCACCGGCTCCTACCGCTGGCTCATGCTCGGCATCATCATGGCGGGTGCCTTCATGGCGATACTGGACATGAGCATCGTCAATGTGGCCCTCCCGCACATGATGAGTTCCTTCAGTGTGAATCGTGACGAGGTGGAATGGGTATCCACCGCTTTCATGCTGGCCGCGGCCGTCACCATGCCTCTGGTCAACTGGCTTGCGAGCCGCCTCGGGTATAAGGCCCTCTATCTCGGAAGCCTGGCCCTCTTCACGGTGGGTTCCGCGGCCTGTGCGCTTGCCTGGAGCTACGATTCCCTGATTGCGGCCAGGGTTGTTCAGGCTGTAGGGAGCGGCTCCATACAGCCCATCGGTCTGGCTGTCATCACGGAGCTCTTCGAACCCCATGAACGGGGCCGAGCCCTGGGGATCTGGGGCGTCGGCATCATGGTCGGCCCGGCGGCGGGACCGACCCTGGGAGGGTATCTGACGGACTGGTCCAGCTGGCGGGCCATCTTTGCGGTGAACATACCGGTGGGCATCGTGACCATATTGGCGGGACTTGCCATCATGCGGACCGACTCCGAATCCGAACGTCACCCCGTGCCGTTCGACGGATGGGGCTTCGTTTTCCTGTCCATGGCCCTGATCGCAGGCCTCATCGCCTTGAGCAACGGTCAGGAAAAGGGATGGACTTCCAACTATGTTCTGGTGTGCAGCGCCGTAACGCTTGTAGGCCTGGCCTTTTTCATGGTCGTCGAAACATCCATCAGCCATCCGCTGCTGGATCTGAAGCTCTTTCTGATCCGCAATTTCACCATCAGTATCGTGCTGACCATTTTCCGGGCCATCGGACTTTTCGGCGGATTGTTTCTGCTGCCCATCTTTCTCGAGAAGCTGGTGGGATACACGACTATTCAGGCGGGACTGTGGATGATGCCCGGCGCCGTGGTGGTAGGCATCATGATGCCCATCGCCGGCAGGCTCACCGACAAGTACAGCTACCGGTGGCTGGTCACCATAGGCACGATCGCGACCGGTGTGTCGTTGATCCTGTACGGCAACTTGGATCCCCTCTCGGGTTATGCGGCGATCATCGGGCCTCAAGTGGTCCGAGGGTTCGGCCTGGCATTCATGATGACCCCCCTGATTACGGCGGCACTCAACGCCGTTTCGAAAGAAACAGTCACCATGGCCTCCAGTTTTCTGGCCATTTCACAGCGTGTGGGTGGTTCTTTCGGCATCGCGTTGCTCAATACATTTGTCACGAATGCCGCTCACATCCACGCTGTGAGGCTGGGAGAGCTGCTGCCGGCCCAGTCGAACCAATTCCATGGCCTGGCCCTTAAATCCTCTTCACTTGTATTTCATCGGGTCCCTGGCCTTTTGCCCACAGGACGGCTGAAGGCACTGACCGCTTCGACCGAAGCGATCCTTCACCACGCGCAGGTTCTAGCTTTTCAGAACGGATTTGTCTTCGCGGGTCTGTTTCTTTTAGCAGGGATTCCCTTGGCATTGCTCTTGCGGCCCTATTTGCACTTTCAGACCGGAGAGCGTGTCCTGAAGCAATAGGACCTTATGGAATCATTGATGACTTCGCTGGAAGTCATCAACAATAGAATGTTTTGGTTCTTGCGTTAGAATTGGAGTTGACAGCCGACTCAAATGCCCATATTTATATTATTTGATCAGCATATGACTTTCCGGTCATCAAGGGAGCGAGGCGCAGAATGCCGATTGAGAGAAGATGATCCGGATCAACGGCACCGAACGGCATGTGATCGGCTATCTGAAGGACTTCCTCATCGCGCCGGACCGGGCCCGAAGCTCCGTGCGCATCCTGTCCGGCGGAGAAAAGAACCGGTTGCTCCTTGCCCGGCTTTTTGCACGCCCCTCCAACGTGCTGGTGCTGGATGAACCCACGAATGATCTGGATGTGGAGACCCTGGAGCTTCTTGAGAAGCAGCTGCTGGACTATTCAGGCACCATCCTTCTTGTGAGCAATGATCGGGAGTTCCTGAACAACGTGGTGACCAGCACATTGGTGTTTGAGCCGGGGGTGTTGTCAGGGAATATGCAGGAGGGTATGACGACTGGCTCCGCCAGCGGCCCAAGCCGGCAGATCCAAAGGAATCCGGCGGGGCCCGCAAGGCCGAAAAACCCAAAACCGAAAAAAGGCGGGCAGGAAAGGACCCTCCCCGAAAGCTCACCTTCAAAGAGGGAAAGGAACTGGAGGACCTTCCGGCGCGTATCGAAAGCCTGGAGCAGAAGCAGAAACGCCTCTATGAAATGATGGCGGATCCGGAGTTCTACCGGAAGGCGGGAGAGAGCATCAGCCGGGCCCGGGCCAGGACAGATGAATTGGGGAAGGAATTGGAAGGGGCATACGGGAGATGGGAAGAACTGGAGGGCATCAAAGAGGCAAATTCGAAACCGGGGAAGATAACGCCTGCCCTTGAATCTTGTCCTGAGCTCACCACCATTTGTCTTCCGGGTGTGATCCAGCTTATGGAGGATGGTGTAGTCCATCAACTCGTCCGGCAATCGAAACAGGTTGACGTTCAAGTTGATGTTGCTTTTCTCCGAGCAGCTGCCCCATCTGGTTTCTTGGTTTTTCACCAAGATCCTGTTCTAAGTGAAACCGTGCTTACCCAACAACTCGTCGAGCCTTCTGGCTAGGCATGTCCTGGCATCTTTTTTATCCATGTGGCTTTGCTTGCCCTGTTCTAACCGGCATGAGGAGATTTTCCTTGACATCTAATAGGCCATCAAACAAAATATCATGTATCTCATGTGGCGATACCCTCTATGAGGCTGCCCATGACGACGACACCTCTGAAGATGTGTTTATCCCGCTCCTAACAGATCTTCAGTCCTGCCAGAAGTCATCCCTCATGACCGTTATGAAGCAGCCGAACTTCACAACTTCGCGTTGATTGCTTACCCCGTCGATTTCCCTTTCGCGTTGCTTTGATGCTATCGCCTTTCCCTCTGCGGACGAATGGGGTCTTCGTCCAATTTTCCTCATCATCTTCATTTTTATTGCTGCGATTGAGGTCGAAAACGAGGTTTTCGGACATCTGTTTCCGCTTATCGGTGCTAAATCTATCAACTTTGACGCGCCCTTTTGAAACGATATAAAGCTCCGTTAACGCGAAGTTCAGGAAGGTTCGTGAAAGCACATGTACCGGGAAAGGGGGTTATTTCATGTCAATCATTACAGTATCCAGAGGGTCATATAGCAGGGGAAAAGAAGTTGCAGAAAAAGTGGGTGAAAGACTCGGGTATCAGGTCCTTTCACGCGAGGTGATTCTGGAGGCTTCAAAGGAATTCAATGTTTCTGAGATCAAGCTGGTCAGGGCTATCCATGACGCGCCGTCTATCCTCGATCGAATCGGCTACAAAAAGGATAAGTATATTGCTTTTGTACGGTCTGCGATTCTCCAGCACTTCCGGAAAGACAATGTGGTCTATTGTGGACTGGCCGGCCATTTTTTTGCAAAAGATATTCCTCATGTGCTGAAAGTCAGAATCATTGCCGACCTTGATGAGCGCATCAGGGGTGAAGTGGAACGTGAAGGCATTTCAAGAAAGGAGGCTCTTCGCATTATAAAAGACGATGATAAAGAACGAAGAAAATGGAGCAAACACCTCTATGGGATAGATACCTGGGACCCGAGTCTTTATGATATCGTAATCCACATCAGGAAAATGACAACGAGCGATGCAGTGGATGTCGTCTGTAATACCGTTGCTCTCAATACGTTTGAAACGACCCCTGAATCACAACAGGCTATGGAAGACCTGTACATTGCAGCTGAAGTGAAGGCTACACTCATGGATATGAAACCCGACGTGGATGTTGTCGCTTCCAACGGCATCGTGCAGGTGCACACGGCGGCATTGCTCATCGAAGGGGAAGGACTCAGCAGAGATATCGAAGCTATCGCCAAATCAGTCGAAGGTGTAACGGAAGTGATGGTGGGCGTGAAACCCAAAGACCTTGTAGATTAGAAGAAACCTATTTGAACAGCAGCGTTCTTTCGATTGCTGCCGGCTACAGGCTACGATCAATGTTCTCATTTCCGAACGCGTTGATGTCGACAAGATGAGCAAAGTTGATGCAGAGTCTGAACAAAATTGCAACTCAATTGACACCACCAGAGATTAATCCGAAACCTCTTAGAAAAACAAAATACTATCATGAGGCCAGGTACTGAGATTGGGACCAATAGAGTTCTTCATCATATTTTTTGTGATAAGCCTGGTAATACGCATGGTTGCTGTGCTTGGCGGCATCGGGGGTGGTATGATGTTCACATCGCTGATGATGGGTTTTACTGGTATAGACTCCTATATTATCAGGGCAACAGGCTTGCTGATTGCTACGTCTGGATCCGTAGTTGCCGCCCGTCGCTTTCTAGCAAGAGGTCTGGCAAACATAAGATTAGTGCTCTTTACAGGCGTCCCTTATGCCTTGTTTGCGGTGATAGGAGCCCTCACAGCTGCCTATGTAAAGCAAAACCTGGGCGAAGTTGGAGAGGCTGCCATAAGAGTGTCACTGGGTACTATTGTGTTAGTCGTAGCCACCTTGATGCTCTTTGGCGGAGGAAGAGCTCAGTCTCCGGAAATAAAAAATGTTGACGGCTTTAGCCAAAAGTTACGCCTGGGAATGAGTTACTGGGAAGAATCACTGGGCAAAGTTGTAGATTACAGGGTTTCTAGAGCATCTGTTGCGGTTCTGGTGTTCTGCGTGGCTGGATTTCTTTCCGGTCTCTTCGGCATAGGAGCAGGCTGGGCCATAGTTCCGACGTTCAATATGATTATGCTTGTCCCCCTTAAGGTCGCCGCTGCCTCCAGCTCAGTTTTGATGGGCTTAGGTGACACAGCCGCTGTATGGCAATACATAAAGGGTGGAGCAATTTTCCCGCTGTTGGCTGTACCATGCTTGACCGGAAGCATTCTGGGGGCACTCATAGGGGCAAGGATAATGATTAGAGTGAACGCAAGGTTTGTACGATGGATTATTATAGCAATAATGTACGGCGCAGGGTTGAAACTGTTTCTGAACGGGATTATTAGATTAATCAACCTGTAGAAGGCACGCTATGAAAATCGAAACGGATAGGGTTCCAAGACCACCGGTTGTCGGAATTATCTACGGAGAGATCGCTTACCGAGTTGCTATCATCGGAGTGCTAATTGCCATGGTTGGCATTGTAATTTACCTGGTATTGGGGGGCTATCTCGATAAGGCGTCCATATGTGGAGACCTTTGGAGAGGTGACACTGCTCAGACCATCTGGAAAGAGTGTGCCGGTGTTGCCGGGGTCCCTCACACGTACTGGTATCTAGGGAGGCTAGGCAAAGGAGATTGTCTGGCAATGCTGGGAATAGCCGTTGCCTGTGTTGCTGGGGCGGTCGGGATCTGGGGAGTTGTCTTTGGCCTGCTGCGCAACAAAGGAGGTATTTACATCCTATTTGCCTTTATAATTGCAGTAATTCTATCCTTGAGTGCTTCTGGGATAATAACTGTATAATATGAAACGGGCTGCTGCCAAGTCTACTATACACCTGGAGCAACAGTGTATTGGGATTCCTAAACATCATGGAGTACCTGAGTGATGGAGTGATGGAAAAATCGTCTCATCATCTGGCATAACCTGCGTCAATCGACGTGACACCGAAACGTAAAGGCTATGTTATCCAATGGCTCGATATGGATTCTGAAAGAACTTATTAATGCCAACGAGGCTGTCGGAAAAGGCCCATCTGCTGCGTTACCCTCATCCCTCGTCACTTCGGCGTACTTCTATGTACGCCTCATTCCTCGGAATTTCGGAAGCCTTGCATATGGCCATTTTCCATCAGCCTCTCAGGAACCGGTTTTTCGACAGTCTCAACACTATTCGAAACTCGAATTTGTCTTTGCCGGCATGTGACTGATGCAAGAATACAGTACTCTTGCTTCCGAAGAGTCGACCGGTTCGAGGATGGAAGGTATCATTCCGTCTTGATTTTGCTTTTTCCGCTTGCCGCGACTGACATTACTATAGTACCCGTAATATCTGACCATCTGTTCTCCCTTGTATGGCACATGAGAACAGATGGCGGCGATCCATTCGAGGGCGTCAAAGATCTTCTCCTCTTTCCCATCCTTAGATTGATAAATGACCTTTGACTCTTCCGGGATGTAACTAATTCTCTCCTGGGAAAAGGATGCCCGGATAATATACCGGGCAAGCTTTTCCATGGCCTTTTCGTCACAGGGATGAGTTCTTGGTTCGCAGAAGACATTGAAACCGGAATGACACCATGACATCAGCATATTGACAAGGTCTTCAGTAATCTTGCCCTTGGAAAGAAGCATTTTGAAAACCTTGTGCCGATTGAAAATCCCGTCCTTGGCGGGGAAGATCTCTTCCAGTGCTTTTAAGTCAAAGAACGGAGCCACCCTGAACTTCCCATTTCCATAGAAACATCCGTCCCTACACAGCATATGCAAATGAGGATTGGATCCGAGGAAATCTCCGAACGACTGTATGGCAATAACGGCGCTATGGACAGCATCCTCTTCGGGTACGGTTTCCTGAAAAAAGACCTTCAGTGATTCCCATCCGCAACGACTCAGGTCTGAGAGAAGCTTTCGGTCATAGAGAAAGTATCGGCGCAGGATTTTGGGTATGCTAAAGACGAAATGCCGGTGTGGCACCCCCTTCAGGACTTCCTTACAGAGCCATTCCCCGAATTCAACCACCCGTTTCTGATGGCCCGATGGGCAAAAATGTCTTCGTTTACAAGAAAAAGCCAGCAAATATTCGTGACCACAGTCCTCACACCTGACACGGGCAAAGCCATTGCGCAGGATGCCGCAATCAAGGTAGCGATAGATGACCTGTTTTAGATAAGGCCGGAAAAGCCTTACAGCTTTGCAAAACGTTCATCATAGACCTGCTCCAGCATTTCAAAATTATCCCCAACGCATTGATAATATTTAGAGTCCTGTTGTTCATGTCCTGGCAAATTTTACTTTGTGTTCTTTTTCAACAAAGTCAATTCCCCAGCTTTTTGAAGGGCAAACTTTGAAACGAGCGGGCCAATGATTTCATGAATGATGGTTGCCCCGATCACTACATTTAAAATGATATCGGACATCATGCTTAAATTGGGGTTTTGTTTGATAACCAAAGCCAAGCCAATAACAATGCCCCCTTGCGGAATTAATCCACCTGCCGTGTATTTTTGGACAGCTGGTGAAGCCTTGGAGAGTTTTCCTCCAACAATTGTCCCAACCAGTTTGCCACTGGAACGAAAAATTACAAAAAGCAGGATAAACAGCCAGTTTGAAGCAATAACCGAAAGGTCGAGGTGCATGGAGCTAATGGTGAAGAAGAGGACAAAAATGAGCTCTTCAGTATAGCGTTCAAGGATATTGAAAATCTTTTCACTTTTAGGGTTGAAGTTGACCACAATAATCCCCATAGTCATAGTGGATAAAAGCTCGTCTCCACCAAGCATCCCCGCAAGCCCATAGCACAGAGCCAAAACCCCAAGGATCAGAGTGATTAAAACGCCTTCTGAGTCTTTACGTATTATTTTAGTCAGAAAATTCAGAGAAAAGGCAAAAACAATACCTCCCGTAATTGATCCGGCGATTTTGAAAATTGGTAGCGTAAAAGAATGTACACCGACAGGTTCATGCATGATGCAGATAGCTGCAACAGAAACGGCAACACTGTAATTGATAATGCCAAGAATATCGTCGAAAGCTGCCACTCCCATAATGGTGGATGAAACGTCGCCTTTCGCTTTGTATTCATGTTCGATGGACAAGGTGACAGAAGGATCGGTTGGAGAGGCCAATGAAGCCAGCAATAGAGAAAGTGGGATGAAATAACTTACCATTGTTTGCCCTGACTGAGGACTGATTATCGGTGCCAGCAAAATAAAAAATACGGCAACAAATAAAAAGGCAAATTCGGCTTCAAATAAGGTGATGTAAATGATGGGTTTTCCCAATGAACGGATTTTGGAAAGTAGTAAAGTCCCACCAACCGAAAAAGTGATGAACGACAAGGCAATATTAGTAACAAGGGAGGTATGTTCAACAAACGTTTCAGGAATAAAACCAGTTAATTTGGGGTTCAAAACCAAACCGGCCAAAATGTATCCTGTGACTTTGGGCAGCCCGATCCGGGAACAAAGCTCGCCAACAAGCAGGCCAGTGAAAAGAATAATTCCAATAATCAGTATGGGTTGCATCGTCAAAACTGCTCATCGAGGATTTGTGTTTTATATCGTTTTTTGCCAACAAAGGCTGTTTTCAAATATACATTGGATTATTGATTAGTCAAAAAAAAGTACGTTCAGACATGGTATTCGGGTAACCGGATTACACCATTGTACAGTTTGCAAAGGATATTTAAATTCTGGATTGATAAAGTATGTAACCAATTGATAAGACCTTGCTTTTCTTGGGGAAGAAGCATAGAGCAAGTGCCTTTGTGAGTCAAGGGTAAAAGCGGCACAATATATGGTGGTCTCATGTTTTTTATGGGTTTTTGGCCTGGGAAGTCTTGTGTTGAATAGCAGGGCGTGGAAGAGGATAGCCTTTCGGAAAGCGATCTTTTTGGATCTTGCCTCTATTTAGCCCACTTCGGATATACGTCCCCATTGAATCTCATGGCCGTTTTTTTAAAGGCGCGACCTCTGCTTAGGCCGAAGCACAACTCTCAATGGGATAATCCGGATCGCAGTAGAGATCATCCTCACAGGAAGGGACCTGAGAATCTGAATAATCTATATGACAATCGCATGGTGGCGCGTTTGTCCTCTCTCTAATTTCTTTGAGATTGTCCCCTGCTCACCGCAACCGTGAGGCAGTGCCATTCTGCATTCACCTTGGCGATGAACTCGATATTAAAATTCATCGAGGCTTCGATCCTTTCACGCTTCGAATAGTTGTTGAAGGCGGCAATAGAATGTTGGAAAGTTGTACAGGGTTGTACAACTCCTTCTGGAAAAGAAAAAAGGGCTTACGGAAATTCCGTAAACCCTTGATTTTACTGGTGCCGAGACACAGAATTGAACTGTGGACACGGGGATTTTCAGAATTATAAATGGGGTGCTCGACCTAATAATAACAAGCAGTTGGCTTATATCGGTTGCAGTAATTTTTCCGCAATCTGCAACCTATGTGCAACACTTTTCCACTATTC
>Ga0307423_1002508_pt1 | contig 10202 bp, 8 predicted proteins | sample SalMarWE160310MG_FD_202154 | JGI IMG/M metagenome (GOLD analysis project Ga0307423, IMG submission 202154) | Salt marsh sediment microbial communities from the Plum Island Ecosystem LTER, Massachusetts, United States - WE1603-10 | ecosystem: Environmental > Aquatic > Marine > Intertidal zone >... | reverse complement strand
ATTGATTTGTCCATTTTTTGTGTGTATAATATTATACTGTCTATCCTAATTGAATTAATAAGATTCAGCTCTGATTTTAGATAGTTTTGAGGTTTTTACAATGGGTGTAGACTTTGACAAACTGAGGAAAGAAGTCCTCGAAAAAATGAATAAAGGAAAATCTGGCGACGTTGGAAATGAACTAAGAAAAGCCTTTGAAAAGATTGATTCTTCCGAGTTCCAGATTTTTGGTGAGATTATGAAGGATGCTATTTTGGTTGATCCCGCGATGTTCTCTGAAAAGGCATACATTCTGTTTGATAAGATGATGCGTGCAAGGAAAGCAGAGAAACTATCTGAATTCGAGAGATTTTTTGTCCAGAACTTCTGCAAACTACCTGGCGAGGAATTCAAGGTGATTTGCGATGGTTGGGTTGAAACAGGTAAGTCCGTAATCAAAGGTCAGGTCTTTGTATCAGACTATCGTATCATTGCCACTGGCGTGCAAGAAGCTAAGAAAGCTAGGGTGAGTGGAGGCGGCGTGTTCGCATTCCTAAGCCTGATTCAGCTGGGTAGCTACATGTACAATAAGTCCATCATGGAACAGATAACCGCTGGAATTACAGAAGGCTTCACAATGGTGAATTACGGAGTCCTGTACCCAATTAGGGGTGGTTATAACATCGAGCAGGAAGCCAAAGGATTCAGAGCAACGCAAAATGACCGAGTCAACTTCCAGGTTGATGTTCCTTATACAAACAAGAAGGGTCAACAAGAGATTGCAGACATTGATGTTTCGGTTGTGGTCTATATCAAGGACCCTGAAATTCAAGCAAAGCTCGATAAGATCGAAGCAATCGTCAGGGCTCACGCAAAGCCTGTATGATTCTCAGGATTAGTGTAATCCAAGCATGCAATTCTTCGTTAGAGAAGTTGCATGTTTTGGAAATATTTTTTGATTTAATTGGTAATGCCTCAGATCTAATGCGCTAAAATTCGACGGACTTTAATGGTCCTCCTTCACGAATTCAAATACATTATAACGAACGTGGATCTCATCATCTGGAATTCGTGTTGTCAGGACAAATACTCTCTTCGCTCCAATGTTATTGTTTGTAAGATACTCTTGTACTCTACATTCACTTGTTGTAGTTATTAAATGGCGTAACAAATTATTCACTTCTGTGTAAGTAAAACGAATGGGTCTGAATAACCCGCGTTTCGTATTTAATTATAAAGTTATCTAAAACATTAAACAATCATTATATAAATAATCTGTTATAACTAAGTGCATTGCTTGATGGAAATAGCGATTGGGTTGGATAATTACTATCTAGATGTTCACTCCTCAATGGTTGAAGGTTTACCTAGCACCTTCTTCTGCGATTCTGATTGCTGCACCGATTCTGGTCAGAAGTTGGCTTTCATTTGGAACAATACCTACGAATGAGAGTCGATTGCTCACTGATATGATAGGTGCTGAAGCGCCGATGAAAGTTGAGAAACCAGATTCATCAAGGACCGTGTTGTCACCACTTCCTCGCAGAGCTGCATTCAACCACTCAATTGCATCATCCAGATGTTCTTTAGAGTCATATTTCGCTGTCCGAAAACAGAGGGTTTCTCCATACTTCATCTGTGCCTTCTCAAGCAATTGACTGATCTTCATCATAGGGTCATCGCTCTTGAGTTTCACAACAACAACATTGGCATCTGCTGGGTTGATCACTTCTGATGTAACTATGTCACCACACGCGTCCTCATCCTCGATTACTAGATCGCCTTCAATGATGCCGATTCCTTCCATTGGAGGGAATACGGTTATCGTAACCTTCTCGATGCAATCTTCATCCTTCATATTATTACCAATATGAGAAATCTGCTTTATCTCTATTGGCTTAGCTACATCTTACTATTTCTTGAAGTGTATGAATCCTGTTTGAGTACTTTATTAGAATCAAATCCAAACACACTGCTCTTGTAAATCGTACATAACACTTTCACGTTATTCTCAAGTATCTGTTGCAAGATTTCTAATCACATTCCTGACATTAATCTCTATCAGCAATATTGGCATGACTTCTCGATTTATTGGCACAATAGCTAATCACTATTCAAGTATTTCAGCTGAGGACCTTCTATTCCAAAATCGATGTATGAGGACAGCTCCAAGAATGGCTAGAGAAATGAAGAAAAGCTGATATCTGAGAGTAGCTCCAAGCTCTACTGAGACTGCGGTTGTAAGAAATCCCGTTGCATCAAACAGACCATGGATGAATGCTGGAATCAGGAGATTTCCCTTAGAAAGATAGTACGATACAGCCATAGCCATGCCAAATGTGATTAATTGGGTGAAGATAATTACTGATGCAATTCCATATTCAATTACATAGTATAGATGGGTCGACGCAAACAGGACCGATGTTAGAAACGCTAGGGATAACCAATGGCGATTGTCAAATATGTTGAGCAAACCACCATAGAGAAAACCTCTGAAAATGAATTCTTCTGCAGGACCTACAACAAGAAATGAAACCCAGACCATAACCCACGCATTCTCCGGTGTTGTATTCAAAACTGGATTTGGATTGTTTAGAAGGTTCAGAGCGGATGGGTCAAAAATGATTAGTAAAATAATAATGAATATTGTTATCAAATAACCCAATGCAGTAAAGCCTCCATAGGAAGCAAAACCATACTCTATCGCTGCATACATTCGATTGGCAGACCTACGAAGAATATGACGACCCCAGTAGATGCTAATGATGACTATTGGGATTCCGTACACAAAGAGTAGTCCAAAGATGAGGTGGAGATTTGGCAATAAATATTGGGAATACGCTGTTGCATATATAGCGACCAAACCAATGATATACTTCCTTTTTGAAAGTTGGGTCTGTTTATTCTCTGGAGTTTCGATCATGCTTTCTCCCTCAATAAAATTTACTCTAGCCACCTATGAAGGAGCTGGTCCAGAATATCTGCATTTCGCATCAAAAATTATCTAAGCCTTAAATATTTCGACTCTGCCTGCAATCTTGGTGTTGGCGCAACATCTTCTATCCCATGGGGAGCGAAAATTGATTCGGCGTAGACTCTACTAAATTTATGAACTGCATAGATATCTAAATGACTTGGTAGTTTCTTCTTTTTCTGATACTATGGTCACATACTTATTGTTATCCGAAGGAATTGCATACCAATACCCTTCGTGTTCCGAAGTGATATCACCTTTACTTCGATAGCAAAATTGTACTCAGTGACTAGTTGCACATTCTTCTCTCGAATCAGTCATCTTCTTTCGCAAATACAAACACATCATAACGAATGTGGGTATTATCATTAGGCACTCGAGATGTAAGGACAAACGTCTTGTTTTCTTCTTTTTTGTGGTTCATAAGATATTCTTGTACTTTGCATTCACTCGCTGTTGTTAATCTATGTGTTAACATTCTTGATCACTGTCTGATAATTACTACTGGATGTAGAATCAATTACTACTGACTTCCATTTCACAATCATCCCACTCACTCTCACACTCAACATCCTTCCAAAATTCCGTTAGACCGTTTTTAGTTTCTTCAAAGGATTCTGGTTGTAATTTTGTAGAGATGAGGGCTAAACTTCTAATAAAACCAAGAATCTTAAACTCCTCAGGAGTTGCAAGCCATTTCTCATCATTAAGCAATTCCTCTACCTCTAGAAGCGATTCTGATAGATCAAGCCGTGCAAGTATCTTGACCGCATCTCTTCTTAGTAGTTTTAACATCTGATCAAGGGTCAGAGTTACAGAGGTATCATTCATCGACATATCTTTCATCTTCTGTCTTGAAGTTCGGATCCATTATTTTGTAAAATTTTTTCTACCGCTATATGGAACAAGCAGACACAACACCTCAAATGAGAATCAGTCACTCTAGAGGGCTCCCCAAAACCGCGGAAAGACGCTTACTAATCGATATACGTGGAGGGAGATTAGACTTGGAGCTCTGAATGGCTTGTACCTGCTTTACAATTAATGGTGTTCTCATATGGGTGGTGTCTGTATTCCATATTACTATACTCACTGTGATATTATAAAGTTATTTATCTAAACAATTAGGTAATAGTTATATAAAATACTTATTATTTGAATAAGTACGCTCTAATTGAAATCGTGATTCCTACCATTGGACTGTCAAAGAATATCGTCTGAAGGGATTAAGTACTAGCGGTTTTCGTGCAATCTCTCAATTTTGTAAATATTTAATAAATTTATAATAAGATTATAATTTCAACAGTGAGACTTTTATCTAAGTAATGATATAGATATGGACTAGTCTAGAGGGAATATAATTCGAGAGGGTTTGCACGACTAGGAGTGGAGAGTATGCCTCAAAAGAAGAGTCTAGACGATGTAGAATCTGATGAGAGAGTTATCAGAGTAAGAGAGAAGTTTTCCCGTGCGGAAGCAAGGGAGAGGATGTTTGCAAAATTATCGACCGATATGGAAACAAGGTTGAAGGATGAACGGATAGGTCCGCGACCCGTGTTATCAAAGGTGGAACGTGAAATCCACCACGTTGAAAGGGATTGGAACGCATCGCAACGGAGATTAGAAGACCTAAAGATGCAAAGCAGGATTCACAGAGCGGATATTGCAAAAGCAGAGGAAGAATTTCGTCACCTCATTCACAAGGATGTGGATCTCGAACACCCTGTTGAATTAAATGCTGCCAAGGTAGAGTCTGCGAAGAAGAAGTTTGAAAGAAGAGTAAAACATGCAACAACAGCAATCGCCAAACTTGAGAAGAAAATCCCTGGATTGATACAAGAGGAGCTTAATCAACGTGGGCGTTTAGAAGAAATGAAATTTCAAAGAGAGTCCATCAAATCAGGTTTCCGTGATCTTCCAATTGAGGAAGATCCTCGAATGACCAGTTTTCACAAGGAACGGCACAAGATAAAGAAGGAATATGATGACTCTAAGGTCGAACTGGATGATATCAGGGTCAAGGTAACGAAGGAACGAAAGAGGAAACAAAGTCGTAAAGCTGCCACGAGTCCTAAGAAGAAAGAAGGTCGCACAGCTGACAGGAAGAAAGGAGGCAATTAGGAGGAGGGAACCATATGAGTCTAAAAACATTGGAAACACAGATTCGTGACGTTATTGACCCCGACGCGGGTACACTTATTCTCGCGGAAATTAAAGAACCTGCAGTGAATCATATCTTAGAAAATATCGCCGCTGAACTCACACTGGGAGATGCAGAAATTATTGTTGAGAACAAGTCCTTGAACATCACGGGAATAATTGATCTACCCAGCATTTCAAACATACGAGTCAAGCTTTGTTTTGAATGTGGGGATGGAACAGATATTGAAACCTGTGGCCTTCATTTAATGACTATTTCAGGATATACAGGAGATCTTGCAAGAGACCTCGGGATTGCACCCATTCACGATATACTCTATAATTTTTCCCCACCATCGGACCAGGCAGGGGAACTTTCCATCTTCTATTCTCTCAAGACCAAGGAATTTACCATCAACTCGGAAGCTGGATTCAAAGTACCTTATTTCAACATCCCCGTCACCGGCGTGACTATCACTATCGCGCAGAAACTGAACCAACTAGACCAAATGGTCTTTTCAGTTGATATGCAAGGGACTTTCCACATAGGTGATTTGCCAATAAAACTCGGGTGTAAGTTTCCCGGGGATTCTAATGTTTTAGAGCTAAGGGGGAGCGCTCCGCTCTCTGTTGATCTATCAACTTTCTTAGAAGAATGCCTTGAGATTTTCAATATCCCAGTCCCGCCAAGCTTGACGGATATAGGGGTTATACCAATCGCAAATGTTGCCTTTAGAATCGTCCCAGAGAAACGACACTTTTCAGCCGTGGTTACAACGACTTTCGGTGAGGGTGAGTTTGTCATCATGCAACGACGCGAGAAGGAAGAATGGACGGAAGAATGGATGATGATCCTTGCTTTATCCTTGGACATCAACGCCGCTCTTGATATGATAGGTGCACCGAATCTTCCCCCACTGGTTTCAGATGCAATATCGAATTCTGTGCTAATTATTTCAAATAAAGGTCTGGAAAAAATCAACTATCGATATATGCAACCATTGCAAACCGTGGACCTTGCCATTGACCTCATTGAAGGTATCAACTTTCAGGCATCATTCAAAGATGATTTGATTACTGACCTGTTGAACGTCGATTCTCTGAGCATTGCTGGTAGCATAGCGAAAAATCCGTTATTCTTTGAACTACTTGCAAAGTCGACATTGGAAGTCAACATTGCAAATGTATTCATTTTCAAAGGTTTCCTTTTTGGGATAAGTTATGATGAGGAGGAGAAGGACTATAGCATAAAAGTTGGAGCAGATATGGATTTACATGTCGGTGAGGAAATTTTACTATTGGCAGGCGAAATCAAACTAGGTTCAAAGACCGATGAAAAGGGAACTGTATATTCGTTGGGTCTCTCAGCTTACATGAGAGATGAATGGAAAGAACCGTTTGGTTTGAAGGGATTCACCTTACACAATCTTGGAGTGAACTTGGGATTTGAATCCAAATCGCCCTACCTGCCTAAATATGGTATCATGGCTGACGTGACCATCGGGTCTTTTAGCGGGAGTGCTGCTATCGCAATGAAAAGTTCCGCTCTCCAATTGCTGAGTATCGAGTTTAACGAGTTGAATATTGGTACCATTGTTCGGTGTCTTCTTGTAGGGATTGCTGAGAATATTCCAGACTTGTTCTTTAGTTTCTTGGATGAGATTTCACTGGAGAATGTGAAGTTATACTATGCGATCGATCAAATCAAACTTGGCGGAGTCACTTACAACGTCGGTCTTCACATGAAGGCCACACTTAATTTTCTCGATTTCCAGATTTCTGCAGAGGCATTATTGGACCCGATATCTGGCGTATACATTTGTTCTGCAATTGATCCAATCAATATCTCATCTAATGGATTCGAGATAATCAAGCTAACCAACGCCACTGACACGAGCAAGGGTGCTATGTTAGAATTGGACCTTCGGAATTCTTCGTACAATCTTCATATGGTGGTTTCCGGAGCGATAAGCATTTTTGGAGGATTCATGAAAGGTCTAGTGGATATCAACATTGATGAGAGCGGGTTCAATTTTCTGACTGTTTGCAGTATTGTTGATTTGTTCGAGGCATCTTTAGAAGTGACTGGCCCCAACATAGCCAATTTTCTCTTTGGTACTGGTGAAGGCATTTATTTGAGGGCTTACATGAAGAATGACTTACTCGACTATATTCGCGAGAACATCTTGAATTTCATCAAAGATGTTACTAAATCTGCAGTCGATGGATTGACTGCCGCTCAAAACGACTTAATTAAGGCTCAGAAGGATGTCGAAGACTGGGACAAGCAAATCGCTGAAATGAGGGCACTCGTGCAGAGCCAGCAAGATGCAGTGGTAGCGAGTTTGGTTGCCGCTCAGAACGCGGTGACCGCCGCTCAAAATGAAGTCAATAAGATAGACTCCCAAATTAATAGCATCTATTCCAGGATAAACAGGCTCAATTCCGACATACGGTGGTGGAATAATTGGTACAACTCAGCCCCGTGGTGGGAAAAATCATGGAAATGGACGCGCCTTGTTTATGAAGTTGGCTGGCGCTCGGCAGAAATAACAGGACTTTACGTGTCAATAGGTGCATTGCAAGTAGCACGGGCAGCAGCTTGGGCAATTCTTGAAATCGCCAAGATTGGTTTGAAAATCGCAGAAGCAATCGTGGTTATAGCTGATCCATCATTGGATCCACGAGTGATTGCGCTTGTGGCAGCTCGTGCTGTTGCATGGACTGCATTGAAAGTAGCAGAAGGAATAATCGTCGTTGCTAGGGCGGTCGTTTCTGGGTTCTCCTCTCTAACCCAATTCGTCGTGGAGTGGGGATTGGGAGGTGTGTTCAACATTACGTCTGCTAGTTTTGAAGCTGATTTTAATGGTGCGAAAGATCGCACTGTTGCCCTCAGTGCTGATATCGTATTGATGGGGATATCCAGTAACATAGAATTCTCATTTAATTTCGATGACCCTATGGCTAGTGTTATGAGCTTCGCAGAAGGAATATTGAGAAATGCAGGGGTAGTTTTTCCTCCTTAGACCTAGAAGTATTGAAAGGAAATGTTGAATGGACCTCTAAGGTATTAGAGGTCCTCTCCCATTTGGAAAGCAGTAAATTTCCACTCCCAATGCACTCTACAGTCATCCGAAGGGATTAAGTACCTGCGGTTTTCGTGTTGTCGTAGTTTAGTCTATCGAATGGTAGGCATAAGAAACGGATTCGTGATATAATATGAGTCGAAAAGTGTGTATCGCAGGTGGTTCGGTTACACCCTTTGACTATCCTATGCACATAACCCCAGAGGCTATGGCTGCCAATTGTATTGTAGAAACGCAACAGGATATCCCTGACTTTACCCTCAGGGACCTCGATTTTATGGTTTATTCGCATTTCTCAGTGCATTTTGGTAAGCAACTCTGCCCAGAGAGTGAAATGGATTCGTCCATTTGACCTGGATTGGATTGTGCACGATCACTTAGGATTAGTCGGGTTACCCCACGTGCGAATAGAAAATGGAGGAAATACAGGCGGTTCAGCTCTCTACGCAGCTTTTCTTGCTGTTAAGTCTGGACTGTATGATTGTGTTGGTGTCTACGGTTGGGAAACTATGGACAACGTTACCCAATCTCAGGGGAGCGAGTTCATTGCACTTGCCTCAGACACAAGGTACGAAGCACTAGCAGGCGGGATCTATCCTATCTACTACGCTGCTATGGCGTACAAATTCATGAAAGAGAACGGTCTCACAGAGGAGGACTTTGCGATGGCTGCGATGAAGAATCGAAACTACGCAGCTGACAATGAAAAAGCGCAGTTCTACAGGAGTGACTATACCAATCCTAACTCCCCTTACTACAAGAAGACAATCACGATTGAAGACGTCATGGAGAGTCGTCTTATCAGCTACCCGCTAAAGCGTCTCGATTGCTGTCTTATGAGCCGCGGTGGTGCATTTGCCCTCGTCACTAGTGAGGAATGGGCAAAGAAGCATGCTGCTGGTAACTACGTCGAGATTGCTGGTGCAGGTCTTAGCAGCTGTACTATCCGTGCAGGAGACCGAATTGACTTCCCCGGATGGAATGAAAAGTACGGGAAAGGATACCCCGACATGACCGAGTTTGCAGCCTGCCGCAACTCCGGTGAGGATGCTTACGACATGGCTGGCATCGAGTACAAGAATGCTGCCAAGGAAGTAGACGTTGCTGAGATTCATGATGCTTTCAGCAGCTCGGAAACCCAGATCTACAAAGCGCTCCACTGGTGTAACAAAGATAACATTCAGGAATTCGTGCGCGAGAAGCGTACTTTCCTAGACGGTGATGTCCCAACGAACGTTGGAGGCGGGTTGATGGGTTACGGTCATCCAGTTGGTGCAACAGGTATCATGAGCACGCTAGAGTGCATGTACCATCTCAACGATACTGCTCCCAAGAAACACTTGAGCTCCAAGACCTACGTCAAAGATGCTAATACTGGTCTTGTCAACAGTCATGCAGGTACTGGAACCAGTATCTCAAACTTCATTCTCAGGAGGCCATAAAATGACTGACAAGAGAATGCACAAGATCCCTGGTCACAACGATGTGAAATGGGACGACAAGAACTCTGACAAGTTCAGGGGTGATGTCAAGGAAACTGGTATCGGTTTCATGGGTTACGATTATGACAGTGCTGAGGAACAATTCAAAGTCTTCCTTCACTATGACCAGTTATACTACTGGAAGTACGGTGAGGTCTCAAAGCTCGGTAAGGGCTTTGTTGACGGCGAATTCTGGGGAACCAAGTGTCCCAAGTGCGGTGACAAGTTCTTCCCGCCAAGAGTGAATTGTTGGAATCTCGATTGCAATCTTGAAAAATCGGATTGGATCAAACTGAAGGAAGAAGGTGTTGTACATACGTTCACGATTGCTGGGTGGAGCGGAAAATCTTCGTTGAAGCGACTTCCCTTTGTCCTTGCCTATGTCGTCGTTGATGGTTGCAATACCGCAATCGCTAACGAGCTTCGAGGAATTGACCCATGGGATGCTGAATTTGGCATGCCCGTGAAGGTTGTCTGGAAACCAAAAGAGGAACGCCAAGGAACTGTCACAGACTGGCACTTTGAACCTGCAGATGGTTGGAA
>Ga0307423_1002505_pt1 | contig 10206 bp, 6 predicted proteins | sample SalMarWE160310MG_FD_202154 | JGI IMG/M metagenome (GOLD analysis project Ga0307423, IMG submission 202154) | Salt marsh sediment microbial communities from the Plum Island Ecosystem LTER, Massachusetts, United States - WE1603-10 | ecosystem: Environmental > Aquatic > Marine > Intertidal zone >... | reverse complement strand
TTATCACAGGTCAGAGCGTGTTCCGCACCGGTCTCAGCAAGGTAGGCATGCCCGGTGCCAAGGAAGGGCTCAGCGCCAAGGACCCAACCATCGCCACCCTGCTCAAGGCACAAGGCTACGCCACCGGCCAGTTCGGAAAGAACCATCTGGGCGATCGTGACGAGCACCTGCCTACTGCGCACGGATTTGACGAGTTTTACGGCAACCTGTACCACCTGAATGCAGAGGAAGAGCCGGAGCAAGCCGACTATCCGAAAGATCCGGAATTTCGCAAAAAGTTCGGACCGCGCGGTGTGATTCACAGCTTCGCCATGCCCAACGGTACACAGAAGATCGAAGACACCGGGCCGCTCACCAAAAAACGCATGGAAACCATTGATGACGACATTGCCGCCCGAGCTGCGGAATTCATTGAGAAACAGCACAAAGCCGGCAAACCCATGTTCGTGTGGGTGAATTTCACGCACATGCACTTTCGCACGCATCCCAAACCTGAGAGCATCGGACAGTCCGGGCGTTGGCAGAGCGAGTACCACGATGCAATGATCGACCATGACAAGAACGTGGGCACCGTTCTCCAGAAGCTTGACGAACTGGGTATCGCCGACAACACCATCGTTATGTACGGAACGGACAACGGCCCGCACATGAACACATGGCCCGACGCTGGTATGACGCCGTTCCGCAACGAAAAGAACAGCAACTGGGAAGGCGCCTATCGTGTTCCCGCCATGGTGCGCTGGCCGGACAAGATCAAACCGGGAATGGTTTCCAACGAGATTATGTCGCACATGGACTGGTTGCCGACACTGTTGGCTGCCGCCGGTGATCAGAACGTAACGAGTAAGCTGCTCAAGGGCTACAGGGTCGGCAAAACCACTTATAATGTGCACCTGGACGGCTACAACTTCCTGCCCTATCTGACCGGGCAGACGAAGAAAGGCCCCCGGGAATCCTTCTTCTACTTCTCCGACGACGGAGACCTAACCGGGCTGCGTTATGACAACTGGAAGCTCGTGTTCATGGAGCAGCGGCAGCGGGGCACGCTGAAAATCTGGTTCGAGCCGTATACGCTGCTGCGGGGCCCCAAGCTGTTCAACCTGCGCCTGGACCCCTACGAGCGTGCAGATGTCACCTCCAATACCTATTGGGACTGGTACATCGACCACGCTTATTTGTTGGTGCCGGCACAAAGCTATGTCGCCAATTTTCTGGCCACGTTCAAAAAGTATCCACCGCGCCAGAAAGCCGCCAGCTTCAGTCTCGAAAAGGTCCTGGACCAACTCCAGAAAAACATCGGATCGAAATAGATCGGACACAGCGGGGCGCTTCGGTGAAAGCGCCCCGCATTACGGCACACAAGGAGTATAATTATGAAAAGTTTGTTTATCAAGAGCCTGCTTACTCTGCTGCTGCTCGCAAACACAGCTTTTGCCGCCGATCCTCTGCCCTCCTGGAACAACACTGCACCGAAAAAGGCCATTGTTACCTTCGTCGAAAAAGTCACCAAGGAAGGCTCGCCGGACTTTGTGCCGGTGGCCGAGCGCATCGCCGTGTTCGATAACGACGGCTGTCTATGGTCCGAACAGCCGATGTATTTCCAAGCGTTCTTCATCTTTGACCGCATCAAGCAACTCGCACCACAGCACCCAGAGTGGAAGGACGAAGAGCCTTTCGCATCCGTGCTCAAAGGCGACATTAAATCCGCGCTGGCGGGTGGCGAACACGCGCTCATTGAAATGGGGATGGCCACGCATGCGGACACAACCACTGAAGAATTCGAGAAGATAGTGACCTATTGGATCACCACCGCCAAGCATCCGAAGACGGGACGACTTTTCACCGAGATGATTTTTCAACCGATGATCGAGGTACTCAGCTATCTTCGCGCGAACGGATTCAAGACTTTTATCGTCTCCGGTGGCGGTATCGAGTTCATGCGTCCGTGGGCAGAACGAGTTTATGGCATCCCGCCCGAGCAAATCATCGGCAGCAGCATCAAAACGAAGTTCGAAATGCGTGACGGCCAGCCCGTGCTCGTGCGCCTACCGGAAATCAATTTTGTTGACGACAAGGCCGGCAAACCCGTCGGCATCCAGATGCATATCGGCCGCCGGCCCATCGCCGCTTTCGGCAACTCCGATGGCGACCTGCAGATGCTGCAATGGACTGCTGCCGGCAAGGGGGCGCGCTTCTGTCTCTATGTCCACCACACCGATGCCAAGCGTGAATTCGCCTATGACCGCAAGTCGAGCATCGGCCGCCTCGACAAAGGACTCGACGAAGCGCAGGCAAAAGGCTGGACGGTCGTGGACATAAAAAAAGACTGGAAACGGGTGTTTCCTAATCTAAAAAATAAATAACAATTAAAACAGATGGAATTTCTGTTTCTCATCAATAAAAGATTCAAATTTGGCCCTCAAAAATCACGGCTTGACCAGAAACCCTGTCGGTGGTAATAAGAGGTTTTTAACCATTGAACACTCTATTTTAAGCATTTGAATGAAATCAGAGCATCACCCATCACCGGAGGCCACAGGATTTTTCCATCAAATATTCCGCTCAATATTCCCTGATCCGCTTATTCCAAAATCCGATCAGGAGCGCAGGCGTTACCTGTTAAAGAATCTCATCCTGCATTTTAGACCCCCTACGGTTCCCGAAAAAACGCTGAAATTTTCCCTAACATGGGGGTTGGGGGGAATGGCCGCTGTTCTGGTACTTTTGCAGTTTGGAACGGGACTATTATTGAAGTTTGTGTATGTACCAACACCCTTGGACGCCTATACATCGATCCTGGCATTGAACAACGAGGTCATGTTCGGACAGCTGATTCGCAACATTCACCACTGGTGTGCCAACTTTCTGGTGCTGATCGTGTTTCTGCACATGCTGCGGGTATTTTTTACCGGTGCGTTTCATCCGCCCCGTCAGTTTAACTGGATTATCGGTCTGGGGTTGTTTGGCCTGGTGTTAACGGCCAATTTAACCGGTTATCTATTGCCCTATGATCAACTGGCCTACTGGGCAGTGACGGTCTCCACCGGTATGCTGGAATACATCCCTTTTATTGGAAACCGATTGCAAGACATAATTCAAGGCGGTCACGAAATTGGTCCCGCCACCCTAAGCATATTTTTCGCTTTTCACACGGCGGTGATTCCGCTAGTGTTAATTGCTCTGATGGCTTTTCATTTTTGGAGAACCCGCAAAGCAGGCGGCCTGGTTATTCCCAGGACACCAGAAGAAGAGATTGAAGAAAAACCGGTTCGAGTGACGACCCTGCCTCATCTACTTCTCCGTGAAGTAGTGGTGGCGTTGGTGCTTATCGCATTTGTGATGGTGGTGTCCGTTTTTTTTGATGTTTCTTTGGGAGGTTCAGCCAATCCCGGATTGAGCCCCAATCCTACCAAAGCGCCATGGTATTTTGCCGGGCCTCAAGAACTCCTGCTGCACCTTCATCCTTTGTTTGCAGTGTTTGTCATTCCATTGATTTTGATTATTGCACTGATGGGGATACCCTATTTGAAATACGACACCAACACCGAAGGTGTCTGGTTTGCTTCTGTAAAGGGGCGAAGGATTACTCTGATCTCTGCTATTGTCGCAATCGTTGCCACTCTCATGGGAATTGTGGTGAACGAGTATCTTTTCGATGTTGTTATCGGGCTACATGGTGTTCCGCCTATTATCGGCAACGGACTCATCCCGTTTGCACTTATTTTTTTGGGATGTTCAGGATTTTACATTTTAATAAAACACCGGTATTCCGCAACGAACAATGAAGCCGTTCAGGCGCTTTTTGTACTAATTTTGTTTGTATTTCTCATATTGACGATCACCGGGATATGGTTCAGAGGCCCGGGAATGAAGTTAACGTGGCCTTTTTGATCACTGATCACTTGGAAGTATTATAATCATCATGTCTAAACCGAAAAAACGCCATAACATGAGTGAAACTGAACAAATACCTTCTCGTCGCTCTTTTTTATCCATACTCTGGATCAGCCTGGGGTTTGTCGCCCTTATCGAGTTCATCGGTATCGTGGCAGCCTTTCTCCTTCCCCGAAAAAAAATGGTAAAAACCGGCGGTTTTGGAGCCATCATGGATGTCGGCCCTGCGGATAAGTTCCCTAAAGAATCCGTAACAGCCTTCATCAGAGGCAAGTTTTATCTGTGCAGATTGGAAGACGGTGGTTTTCTGGCTGTTTCCCGTAAATGCACCCACCTCGGGTGTACCGTTCCCTGGTCGGATAAAGAGAAGAGATTTGTCTGTCCTTGCCACGCTTCGGCATTTGATATCAGAGGAGAGGTGATCAGTCCGCCTGCTCCCCGCGCATTGGATGTTTATCACTTATATATCGAAAACAACATCGTTAAAGTGGACGCCGGCAAACGGATCAAACGCAGTGGTTTTAATATTGACCAGGTAGTGTATGTCAAAAAGACCTCTTGAAAATTTTCATGAAATATCCGGGTTAAATATGAAAAGATGGAAGATCACCGGTGTTGTTGCAACCATTGTCATTGTTCTTTCAATACCCTTTTATCTTCTAAAACATACGTCTATCTTTTCGGTTACGGATGGTGTTCAACCGAAACCGACACCTTCTTTTGTCGGCACACAAAAGTGCGTGGACTGCCACCAAAAAGAATACGATAAATGGCGGGATTCTCACCACGATCATGCCATGGAGGTTGCCGACAAGAATACGGTTTTAGGAGATTTTGACGACGTTGTTTTTAAAAGCCATGGGATCACTTCACGTTTTTATCAAAAGGACGGCAGGTATTTTGTTCACACACAGGGACCGAACGGGAAGATGGATGACTTTGAAGTCACTCATACCTTTGGCTGGTATCCGCTCCAACAATACCTTGTTCCCTTTCCTGGCGGCCGTTTGCAATGCCTTCCCATTGCCTGGGATGTAAGAGAAAAAAAGTGGTATCACCTTTATCCCAAAGACCCTCTTGTACCAAAGGATTGGTTGTACTGGACCAATGCCGGACAGAACTGGAACGGCATGTGTGCCGAATGTCATTCCACCAATTTAAAAAAGAACTATGATTTGGAAAAGGACACTTATCAAACCACATGGTCGGATATCGACGTGGGGTGTGAAGCGTGTCACGGGCCCGGGTCTCGTCATGTGAAGTGGGCGCAGATGCCGGATATGGCCCGTCCCCAGGTGGAAAACTATGAGTTGGTGGTAAGAACCTCCGGAATCAATTCGCGCAAACTGGTGGAACTTTGTGCGCCGTGCCACTCACGTCGGGCGGCTCTGGGTGATTACACCCATGCAGAAACCGACTTTCTGGACAGCATGCTGCCCAGTCTGCTTGCCGAAAATTTGTATTTTGCCGACGGTCAGATTCTGGAAGAGGTCTATGTTTACGGATCGTTTACCCAGGGCAAAATGTATCATCGGGATGTGCGCTGCAATGACTGCCATGACGTCCACAATATAAAATTGGTCAAAAAGGGAAATGATCTTTGTTTACAGTGTCACAGAGCAGAGGAGTATGACACAAAAGCGCATCATTTTCACAAAAAAAAGGGCGAAAAGGGAGCACCCATTACGTCCGCCGACGGAAGCGTGCTGTTTGACGTCGGCACCGGCGCCGAATGTGTTCAGTGTCACATGCCGGGCCGGACCTACATGGGGATCGATTACCGACCGGATCACAGTTTTCGGGTGCCGCGTCCCGACCTGAGTGTCAAAATAGGTGTGCCCGATGCCTGCAAACGCTGCCACTTCGATAAAACCTCTCAATGGTCCGATCAGATCATCACCAAGTGGTACGGACCGGGCCGAAAGCAACACTACGGAAGCATCATCGACGCCGGGCGCAAACGACGTCCCGATGTTCGTAAGGACCTCATCCGACTGGCCGGCGATTCCCTCTATCCCGTCATCGTTCGGGCCACGGCTATATCCCTTTTAACCGCCTACCCTGGAAAGGATACTTCCCAGACCATAAAGCTGGCATTGATGGATGACGAAGCACTGATCCGTCGGACGGCGGTGGAGAGCATAGCGCCGACCAATCAAAAAGAGAGGACCGGGCTCATTGCCTCCTTGCTTTATGACCCTGTAAAGGCGGTACGTATTGATGCCGCCCGTCGGCTGGCCGAGGAACCTTCCATGCACCTGGACCCTGACCAAGAGAAAGTTTTTAAAGTTGTCTTAAAAGAATTTGTAGCATCCATGGAATATAGTTCTGACTTTGCCTTTGGCCGGTATAACCTGGGTAATCTCTATGTTGCGCTGAATCGACCGGAGGAAGCCATCCGAAACTATCTGGCTGCCATTAAGATCGATAACCTGTTTTATCCGGCAAAGGTCAACCTGGCCATGTTTTACAATAAAAGTGGCGAGAATGAAAAAGCAGAAATTCTGCTGCGAGAAGTCGTAAAATTACATCCCGAATTGCATGAAATTTCGTATTCTTTGGGACTTTTGCTGGCAGAAATGAAGAAATATGATTCAGCGGTGATCTACCTTGAAAAAGCGGCGAAAGGCATGCCGGAGCGTTCGCGTGTTCACTTCAATCTCGGGCTGCTGTTGCAGTATTTAAAAAAAGATGCGGAAGCAGAAGGCGCATTGCTCAAGGCATTGAAACTAGAACCTGACAACATGGATTATCTGTATGCCTTGGGGGATTTTTATTTAAAAAGAGGAAAATTACAAAAAGCCAAAAATATTGCCGTACAAATGGTTGCGAAACACCCCGACAAGCCCATTGGAAAAGAGTTACTAGGCATTATTAAAAGGAATTCGGCAACATCGAAGGAATAAGATAAAATGCCAGAGCGCACTGTTCATTTCCCATGAATCAACAACAGAATAAATTCCTTGCCAAGCATGAGCCCATTGTCCGTAAAGGCAATTGATAAACACAGGTTATCTCCCAAAGTTTCTGAAATTTGTGAGTTGAATTTCATTTAACCATCATGGCACAATATGCCGCGCCAATAAGAGCTGCCTTATCGTTCAGAATAACCTTAACGGATATCTTCTCAAGAAAGTCCTTAAAGCGTCCTTTTTTTGTAAATGCTTCCATAAAGATATCTTCTTTTAATTTGGATAAAATCTTCGGCGGAATTCCCCCTCCCAGGTAAACTCCGCCCGTGGTTAAACCGGTTAGGGCTAAATTGCCGGCAACGGCACCGAAGACGGAAACAAACATATTCAGTGCTTCAACACAGCCGGAATCTTTACTCGCCAATGCGGCTTCAGTTATGGCTTTAGCCGGGTCTATTTCTGTTCGCTGTTGCTTTAACCATTCAGGTTCGTTAAAACGGCCTGAGTCTTTCAACCAATTAAAAATATTCACCAATCCAGATCCGGAAAGCACCCTTTCGATACTCACATGTCCATAATGCTGATGAAGATACTGCCATAGCTTCATTTCCGCTTCATTATTGGGCGCAAAATCAGCATGGCCGCCTTCTGAAGGCACCGGCAAATATCGACCATTTTGATAAATCAGCATTGCTTTACCCAGGCCTGTTCCGGGAGCGATCAGAGCGATATTCTGCTCTTTTTTGGAACCTGCATGATTTATGGAGAAAACGTCATTTTTCTTCAATAGCGGGATAGCCATTGCAGTGGCAGTTAAATCGTTGACAAGTTTAGCATGATGAAACTTAAACTGTTTCTTGATCCGATCCTCGGAAATACTCCAGGGAAGATTGGTAGTTTTTGACTTGCCGTTTACCACAGGCCCAGCAATTCCTAAACAGGCATTGGTGACAGTCATTGGATGGTTTTTGAGAAATTGCCGGATAATGTGTTCCAGATCAGGTGAGCTTTGGCTTGAAAAAGTCTCAATCACTGTTGGCACCGGACATTCTTTTCCCTCGAGGAAAAGCCCCAAGTTCGTTTTTGTTCCGCCAACATCGCCGGCTAAGACAAACGTTTTATCCATTGAATTTTTCATGACATATATCTCCCGATGATTTTGATTGCAACAACCGGTGAGAAAGTTGTATTAACTGTAATAAACCACAAAACTTTATAGCACTTTTTCATAAAAATTGATATCCTCTTTGGCGGTGATCATGCAATTAAATAAAAACATTCAGCCCTAGCAGTATATTGTGTCGCATTCGTAGCAGCTACCTTACATCGAAAGCCTTCTTTTTAAATCTCAATTTGTATAGATAGCGATCGTCAAAAATGATTCAGGCTATTGAAATTTCGCTGTATGTGTAATGTAATATTAAAAGCTACGACGAATAATATGTCAACACGGCGTATGAAGAACCGTTATCCAACCTTACCTATTCAAAGGGGAAAAGATGGTGAGACCAACTGCCGAACATCAACGGCTTATTGAACACCGAAAGCGTATTAGTAACTGGAAAAAGTGGGGTCCCTATCTTAGCGAACGCTCGTGGGGCACCGTGCGTGAAGATTACAGTGAAGATGGTAATGCTTGGGACTATTTACCCCATGATCTTGCGCGCAGCAAAGCCTATCGTTGGGGAGAAGATGGCATTGCGGGAATCTCCGACCGGCATCAGTACCTTTGTTTTGCCCTTGCCCTATGGAACGGAAAAGACCCAATATTAAAGGAACGGATGTTTGGGTTGAGCGGTTCCGAAGGAAATCACGGTGAAGATGTCAAAGAATATTATTTTTACCTCGATAGTACTCCCACGCACAGTTACATGAAGATGCTTTATAAATACCCACAAAACGAGTTTCCTTATGCCAGTCTTGTAGCGGAAAACGATCGGCGCGAGGTGTTTGATTCAGAGTACGAACTGGTCGATACCGGCGTGTTCAAGGAAAATCGCTATTTCGATGTTTTGGCAGAATATGCCAAAGCGAACCCGGATGACATTTTTATTAAAATCACCGTAACAAACCACGGACCGGAAGCCGCCGACTGTTATGTTCTTCCCACCATCTGGCTTCGTAATACCTGGAGCTGGGGGTATGACGCCGGTCCCATGGGAGATGTTCCAGAAAAACCCCGGATGAAGGAGATCAAAGGACTGCCGGGTGTGGCCATTGTTGAGACAGACCATCCGGTAGCAGATAAATATTATCTTTACGCTGAAAACCCCCAGGACCTGCTTTTTACGGAAAATGAAACCAATAACACCCGGATTTACGGAGAGCCCAACAATAATGTTTACGTCAAGGATGCGTTTCACCGTTATCTGATCAACCACCAGACCGACGCGATAAATCCCGACCGTCATGGTACAAAGGCTGCCGTTTTATACCATGAAAAAATTCTCCCGGGAACTTCTCAGATATTTCGTTTGCGACTTTCTAATAGATCACATAAATCAGCGTTCAAAGACTTCGATCGGATTTTTGAACAGCGTCGAACAGAAGCAGACGAATATTATGATGCTGTAAAAAAGTCAGGTCTGAGCGAAGACGAAGAGCGGATACAGCGCCAGGCTTTGGCCGGCCTGCTTTGGTCCAAACAGTTTTTCTACTACAATGTCGAGCAGTGGCTTATGGGCGATCCGGGCTTGTTACCGCCTCCCGAGTTTCGTGCAAATGGACGCAACCGCAGTTGGGAGCATCTCAATAATTTTGACATCCTTTCCATGCCGGACAAGTGGGAGTATCCCTGGTATGCCGCCTGGGATCTCGCTTTTCACTGCATACCGCTGTCCCTGATTGACGCCGATTTTAGCAAACGGCAATTGGAATTGATGGCCCGTGAGTGGTATATGCATCCCAACGGTCAGCTGCCGGCATATGAATGGAGTTTTAGTGATGTCAATCCGCCGGTGCATGCCTGGGCTGCCTGGCGCACTTACAAGATCGACGCCAAACAAGAGGGGGAGGCTGATCCCGACTTTCTGGAAAGCATTTTCCACAAGCTTTTGTTGAACTTCACTTGGTGGGTAAACAAAGAGGATGACGAAGGCAAGAATGTCTTTCAAGGTGGCTTTCTGGGTCTGGACAACATCAGTGTCTTTGACCGCAGTGCGCCCCTTCCTACCGGTGGACACATCGATCAGTCCGACGGCACCGCCTGGATGGGGTTTTACTGTCTGGTCATGTTAAAAATTGCACTTGAGTTGGCGAATAAAAATCCAGTTTATCAGAACAGCGCAAGCAAATTTTTTGAGCACTTTCTTCGCATTGCCCGGGCCATGACTGGTGATTACCGCGGCGGCTTGAGCCTTTGGAACGAAGAAGACGGCTTTTTTTACGACACGCTTCATTT
>Ga0307423_1002503_pt1 | contig 10221 bp, 7 predicted proteins | sample SalMarWE160310MG_FD_202154 | JGI IMG/M metagenome (GOLD analysis project Ga0307423, IMG submission 202154) | Salt marsh sediment microbial communities from the Plum Island Ecosystem LTER, Massachusetts, United States - WE1603-10 | ecosystem: Environmental > Aquatic > Marine > Intertidal zone >... | reverse complement strand
ATCAATTTTGGATTTCGGAAAAACCCTGAAATGGGTCAAGAGCAGACTTGACCCCTTGTGACCCCTAAGACACCGTTCTCCTTATTGGAAGCCTTATGGTAAAGGTTGTGCCGACACCTTCCCCACTTTCCACCAGAATGACGCCGCCGTGACTCTCAACGGTCTTCAACGTAAATGAGAGACCGAGACCCGGACCATAGATCTTGGAGCTGAAAAACGGGGCAAAAATACTTTTTATTTTATCCCGCTTCACGCCTTTGCCGGTATCAGATATCTCGATTTCAAAATGGTCCTGGCAGATTTGAGTTGCAATCCCGAGTCTCTTCGTCTGGCTGGTCATAGCTTGTATGGCATTTTCAATCATATTGGAAATGGCTTTTTTCAGGTTTTCCCTGTCAACAGACAATAAAGGGGGATGCTCCATCAGATTGGTTTTAACCTCAATATTCTTCTCATCAATTTCCCGGCTGAACCCGTCGAGGGCCTGAGCAATGATCTCGTTTATATTCGCGGCCTCCATGTAAGACAAGCTTGCATGCCTTAGTCCGACAAGCTCCTTGACGATCTTTTCAAGCGCCGCCACATTTTCAAGGATGATTTCCATATATCTCTGGTTCTGGCTTCCCGCCGGAAGACTCTCATGAACACGCCTGGCAAACCCCCCGAGGGACATCAGCGGATTGATGATCTCATGGGAAACCTCGTCCACCACGTGTTGCAGTGCCGTCAGTTTTTCTTTCTCGATCAGCTTTTCCTCGTCTGTTTTCCGTGAAAGAAGCGATCTTACTCTTGCCAGAAGTTCCTTGTGGTGAAAGGGTTTTGTGACGTAATCATCTGCGCCGGTGTCCAATCCCTTTATCTTGTCGGAGACCTCATCCTGTCCTGTAAGAATCACAATGGGGATATGTTTGGTGTTTTCATCCGTCTTCAGTCTCTTGCATACCTCGAGGCCATCCAGCTTGGGCATGACCGTATCCAGGACAATCAGGTCAGGCCTGTATTCCTCCACCTTCTTGAGGCCCTCTTCACCATCATAGGCCTCGGACGTGTCATATCCAGCGGAATCGAATATCTGCTTGAGAAGACGCACGGTGAGGATGGTATCTTCCACAATCAGTATCTTGCTCTTTTTCGCCACGAGAGCCTCCTGGACCTTCGAACTCTCTGGGTCGCGAGTTCTCCCCAGACTATGGCCCTGAAGCTGGAACAGACAATGCCTTAAACCGGTGACCCCTTCATCGGCCACGATGCTCGAACCGTCGTGCCTTTCCCCTTCTTCGAATCGATAGAAAATGATCCCCCCGAAAGCTGGGTCCGCTCTTTCATGCTCACGAGGCCGACCCCGGTTTTTTCGCGTTTCAGTGAACGCACCTCTGCAGGATCGAACCCCTGTCCGTTGTCCGCTATTGTGAGTGTCAGTCGGCCGCGCGTTTTCTTTAAGGCAAGGATAGCCATGTCTGCCTTGCCGTATTTGCCAACGTTGTTCATGGCCTCCTGCATGATTCTGAACATGACAATCTTCAAGGGCTCCGGCACGTCTTGTTCCTGGACCTCGATCTGTTTTTCGATCCGGATATGGGAATAGAGCTGTTCAAATTCCCGGCAAAACCAGGAAATAGTCGCAATAATTCCCAGGTCATCCAAAAGAGAAGGGCGCAAGTCCGTATGAATTTGCCGGACTTCTTCGCTGGTCTGCTGCACCAGGGGAATGATGGCTTTCAGCAGTTCAGCACTTGCCTCGGCCGTACCATGATGCATCTTGCTCAGAGCGTTTTCCATCCCGAACTTGATGGCTGCCAGGGATTGTCCAATGCTGTCGTGAAGTTCCCGGGAAATCCGTTTTCTCTCCCCTTCCTGAATGCTCAGAAGTTGAGCGGAGAGGCGTCTGAGCGCTTCCTCTGATCTCTGAAGAGCTTCCTCGACCTCCTTGCGATCCGAGACGTCGTTTATCACCGTCAGAAGGACATCCCTTCCACCCAGCGCAATCATGCACAGGGTCAGGCTGGCATGAAATAGGGCCCCGTTCCTGCGCTTCATTTTGACTTCAAAGCCGCGAACAATCCCCTCCTCCTGGACCTGTTTCAAGAGGCGTTCCCGGTCTTCAGGGCGATGGTAGACGTCCTTGACATTCATTTTGGCCCATTCCTCCGCCGAATATCCCATGATCTGGAGAAGTCGTTGATTGAATGCCAAAATCTGCCCCTCGGCACTGGTCAGGTTGATGCCCATTGGCGCCCCTTCAAAAAGGATGCGGTATCTCATCTCGCTTTCCCGGAGCGCCGCGTCGGTCAGGTGGTGTTCTTCGATTTCCCGTTGGAGTTGCACATTGGTCAGCCCCAGTTCGGCCGTTCGTTCTTGCACCCGCTGTTCCAGTTCATCGCGAGTCTTTCGAACGGTATCCTCGGCCCGTTTGCGCTCGGTGATGTCAATGACCGCCGAGCGGCTTTCTGTAATATTGCCGGCACGATCTTTGACGGGTTCAACAGAGAGACTTATCCAAACCGGATGCCCGTCCTTGTGTTGCATCTCCAGCTCAACGTCCCGTATGGAGGCCCCTTCTTTGAAACGTTTGAAAACCTCCAACGCCTTCGCCTTCCCCTCCAGCGTGGCTGCGTAAAGATCGAAGGCTTTCATTCCGGTCAAGGTTTTCTTGTCATAGCCGACCAACCTTGATGCCGCCGCATTACACTTCAGTATGGATCCATCTGCGGCGTTCACAGAGAAATACGCGTTGGGTGCGTTATCGTAAAGATCACGGTAGTGTTGCTCATTGAGGCGGCACGCCTGTTCCGCGCGCCTGCGATCGGTTACATCCAGAACCGCCGTTCGTATCTGGCAGAAAGCCCCCCCCTTGTCCTGCACGACGATGCTCTCCAGTTGAGCATAGAATGGGGTGCCGTCCTTCTTCAACAGCCCCAACTCACAAGTTCGCTTGGTCCGGGTCCTCATAACGACTTTGAGATAGACATGAAAAGGATGCCGATCCTGTGGTGCGACCCAACCAAGAAAGGGTCTTTTCGGTAAATAGGACCGCTCAAAGCCTAACAAATTCGCCCCGGTGAGATTCGCTTCGAGGATGATGCCGTGTTCATCAAGGGTAAAATATCCAACGGGCGCAAAGTCATACAGGTCGAAAAGCTTGCTCCGTGACTCTTCGAGTTCGGCCTGGGCTCTTCGAAGTTCCTCATTCTGCATGTTCAGTTCGATCTGCTGAACCTCCAGTTCATGAACGAGGGCCGCGATATCCTCTACTGAAACAACTTGAGCGTCTTCACGCTTCTGACCCAAAAGCGCCTCAGCTCGCCTTCGCAGTTCCTCGAATTGCTCGGGTCCGGCTTTCTTTTCCCGGAGCGAATCACCGGTTTTAGCGTTTTTACCCTTTGGCTCTTTTCGGTTTCCCATCTTTTTACTCTGGCGCGTCCACCGGACCGGGGCCTTTTCTGAACTGGAAGCATACACTGGTGCCCATCGACGAGTCCAAAAGGGCACTAATTACAAAAGGCCCATGTTCCCTGGTATCTCTGATACCACGTATGGGCCTTTTGGATTCACACCAGGCTGTTCCTTTTCGAGAGTTATACTGGAGCCTGCTCTCTCATGACACAAATTATCTATAGACTACCCGGTGTTGCGCTGTCAAGCTTGCCGGCTTTGTAAAAAGTCCAACTTCTGCGTTGCACTGCGTCCTTCGTTGGTGTGGCGGGCTTGTGCGCCTTGAATTTGGAGCTTTTTACTTTGCCGCCTAATTTGGACTTTTTCCGACTTTGTCAAGCTTGACGCCCAGGCTTGTCCGGTCCTGCGCCTTTATCCCGTGCCCCCCTCTGACAGAATCTCTTCCGCCCGTCTTCTTGCTTGCTCAAAAGGATCGAGTGACACATCCTGCTGCCGATCCCCCACATCCCGCACCACCAAGAAATAAAGAGACTGGATCAGGAAAAACATCCAGAGTCCCATGGCCCACGTGGCCGGGGAATGGGGCATGAAGAAGGCGACAAGAGCGCCCCCTCCGACGGACAGGAAAAGCTCGGTCCCGAGCATCCTGCGCAAGGGCCGCTGAAAACAGATACCGCTGCGAATCCAGCTCAGGACTCCCAGCGAGAGAAGTAAGAAAAGCCTCGCTGAGTTTCCCCAAAAGACAAAAAGAAAAACAATCAGGAGCGGGAAGAAAATGGAAGCAAAATTGACCTTGCCCCATCTTGCCAAAAGACAACCATACGAGGCCAGGCAGAACCAGAGGGTCATACGCAAGGCTGTAGGCCACAAGAACACATAACTCAGAACCACGCTCACCGGAACAAACGATATTCCGCAGACGAGCCCGAACAGAACGGTCGCCGGCATAGGTCTTCGGACGATTTTCATTTCTGTTCACCTCCCCTCTTTTTACCTTTCTTGACAGCTTCCTTGCGTTGCAGGAGCTCTATTTCTATTTCTTCTTCAGACGGCTCCCGGGGGACAACGCTCGGTATCATGGCGGAAACGGTTTTTTCCCACTGCCGGCGTTCCAACCCTCGGAAATATTCGGCAGACCGGAGCTGGAGCTGCTCGTGCTGAATTCGTTGCGCCTCCACCGCTTGCTGGAACTCAGCAATTTCCCGGTCGAGGGTCTCCCTGTGGCGTTGCAGCTCCTCCTGATGGCGCTGGAGCGGTTTAAGCTTCCTGATCAACACCCGCGCGATGTCATCCTTGTCTTTTTCAATCGCTACGGCCAGGTCCTGTTCCAGTTTGCCGGTTTCCCCGGCATATTTTTCACAGTCACGCTGAGCTTGTTCCCGGGACGCCGCCATTTTTCTGAGCGTGGCGTCTTTCTGGTCAAGCTCTTTTCCCATGTCCCGAAGAACCTGCTTGAGAACCAGCCCCCCGTCCTCCAGCTGGTCCATCACGCCGTGGATGTCCGCCCTGCAAAGCCGCATGAATCTGGTCATGATGGTCATAATCTCCTCCTTTCAGCTTCCAGTCATGAACTCGCAAAAAGTCGGAAAATCGACTTTTCCGTCATACCGGCCCCGCATCGAGTGCGGGATAAACTCCAGCCGGTATCCAGTAAAATCAATAAGCTAAAATCCCTCTCTGGACCCCGGTTTTCACCGGGGTGACGACTTTTTGCGAGACCATTATGACTTGGAAGCTCATTGCATTTGTGTTTCCTTTATTTGTTGCGCCGCCCCACATAGCCTTCATACTGGAGCGCCTTGGCATTCTTCTTCTGTTTTTGCGCGACCTCAGCCGGTGCCCCTTGAAACGTCTCTTTCACCACGCCTCGCAAATCTTCGAGATCTTTCTCCACATTGTCGGCGACCTCGCTTGAACCGACCACCGAGTTGATCGCCTGCTGCCTGTCGCCGTAGTGCGTTATCCGCGTGAGAGCCTCTTTTTCGTTCCCCGCCTTGATATCTGCCGCAACATCTTCCCTGAGCCTGTTATACTCATCGTGCAGCACCTTCGCCTCCCACTCACTTTTGTCAATGGAAGCAAACACCTCTTCTTGATCTTTCAGACAGGCAATTTGAAAAGACTGGTTAAGGGTCGCCGTATGGGTCGTTCCCTCATAGCAATAGCGGGCACGAACACCACGGATGTTGAACACGGCCTCCTTTTCGGTCGGCACCCGCAGGGTCAGGAAGAGCTTCCGCGTCTGACCGGAAAGCAGGTTTCCCGGATACAGGACGGCTTCATTGTTTTTTACTTCGATGGGGTACCCGGCTGCATCGACCACGGACAAGCCGTCTCTGAGAGGAACCCGGACCTCAAGCGCCTCGGCCACAACCGCCCGGGCATGGTGGAATTCTCTCTGGAAAACAGCTGCAAAAGCCTTGGGGTCCTCCAGATAATAGTATTGCCCGGTGCCCCGATCGGCGATGGCCGTCATGAGTTGCTCATTGAAGTCGTTTCCAACGCCCACGGTGCTCACGCCAAAAGCTTTTTCCAGGGCTATGGAGGCCATGCGACCGAGAGACGCCGGATCGGTCACCCCCTGGTTGGCTAGCCCGTCGGAGATGAGAATCAATCTGCCCGCACGGCCCTCTCTTTGAGAACCCAGCAGCACATCGATGCCATCCTGGAGACCAGCGCCAAGGTTGGTTCCGCCCCCGGCATAGACACCCTGAATGGCTGCCGTAAGGACCATCCTGTTTGTGGCCGTGACCTTCAGGAGGTTTGAATGCCGCCTCACGCCATCAGAATAAGAGACCAAGGCCAATCGATCTTGTGGCGACAAACCGGACAGAAGGTTCAGTGCCGCCTTTTTTGCATCGTCAATCTTTTTCCCTGCCATGGACCCGCTTCGGTCCAAAACGATGACGAGGTCGACAGGCCTGCCGTCTCCGTGGTCAGGATCGAGGACATCATCGGCGCGCATGGTGAGCGTGAGCCCCACCGCCCCGTCACTGCCGGAGAGAACTTTGTCCTGGGTGAGTTGAGCGGATAGCTGAACGATGCCGTGGCCGACGCCTGCTGTGGGGACCGGCCCCACATGACTGCTTGAATAGGCCATGGCCGCGCACGTCACGGCGACTAACGCGCCCACGAACAACAACGGTCTCACCTGTTTCTTCTTCATGGTTTTGCTCCTTTCTGTAGAAGGTTGATGGATGATGTGCTGTTGACGATGATTCTAACGTGTTGAAACTGAAAGGCAATTCAAAGAAATGTAAAAAACTGTCCCGGTTTTTTTGCATAACTTTTGCTTGAAAGGCGGGAGGATTCGTATAGAGTAGAAAAGGAGACGATTGGGTTCAAAACCGATGAAAAATCCTAAGACGAGCATTCTTGTTGTCGAGGACGATCCGGCGATCCTTCAGGGCCTTCTCGATGTATTCGTCTTCAACGGCTACCAGCCTGCAGGCGAAGAAGACGGGGGCAGTGGACTGCGGAGAGCCTTGAACGAATCATTCGACCTGGTGGTTCTTGACGTGATGCTTCCCACACTGGATGGTTTTTCCATTTGCAAAGAAATTCGCAAGAAAAAGCCGGTCCAGGCCATTATCATGCTCACGGCCAAGGGCTCGGAAGACGATGTCGTGACGGGGTTCAAGGCCGGGGCGGATGATTATGTCAGCAAGCCCTTTTCCTTAAGGGAATTGATGGTCCGGGTGGAAGCCGTGTTGAGGCGGGCAGGCAAGCATCCCGCGGAGGAGCAGGTCCTTTCTCACGGCATTTTTTTTGACGGAAAAACCCTCACGGCAACTTATGGGGTGCACGCTGCCGAACTGACAAGGCGTGAGATGGACATTGTGGCATACCTTCATCGAAACAAGGACAGGATTGTTTCCAAGAAGGAGCTTTTGACAGAGGTATGGCATTATGCCGACGCCGATATTGAAACGCGAACCGTGGACATCCACATTTTGAAGCTCAGAAAGAAAATTGCTGCACTTGTCGGGGACGACCCCTTCATACTCACGGTTCGCGGTGAAGGATACCGCCTGGAGCCTGAGGCATGAAAAGACTCACCCTGCTCATCCTCGTCTTTTGCGTGTCGGTGTCCATTCCCCTTGGCTACCTTGTCCTGCGGACTTATCGCAGCCTGAACCAGGAAGAAGTGGCTGAGCTGCGCTACTTTGCTGAAACCCTGTTCGAAGAAATGGAACAGGAACTCGGCGCCCTTGTCCGCAAGGAGGAGGGGCGGGACATCGGCCAGTACAAATATAACTACATCCCTTCAGACCAGCTGCCGGGGTACGAAGGGATGGTTCGTTCCCCATTGTCTCAGACGCCCGAAAAACCTTACATCCTGGGCTATTTCCAAAACAATCCCGACGGCTCCTTTGAAACCCCGCTGGCGGAAACAAACGAGGCCATCCCGGAAGATCGCGCCGGGATCGTGTCACAACTGAGCCGCGCAAACCAGGCCTTCAATGCCAAGCGAACTTCGGTCCCGGAGCACTTCGAGGCCCCCCAGCCGGAGATGCCGGTTCAGGCGAAAGAGGAGGTTCGGCCGAGCTTTGCCGACAAGTATCTGGATCTGTCAAAATCCCAGAGACAAAAAGGCTATTTAGGGCAGGAGAAGAAGCGTGTCGAACAGGTCACGGCGAAAAAAGCCTTAAGCCTTGCACAACGCGTCGACAGCAAAGTGCCGGAGGAAAGTCAGACAGACGCCCTGACGGAAAAGGATGAGCATGCTTCCCTGGATAGGGTGGGCGGTGAAGCCGTCGGATTCCGTGATGAAAGGGGGCTTGTCTCACAGGAGGGGCCTGCAAAAGAACTTCAAGTGGAAGTCGATCCCATGCAGTCGGTCTTCATTAACGATGACCGGATCTTCATCTTTCGCCGCATTGTAATCAACAACCAGGTGTATCGCCAGGGGCTTGTGATCTTGACCGACGCGTTGCTCGACCACCTGGCAGGAAGCTATTTTGCCAACCAGCCCATGGCGCGGTTTGCGGGCCTGCGCTTGAAAGTCGTTGACCGGGAAAGGGAGATCAAGACGATTCAGGCCGGTGCCTTGACGCAGCATCCCAGTTTTTCCATGAACCGGAGCTTTCCCAGGCCTTTTTCCTTTTTGCAGGCTAATCTTGCCTGCGAAAAGATTCCCGGATCTGCAGGCCGAAGAACGCTTAATATCATGATAGCATCGCTTGCCGGCATTATGCTTCTGGGCCTGCTCGCCATTTATCAAAGCGCCCGGGCCATCGTCGACCTTTCAGAGAGGCGTTCGAAATTTGTCTCATCGGTCACCCACGAGGTGAAGACGCCGCTCACCAATATACGCATGTATATCGAGATGCTGGAACAGGGCATCGCCCGCGACCCTGAGAGAGAACAAGATTACTTCAGAATCCTGGGATCTGAAAGCACACGGCTTTCCCGTTTGATCAACAATGTCCTCGAGTTCTCAAAGCTGGAAAAAAAACAGCGGCACTTTGACCTTCAGGAAGGAACCTTTGAAGACGTGATTCGGGCGGTTCAGGAGATCATGCATGAGAAACTCCGGCAGGAGGGCTTTGCGCTGAAGGTGGAGGCGGCCGAAGTCCCGCCCTTCAAGTACGACCGCGAAGTGATGATCCAGATCCTGATCAACCTGATTGAGAACAGCGTGAAGTTCGGAAAAGGTGCCCCCACCCGGGAGATTACCCTGCGCGTCCGGCCGGAAGGGACGTGGATGAAGATCAGCGTCTCGGATACGGGCCCGGGGATTCCCCGCCACGCCCTGAAAAAAGTCTTTGATGACTTCTATCGCGTGGAGAGCGATCTCACCCGAACCACCAGCGGAACGGGCATCGGCCTGGCCCTGGTCAAAAGATTCGTCACGGCCATGGGCGGTGCGATTACTGCAAGAAACAATGACGGGCCGGGCTGTATGATTACTGTGTCTTTGCCTCTGTGAATCGAAACGGTGAAGAACAAATTGCCTATCGCCCCGCAAAGAGAGGATCTTAGACAAGGAGATGCGGTATCGTAAGGCAAACCGGGTCCTACAACCAAAGGATTTCATCACGAAAACACGAAATTGGGAAGACACGAAATTGTTCGTATTTTTTCGTGCTTTCAGTTTTTGCGGCCTTCGCCTTGAGACGAGACGTGATTGTCTTTTTTAACTGATTCCAAAAGGGGCACCAAAACCTTGACTGAATCCCCCGAATATTTCCCATGCACAGGATGCACAGAAACGCTCACAGACGAGAACGCTTTTCTCGATGTGGAAAAGGGTGACGCCCCTTACTGTGAAGCGTGCTTCTACAAATTTCCCGCCGGACCCTTCTTCGGAGCATACGACCGGAAGTATTGCAGAGATCATCCCACGGAAAAACAGCAATACTGCGTCAGCTGTCAGAGGTGTTGCGGAAAATGCTATTATCTGGACCGCGCTGAGGGGTGCACCATTTATCCTTACCGGCCTCTTTATTGCAGAGGTTACGAGTGTAGAGAATTAAGGGATAGATTCTCATTCTCGGACTAGAAGGCCGGTGAGCCGGTACAGTCATTGGGGCCCACGTTGAACTCGCTGCCGTGAAAGCCGCCGTAGGTGGCATTGTAATGGCAGACGGTACACCCGCCCCAGTTCGAATGAGGCCAATCGTGGCATTTCTCGCAGATCTCAACCCAGTCGGGGTCCTGATCGCAGGGCACATAGTCCGGATCGAGAAGCTGTCCGTTAATCACCCGCCGGATGAGATGGGGCCGGTTCGGGGTGCCGTGGGGCTCATGACAGTCCAGACAGGAAAGGATGTAATTGGCATCCGGATCCGTATACGGGGCCTTCAAGTCTCCTTCTGCAAACTG
>Ga0307423_1002501_pt1 | contig 10227 bp, 7 predicted proteins | sample SalMarWE160310MG_FD_202154 | JGI IMG/M metagenome (GOLD analysis project Ga0307423, IMG submission 202154) | Salt marsh sediment microbial communities from the Plum Island Ecosystem LTER, Massachusetts, United States - WE1603-10 | ecosystem: Environmental > Aquatic > Marine > Intertidal zone >... | reverse complement strand
CACGAAGTCCCCGATCAGGTCCTGGGCACCCGGAAAGTTGACCACCCGATTGTTGGCGGTGCGCCCGGCGAGCTCCGCCGGGCTCTTGCGCGATGGCCCCTCCACCAGGACCCTCTGCCGGGTGCCCACCATGCGCCGGCTGATGACCTGGGCATGATGGCCAAGGCGCTGCTGCAGGCATGCGAGGCGCGACTGCTTGACCTCCTGGGACACGTCGCCGGGGTATTGCGCGGCAGGGGTTCCCGGTCGCCGGCTGTAGATGAAGCTGAAGCTGGTATCGAATCCGATCTCCTCGACCAGGGCCAGGGTGGCGGCGAAGTCTTCCTCGGTCTCCCCGGGGAAGCCGACGATGAAGTCCGAGGAGATGCTGATGTCCGGACGCACCCGGCGCAGGCGTCGGACCTTGGACTTGTACTCGAGCACCGTATGCCCTCGCTTCATGGCGGCCAGGATGGCGTCCGACCCGCTCTGCACGGGCAGATGCAGGTGGCTCACCAGCGCGGGAACCTCGGCATAGACATCGATCAAGGAATCGGAAAGCTCGATGGGATGTGAGGTGGTATAGCGGATACGGTCGATGCCCTCGATAGCAGCCACGTAGCGGATCAGCAGCGCCAGGTCGGCCAGTCCCCCGTCGTGGGTGGGCCCGCGGTAGGCGTTGACATTCTGGCCCAGCAGATTGACCTCCCGCACCCCCTGCTCCGCGAGCTCCGCCACCTCGGCGACGACGTCGTCGAAGGGACGGCTGACCTCCTCACCCCGGGTGTAGGGCACCACGCAGTAGGTGCAGTATTTCGAGCAGCCCTCCATCACCGAAACGAAGGCCGAGGGGCCTTGCGCCCGGGGCGCGGGCAGGCAGTCGAACTTCTCGATCTGCGGGAAGGAGACGTCCACCTGGGGCCGGCGACGGCCTCGTACCTCGTCGAGCATCCGCGGCAGACGGTGTAGGGTCTGGGGTCCGAACACCAGGTCCACGTACGGGGCACGCTCCCGAATATGCTCCCCCTCCTGGCTGGCCACACACCCCCCCACGCCGATGACCAGTGCCGGATTGCGCTCCTTCCAGGGGCGCCAGCGCCCGAGCTGGGAGAAGACCTTTTCCTGGGCCTTCTCCCGGATGGAGCAGGTGTTGATCAGCAGCACGTCCGCGTCCTCCGGCCGGGATACGAGCTCCAGGCGATGCGACTCGCCCAATGCCTCCGCCATGCGGGCGGAGTCGTACTCGTTCATCTGGCAGCCATAGGTTTGAATGAAGAGCTTTCCGGACATGTTGGAGACACTAGGCGAAAAAGCTTGGAGGATACATCAGGTTCCGGCAACGCAGCATTTCTCGGAAAACTCGGGATCGGTGTCTGGATGGATGTCGAATTTCTCACGGGTTCCTTCGGTACCGATAGACAACTGTTCCGACAGGTGTCCTAAAGCAAGATCGAGATTCTTCTCCGCCCGGCTGGACAAGACCTCGACGAAGGGCTCGAACGCATAGCCGCGTATGGCCAGGATATGGGCGGGGGTTTCCGCCCCGAACAGGGTGCGGGCGAGAAGCATCAATGCCTCGGGAGAAACTCCGTGGGTATCCAGCACTGCCCGTGTCGCATCTTCTTGGAGCGGATGGTATTCAAAGGGAGGATCCGCGCTGTAGGACGCATCCACGAAGATGACCTGGCGAAAGCCGCCGATGTCCAGGGCATCTTCCACGCACAGCTGGTAGCCGACTCGCGTCTCCACCTGCTCGAAGCTCGCCCGCTCGAGCCTTTCGATGAGGGCCGGTCCCAGACCATCGTCACCCCGCGCCGGGTTGCCGTAACCCAGGACCAGTATCTTTTCGCAAGTAGGCACCACCGCCGGGAAGCTATCCCCTTACCGCGCTGTCGATCTTTTCCCCCGCGGCATCGAACAGATCCACCTTCAGCGCCATCCTCCCAAGGGCATGGGTGGCACAGGAAAGGCACGGATCGTAGGCACGCACCGCCACCTCGATCTTGTTGAGCATTCCCTCGGTGATCTTGTCCTGACCGGAGAGATACTGGCGAGCCACCGATGTGACAGCCCGGTTCATGGCCTGGTTGTTGTTCGTGGTGGAGACGATCAGGTTGCAATAGGTCACCTGGTCGTTCTCGTCGACCCGGTAGTGGTGAAACAGAGTGCCCCGAGGCGCCTCGAGGACCCCGATCCCTTCGTACCGGCGCTCGCCCCTGAGCTGCAGATCGGAGCCTTGCAGGTCCGAATCGTCGAGCAGATCCCGGATCTTCTCGGTGCAATGCAGTGCCTCGATCATTCGCGCCCAGTGATAGGCGAGCGACATCTGGTTGGGCCGCCCGCCGGTAAAGGCCATGAATTCCCGGTGGGCCTCACCCGCGAGCGGTGTATCGATGAATCCGGCCGTATTCATACGCGAGAGCGGTCCCACCCGGTACCATCCGTCGATGTGCCCGCGGCTCTTGATGAAGGGAAACTTCATGTAGGACCAGGGCCGTACCTCTTCCATCAGATAGTCGTTGAAGTTGCGGTAGTCTACCTGATCGAAGATCAGGTTACCGGAGGCATCGATCGCCCGCAGCTGTCCGTGATAGAGGTCCATGGCGCCGTCTTCCCGCACCAGAGACATGTGGCTGGAGTTGAAATTGGCAAAATCCCGGACCAGCTGGGTATGCTCGAGGCAATAGTCCCGCGCGATGCCGACCGCTTCTCGCGTCCACTCGATCATCTGATCGGCATCTTTCAACAAGTGGTCGCGCTCGGCCAGGCTCAGGTTCTTGTTTACACCGCCGGGCACGGAGCCCGTACCGTGAATCTTCTTGCCCGCCGTCGCCTTGATGACTTCCTGCCCGAACTTGCGAATCTTGATCCCTTTGACGGCCAAGTCGGGATAAGCCTCGATTACGCCGAATATGTTGCGCTTCTCCACCTCGCTGTCGAAGCCGAATAACAGATCCGGCGAGCTGAGATGAAAAAAGTGCAGAACGTTGCTCTGCAGGACCTGACCATAGTGCATCAGGCGGCGGATCTTGTCCGCGGTCGGGGTCGGACAATCGACGCCGACGATGCTGTCCATCGCCTTCGAGGCGGCCAAGTGGTGGCTGACGGGACAGATGCCGCAGAGCCGCTGGACGATCACCGGGACTTCCCAGAAGAGTCTGCCCAGGATGAAGCGCTCGAAGCCGCGAAACTCGACGATATGCAGCCGCGCCTCGTCCACCTGGTTGCGATCGTCGAGATGAATGGTCACCTTGCCGTGCCCCTCGACGCGGGTGAGCGGCTCGATCTCGATTACGCGGGTCTTTGCCATGGTCGCCCTCCGGCGTCGCAGACGGCTCAGTCGTACTTGATCAGATCGTAGGGCAGCTCGCCCGGCGTGCCCGCCAGTAGCGCCTGGAGGCTGCGCCACAGGGTCTCGCCCGAGGGCGGGCAGCCGGGGATCTGGTAGTCGACCTCGACCACATCGGCCAGGGTATAGACTTTGTCCAGCATCAGCGGCAGTGCCACGTCGTTGGGAATATGATTGGCGGGATTGTAGACCGTAGCGCTATCGAGATAGGCGGTCTCCAGACATTCGCGCAGGGGGTCTTCGGCATGCATGATCGCATTGCGCATCACGGGCAGCCCACCCATCACGGCGCACTGTCCTACAGCAACTAGGACATCGCAATTCCGGCGAAAATCCCGAAGGGTGTGGACATTCTCCTCGTTGCAGCAACCCCCTTCCACCAGCCCGATGTCGCAGCGCTTGGTAAAACGCTTGAAATCGTTGAGCGGCGTGCGGTCGAACTCGACCTCTTCGAGCAGCTCTAGCAAGTGCTCGTCGATATCGAGCAGCGACATGTGGCAGCCGAAGCAGCCGGCGAGGGAGACGGTCGCGACACGCTTCTTCATGCCTCGGGGTCCTCGCCGCGCTGTTCGATCTGCGAGCCGATGGGAGCCTTGTCGTACTCGCGCTCGCCGATCGGGGCAAAGAACCCTCTCCCTTTCTGGATGATGCACCCTACGGGGCAGGTCTCGATGTCCATCGATCTGTCGTGAATCGAGACATCCGTGGCCGCCAGGCTCGGGCCGTTCACGCCTACCCGCTTGTGGATACCGCGCCCGATGTACCCGAATACGTGCTTGCCGTCGATGTCTCGCGATGCGCGAATGCAGCGGCCACAGAGGATGCAGCGGTTGGTGTCGAGGACGATGTCCGGGTGCGAAGCGTCCACGGGCCGCACCGGCTGCAGATAGGGGTATTTGGTCGGCTGGATGATCCCGAAGCGATAACCCATGGCCTGCAGCTCGCAGCGCCCGCTGGCTTCGCAGATCGGGCAGAGATGGTTCCCCTCGTGGAAAAGCATGCGGACCAGGTCGCGGCGATAGTGCCGAATCTCGTCGGTATCGTTCTCGACCTCGGAAGCGGCGACCGCGGGCTGGGTGCAGGCGGAAACCGGGCGCCCGTTCAATTTGACGACGCAGATCCGGCAGCTGGCCTGTGGCGCCAACCCTTCCGTGTCGCACAGGCGCGGAATGTAGATGCCGGCCTCGTCGGCGGCATCCATGATGCTCTGACCGGGCGTGGCACGGACCGTCCGTCCGTCGATACGAAAATCGAAATCCTCGTTCATCGCTAGGGTCCGCTGTTGTAGGCGGGGTCGTAGATCATGGAGCGGCGCTTGGCGAGTCGCCGGGACTCCTCCAGTGCAGCCTGGATATCGAAGGATGCCTGCAGACCGTCTCCGCCCTCCTTCAGCAACACCGAGTACACCAGTGGGAAGTTCCTTATGGTGGACAAGATCGGGTTCGGCGAGGTGTGACCCAAGCCGCAGCGGCTGGTCATGGCAATGGTCTTGCCGAGCTCCTCCAGGTAATCGATGTCTTCGCGCTGGCACAATCCCTTCCTGATCGTCTGCAGCCGCATCTTCATGAAGACGTTGCCGACCCGGCAGGGGGTGCAGTAACCGCAGCTCTCTTCGATGAAAAAATCCATGAAGTGCTCGACGATCTCGAGAATGTTGCGCCATTCCGAGAAAACCATGACCGATCCGCCGGTCGCCAGATCTTCCAGGCAGAGCCGGCGGTCCAGCTGGCCACTGTTGATCATCTCTCCGCTGGGTCCGCCCACCAGAACCGCGGCCACCTCTTGCGCTCCCACCCGCTCCATCAGATCGGCAACGCTGATGCCCAAGGGAAGCTCGTAGACTCCCGGCCGGGCGCAATCCCCAGAGACACTGTACAGCTTGGTGCCCGTGCTTCTCTCCGTGCCCAGCCGAGCGAACCAAGCACCCCCACGGTCGAGAATGCGGGCGGCGCAGCAGAAGGTCTCGACATTGTCGACCACGGTCGGGAAACCCAGATACCCGGATTCCACGGGAAATGGCGGACGGTTCTTGGGCTCGCCCCGCAATCCCTCGCAGGAGCTGATCAAGGCGCTCTCCTCACCGCAGATATAGGCCCCGGCACCCATCTGGATACGGATATCGAAGTCGAAGCCCTCCTTCCCGCCGATACCGGCTCCGAGCAAGCCCCTGTCCCTGCGCTCCTGCAGGACCGACTCCAGCCAGGGTCTCAGATAGGCGTACTCCCCGCGCAGGTAGATCAGGCCCTCGCGGCCGCCGATGGAGTATGCGGCGATGGTCATGCCCTCGATCATCAGCCCGGCGCGCTCGGTCAGCAGCACCCGGTCCTTGAAGGTGCCCGGTTCCCCCTCGTCGGCATTGCAGAAGACAAAACGCCGCTCCGCCGGCACATCCGCCGCCGTCTGCCACTTGCGGGCGGTCGGAAAACCGGCGCCGCCCCGACCGGACAAGCGGGACGAGGCGATCTCCTCGATCACCGCTTTCGGCGACATGCCGAGGGCCCTTTCCAGACCGGCGCCGTCTGGAAGGTCGCACAGCAGTACCTCGCCCGGATGGCGGATATTGTTTCTCACCATCGAGCGGATCAGGGGATGAGCATTGTTGCCGCCCCCGACGGGTAGATCGAGGGCGTCGGGCCTGGTCCCCGCCGCGAGTGCCCGCGCCGTCTGCCGTGCCGATTCCGGTGTCAGGCGGGTGATGACGGTTTCATTGACCAGCGCCGCCGGCGCCTGGTCGCTCATCCCGATGCAAGGGGTGTATTCGAGAGTGAAGCGTCCGTCCGAACTGGTCTGCCCGACTTCGACGCCCAGCTCCTCGCTGAAGACTCGGGAGACCGCTTCGAGGCCCGCTTGACGGTCGATGATGTCGTCGCAGAGCCGGATCACCACCTCGCCTTTCTTGGTTTCGGAGAGGAAGGCGTAGAAAGTGACCATCCCTTCCACTTCGACGCGGTAGCTACCGACCTCGCGCGCGATGACGTCCATGGCGGACGAATCGACGCACCGGAGCTCCCGCTGCACCTCGAGCAGGATATCCAGCAACCTCGACTTGTCATTGGCGAATTTTCCGCAGATCGCGGCGACGCGAGATTCCATGAGCTCTGTATTCATCTCAATTCACTGCATTTGGACCCTCACCGGGCCCAACCGCACATGGGTCGGGCACGCTGTTCGGGAAACCGGGAGCGAGGCAGAACGAGCTGGAATACCGAGAAACGCTACCACCAAAGCAATGCTCCGGCAAGGTAGAGTCCTGCCGGCAGGTTACCGATCAAAGGACGTGCAGTGGCGGTTGCCTCTCCTGGCAGAGCGACCCGGTTCCCGGGGGCCTTGGAAAATCCCATCCTCGGGATCACTCGCGGTGGCCTCCTGTAAGGGCCCTCCGCCCGGAGAACGGGTCGACGGGATGAGTTACTATGATGCGCGCCGGGCAAAGATGCACTCGGGTCGTGATCCTGAGCCAGGGTGCTCCAAGTCGGTTTCGGCATCGACGTGCGAGTCGTCCCGCTCCGGTGGCCCGCCTGTTCGGGTAATTCGGGGTGACTGGGCGGGCTCGCCTGTGGGCAAGCATGAACGGAGGGTGAGATCAGTGCAGATCGGAATGATAGGTCTCGGCCGCATGGGCGCCAACATGGCGACACGGCTCATACGCAACGGGCATCAATGCGTCGTTTACGACCGCGACACCCGGGCGGTACAGGACTTGACTCGCACGGGGGCGACCGGCGCCGCGGACGTCGCCGACCTCTGCGCCAAGCTGACGAGTCCCCGCGCCGTCTGGATCATGGTCCCGGCGGGGGTGGTGGATTCGGTGATCGAGGGGCTGGCACCACACCTGGCAGCGGGCGACAGCATCATCGACGGCGGCAACTCCTACTACAAGGACGACATCCGACACTCGCAGCGGCTCGCCGACAGCGGGATCCACTTCCTGGATTGCGGCACCAGCGGCGGCGTCTGGGGCCTGGAGCGCGGCTACTGCCTGATGATCGGCGGTGATGCCGGGGCGGTTCGGCACCTGGATCCCATCTTCAAAACCCTGGCGCCCGGGCCGGGCGATGTGGAGCGTACGGCCGGCCGCGAGGGCGACTACAGCACCGCCGAGCAGGGCTATCTGCACTGCGGTCCGAGCGGTGCCGGCCACTTCGTCAAGATGGTCCACAACGGCATCGAGTACGCCCTGATGGCCGCCTATGCCGAGGGCCTGAACATCCTCGGACACGCCAACGCCGGACGCGCGGACCGGGAGATCGACGCGGAGACGGCGCCCCTCGGCAACCCGGAAGATTATCAGTACGACATAAATCTCGCGGAGATCGCGGAGGTCTGGCGACGAGGCAGCGTCGTGGCCTCCTGGCTGCTGGATCTCACCGCCAACGCCCTGCACCAGGACCCGCAGCTCAGCGGATTCGGGGGACGCGTGTCCGACTCGGGGGAAGGGCGTTGGACCAGTATCGCCGCGATCGAGACGGCAGCCCCGGTCACGACCGCCCTCTACGAGCGCTTCAGCTCCCGAGCCGAGGCCGATTTTGCCAACCGGATCCTGTCCGCCATGCGCTACCAGTTCGGCGGACACCACGAGAAGCAGGAGTAACGAACCGTGTCTCTGATGCAGACCGCCTATACAGATACTCCGCCTGCACCCCCGAACGTGATGGTCATCTTCGGGGCGGGGGGTGACCTGACAAAACGTAAGCTGGCCCCGTCCCTGTTCCACCTCTACAGCGCCGGCCTGCTGCCCGACAGCTTCGCCGTGCTGGGCCTGGATCGCCTCGATATCGACGACGATGCCTTTCGCATACTGATGGACGAGCAAATTCGCGAGCATGTCGGGGCCGCGTTCGATCAATCGGTCTGGGGCCGTCTGGTAGAGCGTTTTCACTACATGAAAATCGATATGCTCGAGGACACGGACTACGAGCATCTGTGCGAGCGCCTCAGCGAGATCGATTCACTGCGCGGCACCGACGGAAACTACCTGTTCTACCTTGCGATTCCCCCCAGTCTCTTCACGCGTGTAACCGATGGCCTGGGTGAGGTCGGACTGCTGCACGAGACCGAAGACGACTGGCGTCGGCTGATCATCGAGAAGCCCTTCGGGCACGACCTAGAGTCCGCGGTGGCACTGAACCAGGACCTGCACCGCAACATGGACGAGGACCAGATCTACCGCATCGATCATTATCTGGGCAAGGAAACGGTGCAGAACATCATGGTGTTCCGCTTCGCCAACGGCTTCATCGAGCCCCTCTGGAACCGTCAGCATATCGACCATGTGCAGATCACGGTCGCCGAGTCGGTCGGTGTCGAGCACCGGGGTGCCTACTACGAGGAGGCCGGAGCCCTGCGCGACATGATCCCCAACCACCTGCTGGTGCTCTTGGGCTTCATCGCCATGGAACCGCCGAACTCCTTCAACGCCGGCGCCCTGCGCAGCGAGGTCAACAAGGTGCTCGACGCCATCGCGCCCCTGTCGCCGGAAGAGGTGCTGACCCATGCCGTTCGCGGGCAGTACGGAGAGGGCATCATGCCTGACGGTGAGCGGGTCATGGCCTATCGCTCTTCCCCGAACGTCGACCCCATGTCCCACAGGGAAACCTTCGCCGCCCTCAAGCTCGAGATCGACAGCTGGCGCTGGGCCGGCGTGCCTTTCTACATACGCACCGGCAAGCGGTTGACCGGGCAATACACGGAGATCGCGATCCAGTTCAAGCGGGCACCGACCATCATGTTCAAGGACACGGACGTGGAGCAGGTCGAGCCGGACATGCTGGTACTGCGCATCCAACCGGCCGAGGGCATCCAGATCAGCTTCGGCGCCAAGGTGCCCGGGCCGACCATGCAGGTCGGCACCGTCAACATGGACTTTTGTTACGAAGACTACTTCGGCAACAAACCTGCCACCGGCTACGAGACCCTGATCTACGACTGCATGAATGGCGATGCCACCCTGTACAAGCACGCGGATACGGTCGAGAAGGGTTGGGAGATCGTGCAGTCGGTCATGGATGTCTGGGCGGCGCTCCCGCCGCGGGACTTCCCCAACTACGCGGCAGGAACCTGGGGCCCGGCGGCCGCGGAAACCCTGCTCGAGAACGACGGCCGCCTGTGGCGTAGGATCAAGACGCCAACTTGAAGCGAGGCTTGCTACCCCGAATCCCCAGTTACGCCCGACCAGCCGGTGATCTACTTGGACCCTTCCCGGAGAGCATGGGTGCTAATCCGGGGAGGCGGCTGGTCGCCCTGCCACCGGCTTCCCTCCGCCACCGCCGCCAGCAGGGATAGCATCCGACGGCGCCCGGGACGGCGCCGGAGGCTCCAAGACCAGCCTTCCCAGCTCCGTATTCGGATCGGGTCCGCCCCAGGGCCAGGAATGCAGGCGGCCGCCGAGCCAGTCCGAGAGCTGGTCCGTTCGGTACGGCGAAAGCCTGTGACCGGACTGCCCCAGGTTGAGGGTCCCACGGGTCTTGGACCAGTCGGCCGGCGTGAAGACCACCCGCATGGAGGGAACGACCAGCACCTTTTCCGGTGCGGTCGGAGACGTCTTTGCGGCATTCACCGTGCTCGTATCGCCGCCGAAGGGGATGGGACCGACGCTGAACAGGCGTCCCAGCAGGGGAATGCGGTCGAAGGCATGAACGAAGGTCAGGTGCCGGATGCCGTCCAGGCGTTGCTCGCTCGGCTCGGGCATGCGCTCGTCCAGCGCCTCTTTGGCGCTGCGCAGGGCACGCGCCCAGATCTCGGCCTCTCCCTCCTGCTCGGGGGTGCTCACATCGTCCCAGAAGCTCGACTTTCCCGTATACATGGCCTCGTCCAAAGCGTCGTAGCTGTAGATGGCAATGGACATGAGCAACGGCAGCTCCTCTTGGAGCTCGTCGCCGAACAGATGCTCGAACAAGGCC
>Ga0307423_1002500_pt1 | contig 10227 bp, 7 predicted proteins | sample SalMarWE160310MG_FD_202154 | JGI IMG/M metagenome (GOLD analysis project Ga0307423, IMG submission 202154) | Salt marsh sediment microbial communities from the Plum Island Ecosystem LTER, Massachusetts, United States - WE1603-10 | ecosystem: Environmental > Aquatic > Marine > Intertidal zone >... | reverse complement strand
TATCATCTTGCAAGACGTAGGCGTGCGCAAGGAAGTGTGACCAGGCGGTATCCGGTGCAAGGTAGGAGGTCTCGCCTACCTCGGCTTGATCACCGGCGCGCGTCAAGTACCACCAGCGCACACCATTCCCGTTCTCGCGTGAGAGGATGTGGGTGGCGGCTTTGCCATCTGTTTGCTCACGCAGGAAGGCTCCCACCTCCGGTGTCAGCCCGAAGAGTTCTGGCAGTGACCAACCTGTCTCCATGTTGCGTGGATCTGGGTAATCATGTGCGGCACGCGCCTGGTAAAGCGCATAGTTGGCCGCGTCCTGCATTGCACTGAGGGCAGCCTGCCTACCATCCTGATATTCAGCTGTATGGCCCAGCTGCTGCGCTAACCTTGTGTAACCAATCAGGCCAGATAGGTCGGCATAGTATCGGATGCTTCCCCGGCGGGCTTCAAAAAGGGCTTTCACTTGGTTCCAATGAGCTTCGACGTAGCTCCAGTCGCCGGTGTTCTTGGACCATAACCACAACGAATAAAGAACAGACAGGTTAGTGTCAGGCGGAGGCCAATTGGCGAGCTCGTCTCGAAATGGGACGGCGTAGTATTCGCGAGGCAGGCCGACCTTTAACCATGGCAGGTCATACCAGGATAAATTCTGTAGCGGAGGATAGCGGTTCATCTCGCCTGACATGTACTGGCGCAAGTCGGATTGAAGGGACGAATCCAGGTACGGGTAGGCGAGCGCCATCGTATAGAGAAGTTCGCCGGGATCCTGCCAGTAAGTGTTCCCGTGATCCAAGTACGTTACCTTTGGAACTCCGGGTGGATTGGTGGTGTTGTAGGGCCAAATTTGTGATTCCGAAAACCCACGCATCAAGTACATGGGCAATAAATGATCATCACCTTGAATCATGTCCCGAATTTCGGCCTGCAATCTCGCGACCAGGTCGGCGGGCGGATTCGAAGCAGGTACCGACATGTCGATACTGAGATAGTCCTCAAGAGCCCGCGTTTCGACCGGGGTGGGGTTGGGCTGGTACGGGTCATTGGATGGTGTGCCAGGAGTTGCTGTCCATACCTGCGGAGAAGAACAAGACCCGGATGAAGTGTGAGAGATTCCCGCTAAACCACCCTCGATGACTCTCCAGTAGAGCATATTGTTGGCGATGACGACGCCACCACGCTGATCACCCTCTGTTACCCTCATAGAGGGAAAGGGATAAGCAGGATCATTCGGGTTCCCACTGAGGGGGAAGAAAGGATTTGTAGTACCAGGCCCGCATTGGGCGCCGCATTCTGGCCAATCATCCGAAACCCCGCCAACATGGAGTATCTCCCCGCTCTCGGTGTTGATACCCCCCAGACGCTCCCAGTTATCTACATAGAGAATGTCGCCGCCCATACTGAGCATCGAAGGCTCGTCGGAGGTCAATCGGAATTGATTATGATAGGTCGAGCTTGGAGCGGAGGTAAGTCCAACGATATCCATGGTGCTGAGATTGAGCCATCCAAGCTCAGCGTCGTAGCGGGTGGAGACATGCACGGAGCCCCCATCGGTTTGTATGCCGTGCCGAGGACGATAAGCTAGAAAAACCTCATCCGCATGGACAACAGGTACGCTTGGCGCATCGTTATTCCCATAGGTATAGAGGACCGGCAACAATCCCGCTGGATGTCCTGTGGATAGATCGAGCGCGAAGATCGTTTGCTTTATCGGCTCGCTCGAAAGATATTGCAGAATTTCGGGGCGGACCTTATTCCAATCTGCAGTCCAATTTGGATCTACCGCGCCTGCCCGGTCCAATACATCATCGCCCTCATAAAGCAGCTCGGAGAACCATCCGATCGGCTGCGAACGATAAAGTACGATCGAACCGGCCACAACCGGATAGCGATCAGCCAGGCTCTGCCCGGAAAGCGGCGTGCGCCACAACTCCGATCCGCTCGAAGCACGATAGGCTAGAGCGTACATGGCCTCATTGCCGGTCAGGATGGTACTCCCATCGGCTGACAAGGTTGGTGAGGTGAGGATCGGCGCGCCGCTGTCACTCTGCCATTGCTCCTGACCGTCCGATAGCCGCAGGGCGGTCAGGGTCCCGTTTGATGAAGCGACATAAACCCAGCCACGTGATTCATCAACTAAAGGAGCCGTTACGCTTGGCCCTGTGTTAACCTTCCAAATTAACGCGCCATCCTCTGTTGCCAGGGCATAGGTGAACCCATCATATGAACTGAAGATCAACCTATCGTTGCTGATCCCCGCCGTCGACCGAATTGGACCATTCGTTGTGTACGTCCAGAGTGGTGCGCCGGAGGTGGCGTCCCGGGCGTACATCAGGCCGTTCATCGAACCGATAAACAATTGGCCGGAGGCGACGACTGGCTGGATGCGCGATGCAATTGGTACTTCGTACCATTTCCAGGAGTAGCAGTAGGGTGGATCTACTTGCTGCTCAGTGGCGTTCGACCTGTGTGGATCGTGACCCAGCTGCGGCCAATCTCCTGGGTTAACCCCCTGGGGTGATACGCTGCTTGCCTCTACGGAGGGCCAGATGGATGCGCCTACCATGAGGGCAGCGAACGTGAACAGCCAGGACACAAGGGTGAGGATCTGGGACCGCCACGATCGCGGCCATCGTCCAGCCCGAAGCCGAGATTCTCCAAGGTGTGAAGCCAATGATTTCATAGTCAATCGAGGCGGCGGATCCCCTCTGATCCAATACCCTTGCGCCTCTCTACCCTCCACTCCGTGATTTATGCTCCCTCAAATTCCCAATTACACAGAAAATGACCGTCAGGCTGCTGTGTGATCAGCACGCAAAACGGTCAAGGGTTTAACGATGTTCCCGTTGGTTCGGTAGCAGGCTGTCTTGGCTGAGCGTTCCAGCTGTAGACCCTTGAGCTTTGCGTCGCCACCTTTCGATGGCTTTGCCGTTTCGTCCAAGCAGGTATATTCGATTGTGTTTAAGCCCGGTGTGCGTTTCCGCTCCACCTTACAATATCCTAACAAATTTAAGCCTCCTCCTGCCATCCCCCGCGTTTCCTAGTGGATGAAGTGTATCATCTACGTGGTTCGATCCAGCTGAGGCTAGCGTCTCGTTGCAGTATAACCCTTACATGTGGGGTTATTCATCTTCCTACCCACCACCCCTTGGGGTTGTACCTGCTGTGGCCTGACGTGCATCGTGAGTTTACCTGATCCATAAAGCTAATTTCCTTAGACTTGGGGCCTCGAGAAACTGGGTTAGTCCCTGCGACCTGAAGATAAATCGTAAGATGATAAAGGCTGGACAGGTTGAAATGCCACAATGTGCATATCATCCTCAGGGATTAATCATTCTCAACCTATAGTATTAACCAAGTGATCGGATGGACATGGTACTCTGGTATATCTGGCCTAGTACAATTCTCCCAATCATGCGAGGGAAAATCATCAAAATGCATCCATATATCGCAGGTACCCGGTGAATCGAGGAATTCGCCTTTGAGAAAGATAACAAGGACGCCCGGCGTAGAAGGTTCATTCTTTGAGTTGCTGGTGAGCGGAGGGGAACGACTCGAGGCAATTCCGTGGTTGGTATTTATACTGATGTTATTTGGGATAGCCTGGATCCTGACCAAGTTCGCAAGGATACCCGTTCTGCCGCTTTGGGGATTTTTCTTGTTGGACTGGAGCCTGATGGCGGCGCTGCCCAGGTTGGAAATTTCCTTCGGACCTTCAAAGCCACCTACGTTGCTGCTGGCACTCTTGCGTGCTCCTTTCGCACTAATTCCCTCGCCATGGCTCTGGGCTATACAGTCTGTTGGCACACTGTTGGTTATCTATGGATTCTTTATCGAACCTCAACAACTGATCGTCACACACCGCATCCTCCGTACAATCAAATTGGGCGCCGGTGTCCGTCTCCGGCTTCTGCATGTAGGAGATCTTCACCTCGAAAGGATCACGAAGCGGGAACGGGAATTGGTTGCGGTGGTCGAATCTTTAAAACCTGACTTGATACTCTTCTCCGGTGATATCCTGAGCTATTCTTGCGTCCAAGATGATGAGGCCAGGGCGCAAGCCCGGTCAATCATGAATGCCTTTAAAGCACCACTTGGGGTCTTCGCGGTCGCGGGGAGTCCGCCTGTTGACACCAGGCAGGTGCTTGGTGCGGTGTATCGGGATACAAAGATTGAGTTGTTGGAGCGACAGACTGTGGAACTCGATCTCCAATCCGGGGTCGTAAGAATCACCGGGCTGGCCTGCACCCATGACATGATGCATGACGGAGCGGAGCTTCAGAGCCTGCCCTTGATCGATCCCTCGCATTACCAGATTCTTTTGTACCACTCTCCTGACCTCGCCCCACAAGCTTCTGCGCTTGGCTACGACCTGCAACTTTCGGGACATACGCATGGCGGACAGGTACGGTTGCCCTTCTTCGGGGCACTTTACACCTCGTCTATCCATGGCAAACGATTTGAAGCCGGTGAATATGTGCTTGACCGGATGAAACTGTATGTAACGCGTGGCCTTGGTTTAGAAGGGAAAGCAGCCCCTCGGGTCAGGTTCCTCTGCCCTCCCGAAATTGTGCTCTTGGAGATCACGGGGATAAACGAGGAATCAGGGCTCACTCATCGAGGCGAGCGATATCCTGGAGATTGCCTTACCTAAGGATCAACAGACTGTATGAAGATTACCAATTGAACGAGTCCATAGCTAGATCCAAAGCCTCGGACCAGGCTGGGAGCTGAAATCCAAATTGCTTTTCAAAGTGCCCACATTCAAGTGCTGAATAGGATGGCCGACGTGCCGGTGTCGGGAAGTCATCTGAAATCGCCTGGACAACAGAGGGCGCCGCCTGGCCAGAATTTCTAGAAATGTTTTCCAGGATCCTCTGTGCGAATTGAAATCGACTTGCATGACCCTTACCAGCGAGATGATAGATCCCGGATGCCTGCTGGATCCACCCGGGTATATCAGTTTTCCCCTGACCGATGGCGATTGTGGTTGCTTGTGCAAGCATGCGAGCCCATGTTGGGCTGCCCACTTGATCGGTCACGATTCTCAATTGCTTATGGACCTTTGCCCACTCGAGAACCTTCGTCGGGAAGCTGGGTTGCCGGAAACTGTAAACCCAGCTCGTTCGAAAGACGAGCGACGGAATTCCAGCCTGAGCAACGGCGACCTCTCCTTCAAGCTTTGATTGACCATAGGTGTTGATCGGATCTGGCTCATCGTTTTCGGTGTAAGGCACACTTTTGGTTCCATCAAAAACATAATCTGTTGAGTAATGGACAAGCGCTGCACCAATCTTGCGGCAAGCACGAGCCATGATCCTGGGTGCAGTTTCATTCAACGAGAAAGCGAGTTCGGAGTTTTCCTCGGCTCCATCCACATCGGTAAAGGCGGCCGCGTTGACGATTAAGCGTGGATTTTCATCCAAGATGAATCTTTCGAGAGCTGCATGATCATTAAGATCTAATTCTTCCTTATCAACAGCACGAAGGTCGCCCAATGGAGCGAGCGAGCGGTGTAGTTCCCACCCGAGCTGTCCATTCCGTCCGAAAAGAAGGATTTTTGGTTTGCTCATGGATGTGCAGGCGGAAAAGGATCGTCTGCGATCAGGCGGAGAAGGTAAGCACGATAATCATTGTCGCCCATTTGGTTGGTCAACTCCTCCAATTTCGCTCGGTCGATGTACCCCATTCGAAAGGCGATCTCTTCTGGGCAGGAAATCATCAAGCCCTGCCGGTCCTGTACCGCTTGAACGAAATTCCCGGCTTGCATAAGCGATTCATGCGTGCCCGAATCCAGCCAGGCGACACCTCGCCCCAATACTTTAACGGATAATTCCCCACGGTCGAGGTACGCCTGATGAATGTCTGTGATCTCGAGTTCGCCCCGGGCTGAAGGCTGCAGCCCTTCTGCGATCTCGGTGACTTTATCATCGAAGAAATACAAGCCGGGAATGGCGAAATTTGATTTTGGTTTTTGGGGTTTTTCTTCGATGGAAATAACACGTCCGTCGGCATTAAACTCGACCACACCGTAGCGCTGTGGGTCTCGAACTTGATATGCGAAGACGATACCACCCTGCTCGAGAGAGGCAGCTGAACGGAGCAGTTCCGGCAACCCATGACCGTAAAAGATGTTATCCCCGAGGATGAGCGCGATCGGGCTGGCATCAATAAAATCACGTCCAACCAGGAAGGCATCTGCCAGGCCGCGTGGCTCGGGTTGTTCCGCGTACTCAAATCTCAAACCCCATTGCGTACCATCGTTCAGGAGACGTTTGAAATAGGGTAAGTCGGCAGGAGTACTGATGATCAAGATCTCGCGAATCCCGGCAAGCATAAGCATCGATAATGGGTAGTAAATCATTGGCTTATCATAGAGTGGGAGCAGTTGCTTACTGATGCCGCGCGTGAGCGGGTGCAAGCGCGTGCCGTGACCTCCAGCGAGTATGATCCCTTTCATGTCTTCCGTCCTCGATCGGAATAATTTTTACTTAACCAGTCCTTCAGCGTTGGACGTTCACGGATTTTCCCTAACCAGGCATCATTCTCAAGATACCACTCGACGGTTCTCTTCAAACCACTTTGGATCGATTCGGACGGCGACCAGCCAAGCTTGGTCTGAATTTTCGTGTAGTCCATTGCGTATCGCCGATCATGACCAGGTCGATCGGCAACAAACTCAATCAAGTCCGCGTGCGGTTGATATGGAGAATCGGGCAATCGTTCATCCAGGATCGTACATATTTGCTCGACAAGCATCAGGTTCGTGGGTTGATTGCCCCCGCCGATGTTGTACGTTTGACCCAATTGACCATTCTTAAGGATGCTCATCAATGCTGTGCAATGGTCACCCACATATAGCCAATCCCGGATCTGGCGCCCGTCACCATAGACAGGGAGCGGTTTGCCTTCCAGCGCGTTCAAGATCATCAGAGGGATCAACTTCTCGGGGAACTGATTAGGTCCATAGTTGTTGGAGCAATTTGAGATCGTTATCGGCAGGTTATAGGTATGTCCATAGGCTCGCACGAGGTGGTCGCTGGCCGCTTTTGAGGCAGCATACGGTGAATTTGGCATATAGGGGGTCGTCTCGGTAAATGCAGGGTCCTCTTTGCTGAGTGATCCATATACTTCATCGGTTGATACATGATGGAAGCGTGCGGGTTCGATGGAATTTTTCTTTTCTTCGATCCAAACCTTTCGTGCAGCCTCGAGCAAGCTAAATGTGCCTTGAATGTTGGTCCGGACAAAGGCAGCGGGGCCCAGAATGGATCGATCTACGTGAGATTCTGCGGCAAAGTGTACGAGGGTATCGATATCATGATTACGGAGTATATCTTCGACCAATTCTTGATCGACGATATCGCCCTGGATGAAGGTGTAGTGATCAGGCCTAGGAAGGTTACGTAAATTATCGAGGCTCCCGGCGTAGGTCAAGGCATCGAGGTTTACGACTTGCAGTTCGAGCTCGGATTCGAGCAAGTGACGGATGAAATTCGATCCGATAAAACCTGCCCCCCCGGTTATCAGTACATTTTTCATGACACTCTAAGTCCCGTGCTAAGGAAATTTCTCGACTTCATTTAGCCACTTGCCCTCGGCATCCTTTGGCGAGAGGAGAGGAGGTTGATTGTCGATGAGCGGCCAGTGGATGTTGATCGTGGGATCCTTCCAGTGAAGGACCCGTTCGAATTCCCTCGAGTAATAATTTGTCACTTTATATGTCACATCCGCGATCGGACTCAAGACATAGAAGCCATGCGCGAACCCGGGTGGGATCCATAGCTGTTCGTGGTGGTCGTCGTTAAGCTCAATCCCGACCCATTGTGTAAAAGTGGGAGAGCTTGCACGTAGATCCACACAGACGTCGTAGATGGATCCCCGAACCACACTCAGCAACTTTCCCTGTGCTTGCTTGATCTGGTAATGCATGCCGCGCAAGGTTCCCAGCTTCGAATTCGAGTGATTATCCTGGACGAACCTTGGTCCGATGCTTACTGCAGAATAGGCTTCTTCCCTATACGTTTCCAAGAAGAAGCCCCGCTCATCCTCATGAAAACCGGGTTGTATGAGCAGGATATCGGGGATCTCAAGTGGGGTAATTATCAAGTGTTGCACTCCTTTGATGGTCCAATTCTAACTGGGTTGGTTCAATGGCGAAAGCAAAATGAACCAACTGATTGAGGGTGCCACAAATCTATGAAACAGTTCTGAGGGTGGGTATATATCTTCTGTAATTCCGAGAAGAACATTATACCTGCCAACAACGTGTGTCTCTTGACCAACGATGCAGCCTGTTTCCCTGGTATATAAAAGATGACCCACTTGATCTTTATTCGAGTACAATACTCCGCCTAGCTGGCACACATGTTGCAATAGCTCTATTCGACTAGAGACGCTGTTTTCGGGGCGTGTGTAAAATACATGCTCAGGGGAGCTGGAATTCCCAGCTTCCTGAGTAAATGAGAGTAAGGGTACAATTCAGGCTCATTTCGCCTTTCTTTGAGATGCTACTGCCCTTATATCCGAAGGGTTGATGGTTGCCGCCATGACGGATCCTGACCAGAACGGATCACCTCCGATGGACGAAACGCAGCCGATCATTCGGCGGCGGACTCGTATACCAGCTTTCCTGCGCTGGATCATCGTAGGTCTGGCTGCTCTGTCATTTCTCGTTGTCATCGTTGCTCTCGCCATCCCGTCGCTCGCGAAACCGCCCGCCGATTTAAATGATCCCTATGAGGTGTTTTCCCTGGGTGATTCGAGCGAAATTCTCGACCCGGACAGCGACCACCTCGTACTCAATGCCGACGAGCGGGTGGCAGTTTACATTCCGCAGGGAGCTCAGTTGGGCTTTGGTCAGTTCCTAATCCTTGAGCGCCGGGCAGATTTCATCCCAGGCCGCATCGAAGGGGATGTCGAGAGATTGCATGCTGTCGATTTGCTGATCGTGCGACCAGATGGCGAGCTGGTTGGTAGCGTTAACTTCGATACTTCGCTGTTGCTGTGTTTCCAGTTGGAAGGTTCGGAACGGCAGGAGGCCGACCAGGGCGCAGCTACCTTTTCAATCCAGAGATATGAGGAAACCGCTGAGAATGCAGCCTGGCACACGCTTGAATCTGCACCGGGTTGGCAGGAAGGGCAGGTGTGCTCGGCGCTGACCCATCTTTCGCTGTATGCCCTGGTCAGACAAAACAGCGCGACCGAGACTCCGTCGGTCACCCCCACGGTCGAGCAGGCGCAGCCAAAGGGTGACATATTCGATCTCTACGGGATCCCGACTCCCAGTCCAACCCCCTGATGAAGCTCTTCGCGATGGCACACAGAGCATATGGGCTAGTCCGCAGGATTCCGAATTCGTTCCTGGCCCTTGTAATTCCAGCAGTTGCTGCATCAATCTCCTACTACCTGACCCTTGCTCCGGGGGTTGTAGGGTACGACAGCGCCGAACTGGTGACCGGATCCTATACCCTCGGAATTGTCCATCCGACGGGCTATCCTTTCTACCTGCTGCTTGGCAAATTATTCACCTACCTGCCTATTAGGTCGGTGGCTTTTCGGGTGAACCTGCTCTCGGCCGTGTTGGCCGTGTTGAGCGTTCTGCTGCTCTGCTGCCTCATTTATAAAATTACCGGCTCGATCCTGGCCAGCTGGGCAGGCGGTCTATTTCTCGCATTCGCACATACGTTCTGGCAGATGGGAACCGTGGCGGAAGTATACACACTGCACACTGCCTTGCTCGGGTTGACACTACTGATGGTTTTACGGTGGAGTGAATCACCCTCACCACGCCGCCTTTACATGCTGGCGTTTGTCTTCGGATTGAGTATGACCAATCATGTCAGCAGCGTCTTCCTGCTGCCGATGATTGTATGGTTCGTATGGCGCCAGGCGGGCTGGCGGGCGTCAATTAAACTCCTTCCCGGAGCGGCCATCGCATTCATCCTGGGTCTTTCACCCTACCTGTATTTTCCGATCCGTTTTGCGGCGGACCCGCCCCTGAATTACGTTCGTACATACTACGATATCGATTTGACCACTCCTGGTGGGATTTGGTGGATGGTATCAGGGCAGGCTTACCGATTTTTCGCATTCGGATACAGTCTGAGCCAATATCTACTTGAACTTAAGAGCGCGCTCGTATTGTTTGTACAGAATTACACCGTGGTTGGTTTCATGATCGGGATGTTGGGAATCCCGATCATGGTTCGGCGGAAGCGGCCTCTCTCCGTGCTGCTT
>Ga0307423_1002499_pt1 | contig 10227 bp, 6 predicted proteins | sample SalMarWE160310MG_FD_202154 | JGI IMG/M metagenome (GOLD analysis project Ga0307423, IMG submission 202154) | Salt marsh sediment microbial communities from the Plum Island Ecosystem LTER, Massachusetts, United States - WE1603-10 | ecosystem: Environmental > Aquatic > Marine > Intertidal zone >... | reverse complement strand
GGCATCATGAAAAACATGGGCTGGAAATATTCCCTGGCGTATGCCTTGAAACCTTTCGTCTTAATCCCGGCGTAATGGGATATTACGAAGCCGAGAATGCCATAGGCCAGAGGCGTATTAAGGTCCTTGGTCGGCTCGGAGAGAAAAGGTATGACGCCCAGCATGTTGGAAAGCCAGACGAACATGAAGAGAGTCATGATCAAAGGGAAATAGTGGCGGTTACCTTCATCCAGGGCATCGTTGACCAGCCCCTCAAAAGTCGCCACCATGACTTCAGCTAAGGTCTGATAGCCTCTGGGCAGGATAGAAAGTTTCCGGGTGGCCGCCCAGGCGAAGGCAATCATAATGACCCCCACGATAACGCTCATGAGGATCGTTTCTGAGTTTAAAGTAACCTTCAGCCAGCCCTTATCGATAGTCAGCTGAGCTATTTGATTGAAATCTTCCATCTAGCCGTTCCTCGCCGCGTCCGCGCCAGCGTGCCTCATGAAGACCCGCTCGGCTATCATGACTAACTGAACACTGAACAGCGCCACCGCCGTGGCCGCCACTGAAACCTCTCCCCGGCTGGTTAGCGCCAGAGCCAAGGCTCCTCCCATAACCGCAAAGCGAATAGAAATGGAGAGAAAGCTCATGCCCTCGGCTGCGCCCCGCTTGCGGCCAAGCACCCGGGGAAGCATCAGGGCCATAAAAAAAATATTGGCAACCGAAGCCACTCCGCCGATGGCCAGGCCTTTGGCCCAAGCCGGCAGGCCCACACACAATAGCAAGAGCGACGCGCCCAGCACCACAAACAGGGTGCGCTTGATCAAGGACCTTACGAAGTTATCAGGCTCGGAGTCCCTCATCCGCGTTGCTCTTTCGCTTAAGTCCGGCAATGTCCCCGACCGGTATTTTACCACCGGCTAAGAGGCTAAAGTGTTCCCGCCGAGGATGCCCTATCTGCGCAATTCATTCGATGACACATAAGTCCGGGTGTCCCTCAAACACCCGTCAGGGCTCCACCAGCGGATGTGGGTTGCGGGGCGATTATTACTCGATTTGCACCCAGAAGGCAAGTGAAAAACCGCACAACAAAAGAAAAAAGGAGGCGAATTGCATAATATCATTAGGCCTTAATTTTATTACTAATTAATCCCAGAGCGTTACAGCGGATGGCCCATTGGGGAGGGCTTAAAAATAAACCATTTTGTTTTGTCCCCCGCCTTGCGAATCATTGCCAAAAACAAACCAGGACCGACATTTTTGACAATAAATACTGTACTCTTCCGAGGGTTTGCGGCATTATTTATGGTGCCTGCGCTAAAAAAAAGACCCCACAGCCTTAACCTAATAATATCAAGGCCCGCTGCCAGGGCCTGAGCATTTATCTTAAATAACTTCTCTTTTGCCACTAATTCGGTAAATAGGAAACATGCTGAAAAACAAACGATTGGTTCAACTAGGCGCCCTTCTGCTCGCCGTTCTCTTTCAGAGCGGCTGCCTTGTAGGGCCTGACTATACTGCGCCTGAGGTCAAGGTGCCGGAAAAATGGCGCTTGCCGGAGTCCGCCCTTTTGGTGCCCGCTGAGTCTGATATCCGTTCATGGTGGAAGGTCTTCCAAGACCCCATGTTAACCAGTCTCATAAACGAGGCCGCTGCCAGCAACCTGGACCTCAAGGTAGCCGTGGCCCGGGTCAAGGAAGCGCGGGCTCGGCTGGGCGTGGCCCGCGGTGAGCTTTTACCGGCGGTTGATGCCACCGGCAGCGCCACCCGTAACCTGGGCAGCCAAAACGACGTGACGCCGGGCGGCGCGACTTACGACCGTTATAGCGGCAATTTGGATGCAAGTTGGGAAATCGACCTCTTCGGGCGGATTCGCCGTTCGGTGGAGGCGGCCGAGGCTGATTTCCAGGCCACCCAGGAAGAACGGGTGGGCGTAATGGTTACTCTCTATGCCGAAATGGCCACCAACTATCTGCAGGTACGAACCATACAGGCCCGCCTGGCCACCTCAGTGAAAAACATCAAATCCCAAAAAGAAGTGTTGGAGCTCACCCGGGTGCGCTTCAAAAACGGCTTGGCCACCGGACTGGACGTATCCCAGGCAGAACAAGTATTGGCAAGCTCCGAGGCCGAGCTGCCGCCCTTGTATAACAATCTGAACCAATCGATTAACGCGGTTGCCTTGCTTTTGGCCAAACCACCCGGCGCGGTCCAAGACCGGCTCGCCAATCCCCAGCCCATCCCCATGCTGCCGGCCCAGGTTGCCGTGGGGGTACCGCTGGACATAATGCGCCAGCGCCCGGACATTCGAACCGCCGAGCGTCAACTGGCGGCAGCCACGGCGCGCATAGGCCAAGCCACGGCGGACCTGTATCCCAGCTTTTCCCTGACTGGCTCGCTGGGGCTGGCCGCCTCTGACACCAGCAACTTCTTTAGCTCAGGCAGCCGGTTCTATTCCTTTGGCCCGTCATTCAATTGGAACCTGTTCGCCGGCGGCCGCATCAGGGCCCAAATCAAGGTGCAGGATGCGCTGACCGAGCAGGCCCTCTTAACCTATGAGCAAACCGTACTCACGGCCCTCCAAGAAGTGGACAACGCCGCCACCGGCTTTTTCCAGCAAACCAGGCGCGTCAATGCTCTTTACCAGAGCGTTAAAGCGGCCCGGCGCACCCTGAAACTTTCTTTGAGTCTATACAAAGAGGGCCTAAAGGATTTCCAGAGCGTGCTGGACGCCCAACGTTCTCTGTTTGAGGCAGACAACCAGTTGGCCCAAGCCAAGGGAGAATTGACCACCAACCTGGTGCAGTTATACAAGGCATTGGGTGGAGGCTGGCGGCCAGAGCAGGATTCCGCAAAAGCCTTGAATGCCAAAGGCAAGCCGCAGCAGATCACCACCTCCGGAAAACCGGTTGGACGGCAGTAACCAATATTTCGATTCGGGAAAGAATCATGATTAAGCCTAGCAACGTAAGACTTCAATCAATTTGCCTGGCGGCCATGCTCGGCGCGATTTTGCTTTCGGGCTCATTTGCTTGTGGCGACAAGAAGCAAAAACCGCCGCCGCCGCCCGCAGTCACCGTAAGCAAACCAGCCACGGACACCGTGACCGAGTGGGCCGAGTTCACCGGCACCACCAAGGCCTTTGAATCGGCGGAAATCCGGGCAAGAGTTGAAGGCTTTCTGGACAGCGTGAATTTCGAGCCCAGCAGCCGGGTCAAAAAGGGCCAGTTGCTTTTTGTGATTGAGCCCAAGCCCTATCAAGCCCAACTGGACCAAGCCTTGGCCGACCTGGCCATAAAAAATGCCGAGTTGCAACTGGCCGAAGCCACCCTGATCCGCAAGGAAAACGCCTATAAGGACCGTGCGGTCAGCGAGGTGGACGTGATTCAGGCCCGGGCTGAAAAGACCAAGGCCGAGGCTTCCATCAAGGCCGCCGAGGCCGCGGTGGAAACCGCCCGTATCAACCTCAGCTACACCAGCATCCACTCCCCCATCCCGGGCATGGTTTCGCGCAACCTGGTGGATGTTGGCAACCTGGTGGGCCGGGGCGAAGCCACGCTTTTATCCAGCGTGGTCAACGACGACCCCATGTACTGCTATTTCAGCTTATCTGAAAGCGACCTGCTGCAGTTCATGAGCCGAAAAAATGCCCGCTTGGACGATGAGCGAACCAAGAAAGAACGCAATACGGTGTTCTTGGAGTTGGCAAATGAGGTGGGCTATCCCCACGAAGGCGTCTTGGATTATATAGACAATAAGGTGGACCCGCAGACCGGCACCATCCAGGCGCGCGGCCGCTTCGCAAACCCCAAGGGCGAACTGGCTTCAGGACTTTTCGCTCGAGTTCGCATCCCCATCGGCCTGTTAAAAGACGCCCTCCTGGTGCCGGAGGTAGCTCTGGGCACCGACCAAAGCGGCCGTTATGTCTATGTGGTCAACAACCAGAACGACGTTGAATACCGCCGGGTAAAGCCCGGGCCCTTGGAAAAGGGTATGCGCGTGGTGCTGGAGGGAATCAAAGCCGATGACCGGGTCATCATAAAGGGCCTGCAGCGGGCGCGGCCAGGGATGAAGGTCACTCCCATGACGCCCGAGGAAGTCAAGGCCCAAGCCCAGGCTCAAGCCGCGCAAGCCCAAAAGGCCCAGGCCCAAAAGGATCAACCCGCCAAGAAGGGCAAGTAGGCCGCCATGTTTTCACGCTTTTTCATCAGCAGGCCCATTTTTGCCGCGGTGGTTTCCATCGTAATCGTTATCGGCGGCCTCATGACCATGTTGTCGCTGCCCATTGCCCAGTATCCGGTGATCGAGCCTCCCACGGTTTCGGTTTCCACCTCCTACCCAGGGGCCAATGCCAAGGTGGTGGCCGATACAGTGGCCGCACCCATAGAGCAGGAAGTCAACGGCGTGGAAGGCATGCTTTACATGTCGTCCACCAGCGCCAACGACGGCTCCTACAACCTCACGGTGACCTTTGAAACCGGCACCAACCTGGATATCGCCGCGGTCCTGGTCCAGAACCGCGTGTCGGTGGCCATGGCCAAGCTGCCCGAAGTGGTCAAGCGCATCGGCGTTACCACCAAGAAGAAATCCAGCGACTTCGCCCTCATCATCAACTTGATCGCCAAGGACGGGCGCTACGACGACATATATCTAGCCAACTTCGCCACCCTCAATCTGCGTGACGAATTGAGCCGCCTGCCCGGAGCCGGCGATGTTAACGTCCTGGGCGCCGGCGACTACAGCATGCGCATCTGGCTGGACCCCGAAAAAATGCGCGCCCGCGATCTTACCACCACCGATATCTCCTCCGCGCTGCAAGAGCAGAACGTGCAGGTTGCGGCCGGCACCATCGGCCTGCCGCCAGCCCCCAAGGACCAGGCCTTCCAGTATTCGGTGAGCGTCCTGGGCCGCCTGGAGGACGTAAAGCAGTTCGAACAAATCATAGTCAAGACCGGCGAGGGCGGCCGCATCACCCGCATTAAGGACATCGGCCGGGTGGAGTTGGGCGCTCAATCTTACAACGTGGTGTGTAAGCTCAACGGTCAGCCCACCACCCTGGTCCAAGTTTTTCAGCTGCCGGGCGCCAACCTGTTGAACCTTTCCGCGGCGGTCAAAGCAAAACTCAAAGAGCTTAGTCAGCGTTTTCCCGAAGGCCTGGAATATGTCATTGCCTATGACGCTTCCAACGTGGTCAACGCCTCCATTGCGGAGATCATCGAGACCCTGGTGATCGCCGCCATTCTGGTGATCCTCACCGTTTTCATGTTTCTGCAGGATTGGCGGGCCACCCTGATTCCCTCGGTGACTATCCCGGTGTCCCTGATCGGAACCTTCGCCGTTATGGGTATCCTGGGGTTCTCCATCAACACCGTGACCCTCTTTGGACTGGTGCTCGCCATCGGCATTGTGGTGGATGACGCCATTGTGGTGGTGGAAAACACCGCGCGCAACATCGACGAGTCCGGCCTTCCTCCCAAGGAGGCCACCATCAAAGCCATGGGGGAGGTCACCGGCCCGGTCGTCGCCACCACCTTGGTGCTGTTGGCCGTGTTCGTGCCCACCGCCTTCATGGGCGGAATCACCGGAGTACTTTACAAGCAGTTCGCCCTCACCATCTCGGTGGCCACGGTGTTCAGCTCCATCAACGCGCTAACCATGAGTCCGGCTTTGTGCGCCTTGGTTTTGCGGCCGAGCAAGGAACATCACAATTGGTTCTTTAGGGGTTTCAACACAGGCTTGGCCAGCGCCACTACAGGATACATGACCATCGCCAAGACGTTCATCCGGCGCACCTTGTTCGCTGGCTTGATATTCGTTGCTGTTTCCGCGGTCGCCTTCTGGGGCTTGGCCGAGACGCCAACCGGTTTCGTGCCCGACGAGGACCAAGGTTACCTGATCAGCAACATTCAGCTGCCCGATGCCGCCTCTTTGTCCCGCACCCAAGAGGTTATGGATCAGGTCAACCGCATCATCGAAGGCATTCCGGGAGTTCGCTACAACGTCGCGGTTGCGGGCTATTCGGTGCTGGACGGAACCGTGGCTTCCAATACCGGTTTCAATTGGATCGTTCTGGAGCCCTGGGACCAGCGCAAAGATCCCAGCCTGCATCCGCAGGCCATCGCGCAGCGCCTGCGCAGGGCCTTTTATCAAATACAGGACGCCTTCGTGGTGGCCTTTATCACTCCGCCCCTGCCAGGCCTGGGATTGGCGGGCGGTTTCGAGATGCAGGTGCAGGACCGCGGAGCCATGGGCCTTAGCACCCTGCAGCAGGTGGCATATGAACTGGTGCAGGACGGCAACGCGCTGCCCGGCCTCACCGGGCTTTACACCAGCTTCCGGGCCAATGTTCCCCAGCTTTTCGTGGACGTGAACCGCACCAAGGTCAAGACCCTGGGCGTGCCCCTGGACTCGGTGTTCAACACCCTCCAAGCCTATCTGGGCTCGGCCTACGTAAACGACTTCAACAAGTTCGGCCGCTCTTATCAAGTGAACATCCAGGCTGACGCCGCTTTCCGGGCAGACCCATCAAGCATAACGCGCCTTCAGGTGAGGAACCAAAAGGGAGCCATGGTCCCTCTAGGCACCGTTGTTGATGTGCAGAGCTATTTCGGGCCGCAAAGCATCACGCGCTATAACATGTACCCTTCCGCCTCGGTGAAGGGCTCGGCCGCGCCCGGCTATAGCTCGGGTCAGGGTCTGAACCTGATGGCCAAACTGGCCAAACAAAAACTCCCCTCATCCATGGGATTTGAGTGGACTGGCATTTCCTACCAACAAATGGTGGCGGCCGGCACAGGCGGCTCGGTTTTCGTGCTGGCGGTGGTTTTTGTTTTCTTGGTGCTGGCCGCGCAATATGAAAGCTGGAAACTGCCCGCGCCGGTGGTGCTCTCGGTGCCGCTGGCGGTTTTGGGCGCGGTGGCGGCGCTTTTCCTGCGAGGGCTGGACAACAACGTATACACCCAAATCGGGCTGGTTCTGTTGGTGGGCATGGCCACCAAGAACGCCATCCTCATCGTGGAGTTCGCTAAAGACAAGTTCGATCACGGCCTGGCACCGCCTGAAGCGGCTATTGAAGCCGCGCACCTGCGCTTCAGGCCGATTCTCATGACCGCCTTCTCTTTCATCCTGGGCGTTATCCCTCTTTTGATCGCAACAGGCGCCGGCGCGGGCAGCCGAGTGTCCCTGGGTACCGCAGTGTTCGGCGGCATGCTGGCGGCTACTATCTTTGGCGTAGTACTAGTGCCCTCGCTATTTGTGATCTTCCAAAGTTTGGGTTTGAAACGCGCCAAGCGGGTTCACAAGACAGCGCCCGACAAGCAACCAGTTTAGAAAGCCACCATGCAAACGAAACGCCGGGCCTCCGATTGCGGGGGGCCCGGTTTCATTTGGGGGTGGAATCGCTTGCCGGGCGCCTAGCGTTGATCGCGCGGCAAGCCGGGAGTGTAGAGGGGCTTGGTGCCGGCGTTGCCTCGGCCTTGAAAAGGAGAGGTGCGCCTAGGCTTGGCTGATGGTTTGCGCGGGGGGGTGGCCGGCGTTTTGGCAACGGGCTTGTCCTCCAAGCCCAGCACCACCTTCACCGCAGCGCGGCCACTGCCCGGCGCGGAGACCTCCTTAAGAGGCTGCACCGGACTCAAAGGACCTGACTTGGGCATCAACCCGGCCAAACGGCCCTTGGGTGAGCCGCCGACATAAAGCGTCAAGTTGTCGCCTTGAAATTCCAAACGCTCCAGCCAAGCCTCTTTGGGCAAGAGCGCGGTAACACGCCCGACAAGCTCATCAGCCTCACGGCGAGCCCGGCTGGCCTGAGCCACCGGATCAAGCGCGGACAAGCGCGCTCTTGTCTGGCGGGTTTCACCGCGCAACAGGCTTAGCCGGTTCCGGGTGTCCTCCAGGCGGCCTTCCACCCGCGCCTTGGCCAACCAAGACCCGCCCAGGCCCAGCACCGCCCACAGGACGAACAGGCCGGCGGCGGACCCGGCCAGGCGCTTGGTCACCGCTGGCCGGTCAAGCCAGGTTGAGGCGGTTTGGGGTAATAAATTAAAGGTCGGCCGCGGTCGGCCGCTGGCCAAAAAAGCGTACATGGCCAGATCTTCCCATTCCAGGCCGGGCGGCAGCACCTCGCGGGCTTCCAGGGCCTTGGGCACGGGGCGAGGGCCCTGGCTTTGCACCGCGGCCAAGGTCAGCTCCTCAGCCGCCTTTTGGGCCTGGGGCCCGGCGAGCACCACCTGGAAGTCCCTTTCCAAAGAGCATAGCTGGATGGCTTGCTGGCAGGAACGGGCGGCCAAGGAAGTATCATCCTCGTCAGGCCGGCGCAGCGCGCCGCCGATCAGGCTCAAGCGCTGACCGGTCATGAAGCTCCATTCCGCCCCTGCCTGATGCAGAAGAATGAACAGTATCTGGCCGCGTCCGCCCACCAGGTTGAGCCCGGCAGCGGCGGCTACCCCGGCACGCAAATCCAAGGCGCGGGGATGCAGGCCAGCCTCACGCACCAGGGCCAGCGCCTCCTCGACCACCTCGGCACGGACCACCGCGGCCTGCCCCATGCCAGGCTCGGCCTCGCTTATCGAAGCCGCCCGCCGCACGGCCAAGCGCACCGCCTCCGGCGGCAGTGGAGTCAAGCGCTCAAGGGGCGGTGGTGGTGGTGGGAAAAACCGTTCCAAGCGGCTGGACGCCAGAGGCACTACATGCAGGGCGGCCTCCCGGCTGGGTATGCTGATCCAGGCCGCAGGGCGGCTCGCGCCCAAACCGGCTAAAAGATCTGCCGCCGCCTGCAGGAAGGCTTGGCGCGCCTCGGGGTCGCGGCGGCGGCGCCAGGGCATGGCGGCCAAGGCCCGGGCCGGCGGCGCTCCGCCGGGCGTCACGGCAATGAGCCTCGCCGCTTCCTGGCCGAAGATCACGCCCACCCGAAGTTTCGCGCCGCCGAATATCACTTGGTTCCTCCTTAAGCCTTTAAGGCTGCCAAGATTGTACCACGTCATCAAGCCAAAAGAGGTTTTGGGTTTGGCCACGGCTCTGCAAACGCACCACCGCCAAAATGGTGTGGCGGGCGCGGCCCTCTTTAAGTTGGCCCCGGCTGATGATCGTATAGGTGCGTCCCGGCGACACCGTGATCCAGGGGGCCAACTCGCGGAAGCGCAAGCCGCCCACGATGCGGCTCACCCGCTGGAATCCCCGGAAGGGGTAGGCGGCGCGTGCTTCCACCAGCTTGGCCGCCGTATCCTTATCCAAACCCGGCAAAGCCAAGAGCACCTTCAGGGGAGCGGAGTTGAGATCCACCTTGGTGCTTCGTTTATAGATGGTAAAGAGCTGCCAGAGCCCTTCGCCCGCTGGCGTGAGCGCGGCGGGATCGCTGCCCCAGCTGAAGGCCAGGCGCCCGTCCACCCCGCGCACCGCGGTGATCTCGGCAGGGCTTTCAAAGGCCTGGTTGCGCGGCCGGTATGGCGGCTTGCGGGTCAGATAGTATTCATCCTCCGCCCCGTCTTGGCGCGGCACGCCGTCTTTATCCACCCAGTCCAAAAGCGAGTCGCGCACCGTCAGCAAACGCTTCTTATCGAGCCCCAAGCCTTGCAGGGCCCGCTCCAAGATCATGGGCGACATCCGGTTGATATTCAGCTTGCCGTTTTCGTCCTGCACCGCGAAGCTCACCACCCCCTCGGGCGTGTTCCAGTTCTGCCAGGACCCATCGGCCCGCGCGCGGTAGGGGTCGCCCTGGGCCCAAAGCCGGGTCAGTTCGTATTGGGCGCGCGCCAGGCCGGCCCTGGCCAAATAGTAGGCTTTGACTCTTTCTGCCTGGCGGGCGGCGGTTTTCAGCTGAAGGCGCGCCACCTGGCCCAAGGCCACGGCGACCAGGAAGAAAAGCGTGAGCAAGCCCAGCACCGTGGCCAGCGCGAATCCGTGTTGGTTGGTCAGACGCCTCATTTTGCGGCCCCGCAGGCCACGGGCAGGCGCCAACTCAGCTTGCGCCCCCTCACCTCCATCTCGATTTGAATGGCTGCCGGCAGCTTGGGCGCGCCGCTGCGCAGCCAGGTTTCCTTGGGAACCAGCGTCTCGTCGTTGCGGTCTTTCTCGAAATAAACAAAGCGCAGTGAAGTTACGCCCGTGAGCAGGCTGATTCCCTCCACCGCTGGCGCAGTCCCCTGCCAGACCGCGGGATTCAAGGCTTGGCGCTCCTCGGCCACCAGCAGCCCCCCATCAGACCCGCCCGGAGCCAGGCTGTAAGTGATCAGCCACAGCCCGGGCTCG
>Ga0307423_1002496_pt1 | contig 10241 bp, 10 predicted proteins | sample SalMarWE160310MG_FD_202154 | JGI IMG/M metagenome (GOLD analysis project Ga0307423, IMG submission 202154) | Salt marsh sediment microbial communities from the Plum Island Ecosystem LTER, Massachusetts, United States - WE1603-10 | ecosystem: Environmental > Aquatic > Marine > Intertidal zone >... | reverse complement strand
CTCTTTTCCGGCGCGTTCTTTTTTTGCGGAAAGTTCTTTTGCTGCTGAAGCGCCGCCTTTAGCGCGTGTGACCGAGGCGGCCATGCCCGAACAAACAGTTGGGCGACTGGGGGCCGCCGTGGCGCAGGTGCATGGGACGTTTATTGTGTCGCAAGCGCAAGACAGTTTGATCCTTGTTGACCAACATGCCGCGCATGAACGCATCGTTTATGAAAAGATGAAACAGATGCTCGCGGAAGGGACGATCAAGCGGCAGATTGCCCTGATCCCCGATGTGATTGAATTGGATGAACCATCAAGCCAGCGGTTGCTGGGCGCTGCCGAGGATCTGGAAAAGCTTGGTCTGGTGATCGAGTCCTTCGGTGGCGCGGTTTTAGTGCGCGAAACACCCGCGCTTTTGGGACAGATGAACCTTAAGGATTTGCTGCGTGATCTGGCAGAGGAACTGGCGGAAAATGAAACCTCGCGTGCGCTGGATCGACGGCTGGAATCCTTGCTGGCGCGGATGGCCTGCCATGGTTCGGTGCGTTCGGGCCGTGCCTTGAATGTAGATGAAATGAACGCGCTGCTTCGCCAGATGGAAGAAACCCCCGCCAGCGCCCAATGCAATCATGGCCGCCCCACCTATGTCGAAATGAGTCTGAGTGATTTGCAGAAATTATTTGATAGGAAGTGAAGAAAAATGATGGTTTCTTCCCTTTTCCTCTCCCCTTGCGGGAGAGGATAGAAAAACTTGGTCTTACGAAGTAAGGCCTTAGTTTTTCTTGGTGAGGGGTAATGTGTTTTGCATTTTGTAAAACGAAACGCTCGTATCCCCATAGGTTTTGGTCAAAAGCAGCTCGCAACTTTCCGGCATGTCACGTTTTTCGTTTTTGGCTGTTTCCGTGATGAGCATAGCCTGCGGCGCGATCCATCCTTGCGCTTCAAGTACCTTTAGTGCGGCGGGGATCAAGCCTTTGTTATAAGGTGGATCCAAAAAAAGAATAGAGCACGGACGGTGCGCCTTGGGCGGCTTGCGCACATCGGTCGGCAGGATCGCAACGCTGTCTTCGATTTTCAAATGTGCGATATTTTCATGAAGAACGCGCAAGGCCTTTTTATCTTTTTCAAAAAAGCAGGCAAAGTCCGCGCCGCGCGACAAGGCTTCGATCCCCAGTGCCCCTGTACCCGCAAAGGCGTCCAGAACAATCGCGCCGTCCAGCGGATCGCCGATATCCTCGCCCCAATCATGATGGGCCAGAACATTAAACAAAGCCTCGCGCACGCGATCCGTTGTGGGGCGCGTGTCGAGGCCCTCCGGCGCTTTCAGATTGCGCCCACGCATGGTGCCGCCTGTTATACGCATCAGTCTTTCTTCTTGTCCGTAAAAAACTTGCCCAGCGATTCACGCAAGACGCGGCGCGGGACTTCCTCGATCCCGCCTTTGGATAGCTTGCCGAGCTGGAAGGGGCCAAAGGAAACGCGGATCAAACGCGTGACCTGCAAATCAATATGTTCCATCACTTTGCGGACTTCGCGGTTCTTGCCTTCCTTGATTGTGACGGAAAGCCATTTGTTCGCACCTTCCGTTTTGTCCGTTTCGACCTCGGCCTTGATGGCATCGTAATGCACGCCTTCAATCGTCACGCCGTTTTCAAGGGATTTCAGCTTGGCTGGCGTTACGTCGCCGTAAACGCGCACGCGGTAATGGCGCAGCCATGCGTTTTTCGGCAATTCCATATGCCGCGCCAGTTCGCCATCATTGGTTAAAAGCAAAAGCCCTTCGGTGTTGTAGTCCAAACGGCCAACGCTGATGACGCGCGGTATCTCGCGCGGCAATCTTTCAAAAACCGTGGGGCGACCTTGCGGGTCTTTGTTCGTTGTCAGTGTGCCTGCGGTCTTGTGATAGCGCCAGACGCGCGGCTCTTCCGCGGCTTTGACGGGCTTGCCGTCCAGCGTGATGATGTTCTTGTCGGTCACATTCAGCGCGGGCGAGGTTATCTTTTTCCCGTCCACGGCGATGCGCCCTGCTTCGATCAGCCTTTCAACCTCGCGGCGCGAGGCCACACCGGCGCGGGCCAGGGCTTTGGCAATACGTTCGCCCTCGAAAGCTTTTGGGGCAGGGGCTTTTGGGCTTTCGCCTTTTTTCTTAATATTTGTCATGGTAGGGAAGAGTACCGCAAGAAAGAGGTTTTGCCCATGTCCATTTTGCCCCCAAACGCCAATATCAGTTTTATGGAAGCCGCCATTCAGGAAGCCCGCGAAGCCGCTTTGCGTGGCGAGGTGCCTGTGGGGGCCGTTTTGGTTACGAAAGAGGGCGAGATTCTGGCCCAAACCGGTAACAGGACAGAGGAAATGGCTGATCCCACCGCCCATGCGGAAGTGCTGGCGATCCGTATGGCGGCTGCGATGAAACGCTCGCCGCGCCTCACGGATTGCGATTTATATGTGACGTTGGAGCCATGCGCCATGTGCGCGGCTTCCATCAGTTTTGCCCGTCTGCGCCGCGTGATTTTCGGGGCGTACGATCCCAAGGGCGGCGGCGTTGAACATGGCCCCCGCTTTTTCCACCAACCCACCTGCCACCATGCGCCGGAAGTTATCGGCGGTATCGAAGAAACGCGCTGCGCTAAAATGCTGAAGGATTTTTTTGAAGCACGTCGGGATTAACCCCGCGCAATTGCGCGCCAACCGATGTCCGAGCGGCAGAAGCCTTCGGGCCAGTCGATTTTGGCGACGGTGGCATAGGCTTTGGCTTGCGCTTCTTTGATCGTTGGGGCCCAGCCGGTTACGCCCAAAACGCGCCCGCCAGAGGCAACAATGTCGCCCGCTTCGTTTCGCGCGGTGCCCGCATGGAAAACAACGCCGCCTTCGATCTTGCTGGCTTCTTCAAGACCACGGATCAGCGAGCCTTTTTCATAAGCTGCCGGATAACCCTTGGCCGCCATCACGACGCACAGGCAAGCCTCGTCATACCAGTTCATGACAAAGCCGTTCATCACGCCTTTGCTCACGGCAAATAAAAGCGCCAGCAAATCGGTTTTCAAACGCGGCAACATGGCTTGCGTTTCCGGATCGCCAAAGCGGGCGTTATATTCGATCAGCTTCGGGCCTTCCGCCGTTATCATCAGACCCGCAAACAACATGCCGGAAAAGGGCGTGCCAGCGTCTTTCATCGCCTTGACGGTCGGGGTGATAATCTCGTCCATGATGCGTGCGCTCATCGCCTCATCGACATTCGCGGCGGGAGAATACGCGCCCATACCGCCCGTATTCGGGCCTTTATCGCCATCATAGGCCGCCTTGTGGTCTTGCGCTGTCGTAAAGGGCACAGCCGTTTCGCCATCGGTTAGCGCAAAAAAGCTGGCTTCCTCGCCGGTCATAAACTCCTCAATCACCAATTCCGCACCAGCCTCGCCAAAGGCTTTGCCGACCATGGCATCGTCGATGGCGGCGTTGGCTTCCTCGATGGTTTGCGCGATGGTCACGCCCTTGCCGGCGGCAAGGCCGTCAGCCTTGATGACGATTGGCGCGCCTTGCGTCTGCACATAGGCTTTGGCTTTGTCAGCATCGGTAAAGCGTTCATAGGCCGCCGTGGGAATGCCGGCGCGTTTGCACAGATCCTTCATGAAGCCTTTGGAGCCTTCCAGCGCCGCTGCGGCTTGTGAGGGGCCAAAGCAGGGAACGCCCGCCGCGCGGAGCTTGTCGGCAAGACCCATGGTGAGCGGCACTTCCGGCCCGATCATCACAAAATCGATGTCGAAATCTTTGGCGGCATTGACCAGATCGTCAATCTGGTCGGCCTTGATCGGCAGGCATTCAGCGACTTCGGCAATACCCGGATTGCCCGGCGCGCAAAAAAGCTTGCTGCACAAGGGGGATTTGGCAAAAGACCAGCACAAAGCATGCTCACGACCACCGGAACCAACAACGAGGACTTTCATGTAATTCTTTCCTTTCGACCAATTTTAACCAAATGGGATGCCCGTCTGCGCGGGCATGACCGTGTTTATTGGAAGATATCTATCCAAAACCGTTACCCCTGCGAAGGCGGGGGTCCCCTTTTCTGTTTGAATGGGGTACAGTCAGGATACCCGATAACATTTCACTCTTTGTTTCTCATGCCTCGTAAAATGACACAAGCCCCAACGTCCGATTCGCAGCCTGATTTATTGGATCGGCCGCGTGCGGGCAGCAATTTGCCGGAATTTACGGTCTCCGACCTGTCCCGCCAGCTTAAAAAGACGGTTGAGGATGCCTATGGCCGCGTGCGGGTGCGCGGCGAGATAGGTGAGTGCAAACTCCATTCTTCCGGCCATCTCTATATGTCCTTAAAAGACGAAAATGCGGTGCTGGCTGCTGTCTGTTGGCGCGGGCAGGTCTCCAAGCTGGGGCTGCGCCCTCAAACGGGCATGGATGTCGTCTGCACGGGCAAGCTCACCACCTATGCGGGGCAATCGAAATACCAGCTTGTGGTCGATGGCATGGCTTTGGCGGGCGAGGGTGCCTTGCTCAAACTGCTCGAAGATCGCCGCAAGAAGCTGGCTGCCGAAGGTCTGTTCGATGAAAAACGCAAAAAGCCTTTACCATTTTTGCCGGAAGTGATCGGCGTGGTGACCTCGCCCACGGGCGCGGTGATCCGCGATATTTTGCATCGTCTGGCGGATCGTTTCCCGCGCCGCGTTCTGGTCTGGCCTGTGCCGGTGCAAGGCGAGGGCGCATCGGCCAAAATCGCTGCCGCGATACGCGGGTTCAATGCACTGGAAGTCGGCGGCGCTGTGCCGCGCCCCGATGTTTTGATCGTTGCGCGTGGTGGCGGCTCGCTTGAAGATTTGATGCCGTTTAATGAAGAAGACGTTGTCCGCGCTGTGGCGGACAGCCGGATACCCGTGATTTCCGCCGTCGGGCATGAAACGGATACGACGCTGATTGATTATGCGTCTGATCTACGCGCGCCCACGCCGACGGGCGCAGCGGAAAAAGCCGTGCCCGTGCGCGATGATCTGATTGCGTCCTTGGGTGAGACAGGATTGCGGCTTGATAGCGCGTTGCGCCGCGCGGTCAGGGATCGCAAGGAGCGCGTTTCGTTGCTGGCACGGGCTTTGGGTGATCCGGCGCGGGCGATCCAGCCCTTGATGCAAAAACTGGACGAACGGACGGATCGTTTAAGCGCGGCGTGGCAGGGCTATTTCCGACGCAGCCAAAGCCGTCTGGCCGAAGCGGGCGGGCGGCTGCGCCATCCACGAGACATTCTGCGGCTTGCCGCGCAGAGATTGCAAAACCAGACGCATAGATTGCAATCCTTGGGCCGCGAAAAGATTTTGCAAACCGAAAAGCGGCTTGAAAAACTGGGCGTGATGCTGGAAGCGCTTTCGCCGCGCGCGGTGCTGGGGCGCGGCTATGGGCTGGTTTATGACGCGACGGGACGTTTGCTGACCCGCGCCGCCGATCTGAAAACAGGCAGCAAAATCCGCATCGAACTTCACGATGGATCGCGCGGCGCCTCGGTGGAGGAGTAGGGCAAGTTTAGAACAAGGTGCGCTTATTTTGTCGGAACAATTGCCGCAAAAAATCGTCATTGCGAGCCCCGCGAAAGCGGTTCCCCACAATGACGGTTCTAGCTAAACGGTGAAGGCTTTAGCTGAAGTGTGGCGTTTTGTTGAGGAAGAAAAAGCCCCTCATCCAAGCAACAGGACGACGGCATTTCCAAACAAAATCCGACGTTGGCAGTTTCTCTTTATGCCAGCCCACTCTATTTTTCATGTTGCAATCGATTATGTTGATGTCCTGTAATACAGGTAACCATTCAACCGCATCCTTCGCTGCAGCGCGGCGGCGAGCGAATTCTGCTTTTGCTCTTGAAAAAAGGGAGCGAACAAAGGCGTTGCTCATCGTGATTCTGGACATAAAAACTCCTTTTTGAAAAACAAGGACGGAAGCTTATCCCTTTTTATTATTAAGGGCAAGGGGAGGTGGGGAGCAAGGCCATAACCGCTTCTTCATCTTCAAAAACCAATTCAATATCCAAAATACCGACCTCTTTGCGGAAAGGTTCGGGCAGGCGCACCCAGTCTTTGGCGGTGGTAATCAGCTTTAACGCTTTTCTTTGTGCGGCCTCGGCAAGTTGCGCCAAATCATCTTCTGTAAAAATATGATGATCCGCGAAGTCGCGTGTTTCGACGACGTGAAGGTTTGCCTCGCGGCAGGAATCATAGAATTTCGAAGGTCTGCCGATACCGGCGAAAGCCAGCACATGCGGCTTGTCTACAAAAGACGTTGAAATTGATGGGCGTAAATGCGCTTGCAAAACCGTCTTGCCGAGGCAGGGCGCTACGCGCTGGACATCTTCGCCAATCATGACAATGGCGGCAATGCGCGAAAACGCATCGTGCAGCGTTTCGCGCAGAGGGCCCGCCGGAATAAGCTGCCGATTGCCAAAGCCCACAGCACCATCGACGACCAGAAAATTGACGTCCGGCGCGACTTTCGGATTTTGAAGGCCGTCATCAAGGATGATATGCGTCGGCTTTTCGGCTTCTGCCATCTGAATGGCGGCGGCGCGATTGCGTCCGATAAAGCAAGGCGCAATCTGCGCCAAGAGAACAGACTCGTCACCGACATCGCGCGAGGTGTGCTTTGTCAGATCGACGCGCAGAGGGCCTTTTTCATTGCCGCCATAACCGCGCGTAACAAAAACGGGGCGATGGCCTTGCTTCATCAAAAGCCGCGCCATAGCCATAGAGGTCGGCGTTTTGCCCGCGCCGCCCGCAACGATATTGCCGACGCAGATCACGGGAACGCTCGCTTTATACGGTTTGATAAGGGCGTGGCGTAAAAGACCGGCTGTCCGATAAAGCTGCCCCAAGGGCGAGAGCAAAAGGGATTTCGCGCCCTTTTTTTGATACCAGAATTTTGGTGTTTTCATCCGTTCTGCCCTTCAGCTTGCGCGAAATAGGGTTCTAATAAGGCCATGGTTTCATCCAGAATGCCATGCTTGGCCTCGGCCCAGTTATGGGCTGTGGTTGCCAGCGCGCAGGCTTCTTCCTGATTGCGCAAAAGCCTTTCCAGAACTTCAGCCAATTCCGTTTCATCTTCAACCTGAATGGCTGCCGCCGCGCCAAGAATATCATCGGCCATGATCGCAAAGTTTTTCATCTGCGGGCCGAAAACGATGGCACAGCCAAGCTGGGCCGGTTCAACCGGATTATGCCCGCCCCAAGTGAAGGAACCTGCCAAACAACACACTTTGCTCAGGCGGTAAAACAAACCCATCTCGCCCATCGTGTCGGCCAGATAAATGGCTGTTTCCGGCGTCAGGTTTTCGCCCAGAGAGCGCCGCGCCAAAGAAAGGCCTTGAGCTTTGACAAGAGCCGCAATTTCCTCACCGCGCGCCGGATGACGCGGGGCAATGACGGTCAGCAAATCCGGAAAATGACGATGCATCGCCCGATGTGCTTTCAATGCGATTTCTTCCTCGCCCGCATGGGTCGAGGCCATCAGCCAGACAAGGCGTGGCCCAATGGTCGTTTTCAATTCGGCAAGTTCTTTTACATTGCAGGGCAGAGGTTCGGCGGCGTATTTCAGATTGCCGATAGCGCGAACGTCACGCAAGCCAAGCGCTGCAAAACGATTGCGCTCTGCGCCCGTTTGGGCGAGGCCAAGGGCAAAGGCTTCCATCATTTCCCGCGCCCCGCCCGCGATCAGCCGCCAGCGGCGATAGGATTTTTCAGACATGCGGCCATTCAGGAGAATGGCTGGAATGTGACGTTGGCTCAACGCGGCCAGCATGTTCGGCCAAAGCTCGGATTCAACCCAAAGCGCGAGATCCGGTTTCCAGTGTTTTAAAAAACGCGTGACATAGGGCCAGCGATCAACGGGGACATATTGATGGATAACGCCTGTCGGCAGACGGCTGGTCATAAGGTTGGCTGATGTCACGGTTCCCGTGGTGAGCAGGATGTTCCATTGCGGATGTTGCTTGTGTAGCGCGTTTATAAGCGCCAAGACGGACATGGCCTCGCCGACACTGGCGGCGTGGCACCAGACAAGTTTGCCACGTGGGCGCGAGGTTGAGGGATGGCCAAGCCGTTCGCGGAACCGTTCCTTGTCTTCACGGCCCGCTGCTTTCCGCCTGCGTAAATAAAGCGCGATGGCGGGGGCAGCCAGATCGGTAAGAAGACGATAAAGGTTCATATTCAAGAGCGGGGCAAAGCGTTCGGGTTTCAGAATTCAGGAAAGAAAACGGGGTATTCAACTCTCCCTGAATCCCGAAGTCCTAACCTGAACGACCAAGATCAGCTTTTTTACGAGACGCCTTCACCGGCTTTTACGCGCTCGCGCATCAACTTCAAAAGGCCTTCAATATTTCCGCCATTGCGTTGAATGACCGAGGAATATTCCTGACGTTGTGTGACGCTCATGCTGACGCCTTCGACGACGACGTCGATGATGCCGAACTTGCCGTTCTTTTCACGAACGCGCCAAACAACGGTTGTGGCTGGCGAGCCGTCCGGGTGCGTGATGTCGCTGTTGACGATAGAGTCTCTGTCACTTTCTTTTATGGTGTTGCGGACTTTAAAGCCTTCCCCTGTGTAAAGCGCGAAACGATCCGAATAGGTTTTGACGACCAAGGATTCAAAAAGATCCATATATTCGTCTTTTTGCGCTTGGGTGGCGGAAAGCCATGTGCGACCGATAACAAAACGGGCGATTGTGTTTAAATCGAACGAGTCGCTAAGCATGGCGCGGAACTGTTTGTTGCGTTCCTGCACAGAGATTTTTTTGTTTGCCAAAATAGCAACCGCTTTATCACCAAGGCTTTGGATGAACTTGGCTTGCGGTGTGTTGTCCGTTTGGTCGGTTGCGGCTGCCGGCGCGGCTGTTGCTTCTTGCGCCAGTGCGGCAGGGGCGTATGCCATGCCGATAAGGGCGGCAAACATCAAGGCGGTGCGTAAGGAAGAAGCGGTAGAAAACAAAAAGGACATTAAAGGCTCCAGCAGTAAAAGCGAAAAGAGGGGAGGCGTCACAAAGTGCGCGTGACGATTCTCCCCTTGTTTATAACCGCATATACACAGAAGACAAAGGTGGATTCGTAAGGGCGGGAAGAAAAATTGCCTTTATTTTGCCATGCTTTCGGGCATGGTGGGAGAAGAGGCGAATCGGTTATCCCATAGAAAAAGGGCAGGTGAAGAGGTGTTTTTTGCTAAAAGTATGAAGATTTTGATGATTGTTGTGGTTTTTGCTGGGTTGGTGATCGGGGCTCCGGTTTCGGCGCGGAGCCATAAGGACTATTCCTCTTTGCCTATTACAGAGCGGCCTATCCCGCCTGCCTCGGATAAGCCTGCCGGTATCTATTTGTCTACCAAGAGCAGTTCGGTTTCTTCACGTAAGGCTAAAAAGCGCAAGGCTTCCAAGAAAAAAAGAACGAAAAAGAAAGCCGTGAAGAAAAAATCCTCCAAAAAGAAAGCCAAGAAGGCGTCAAAAAGGAAGGCTTCCAAAAAGAAGGCCGTGAAGAAAAAAGCCAAGACTTCCAGGAAAAAGAAGAAGGCCAAGACAAAAAAGAGAAAGACGAAGAAAAAATAAGGCTCTAAGCGCGTAAGGCGGCGGCGACGAGATACAGCGATCCACAAAAGAGTATGCGCGCGGGGTCTTCGCCTTGACCTGCCGAGATCAAATCCGCCAAGGCGGTTTGAATGTCGGCGGCTGGCTCACATCCTTCAATCCCGCACGCGCGGGCCTTGGCGGCCAGTTCGTCCGCGGCAAAACCCTTCACCTCCCCCTCGACATAGACGGTGCGCAGGCGCCGGATAAAGGGTGCTAGGGGGGCGAGAAACTCGGACGGTGTTTTGGTGGATAGCATGCCGTAGACAAGATCAATCGGCTTGGCATCATTTGCCTGCCAGCGGCGCATCTGCGCGGCCAGAATTTCTCCGGCGGAATCATTGTGGCCCCCATCAAGCCAAAGCTCCCACGCATCGGGAAGCTGGCTGGCCAGCGGGCCTTCGGTCAAACGTTGCAGGCGTCCGGGCCAGTAAACTTTCGTCATGGCCTCGCGCACAGCTTCGTCCGGCACGTCGAAGGGTAGGGCGTCCAGCGCGGCCATGGCTAATCCTGCGTTCCAAAGCTGGTGCGTACCGACAAGCGCAGGACGTGGCAGATTTTCAATTTTGCGCAAGGGCCCAAGGAAGCGGAAATGATCGGCATCCACAGCTTCGATCCGCCAATCCTCGCCACCAACGCATAAGGGAATGTCCATCTTTGTC
>Ga0307423_1002495_pt1 | contig 10241 bp, 6 predicted proteins | sample SalMarWE160310MG_FD_202154 | JGI IMG/M metagenome (GOLD analysis project Ga0307423, IMG submission 202154) | Salt marsh sediment microbial communities from the Plum Island Ecosystem LTER, Massachusetts, United States - WE1603-10 | ecosystem: Environmental > Aquatic > Marine > Intertidal zone >... | reverse complement strand
GGATCTTATGGTCAGATAGGTACTGAGCTTGTAGGAGCTCTAAGGAAAAAATACGGTGGTAAGAACGTCATCGCAACTGGAAGGAAGAAACCTCCCGAGATTCTATTGAAGGATGGCCCGTATCTCCATCTCGACATTCTAGACCCTAATCAAATTCATTCTATGCTTGTTGACAATGATATTGATATTGTCATTCATAACGCCTCCGTTCTTTCTGCAGTTGGTGAGAAGAACCCCCAACTTGCGTATCACACGAATGTTGAGGGAGCTTACAACATCCTAGAAGCAGTACGTGAACTCAAGTTAGATCAGGTTATGATTCCAAGTTCAATCGCAGCCTTCGGCCCCAGTACTCCAAGAGAAAACACACCAAATGATGTCATCATGAGACCGACCAGTGCTTATGGAGTGACCAAAGTTTTCATCGAATTATGGGGTGAGTATTATACAAAGAGATTCGGCGTTGATTTTCGCTCACTAAGATATCCTGGTATAATTAGTTCAGAAGCACTACCTGGTGGTGGTACAACAGACTATGCAGTCGAGATATTTTATGAAGCACTCAAAAACAAGAAATACACCTCATTCCTTGACAAAGGTACGTATCTTCCTATGATGTATATGGACGATTGTATCAAATGCACAATGGACTTGATTGAAGCAGATGTGAGCAAGCTTGTCCACAGAAGCTACAACATCACTGCAATGAGTTTCGCACCTGAGGAAATTGCAGCAGAAATCAAAAAACACATTCCTGAGTTCGAGATTTCATATGAACCTGACTTCAGACAAGCTATTGCCGAATCATGGCCAGCATCTCTAGATGACAGCGTTGCTAGAGAAGAGTGGGGTTGGAAACCTGACTATGATCTTGCAGCAATGGTCAAGGACATGCTTGACAAGTTATCCAATAAACTTGGAATCAAGTACTAGATTTTCGACTAGAAGAGAAAGATTGAGAGGGTGCCATCCATAGCTACATTCTTTCAATCTTTAAAAAGTAATGACAAATCGTCATCCTTAAGTCGAAAGTGGTTTTGAAGAAAGATATTCAATAGGTGAGAGATATGAAAAGAGAACCGCTTTACTTTGTTATATTTATCATGACGATATTGTTTCTATCATCATTCTATCTCTCATGGAGTGCCGATAGAGGTCTCGGAGAGATTACTGTAGAGCGCTACTCAATTGAAAGAGCACCAGGTCGTCCAGTCGATTTCTTGGTATATGCTCCTCGCGTTGGAGATATCTTAGATCCAATGCCAATCATTGTCACACTACATGGACTTGCAGGGTCAAAAGAAGGAATGTATGCATTTAATATTGAACTTGCTAGACGTAATTTTACTGTCGTATCAGTAGACCTAGCAGGCCATGGCGACTCACCATTGGCATATGATATTGCAGATACTGCATCAATGGCGCAAGACGCCTATGCAGCTTTACGTTATGTTCAAACCAACTGGGATAATGTTGATAATGAGAGTTATGGAGTCCTATCTCATTCCTTAGGTTTCCGCGTTGCTATCGAACTGAAAGACTTCCCAATTGCTCCAAAGGGATATGCAGCTGTTGGTGATGTCGGTCAGATGTCACTAGGTGAGTATATTGATTTTCCAGGTAATCTTCTAATTGCTGTTGGCGAATATGATGAGATGATTACAGTAGATGACGCATTGCAAGCAATTAGAACAGCAACAGGTAATGAATCCGCAGAAGCAGATGTGACATATGGTTCTCTGGCAAATCAAACAGCGTATCGACTGGCACTCGCTCCAACAGACCATGTATTCGAGGCTGTTGATGGAACAATTGTAGAAGAATCCATCGAATGGTTAATTCAGGCAGTTCAAGGAGAGGGACAATTAACCCATACTTTAGACCCATCAAATCAAGTATATTTCAACAAGACAATTGCAACTTTCACTGGTTCGTTCTTTCTTCTATTGTCAGTCTTTCCTCTAATGCTTCTTGTGTATAGTTTCATACCTGAGAAGCAAAAACCTAGAAAAATACAGAATGAAACAACAACATTCAGCATCAAAAAGACATTTGCAATAAGCTCCGTCTTAGGTGCAATTATGATTACGATTTACACTGCGACTTCCGCAGGTGGATTCCATCTGGAGAACATTGGATTGGCTTGGCCAAAATCGATGTTTGCGGTTGGTTTGTTGATGTTTTATTTGCTGTCGACTTTCTTTTTAACAATTACAATGTATCTACTGATGGGAAAGGATGCAACAAAGAAAGCATTCGCATCTGTAGGAATACAGCGACTTCCATTGAAAGAACATGCAATAGATATCCTAAAGGGATTCACAATTGGCGGTATTTGTATTGCCTGGATAATGGGTTGGCTAGCTCTCTGTGGGTTGCCAGAACAGATGCAACCATGGATTCTCATTGCTTTAATCAAATGGCCAGTTGGTGTGCGAGGAATCAACACAGTAATAATGGCGCTCCTAGCAATTCCATATCTAGTAGTTGATGCAGCATGGTTGAGAGGTTTGCTACTTAGTAAAAGGAATTGGGGTGAATCGAATCTTGATGTGAAGTCGACAATCTTCGCATTTATTGCAAAGTTTGCTGTATCTGGAGTTCTTGCTGTTGTCGTAGTTTTAGGTACAACGGCTCTGGGTCTAATTGCAGGCAAGATGGTTCTTCTTGGTCTTCTTCTTCTGCTGTTTCTTATCACAGAATTACTCACAACAGTAATTACTGCATGGACATCACTGAAGTTTCAGAATACTTGGCCAGCTATAATCTTGAGCGCGTTCATACTCTCGTTAGTTGCAGTATCAAGTCTACCATTGATATAAGATAGAATGCCCCACTTTAGGGGCATCTCAATCATTTGTTTTCACGTACAATCAATACGATGACCACTATTATTACTCCTATTGACCCGATTGAAATAATGAGAATCATAGGGTCTCCGAAATTAAATACGCTAGGTACTACGGTAACCAATACAGAATCTGATGACGTATTATTGCTATTGTCGCTTACGGTGATTTCATAGTTGTAAGATCCAATAGCTAATCCATCCAAGCTTGTAGTGATATAGACACTATCCCAATCACCACTATCTATTACAACGCCATCTTTAGTAATCACGTAGGTGTTTTGGTATTGATCAGTAGCGACCCAAGTTAGGTTTACATTTGTTGACCCTACGACTATTTCAACATCATCAGGATGATTGATTTGTGGGGATATTGTGTCCGGGCTTATGTACGAGCCAGGATCGGATTGCCCAGGGGAATCCGTTTTGTATATGTGATAGAAGTAAAGGTCATGCATTGGATTGTAAATAAGACCATCACCATGTAACCATGTACCCCATGTTCTGAACTCAGCGGATTGAAAGAGCCAAATATATGGATTATCTTCGGCCACAGTTTCTTGAATCAAGTTCAATAATTCAATTCGATCTCCCAAATCAGTTTCAGTCCTTTGTTGGAGATACCAATCATTCACGTACGAATTGTTGTAGCAAATTCTTTGAGCATAAGTTCCAATGCAGTACACAAAGGGATAGAGGTAGTTGTCAGGGTCTGCATAATCTGGGGACCATCCAACAAAGTATAGTGCCATTTGTTTCTCACGAATATGGTCGAGATAGTTACTCCACTCAAGTGCCTGCGTGGTAAATATCATTTCATCATCCAAACCAGCAACTATCTGATCCATAGCGCCAGGGTGAGAACACATTGCGTTAAGACCATCAGCAAGAAGAATACAAAACTGTTCTCTGACTGTATTTCCAGAATTATAGTAGAATGTTATAACGTTGCCAATATCATTGAGAGCGTCAATAAATGCTGAATCGCTCAGTGCTATATTCCACTCTTCAACTGCAGCAGTTAGATTGTAATCCCAGTTGTATGCAGAACCGTTGTGACCAAACATTCCTATTGGAATTGGACCTTTGGCTTGAACTCCAAAACCATTGAGGGCTGCTGACATGAATGCATCATAATTCATAGCCCATGATGCGGCTCTTCTAAAATTAACCCAGTAGAATGGGCTTATTTTATAATTCGGAATAGATGCTGTACCTACGTTTAGATTACCCATATTGAATCCCATAAAGGTAGTCACAAAGCTAGAACCACCAGTTGAAACAAAAATATCGGGGTCAATTGACATTCCCGTAATAGGGCTCCAAATATCAAGTGCGTTGGTGGTTGGCCAGTAACAACCGTCAATCGTACCGGTCCTGAGATTGAGTGAACGGCCATTGACATCTTCATTTGTTTTGATGAAAACTTTCTCAAGTGAGCCAGCATTAGTGCTAGTCGAGGTTCTCCAATAGTTCGTGAACAAGTCTAGTTCGATATAATGATCGGGTATCCACTCTGAAAGCATGTATGGTCCTGTGCCACACATATGGTCAGCCATATAGTTTTCAAACTCACCGTATGCAACACCATAATCTTCCCAACTAGCCCATGCTACATCACTTGCGTGAGCAATAGCATAGCTAGGACTCATCATTGCACCAACCTCATAGGTTAATGCAGCAATGAATGCTGGGTATGGGTCTGCAAGAACAAATCTGATCATATAGTCATCCATAACGATAATGGAGTTTGAATCTGCTACCCAAGTGTCAAAAGCTGCAATAAATGCTGGTGATGAGGGACCATCACCGAATGCGGCATTTTCAACTGCAGCGCCGCCCTTGAGTGGCTCTGCAAGCATCCAGACTGGACCGTCAGGGTAGAAGATCTTCATAGCACGCTCAATGTTCCATTTAACACAGTTTGCATTGAATGGAGTACCATCTTGGAATGTTATACCTTCTCGTAGAGTTATAGTATAGTTGAGACCATCACCGGACAATACTGGGTCTGATGCAGCCAGTAGTGGTACCGATGGGTCGGTTACAGCGCTATCCCACGGATATGTGTAGAGTGTTTCATACACATTATTAATTATCCAACTACCAAAATTTTCGTAATCGACATGAGGATCCAGATAATCTGGATTTCCAATTGTTTCCCAAATGAGAATATTATCATTTGCTAACTGGTGTGAATTCGCTCCATCTAGTTTAACGGTAGATATTTCAGTTGTTGGAATTCCCATCGTGCTAGTATTCGGTAATCCAAATAGAAAAAGTGCTGTGATAATTAATGTGAATGTGACTTTAATTAATTTCAACTCGTACCCTCCACTATCGAAGTTAGAAGAACGGATATCGACGTTCTTCGCTTCCAATGTATTGGAGGATTGCACTCTCATATATTTATCGATATTCTCGACCTAGTCCTCATAGACTGCGAAACTCAAACCTTGTTTTTCTAAAAGCTTCAACATCTTATTCAATGCTTTCTCATCTGGAACTTCTAGAATCATTTCAAGTTCAGCTCTGTTTGGTGGTATATCAGGATCAAAACGATCTTGATTGATTTCGATGACACTGACCCCAGACTCAGCAACGGCACGGAGTACTTTTGTCATACTTCCAACACGGTCAAGTATATTGCCACGTACCCTAATAGAACGACCAAGTCTGAAGAGCTCCTTCTCTACCACTTTAGATAGAAATGACATGTCGATATTTCCACCGGAGAGAATTGCAACGCCAGTCTTACCTTTAATGTCTATTTTTCCATGTTGAAATGCTGCAAGTCCAACACATCCTGCAGGCTCAACAACAATTTTCGCGCGCTCAAGAAGAAGGAAGAGTGTTCTGGTGACCTCGAGTTCTTCAACTGTAACAACACCATTCAGTAAATCTTTCGCAATGCGATAGGTTATCCTCCCAGGTTTCTTTACTGCAATTCCATCGCATGAAGTGTCCATTCGTTCTGCATTCATGATTTTACCTGCTTCAAAGGAAGCTTGCATAGACGCAGCAGATGCAGCTTCAACACCAAATATCTCCACGTCAGGTCGTTGCTCTTTGACAGCAATGGAAATTCCAGACACCAAGCCACCACCACCGACAGGCACAGCAATCACATCTACGTCCGGGCAATCATCTAGAATCTCTAGACCAATTGTTCCTTGACCTGCAATGACGTCTTCATCATTGAATGGATGGAGAAAGGTGGCTCCTGTTTTTTCAGCTGTTTCCTTGGCATGAGCAAGAGCATCATCAAATACATTGCCATGAAGTATCACCTTTGCACCGTAACTCTCGGTTGCTTGAATCTTAGCTACTGGAGAGAACTTTGGCATAATAATTGTGGATTTAATTCCAAGTCTTGTTGCGGCATATGCAACCCCTTGAGCGTGATTACCTGCACTGGCTGCAATTACTCCTGCTTTCCTCTCCTCATCTGTAAGCTGAGACATTGCATACGCTGCGCCTCGCACCTTGAAGGATCCTGTCTTCTGTAGATTCTCAAGTTTTAGATACACATCACCACCGGTCATCTTACTGAAGGTGGAAGACCTATCAAGATCTGTCACATGTTTTATTCCTTGTAGCACTTCTCGCGCATCGAGAATTTTGGAATAGATTTTACTGTACTTACTCATGGCTAACCACTAGTCATCGCAACCCTAACACCTAGATTAATCATTCCTTTGTTAGTTGGCAGCAGTTGGTAATGCAGTAGTCCGCATTACCAAATTAATCGTTCTTTTTATTCAACCACGTATACATTGAATATTCTCTTACAATTTCGTATCCAAGAGATTTGTATAGAAATCGTGCATTATTTTCAAGTGTAACATCTAAATCGCATTTCACAATACCGGATTCACTTGAAAGAAGTGTCTTCAATGAATGAATCATTATAGCTTTTCCAAAACCTTTTCCTTGAAAGTCTGGATCAATTACGATGTCTGGAATGTACCCGGTATCACCTTTATTCAAAATGGTCAGTAGACATGCTCCGATGAGCTGGTTATTTTCTCGAAGTAGCCAAGAATAGGATTCCTTGTACTCGCCATACACATCATTCTCGATGGCCTCGATCAATGCTTTGCATGTTTCAACTGATTCAAAGAAATTAGGAAAAACGATTTGGTCAATATGACCATCATTTCCTTTGAACATAAGTTTAGAAAGCTCAACTATCTGCGAACTATCATAGACTTCAAATTTAATATTCTCATCTAGTATAGGGTTTTCTAGGGTTTCAATTGATTTCCTATCGAGTGTCATGTATGCCCGGTCTATCTTTCGGAATCCAAGTTGAATTAGCCGTTTTGAAATTCCCTCTGTTACCCAGGAGCCAGCAACTCCTATATAAGAACAATCTGAAGAGTGATTATTAAAGAGAACATCAATGAGTTGATTCTCTACTTCCTGATTTCCTTCAGCGTAAACAAAGGATATTCGTTTGGTTACATTACCGAAGAGCCCGATTCCAATCAAATTGCTATTCTCATGAAATGCACCATAAGCGATAGCTCTTCCTTCCGTAACGGAAGATTTTATCCTATCTGCAAAGTTAGGAGGTAAAGTAGAATTCGTTTCTTGACCAAATTTGGCTAATAATTGCTCAATGAGATCCACCTCATCTTCATTGATTTGTCTAATCATGAATTAGCCTTAGGTATCAATATGAATAGTGATTTCCTTCTGCGCAATGGATTATTTTTCGTTATAGAATCCTTGTGTTAACTCGACAACGGTATCACGGGGTATAAATTCACGCCTTATTATTTCCAAAGTTTCATCTTTCATTGAGCCAGTTGAAACCAATTCTCGACCCGCCTGTTTAATAGCTTCATAAATTGGTTCAATTTGAACTCCCTGCTCTGCAGCTCCTTCCATTATCCAAGCTACTGATCGTAAAACTGCTCCAGCATATTCTCGATTCATATTCTTACACATTGCTTTAACGTGATTAATCAAAGGATCAAAGTTGTCCAGTTCGGTAAAACCTGAAACAGAAACCAAAACCACTTTCCCTTGTCTGATGTGATCTCGAATTGGGTGTCTACAGTGGTCGTTTCTTATCACAAATCGACCTTTCAAATGAGGGAGGAACCTATCGACTAGTGTTTTTAGAGACCCAGTCATACCGTCAACATACACAGGTGTTGCCAAGACAAGAATGTCAGCGTTTGCCATTTTGCCTAAAACTTCTGTCATGTCATCATCTTGAATGCATTTGCCAGGTGTGTTAGTCCAGCAATTGAAACAACCTTTGCAATCTCCAATGTTAAGTTCTATCGAATAGATTGTATCAACATTGGCACCTGCATCCTTCATTCCTTCGATAAAATGAGATACGATTCTACCAGTATGCATGCGTCCTTTCCGTGGACTTCCGTTGATAACCAATACTTCCAACAAGAAACACCTCTCATTCGTCTAAATTCAACCCAAATAAGTCTGGTACATGCTAGTTGATTTTCTGTTTGATGTTTATTCCTCTCTCTCGCAGAGCTTCAATGAAGAGATCTGGAGGAATACACCGCTCCGGAGTAAGAACTCCGCGCTTGGTTATTCTGCCGTCAGCCATCATCATTGCAGTGACTGCAGCAGGAAATGATGTTGTACGCATCATTGAAGTGAGTCCCGTAGATTCATCAAATAGGTCCACAACCTCGTACTCAATAATCCTTGACTCAGTCCCTTTCCATCCTTCAACTGTTGTACGAATGAGAGTAGCGTCTTTTCCAGATGGAGGCAGATTATCTTCTAACAGCTTTTCAAGAACACGTCTAGGAGCAATCTTCTTTCCATCAATATCAATTTCTTTCGAGTCCATAAAGCCAAGTTTGAGTAAACACCACATTTTATGCCCATGACCGGGATATCGTATTGTTTTGTAATCTAGCTCATTTACTTTTCCAAGATATGTTTGCGGTAATGTCGATGTTCCCCCACTGGTATTGAAAGCTTCTAATTTACCAAATGGTTCAGGAAATGTCAATTCTTCAAATCCGATGAGTGGGTCTTCAGTCACAATCTTGCCATTACGGATTGCTACACAAGGTTCTACATATTCATTGATAAGACCTTCAACAGAAAAAATAAGTGCATAGTTTAAGGGTGGTCTGGGATCCTGTTGGAGACCTCCAACCCTGATCTTCACACTATCAACTTCGTCAAGGTATTCTATTCCATGGCGAGCCAATACACTTACCAACCCTGGGGCAACACCACAATCCGGAACAACAGTTATTCCTGCATCTTTGGCTTGGTCGCTCATAGCAATCTGTTCCTCAACGACGAACTTGTTACCTCCAAGGTCGCACATATGTGTCCCAGTTTCAATAGCAACTTCTGTATGAAGCTTATTCACTGTATAACTGATAGCGCTGACGACAGAATCAACTTTTGAAAAGACCTTAACCAATTCTTCTCGATTCTTCGCATCGACTTTTTCTGCTACACCTTTAGGTCCAACCTCTTTCGCTAAAGCCTCAGCGCACTTAGGATTAATATCTGCAAGAATTATTTGTTCTACGCTATCTTGTCGATTCAAATCATAAGCCGCACCTCGGCCCATTAATCCACAACCCATGACTAGAACTTTCATGTAATACTCTCCTCAAAGCAATGATAGTTACTTTTCAGTACGCACAGCATGTAAAAACAGTTCCGTAGAGCGCTGTTACTGATTAATTTTAGCAAACCAATGGTATTTCTGAAGTAGGAATAAAACGCCAATTTGCTACCTGAATTGCAGAAACACCTCTTTGCGTGTTGTCCATTTATACCTCTCTTGAGAAGATTGGTTGCAATGAAACGAGGCTTGGAAGCATCAAACGTTGCTTTGGTGCAAACTTGGTCTTTTCAGCAATCTCAGATATTAAATCCTCCACCTTCATTTTGACTTGGTCCTTAAGCTCTCGTCTGCGTATGGAGAGTTCACCACTATCTTTTTCCTTATCACCAACAACTAGTATGTAAGGTACCCAGAGTTTCTCAGCTGAACGTATTCTCTTACTTAATGTCTGTTGACGATCATCAATTTCATAGCGAATTCCAGCTTTTTGTAGAGTTTCTCCAATCTCAAGACAATAATCAACTAGATGCTCATTAACAGGAACCATTCTTACCTGAACAGGAGTCATCCAAAGCGGTAGATGTGGGACTTTTCCTACCTTCATGTCTTTGCTTGCTTGTTCGAGAACACCATAGAGAATTCTTTCAATTGAACCAGATGGCGATGTATGAAGAATCAGAGGATATTGCTCCTTTCCTTCGTCATCAACATATTTGATATTGAATCGTTCGCTATTCTCAACATCTATCTGGATGGTGGCTAAGCACGCTGCTTTCTTTTGTTGATCTACGACATTCCATTCGCCCTTGA
>Ga0307423_1002494_pt1 | contig 10247 bp, 10 predicted proteins | sample SalMarWE160310MG_FD_202154 | JGI IMG/M metagenome (GOLD analysis project Ga0307423, IMG submission 202154) | Salt marsh sediment microbial communities from the Plum Island Ecosystem LTER, Massachusetts, United States - WE1603-10 | ecosystem: Environmental > Aquatic > Marine > Intertidal zone >... | reverse complement strand
CGTGCGCACATCCAGACGTTGATGTATTTGAAGCTCACCGTGGCGGGACATCTGACGATCTTTCTCACCCGAACACGCGGCCCGTTCTGGTCCATACGCCCCGCGAGGATCTTATGGGCGGTTGTGCTCGGTACGCAAATCGTGGCGACGTTGATCGCGGTCTACGGGCTGTTCATGACGCCCCCCGGCCGGGGCTGGGCGCTGTTCGTCTGGGGCTATGCGCTGGTGTGGTTCCTCGTGAATGACCGCCTGAAGCTGCTTGCCTATCGGATCTTCGACCCGACTGAAGCGCCGCTGCTTGTCAAGAAGGGAGCATGACATGGAAGTGGGCATGATCGGATTGGGCCGGATGGGTACCAACATGGTGCGACGGCTGCTGCGAGCCGGTCACAGGTGCGTCGTGTACGACATCAATCCGGAAGCCGTGGCCGCGCTCGTCGAAGCGGGGGCGGTCGGGACGAGCTCGCTCGCCGATTTCGCGCACACGCTGCAGAAGCCGCGCGCCGCCTGGATGATGGTGCCGGCAGCGGTCGTCGAGCCGACGCTGACGGCCCTCGTCCCGCACCTCGAGCCCGACGACGTGGTCGTCGACGGGGGAAACTCCTACTACCACGATGACATCCGTCGCGCCGCCGAGCTGAAATCACGGTCCATCCACTACCTTGACGTCGGCACCAGCGGCGGGATCTGGGGGTCGGAGCGCGGCTATTGTCTGATGATCGGCGGCGAGGAAGCCGCCGTCCGACGCCTCGACCCCATCTTCTCAACCCTCGCCCCGGGGACCGCGGCGGCACCACGCACGCCCGGTCGGGAGAAGCTCGGCGGCACTGCGGAGCACGGCTACCTGCACTGCGGGCCGAGCGGCGCCGGCCACCTCGTCAAGATGGTCCACAACGGCATCGAGTACGGCATCATGACCGCCTACGCCGAGGGGTTGAACATCCTCCACCACGCCAACGCCGGCACCCAGCGGCGCACAGTCGATGCCGAGACCACGCCGCTGCGCCACCCCGAGCACTACATGTACGACCTGAACCTGGCCGAGATCACCGAGGTCTGGCGCCGGGGCAGCGTCATCGCCTCCTGGCTCCTGGACCTGGCCGCCATCGCTCTCCTCGAGAGCCCGGACCTGGAGAAGTTCACCGGTCGGGTGTCGGATTCGGGCGAGGGGCGCTGGACAATCATGGCGGCCGTCGACGAAGCGGTCCCGGCTCCGGTTCTCAGCGCGGCGCTCTATGAACGCTTCGGCTCGCGCGGCGAGGCCGACTTCGCCGACAAGGTGCTGTCGGCCCTGCGTTACGAGTTCGGCGGCCACCAGGAGGGGCCTGGTTCGGCGAAGGGAGGCGTGTGATGGCCGTTCCCCGCTCGGACGCTCTGGTGCTCTTCGGCGTGACCGGCGATCTCGCCCACAAGAAGATCTTCCCGGCACTCTACGCGATGGTGAAGCGCGGCGTTCTCGAAGTCCCGGTCGTCGGCGTCGCGAAACCGGCGTGGAATCCGGCCGACCTGCGCGAGCGCGTGAAGGACAGCATCGAGCGATCCGGGGGAATCAACAGCCGACGAGCCTTCAACGATCTGTTGTCTCTGCTCACCTATGTGGGTGGCGACTACAACAGCCCCGAGACGTTCAGCGCGATCAAGGAGGCGCTGGGCGGTGCGCGCCGCCCGGCGCACTACCTCGCCATCCCGCCCTCGCTCTTCGAAACGGTGATCAAAGGGCTGGGCGCCGTCGATCTGGCCGACCATGCGCGCGTGATCGTCGAAAAGCCTTTCGGGCGCGATCTGGCCTCGGCGCGGGAGCTCAACAGCGTCGCGCGCTCGGTGTTCCCCGAAGACTCGATCTTTCGCATCGATCACTTCCTCGGCAAGGAAGCGATCATGAACATCCTCTACTTCCGCTTTGCCAACTCGTTCCTGGAGCCGATCTGGAACCGCAACACGGTGGCTCACGTCCAGATCACCCTGGCCGAAAGCTTCGGCGTCGAGAAGCGCGGCTCGTTCTACGAGAGCGCCGGTTGCCTCCGTGACGTGATCCAGAACCACCTCTTCCAGATCGTCGCACTGTTAGCCATGGAACCACCGGCCTACCGCGGCTATGGAGCCGTGCACATCGAGAAGGCCAAGGTCTTCCAGGCCATGCGCCCCCTCACACCCGACGACGTGGTGCGCGGCCAGTACGCCGGCTACCGTAAGGAGCCAGGCGTGGCCAAGGACTCCGACGTCGAGACCTTTTGCGCCCTGCGGCTCTTTATCGACTCGTGGCGCTGGGAGGGGGTGCCGTGGTACCTGCGCTCCGGCAAGTGCCTGCCCGAGACCGCGGCAGAGGTCCTGGTGCAGTTGAAGCGTCCGCCACAGCGGCTTTTTGCCGACTCGGCCCCGAAAGACGGCCTCTGCAACTATCTCCGTTTCAGGCTTTCTCCGAGCTCGGCCGTCGCCCTCGCCGCTCGCGTCAAGCGCCCGGGGGAGGAGTTCATCGGCGACCAGCGGGAACTCTATCTCGCCGAAGAACAACCGGGAGAGGAGGCACCCTATGAAAGGCTCCTGAGTGACGCCATGGCCGGCAAAGGCGCGCTCTTCACTCGCGAGGACGCGCTCGAAGCCGCCTGGGCAGTCGTCGAACCGGTCCTCAAGACCCACAACTCGAGCTGCCCGTACCGCCGCGGCAGCTGGGGGCCGCATGAGGCGAACGCGCTCATCGCAGCAGACGGCCGCTGGCACAATCCCAAACCCGGAAAGGCGCCGGGATGACGCGACCTCCCCCGCCCCCAAACCCTTCCGGCATCGATGACACCCCGGCGGTGACGATCGTCAGAGATAGCGCCCGGTTGGCGGAGCACGCGGCCGATCTCATCATCGCGGCCGCGCAGGCGGCCATCCAGGCGCACGGTCGCGCTATGCTGGCCTTGGCGGGCGGCTCAACGCCGGAGCAGACATACAGGGTGCTGGCTCAGTCCGACCGAAGCAGCCGGATCGACTGGGTCCACACGTATCTGTTTCTCGGGGACGATCGGTTCGTGCCGGTGGATGACCCATCCAGCAACTTCGCCATGATCCAGCGGACGCTATTGGCGCCGGTCGGGGTCGATGCGGTGCACGCGTATCCGGTTCCTACGCACCTGGGCGCGGCCGCCGAAGCAGCGGCAGCCTACGCAGCCACGCTCGCCGAGGCTTTCGGGGTCGGCGACAGCGGTCAACCGCCACGTTTCGATCTCATCCTGCTGGGCCTCGGCAAAGACGGGCACACGGCCTCGTTGTTTCCCCGAGCGGCATCGCTGACGATCGCCGACCAGTGGGTGGTCGCCGTCCCGCCGGGAGCCCTCCCTCCGCCGGTGGAGCGCATCACCCTGACGCTGCCGGTGCTGAACGCGGCGCGCGCGATCTTGTTCCTGGTCTCGGGCCGGGACAAAGCGGAGGTGCTGCAGGACGTGCTCGAGGGCCGGCCCGCCCGCGAGGAGCGTCCGGCGGTTGGGGTACGTCCGATGAACGGCACGGTCACCTGGCTCGTCGATCAAGCCGCGGCCAGTCGGCTGACACGCTCTGGATAGGGGCCGCTCGACGCCCCTCGGATCGAAAACCCCACCGGGCTCGGCGCCTCGACGCCAGGGACTGGCACTGGCTTTACTTGTGGTAGTACACGTGAACCGTCGCCGCGATCTGGCGATCGGATATCTTGTCAACGCGTGACAACTGATCAGTCGTTATCGGAGGCGGGAATCCGAATCGTAACGGTCGTACCTGTCCCCTCGGTGCTCTTCAGCTCGAGGGTGCCGCCGAACGCCTCGACCGTTCGGCGACACAGCGGCAGGCCGAGACCGTAGCCCTCGCGGTTTTCGCCGGGCTGGCGATGGAGCTGGACAAAGGCCTCAAAAGAGTCTCCGATTCGATCGGCAGGGATGCCGACACCGCTATCAACGACCTCGATCGTGACCCGGTCGTCATCGTGACTCGCGTACAAGACCACCGAACCGCCCTTCGGCGTGAACCGGAAGGCGTTGTCGAAGAGACGGCGAAGGACGTCGTTCAACCGGTCTTCGTCGACGGCGACGGATGGAAGGCCCTCCGAAATCTCGGTCCTCAACCTCAGACCTTTGTGCTCGGCAATCGATCGCCACTCTGACTGGAGTGAGGCGATGATCTCGTTGACGAAAACCGGTGCCAGCTCGATCCGCGCGGTGCCGGTTTCAAAGGCCGCGAGATCGACGAGGTCGTCGACAAGTTGGCGAAGCTTGACCGCGTTCTCGTAGGCAATGGCGAGAAACGATTGCTGTTCCTCTGTCAGGCCATCACTGAGATCTGAATGGAGAATCTCGAGATAGCTGTGGGTGATTGCCAGGGGACTCCGGATTGCGTGTGCGGCTTCGGCCAGGAAATGCCCGCCGCTCGACACCAGTTTTGCGATCTGCGAACGCAATTCTTCAACCTCGGCCTCGCGCACGGCGAGGGCCTCTCGCAGAACCTCCTCGTTTGAGAGCTCCTCGGAATCGGGTTGTGTTCGGCGTGCTACCATCGAATCACCTCAGGGCACAGGGCACCCCGACGAGTATACGGGGTGCCCGGTGATTATCGAACGGGAGACGGCCTCAAGTACATCCATGGGTACACACAGTCGCATTCGGCCATCGCTGCATTGCCCCTGCTGGCGTTTAGCTCCCTTGAAGTGCGGCAACGGTTCATCTTCGGTCGCCAAACACCGGCAGGGTTGTGCATCGGCGCCGTCTATACACGACCGTATTTACCGATGGAAGCACTTACCATTGAATCCGAAGGTTGCACTTCAACCTGCATATCTCACTATCTATCTGCTGCGGCCGGAAATCTGCAGCAATCTGCGGCGTTTCCTCCCGTCGGGGTGCTCCACGTACCGTCAAGTACGCGTCCGCGCCCCTCAGGTCGCAATCACCACATTTCACTACAGCTTCCCGGCCTCGCGACGAAAGTTGGTGAGAATTGCAGGTTAGCAGCTCGGCGGGTTCGACGGTGATACATAAGCTTGCCGTCGGAACCCTCGGTTTTTTGGTACTGATGGCTGCGGGTTTCTGTGAAGCGGCCACAGATGGGCCGCAAAGCGTTGACTTCGATTTCTCTCCCCACGGCGTCATTCACTGGCAACGCGGCAACCATCCAGGGTTGATAGTCTATCCCCTTCGTGGCGATGGTTGGATCACGATTTCGAAACGTTACACGGGGGGGTCCGCATCCGCTCCTGCATTGCGCCGCGCCAACCCCCAGCTGACGTCCCCGATGCGCGATCGACCGGTCCAGGTGCCGGTCGAAATCTTGCGTGGAGATCTCAGGCTCGAAGCGGTGCGTCGCCTCTTTCCTCTTGATCAACGAATCGATACGGGTTGGCAGCACTGGATTCTCGATCCCTTTGGTACAGGTGAGGAGAGCTGGGAGTGGCTTTCCGAGCTGTTTGCTGGCCGGAAAGACCGTGTTCGCGATCTCAAACAGGCGAACCCCGATCGCGCCGCCCAGGGCTTGACACGTGGACGAACCGTTGTCGTGCCCGAGTCGGTTCTACTGTCGGCTTTCAGGTCTGTCCCCCCGGTTGCGACACCGACCGCGGTAGCGACGGCAACCGCCCACGCGCGACCGACTCCGCTCCCGTCCATTTCCCCCACGGCAGCCGCTGTGCCTCTCGAATACGGTTCCGACAAGCTCGGTGAATATGCCGTGTATCGACTCCGCAAAGGCGAGGCCCTCTATTCGGCGGTCGTGGTGCGGTTCACCGGTCAATTACTGGCGGTTCAGGTCAACGAAACTGCGATGGAGATTGCAGAGCGGTCGGGGATCGATGACGTCACGGATATCCCGGTCGGATATCCGGTAAAAATCCCTCTCGACCTGCTGCTGCCGGAGTACCTGCCGGCGGACAGCCCGCGTCGCCTCGCCTGGGTCGAGCAGCAACGCGAGCTCGGACGGTTCTTCGAAGTCGTGTACGCGACAGACCTCTCCGGTGTCCAGGTGATCCTCGATGCCGGCCATGGCGGCAATGATACCGGTGCCCTGGTCGAGGGCCTTTGGGAGTCCGCCTACGCCTACGACATCATGTGCCGAATCAAGGCGAACCTGGAGAGGCATACCCGCGCAAAGGTCTGGACCACAGTCCAGGAGAAGGGGCGAGGGTACTCCGTGCCTTCCGGCGATCGCGTCAATCAGCGACGAGACGCCTTCCTCTTGACCCGGCCGCCATATGGGCTCGAGGACTCAGTCCTGGGTGTCCATCTTCGCTGGTATCTCACAAATGACATCATTCTCAACCGCCTCGGGCCGAACTTCCCACGCTCGAAGACCGTGTTCCTCTCGGTGCACACGGACTCGCTGCACCCGAGCGTTCGTGGCGCCATGGTCTACGTCCCATCTCGTTATCTCAGACCCTCGAAGTTCACCGTCGATCGGCGCGACATCAAACAGTACGCGGAATACCGTAATCACCCGACGATCCGGCTGGGAGAGGACTTCAAGGCGCGGGTGGAGGCGTCCTCTCGGCACCTCGCCGACAACATCATCTCGAGCCTCGAGAAGAACGGGCTCGGCGTCCACCCTTACGAGCCCGTCCGCGACCGCGTGCTGAGGGGCCGGCGGAGCTGGGTGCCGGCGGTTCTCCGTTTCACCGCCGCCCAGAACGCTGTGCTGCTCGAGGCATGCAATATGGCCAACGCCGAAGACCGCGCGCTGCTGCAAAAGGCGGCGTGGCGCGAACAGTTTGCCCAAGCTGTGGTCGAGGGCATGGCGTCGGCCTTCGCGGAATAGGGGGCCATTTCTAACCTCGATCATTCGGTTCGCAGGTGATTTCCTCCGGAGACGGAGACGGGATAAGGTGACACCCCTCCCTTGACGATGGTGGCCACCGGGACCCACATTAGATGCAGCGCAGCGTGCGAATGAAGGGAGGCACGATGAGGTCTTTTCTGGTCCTGACGGAGAACCGCCCCCTCCTCGTGCTGACCTCGATGGAAAGCACCACCGAAGATATTCTCCTTGAATCGTTGCACAGCAAGGGGATCGACAAGTTCATTGCTTACGAGGTTCCGGTCGAAAAGGTGCACGAGTTCTACGGGGTCCCGTTCGAGATCATTACAGCGGATCTCGAACGCGGTAAAAACCTCAGAGTGGTCGATTCTGATGGGCCCCACATCTTCAACTGCCTCTCGTTCGCGGATCTCGGCACGCAGATCCATTGCGAAGCCTGAATCGAATATGATGGCTTCGATCACTTCTCGGGAGGCCGTCATGCGCGCGTATATCGTGTTTTCGGGTACCGGCCCCATCCTCATCCTGACGACCTATCCGGAGTTGACCGACCCACGTTTGGTGGCGAAGCTCAACCACAAAGGCATCGTCAAGTTCATTGCCTACGAGGTGCCTTTGCAGCGGGTCCGCTCCATCTATGGGGTACCCTATGAGGTCGTCGCCGAAGATCTGAAGCACACCGAGGACCTTCGGGTGCTCGATTTCAACGGACATCACATCTTCAGCGGGTTCTCCTTCAGCGATATCGGCGACCCCATCATGTGGGGCGACTAGCGGCAGCATTCGGAATTAGGAATTCCTGCCCGCCCAAAAGCAATTTCGGATTTCGATTGTCGAATTTCGGATTTGCCACCCACCCGCCCCCTTTTCCCCGCAAATGAAGCAGATCCCGGCAAAGAAGGTCATCTGGGTGTTTCTGTGTGGTATGTGGGCGGTAGTGGTTTTGGGTTCGAGTCAGGACAATCGAGTATCGATCATGCTCCAGAAATCCAGGTCGTGGGCGGCGAAGAGCTCCGGCAGACGGTGAACCGGGAGTCCGACCACAGTGTGTGGAGAACCATCGACGGCCGCCACCAGGAGGCCGCCGAGACCTTGAATGGCATAGGCGCCGGCCTTGTCCATTGGTTCTCCGGTGGACACGTACCACCGGATCAGGTCGTCGGTGAGCTCAACAAACTGCACCCTTGCGGAGTCGACCACTTCGTGGCACCGGCCATCGATGACCAGCGCGACCGCGGTATGCACCAGGTGTGACCTTCCCGAGAGGCGCTCCAGCATGGCTTCCGCTTCGTCCTCCGACGACGGTTTGCCGAGAATCTCGGAATCGATCTCAACCACTGTGTCCGAGCCGAGCACCATCCGTTCGGGTTGTCGCGCCGCGACCTCCGTTGCCTTTTCCCGAGCCGCTCGGGAAGCGCAGGTCATGGGATCCTCACCGACAAGGGGCTTTTCGTCAATGTTGGCCGGCACCACCGAGAACTTCAGCCCGATGAGTTCAAGGAGTTGGCTGCGGCGCGGCGAACCGCTGGCCAGGACGAGGTCGCGATCGGTCATCCCGATTGTGGTTGAGATTTGACGACCACGACCGACTCGGTGCGATCGAGGATCTGGACAACCGTACCGACTGGTATCGGGGTTGATTGGTCGGTCCGCGCAGCCATCTTGAGCGGTGTCCCCTCGACCGACACTTCCACCTGACCGTATCCGTTGGCCGGAATCTCGCGCACGACGCGGACGACGTGCGGTTTTTCATCGAGCTTTTCAGATGGGTCGCAGACCCTGTAAAGCCAGGACCTCAGGGCGAATATTCCAACCAATCCCGCTGCCGTGCCGATCGCTACCTCGTGGAGAGGGTCCAGGGAGGTCATCCCGTGAACAATGAGGCCCGCCAACCCGAAGAGGGTCAGAAACGAAGCCAGCAGGTCCGCCGCCGGAAAGCGGAGACCTCTGAGGTGTTCGTGAAAGGGCACGACAACGTTGTCGCAGAGCTCGGTTGGGTGAAGCAGGCGCCGGGCGAACCCTGTGACAAGGGAGAGAGTGAACCCACCGAGAAATATGAGCAAATATGCAAATCCCCAGGTCACTGCTGCATTATAACCCCAGGATTCCGGATTTCGGACTCGTCACGGCGAAATCCGACTGACGAAGCCGGATTTCGGATATCGGATTCCCAGCTCGCCCTTCACGCTGACCTGCGCCCGCGGAGGTCTTATGTCAGATTTTGGAGAGGTCGAGATTTCTGGGCACGTACTTCGCGAGGTCGATGGGTGGTGGGCAGATGACCCGCAGTCGTTCGCCGGTGGCGGGGTGGGGGAGGCTCAGCGCGGCGGCATGGAGCAGCGGCCGATGCACGAGGTCTGCCCGCTTCGAGTGGTAGAGGCGATCGCCGAGGACAGGGTGGCCGGCGGTGGCGAGGTGAACCCGAACCTGGTGTGTGCGACCGGTGACGAGACGGCAGCCGACCACCGACAGATCGTCATCGATCGTCGCCAAAACCTCGATGTCGGTACGGGATGGCTTGCCATCGTCGTCACACTGAAATCGCCAGCGGTGATCGCGATCGCGGGCAATCGGATGATCGACGGCAAAGGTGTCGGACGCGGGATGGCCCTCGATCACGGCCAGGTAGAATCGTTCGACCAGGCCCTCGCTCCAGGCGCGGGAGAGCTTCGGGAGAACCTCCGGGGAACGAGCGAAGAGCATCACGCCGCTGGTCATGCGGTCGAGGCGGTGGACCAGACGCAGGAAAGGTCTTTGACCGTCGCGCCAGGCGAGTGAGAGCATCAGCTGCTGATCGAAGGACGGTGGGTCTCCAGCGCTCTGCCCTTCGGCTGGCTGCGAGAGAACCCCTGCCGGTTTGGCCGCGACTATCAGCCACCGATCCTCAAATAGGGGTTTGATCGTGAAGTGCTGTGGCGTCGATCCGGTCCCGCACTCGGATGGCGGGAGATGGACATCAATGACGTCTCCGAAGGTCACCAGCTTCGATTGGACCCGCAGCACTTCCTGGTTCCGCACGACCAGGCCGTCCGCGATGATGCGCCTCGCCGCGCGACGGCTGAGATCCGTAGTGGCGGCCACAAACACGTCGAGTCGTTCACCCTCTCGGTCCGGCGTGACCAGAAGTCGCGTCTTCGTTTCAGGTTGGTCGTTCACATTTCGGGTTTTATGACTGTGGTCGCCGGCAACGCTCGCGTCCGCGCCCAGGAGCGAATGGCCTTGAGCTGCTCTTCCATTGTGCGAGCCAGCGGGATGGTCTTACCAAAGGAGATGAGCAGGTCGTGTTGCGAGACCTCCTTGCCCTGTGCGTGGCCGGTGATGACCGCAGATTTAACGGCCTGCTCGATCTCGGCCCCGTTCCAGGTGCGGGTCGCCGAAGCGAGCAGGATCAGGTCGTACGCGGCTGGATCGAGCCCGACCCTCTCGAGGTGGATCGACATGATCTCTTTGCGCTCTTCTTCGTTGGGCAGATCGACGAAGAAGGCCTGATCGAA
>Ga0307423_1002492_pt1 | contig 10248 bp, 12 predicted proteins | sample SalMarWE160310MG_FD_202154 | JGI IMG/M metagenome (GOLD analysis project Ga0307423, IMG submission 202154) | Salt marsh sediment microbial communities from the Plum Island Ecosystem LTER, Massachusetts, United States - WE1603-10 | ecosystem: Environmental > Aquatic > Marine > Intertidal zone >... | reverse complement strand
TCGCCTGGCATGCCAGTAAATTTTCTCCTGGTATTTTCTTGCAAGATTATTAAATGCCTGCTGATCACCGGATAAAAAATCCTGAACAAGTTCATAATCATCATTCTTAAAATTCATTCCGCGTAATAATATTTCTAAACTTTTAAACAAATATATACCTCAAAAGGTTTAAATCTTTTGTATTAAACCTCAGGACAGGATCATGTGTCTAAATAGCAAGATTCATAAATAAATATTAAAAAGGAGTAAAAAATGAGACCTAAAATGATATTCTTCGCAAGCTTGTTAACAGCATTTCTGATTTCTGGTAATATTTTTTCACAAGGATTTCCCGGGGGTGATAGAGGCAGGAATGAGATGCGGGACAGAGATCAAATAAAGAAAAAGCTAAATTTATCTGACGAGCAGGTTGATAAAATTGAAGCCTTACAATTAAGTCACCGAAAAGAGATGATCAATCTAAAAGCTAATGTCGAACTAAAAGAAGTCGAGCTTGATGAATTGAAAGGCACAATTAATTTTTCGAGAGATGCATACTTAAATAAGGTTAAAGAAATTATTGCAGTGAAGGACAAAATTGCAATCGAGCAGGCAAATCACAAAATGGATATTTATCAGCTTCTGGACGATAATCAAAAGAAAGAATGGAATAAAATGTCAAGAATGATGCACGACAGAAAACATCAAATGATGAGAAAGATGAGAGACAAAGATTTTAACTAAAAAGTTCGTATAATATCAATCTCTCTCCCCAAATGCCGGCTCAATGGCCGGCTTTTTATTTTTAATCTAAATCTCCTGTTACAGGTCTTAAGACAATTTCTTCGGTTACAAGATTATCTTTTTGTAAATAAGCTGAAACAATAATGCGTGCTAAACTTTCAGGGTTCATCATTCTCTCCCCTTTTTCTTTCCTGATTTCCTGCGCCCACATTGAAGTTTCTGTTGCGCCTGGAATGATGTTTATTACTCTTATGTTATGCTTCCTGACCTCTTCACGTAAAGAATTACTATAACCAAGCAAACCCATTTTTGAGGCTGCATAAACGGAACTTCTTGTAAAGGTTTTATTTACTACCACCGAAAGAATATTAAAAATCGTTCCCGATTCATTTTTAATAAAAGTCGGCAGCACAGTTTTAGTTGAATATATTGCTCCAAGAAGATTAGTATTAATAATATCATTTATTTCATTTGCAGAATTATCTGCGGCGTGTTTAAAGGAAGTAATTCCGGCACTATTAATAAGACAATGTACTTCGAAGTCATTGTTAATTTTTTTAAATGTTTGATCTACATTCGTAGAAGATGCAACATTACAAGGAAAAGTATAGATGTTATCACCGGGCTTACCAGCTTCATCTTTCAGGCGTTCCAATTCCTGAGCTCTTCTTGCGGATACAAATACATTACATCCGATTTTTGCAAACTCGAGTGCAATAGCCTTTCCTATTCCTGAACTCGCACCAGTAATCCATATTCCATCTTTTTTTGCCATAATTATAAATTCTTTTGAGAAATAAGATTTAGAAACTCTGCTCTCGTACGAGGATCGTCCTTAAAATCACCATGAACCGCACTCGAAGTAGCAGATGAATTCTGTTTTTGAACTCCTCGCATCATCATACACATATGAAAAGCTTCCGATACAACGGCGACACCTCTCGGTTGAAGATAATGCTCGAGTGTGTCTGCTATTTGCTGTGTCATCCGTTCCTGAACCTGCAGTCTTCGTGCAAATACGTCTACGATTCTTGGAATTTTACTCAACCCAATTATTTTACCATCCGGAATGTAAGCTACATGCACTTTGCCATAAAAAGGCAGCATGTGGTGTTCACAAAGACTGTAAAAATCAATGTTCTTAACCAATACCATTTCATCATACTTTTCATTGAAGAGTGCATCATTCATTACTTCTTCGATTTTCTTATGATACCCGGACGTGAGGAATTCATAAGCCTCAGTAACCCTTTTTGGAGTATCCAAAAGTCCTTCTCTCTTAGGATCTTCACCAATATTCTTTAGAAGATCGTAAATCAGGTTTTTTACTTTATCGTTATCCATGATTTATTCTCCTTTATACTCAAAATAATTATTTTCAGTTTCGTACAGCTTTACCGAATATAACTTGCCACCTGGAATTTTATCTTCAAGCTGGTTCCAGATTGCAATCGTAATATTTTCTGAAGTTGGAATAATCCCTTTCATAAAATCAGTATCTAGATTCAAATTTTTATGATCAACCTTGGAAATAACATTTTCCAGAATAATTTCCTTTAACTTTTTAATATCCAAAACAAATCCAGTACTCGAATCCACTTCGCCAGCAACTGTAACCTCCAAAGTATAATTGTGCCCGTGCCAGTTTGGGTTGCTGCATTTCCCGAACAATTCAAAATTTTCTTTGTCGGATAATTCAGGTTTGAATAACCTGTGAGCAGCAGCGAAAGTTTCCCTTCTTGTCAGATAAACTTTATTTACCATTACATTTCTTTCAAAGCTTCCATTACTTCTTTGTTATGATTATCTACTTTAACCTTTGGAAATATTTTTCTAATCTTTCCTGAAGAATCAATAATAAATGTGGTTCGGACTATGCCCATATATTTTTTGCCATACATACTTTTTTCCTGCCATACTCCATATTTTTTAATGACTTCTTTCTTTTCATCACTTAATAAATTAAAAGGGAGTTTGTACTTCTGTGCAAATTTTTTGTGCGATTCAACTGAATCAGCGCTGATACCAATTATTTCTGCTTTCATTTTTCCAAACTTAGGAAATTCATCCCTGAAATTGCATGCTTCTTTCGTGCAACCTGATGTATCATCTTTTGGATAAAAATATAGAACGACAGGTTTTCCCTTTAGATCAGAAAGAGAGATGGTTTCACCATCCTGATTTTTTAATTTGAATGAAGGTGCTTTATCACCAACTTTAAGAGCCATAGCATTCTCCGGATTTTAATTTCAAATAATTTTAAGATTTGATAAAGACACTAAATAATTTAACGATCAATTTAGTGTATTACAATTAACATTCGTTAACAATAAACCATCTTAATTAGTTCAAAAGAAACAAAAGAGAAGAAAAATGAAGCAAGGAGATATAGTAGTTTTAATTCAATAAACCATTCTCTTTACACCATTTATCAAATCCTTTCTCAAGCTGCTCGAATGAATCTATTGCAAAAAGAATCGGCTGAAGATGCCACACATCGTACTGCTGCACAACAATTTTTTCCGGATCAAATGGTTTAACTACTACTTTATCTGAGAGCGAATGTTCAACTTCTTTAAGGGATGAAAGAATTCCGGCACCATAAATTCTTCTGCCTTCAGGATTATTTATCAAACCGAATTCAACTGTGAACCAATGAAAGGTTTCAAGCTTAGTTCTGTTTTTTCCTTCTGCTTTAAAAGCAGCTTCACCAAATTTTTGGTAAAATGAAGCAAAGGCTTTGTTAGTCAGCAAAGGCATATGTCCGAAAATATCGTGGAAAAGATCTGGAGCAGGCGTATAATCAAGTTCTTCTTTGCCTCGTATGTAATCTGTTGACGGGAAAACTCTTCTTCGAAGCATTTCAAAAAAGTTTTGTTCGTGAATAAGCCCGGGAACTCTTGCAACTTTCCAGCCCGTTGTTTTCAAAAAAACATGACTTAAATCTTTTAAAAAAGGAATTTTATCAGGTGAGAGTTTTAGAACTTTAGTTCCTTCCATATATTCATTGCAAGCTCTTCCGGGAAGAAGTTTCATCTGTCTTTCATATAAAAATTTCCAACTTTCGTGATCAGATTTCGGATAATTGGGATAAACAATTTCGTCGTGTTCCGGAACCGGTCCATCTAATCGTTGCGGTATACATCGCGGATCTATCCCCTCCTGTGCAGCTTTTTCGTATGCTGATAAATTTTCTTCAGCAGTTTGATTTTCTTTTTTCTGATCTTCCATTCTTCTTTCCCATTTAAAAGATTACTAGATTTTTGTTGGAAGTTAATTATTAGAAGGTATTAATTCAATCTTAATTAAAGGATATTTACTTCCTCTTCCAGCTTAATTCCGAATTTATTGGCAACTTCTTCTTTAAGTCGCATTGTAAATTCCAGAATCTCTGCACCGCTTGCTTTACCATAATTGCAAACAACTAAAGCATGATCAGGAGAAGTTCCAACTTCACCGAAACGTTTCCCTTTCCATCCGCATTCTTCAATCAGCCAACCAGCAGATATTTTAATCTTTCCAGCTTCCGAAGGAAAGCTGATAACTTCAGGATATTCAGATTTTAATTTGATAAACATTTCCTCATTCAAAACAGGATTTTTAAAAAAACTTCCTGCGTTACCTATTTTAGTTGGATCGGGTAATCTTTTTCTTCGTATTTCGGCAACTGCATTACTGATATCCTTAATAGTTGGACTCGAGATCTTCTTATCAGAGAGATATTCTCGTAAAGTTTTATAAGATATGTCAGTTTTAGGATTCTTTGATAATTTAAAGCGAACCGAAGTAATTATTAATTTATTTTTCAACTCTTCCTTGAAAACGCTCGAGCGGTAAGAAAATTTACATTCAGCTTTATTAAATATTTTCTGCTCACCAGTCTCAATTAAAACGCCATTTAATGAAACTAAAGTATCTGCTAGTTCCTGCCCATAAGCACCAATATTCTGAATAGGTGCTGCGCCAACTGTGCCGGGGATTAATGTAAGATTTTCAATTCCGCCAAAGTTTTTAACAACACAAAAATTAACAAGATCATCCCAAATTACTCCCGCACCTGCTTCAATTATAACTGAATCAGAATTTTCGTCAATCACTACTATTCCGGGAATAGAAATTTTTATTATTATTCCTTCAAAATCTTTTGTGAAAAGAATGTTGCTTCCTCCGCCAAGAACAAATTTTTTCTCTCGCTTTAAAGTTTCATCAGAAAGTAATTGTATTAATTCTTCCTCATAGAAAACTTCCGCGAATAATTTTGCTTTTACATCAACTCCAAACGTGTTAAGATTTTTTAATGAATGATCTTTAAGCGGCAACATTTTTTGTGTGATAGTTTGTTGATAATTAATTAGCGATTTATCTTTGCACTGTTAAATTTACTAAATCATCATTAAATTCTTTTACGTATAAATGAAAAGAAAGACTGAAGCTAAAAGAAGAACTCATTTTGATCAATCAGGTGTCATTCCTTACAGAAGGAAAAATGGTACTCTTGAAGTTCTGCTTGTAACAACAATTAGGAAAAAAAATTGGATTATTCCCAAAGGATTCATTGAATACCATTTATCCCCTTTCCAGTCCGCAAAGAAAGAAGCTTTCGAAGAAGCTGGTGTGAGAGGAAGCAATACAACAAGAATTCTAGGTAGCTACAAAGCTAAAAAAAACGGAAGCGAGCTGCTTACAAAAGTTTACTCAATGAGAGTCACTGCAGTTTACAAAGACTATCCTGAAAAAAATCTTCGAAAAAGAAAATGGCTTTCAGCTACCGATGCAGCTAAGAAAGTTAGTATACCTGAAGTCGCAAAGATGATTAGGAAATTTGGGAGGAACGCAAAAAAATAAATTTTCACTTAGCGGAATTGACCTCTGCTGGTAATGGTCATTCTGAATCCCGAAGGGATGAAGAATCTCAAAATTTAACCTAGATACAAAAAAGGTTATTCCCCTCCTGCCCGAGAGCTTGTCCCGAACTTGATTCGGGAAGGGGACGAAGGTGTGGAGGGAGAAAGTTGAGTTAACAGTTTTAACTAAACACCACCCCGTGCTTCGGACACCCTTCCTTATTTATGAGGAGGGGATTTTTTTGTCAGTCTGAGCCCGTGGAAGACTGACACTTCATTCTGACGTCACACTTCGATAAACTCAGTGTGACAGATGTTTGTCATTCTATTTCAACAAAATCATCTTTATCATATCACTGAAGACAGATATTCCTTTTTCACTCTGGACTATTATCTGACAGAGATAAACTCCGCTTACAAATGGATTCTTTACTCCTATCAACTCTGTCTTTCCTTCTCCGTTGAATTCTACTTCGTAGTAACCCGCTTCCTGTGTTTGATTTACTAATACCTCTACCAATTCTCCTTTTACATCGTATACGTACAGCTTTACATATCCTTTATCTTTTAGTTTGTAGCCTATCTTTGTTGTTGGATTGAATGGATTGGGATAGTTCTGATAAAGAATGTAGTTGTTTACTGGTTTCCATTTATTCTTTACTGATACAAGAATTACTGCCACTTCTTCTGATGGATTTGACTCATTTCCCTGGTTGTCTACTCCTGTTAGTTTGAAATATAGTCTTGCTACTCCGGGTGGTATTATATGAAGATAAAATGTATCTGAAAGTGAACCAACAAGCTTTGTCGAATCTATCTGGAAGTTACTTGTTGTATCCCTGTAAAGATTATAATGATTGAAATCTGATTCTGTGTTCCTGTTCCAGGTTAATGTTATTATGCTGCTGTCTACAACTGCTGTTAGATTTTTTGGAGGTTTTGGCGGAAGATCCTGGTAAGTATAACTTTCTCCATAAGGACCGCCATAAAGCCCGATGTCGCTTCTTGTTCCGTCTTTATCCAGGATATTCGGATCACCGGCATCAATTAAAGGTGAATATTTTTGAAGATGAAAATCTAAATCTCCATGTGTTGAGTCGTCGTTTACTATCATTGGATCAACCGAGAGGTTTGTTGTATCAGGTGTAAAGCCATTATAGTTTGTTCCATTATTCCAGGAATCGTTAAACCGTGCAATGAAATTTTGATTATCCCACGCCCCAATTCCTTTGGTTGCTCCTGATACTACGCTATTCGTGAGTGTGTCATTCGGTCCAAGAAGAATTCCATAGTGAATAAAAGGACCAAATATAAAATTATTTGTCGCTTGTACAGTTGAACCATTTTTGTAAATACCATCATATCCAGTTTCTGCAATAATTTTATTATTTAATATTTTTACATTGCCAGCAATTCCGGCTAGAATACCATATCCACCTCTCTTTAATATAATATTATTTTTAATTACAGGACTTGACCCTAGCTCCACATATATACCATAGTAGTGATCTAAGATATAATTTGAATCAATAATTGGTGTATATTCATTTGTAAATGCTGATGTACGGATTCCTGCAACGATTGCAGCTAGAGAAGTAGGATCTGTATATATTGTATTACTTCTTATAATTGAATTTGAATTGAAAATATCAATCCCTATGCTAACATTATTAATAATATTTTTATACACATTTGGAAGATTAGTCCCCGTATATCCAACATACATTCCAAACCCAGCAGTGTTTATTTTATTTACTTCAACTTGGCTATTACCGCTTTGTGAAATGCCATAGCCTTTTTCTGAATTATAATAAACCTTTATTTGAAATCCCCTGAAAAGACAACTGTCTTTAACTTCTACTGCAACAAATCCAGTCGTGTTGACCAATTCTCTTGTATCAATCACACAACTATCCATTCCTGCACCTATAAGTGACAAACCCGGTATCATTATAACCTGTTCTTCATAAATTCCGTTGGCTACATAAATTGTATCGCCAAAGACACAAATGTTAATGCACTTTTGTATGCTGTCGGCTGCTGTTTCCCAGGTTATATAAGGTGGTATGCTAAGTCCGGTTTTGCTTACAAATCTAATCGTAGCATTAAGCGGTAAGCTATAAGCTGTAAGTAGAATGAGGAGAAGAAAAAGAGTTTGGTAATATTTTTTATTACGCTTGCTCATTGGTTTTTCACTTAGTCATTCTGAGCAACGCGAAGAATCTTCTGAGTAAATTTTAAGATTCTTCAGTCACTACGCTCCTTCAGAATGACAGTGGTAACTTAAATAATTAAAATGAGAAAGGCGAGATGTGAAAATTCCGAAATTGAAGCTTATAAATCATCCGGTTCATTTTTAAGAAGTTTATTGCATATTTCTTTAATTAGTTCATACTCAAATCCTTTTGAGAAGAGGTAGGTGGAAAGTTTATTTCGCAGCTCTTTGGTTTCTAGATTTCGCTTTAATAACACCTCATATTTTTTCTTAGCCAGTTTCATTGCATTTTCAAAATCTTCTTCATTAGGTCGGTTGTTCAAAATCTCATCAATTAATTTGGAAGCAACTCCCCTTTTGAAAAGCTCACTCTTAATTTTTTTACTGCTCCAGCTCTTTGCTTTACTTTTATCAGCCACGAATGCACGAATAAATTCTTTGTCATCAAGATAACCGTTCTTTTTCAGATTTTCTATCACTTCATCAATAAGCTTTTGCTCATAGTCTTTGTTCCATAGTTTTCTTCTCAACTCCGAAGAAGAATGCTGCCTTCTTCCCAATAACCTGAAAGCTTTCTGCTTAATATGAAAAAGTTTATTCTGTTCGATTAATAAAGAAAAGCGGTCATCAGAAATATCATCACCTTTCTTCAGACCGCTTTTTAGAAACACTTCAACTGCTAAGAACAGCAGTGAGTTGTTATCAAAATAAATTGTTACATCACTTTTTCCTTTTTTAACAACTCTGCTAACCTGCATGTCATAATGGCATTATTTTGATTTTTTATCCTTCGTCTTCTGTTTATCATCTGCTTCATCTTTTTTACCATCGCCTCCATTCTTTAACATTCCAAGCTTAGTACGGATTTCCTTGTCTAAATTATTTCTCATATCCTGCATCTCCATTAACTTCTGCCTGAAACCTTCTCTTCCCTGGAAACGATCTTCACCATAAGTAAACCAGGCACCACTCTTCTTTATTATTCCCTGATCAACGCCAAGATCAATTAGGTCACCTGTTTTGCTTATGCCTTCATTGTAAAGTATATCAAACTCCACTTGTTTGAATGGAGGTGCAACTTTACTTTTTACAATTTTAACTTTGGTTCTGTTACCGATAACATTATCACCTTCTTTTATCGCTGCAATTCTTCTTATATCAATTCTTAATGAAGCATAAAATTTAAGTGCATTACCGCCGGTTGTTGTTTCGGGATTGCCAAACATCACTCCAATTTTGCTTCTGAGTTGGTTAACAAATACTACCGAAGTTTTAGATTTTGAAATCGCTGCTGTAAGTTTTCGTAATGCCTGTGACATCAATCTTGCCTGAACCGCCATAGTAGCATCTCCCATTTCACCTTCAATTTCAGACCGGGGAACGAGTGCTGCAACAGAATCAATTACAATAACATCGAGCGCATTACTGCGAACAAGAGTGTCGGTAATTTCAAGTGCCTGCTCACCAAAATCAGGTTGAGAAATTAGAAGATTCGCTGTATCCACTCCAAGTTTTTTTGCGTAGTTGACGTCAAGCGCATGCTCTGCATCAATGAATGCAGCCAAGCCACCCATTTTTTGTGCTTCGGCAATTACGTGAAGACAAAGCGTAGTTTTTCCGCTTGATTCCGGTCCGTAAACTTCCGTAACTCTCCCGCGTGGTATTCCCCCAATTCCAAGAGCATAATCGAGTGAGAGAGCACCTGTTGGAATTGCTTCAATGCTCTGAACCACACCGTCACCCAACTTCATTATGGAACCTTTTCCGTAGGTTTTTTCTATACTCGAAATTGCATCATCAATAATTTTTAGTTTTTGTTCTCTGTCTGCAGCCATAATAGCCTCCGTTATTTTAGTTCATAAATTTTTAAAATTTTATATTCAGATCCAGATTGTTTCAATACACTCTGTATGAGAGCAATTTCGTTCGCATTAAACTTAATTGGATCAAAAGAATATTCTTCAAAACTTTTAATAAACTTTTCACTTACTTTGTTTTTGATGCGAAGAAGTGTTAAGTGCCCTTTAAATTTTCTTTTTTCAATATCAATATCATACTTCTTTAATCTGCTGTTCAATTCCTCAACAAGCGAAATTATAAAATCATCAGTTTGCAGATTACACCAAAGTATTTTCGCCAGATTATCGCGAAAGAAAAAACCAAACTTTGAAATAGTGCAATTGAAAGTAGTATAATTTTTTACAAACTCAAGTTCATCAATAATTTGGTCAAGTAAATCTTCTTTTACATCACCAATAAATTTTAATGTAAGATGAACTTTTTCTCTTGCTTCCCACCTGACATCAGTCGGATTCTCAGAAGCAGCATAGCAATAATTAAATATTTCTTCTTTTATCTCACCCGGAATTTTTAAAGCAACGAATAGCCTAATCATCCAAAGAAATTCCGAGGAGCTGTCTTCTTGCCAAATCTAATGCGGCTTGTGCGGTTCGTTGCTTATTCAAC
>Ga0307423_1002491_pt1 | contig 10249 bp, 8 predicted proteins | sample SalMarWE160310MG_FD_202154 | JGI IMG/M metagenome (GOLD analysis project Ga0307423, IMG submission 202154) | Salt marsh sediment microbial communities from the Plum Island Ecosystem LTER, Massachusetts, United States - WE1603-10 | ecosystem: Environmental > Aquatic > Marine > Intertidal zone >... | reverse complement strand
CGGAGCAAGCGCGGATCCCTGCTCGGTATTATGGACCAGACGATCACGGCCATGGGTGCACGGAAGCTGAAGTCATGGCTACGGTATCCCCTTTTGGATGTTGAGCGGATCAGACATCGGCTGGACGCCGTTGAAGAAGCCAAGGAAGAGGTCTCCACGAGGCGGTCGGCCAGGACGGCCATGGAAGAGGTCTACGATTTAGAGCGGTTGAATGCGCGGATTGCCCTTGATCGGTGCAATGCACGGGACCTGGTGGCCTTAAAGACGTCGATTCAAAAGCTGCCGAAGATTCGTGGTTCGATTCAAGCGTTCACGGGGACGCTTTTTCTGCAGGTCATTTCGGATTGGGATGATCTGTCTGATGTGTCAACGTTGATAGAAGAGGCGATCACTGATGAGCCGCCTTTGACCACGCGGGAAGGCGGCATCATTAAGCCCGGCTTTGACGAGAAGCTCGATGCGCTGATTCAAAGCAGCCGGGAGGACAAGGGTTGGATTGCAGGCCTGGAGGCCAAAGAGCGGCAAGCCACGGGCATAAACGGTTTGAAAGTGGGGTTCAACAAGGTTTTCGGCTATTACATCGAGGTCTCGAAGACCCACACCAAGTCCGTGCCGGTCCATTATGTGCGCAAACAGACCCTGGTCAACGCAGAACGCTACATTACGGAAGACCTCAAAACTTATGAAACCAGGGTGCTGGGCGCGGAAGAAAAAAGAGCCCTGCTGGAATATGAACTGTTCTGTAAGGTCAGAGAAGAAGTGGCCCGGAGTCATCGCCGCCTCGCCAAAATGGCCGAGGTGGTGGCTGCGCTCGACGTCTTGTTGGCACTGGCTGAATTGGCGGACCAGAATGGTTATGTGAAGCCCGAGGTTCATGATGGAGACAGCCTTCTCTTGAAGGAGAGTCGCCATCCGGTCGTTGAAAAACTGGTCTCATCGGAACGTTTTGTCCCCAACACCATCCAGATGGATCACACCGCAGGACGGGTTCTCATTATTACCGGACCCAACATGGCCGGAAAGTCAACGCTCCTGCGTCAGACGGCCCTCCTGGTATTGATGGCTCAGATCGGCTCGTTCGTCCCTGCGGAAGCCGCTTCCATCGGCGTTGTCGATCGCGTTTTTACCCGCGTCGGTGCGCTGGACAACCTTGCGGCGGGCCAGAGCACGTTTATGGTGGAAATGCAGGAGACAGCCAATATCCTGAACAATGCCACGGAGAGAAGCCTGGTCATTCTGGACGAGATGGGGCGGGGTACCAGCACTTTTGATGGGCTGAGCATCGCCTGGGCCGTGGCGGAGCACCTTCATGACTGGAAAGGGGAGGGGATCCGGACTCTTTTTGCCACCCACTACCACGAGCTGACCGATTTGGCCCTGACCAAGCCTCGAGTCAAGAACTACAACGTGGCGGTGAAAGAGTGGAACGACGAAGTCATTTTCTTGAGAAAGCTGGTCAGGGGGGGAACGAATCGAAGCTACGGGATCCAGGTGGCGCGCCTGGCCGGTATCTCCCCAAAGGTCCTGGCGCGGGCAAAAGAGATTCTCAAAAATATCGAGAGCGGTGAATTGGACGGGACCGGAGAGCCGGTTCTGGCACGTTCCAAATTACCCGGCCGGCAAGATGAGAGCGTCCAGCTGTCTCTGTTCAAGACGCAAGGCGAAACGATTGTCAACGCCTTGAAGAAGCTGGACATTGCCAGTATGACCCCCCTTGAAGCATTGAATGAATTGAACGCCCTCAGAGAACTCATTGAGGAGAAGTGATTAGGGGACAGGGCACATGCTGGAACGCGGGCACACGACACGCCGAATTCTTCCCATCATTTTTCTGATCATTTCTTTTTCCCTTCAGACTGCAACGGCAAGCCAAAGCGCAAGAGACTATGAACAGGCGCTGGCGCATTTTGAAAAGGTCCTGAAAGATCCCCAAAAAAAGAACCTGAGACATCACTGGATGGCCTGTGTCAACGAGTTTCAGTCTATTCTCACAAGAGAGCCGACCGGGCCATGGGCGGATGACGCCCTGTTCATGATGGGACGCGTCTACGCCATGCTCTATGAGTTCTCTTCGAGCCGATACGACCGGCAAGAGGCCGTCGATTCCCTGAGTCGTTTGCTGAGGCGCTTTCCGGAAAGCCCGCACAGGCGAGAAGCGGAAGAGACCATGGTTCGACTGCAACAACAGGACAGAGCTGATGCCGGCAAGGAAAAACCGGCACGGGACACAGGGGCGCCCGGGCAACAATCGCTCGCCGAGGTGAAAGCGATCCGTTTCTGGTCCAGCCCCACGTACGCACGAGTCGTGATCTACACCGAATCCGAGGTTCCCTACAGCCATCGTTTGCTCGAGCAAGATGGCTCTTCTCGTCTTGTCCTTGATTGCCGTGATGCTCGGATCGGCTCAGGACTGAAACCATTCGTGCCGGTTGAAGGCGACCTGCTCTCTGATGCTCGAGCCGTTCAAGCCCGTCCCGATACCGTTCGCATCATGATGGATGTGAAGTCCATTGATCATTTCAAGGTCTTCTCCCTCCCCGACCCCTTTCGCATTGTCATCGATGTCAGGAGCGTGCCCGTGAAAACCGCGTCAAAAAAAAGATTCGACGGGGAGGCGAGCAAACCGGTCCCCAAGCTGTCCAGAGGTGCACTGGCCAGGCAGCTATCCCTTGGGGTGAGAAAGATTGTCATCGACCCTGGACACGGCGGGCAGGATTTCGGAGCTACCGGTTATTTGAAGGGTGTGTTCGAAAAAAACGTCACACTGGAAGTTGCGCGCAGGCTGGCGAAGACCATTCGTGAAAGGCTCGGATGCGAGGCCATTCTCACGCGAGAGGATGATCGGTTTCTGTCCCTCGAAGAACGTACCGCCCTGGCCAACAAGGTTGGCGCTGATCTTTTCATTTCGATTCACACCAATGCCCACAATAAGATGGCTTCACACGGCATTGAGACCTATTTCCTGAATCTGGCCGTTGATGAAGAGGCTATCCTGGTGGCTTCCCGGGAAAATGCGGCGTCAGCCAGAAACATGAGCGATCTGAAAGGGATCTTGAAGGACCTCATGACACAGGCCAAACAGGACGAATCGGGTCGCCTCGCCGCTCACGTTCAGGATGCCCTGGTCAGAGGGTTGACGGCCAGATATGGGAAGGTCAAGGATAAGGGGGTTAAGCAGGCGCCTTTTTATGTTTTGCTGGGTGCGGGCATGCCGTGCATCCTCGTAGAGGTCGCCTTCATTACCAATCCCGGGGAATGCCGCAGGCTGAACACGGCAGCGTACCAGGACGCCCTGTGCGATGCCATCGTGAGCGGCATCGAAGCCTACATGGGGGAGATCCGCGAACCCGCCATCACCCAGGCCACGGCCGGAAGAGGCGGTTGAAGCCCGCGAACCTTCATCAAGTTTTCAATACCCCGCTACTTGTCGAAGATGGCGTTGAAGCAGGGCGTTGGGGGTAGCTACTCCTCAGTGGGTGCTCCGTTGGGAAGCATTTCTAAAAACATAATCACGAAGACACGAAAGATTGAAAGCACGAAAAAAAACAAGAAATTTCGTGTTTTCGCACTTTCGTGTTTTGCGGCTATACGCCTTGAGAAGAGACGTGATAAATTCCTTTTGTCTTTGGTCTTGGGCTGAGTTCTCTGGGTCACAAAGGGTAGTTGCCTTATAATACCCCAAAGGCCTCATGGGCTTCTCGATGGAGCCGGTGGGCATCATGGGCGTACCTGGGGGAGAAATGGAAGACGGTTAGCTGCTTGACATTTGCTGCCCTGGCCAGCATGCCTGCCTGCCCGGCCGTCAGGTGGTATTTCTTCCGGGCGATCTCTAACTCCGCATCAAGAAACGCCGCCTCGATGAAAAGGTGATCGGCATCGCGGGCGAATTCCACAATCTTAGCGGCATTTTCAGCGCTGAAGATCACATCGACGATGTAGGCCATCTTCTGTCCTGGGGAAACACAAGCAATCTGTTCGGCAAGCTCACCGAGGCGGAACGTGCGCCCGCCGTTTCCAGCCCCCTTCCAGACGATCTCAAAAGCGGTCTCAGGGGCCTGCCCCTCATAGAGGGCGTCCTTGAATTTCCCCAACCAGGGGCCGACCGGTATCCCGAGTTTTTTCAACCGGTCCTTCATGATATTGACGTGGAACCGTTCTTGAAGACTAAAGGCCAGGCAAGAAATCTTGTGATCTAAGTGGACCGCATGAACCGAAAAGGCCGGTTCCGCCACGAGGATCCCTTCGAAAGGGGCCTCCTCGGGTGGGTCATGGGGCCTGAAGCTCTTCTCACAGTCATAGACCCGGGTGATGCTTCGACCCGGATGGACCTCGGTCGCTTTCAAGGAAAAGCCGTGGCTGTAATTTTCCACCAGGTTCCAGGTGTAGCTTGCCAGCTTCCCTTCAACGTGTTGGAGAAAATTCGGTGGGCCGAAGATATGAAAAGTCTTCTGCCGTCCGAGGAAGGCGCGGAGCAGGGTGTCAAAGCCCACAAAATGATCCATGTGGGCATGGCTCACGAATCCGTGCGTCACCTTTAAAATCTCTTTTGGCGCGAGTCGGTGGAGATCCCCCATGTCAAACAGCAGGGCTCGCTTTTCAAAGAAGAAAGGGACAAAAAGGGCCGGGTCTTCCAGTGGGGGATTCACCAGACGGGGATGAAACGAGGGCCTCATTGGAGGATGAATCTGACGATCTGACGATGGATGCAGTTGTAAATCTCTTCGTCAGAGCCGTATATGTCCTCAACGCTTCGGTGGTTTATCAACTGCTCCAAGACAAAGGCCGTCAAATAAAGGCTGATGACATTCGGCCGTGGCACCAGCGTTCTGAATGGGGCAATTTGATAATCCACCTCAAATTCATCAGAGCGGGTGAGTTTTTCCAGGGAGGCAGTGATTTGTTTCTGGATATCGTCCTTGCTGTTCGTCTGGATCAGTTTTTCCTCGATGAGCTTCATGGCCAAGGCGTTGCCAAGAGGCTCCAAAACATTTCTCACTTGCTGGATAGCAAGATGTCGAGCGCGCTCCTTGGACGTCTCAATCCGAGAAAGGATTCTCGATTCGCCGCTGCCCGGGCGAAATACTTTTCCCATGGCTGAAAACCCCTATTCGTTGATTCGCAGGTCAGGGTGCTTTTGTCTTGAACTTAAGAACTCAGCCCCCTGGATGACGCACCTGATCATCCGTGGGACGACTAAACAAGAAAGACTCTCCGATTTCCAGTACCATTGATTATAGACACATAGGTTTTAGATTGCAAGACTATACGTCCACCCTGGATCCACACAGTCAAAGCCCTGCAGGCGTCCCTAAAATCCGCCCTTTTTTTTGATCCTCTTCCGGGACTCACCCGCACCGTTCACATCTCTGACGACCAGTTGAATCTTTTCCGAACCCCTCCACCGATTCCACCGCACATGGCAGGCGATCTGAGCAAGATGCCGGAAATGCTGCCCCTCGCGAGGCCCATTAAAGTAGATGGCGTCGAATTGGGGGGCGCCGTTCCCCCCGTGCGGTCTCAGTCGCATCTGCAAATGGTTGTTGCCGACCACTCTGGCGCTGAGGACTTCCATATCGGAAAGCAAGAAAAGAGGCTCCGGATTACCCGTGCCGAAAGGATGAAAGGCCTCCAATTCATGGGCGAAGGCGCCTGAAATATCAGACGGGTTGATTTCTCCGTCAATGACCAGCGGAGGAACCAAATCTTCGGGCTTTGTCTTCTGGCTAACGATTCTCTCAAAATCTCTACGGAAGGCCGGGATACTCTCAGGCTTTAAAGTGAGACCTGCCGCTTTCTTGTGGCCGCCGAATTTTTCCAGGTGCTGAGCACAACACTTGAGGCCTTCATACAGATTGAATCCATCGGGTGTTCGCGCCGAACCCTTGGCCACCCCGTCGGTGACCGTAATGATGACGACCGGCCGGTGGTGTCGGTCCACCAGCCTCGATGCCACGATGCCGATGATCCCTTGATGCCAGGCATGGTGATCCAGGACCAGGGCACTCTGTTGCAATAATCCGGGATTCTCCTCAAGGTGCCGGCCGATTTCGGATAAGATGTCCTGTTCCATCTTCTGGCGCCGTGCGTTTTCCTGGTGAAGCTCCATTGCGAGGGCATATGCCGTTTCCGCGTCCGGGGTGGTCAGGAGCCTGAAGGCCGTCGAAGCGTGAAGAAGTCTTCCTGCTGCGTTGAGTCGAGGCGCGATTTTATAAGCCACATCCTGCGCCTTGAGATCGCGGTTCAGCAGATCGCACACGTTCAAGAGCGCCTTAATACCCGGACGGCCGTGGGCGGTCAGGACTTCAAGGCCGGCCTGCACATAGATGCGGTTTTCCTTCACAAGAGGAACCATGTCTGCGATCGTGCCGAGGGCCACCAGATCACAGGCGGCCCGCAGGTTTGGCTCCGCAACTTGGTTCCAAAAGCCCTCCTCCCGAAGTCTCTTGCGCAGGGCCAGCGCTAGATTGAAGGCCACTCCCACGCCGGCGAGCCAGGAAAATCCGGAGGGACAATGGGGTTGCTTCGGGTTCAGCACGGTCACGGCCTCCGGGAGCCGGGATGAGGTTTCGTGGTGATCCGTGATGATGACATCGATCCCGCCCCTGCGGGCTTCATCGACTGCATCGTGACTGCTGGTGCCGCAGTCCACGGTTATGATCAGGTTGACACCCCTGGCGACGGCCTGCTTTTCCACGTGATCACAGCTCAGTCCGTAGCCCTCGGTGAGACGATCGGGAATGTAGTAATCCACATCGGCGCCAAGGTCCTTGAAGAATTCAAAAAGCAGGGCTGTGGCCGTGACCCCGTCGGCATCATAGTCGCCGAAGATCAACATTTTTTCGTGGCCCTGAATGGCTAAGAGGATGCGCTCGACAGCCCGGTTGATTCCCTTCATGGAGAAAGGAGATCGAGCGTCAGCGAGAGAGGGTCTCAGGAAGACGGCTGCATCTTCACTGGTGCAGAGGCCCCGGTTCACAAGGGCCGCAGCCACCGCCGGGTGACAACCCAGGCTTTCAACGAGCTTGGAAACATTTTCGGAGTCAGGATCAAGAATGTGCCAGTTTTTTCTCATGCTCGCTTCATATAGCTCAAAGCGGATGTTTCCACAACGCCGATTTTTTCGTTGAACGCCCCGTTCCGTTGATGATATCTATGCTGTAACGATGCGGTTCCAAGGGAAGAAGGTTGGGGCAAGCGCCTGAAAAAACAGTGGAAAGGTACTATCGGGTCGATCGGAGGCAGATTCATTTCCTGAAGTTTGTGCTCGAGGGCTATGATGGGGTGGCTGCACTCACGACAATCGATCCGGGAAAAGGCTTGGTGGTCGTCCGGATCGGGCCTGGTTCACAGAGCATTGTAGACATGATCATGGCCGATCTCCAACGGCAGATAAGAATTGAGCCCTTGGAGCCCTTTGGGTGTTTGCGTGAACGCTGAGAAATCACCATGGAGCAGAAGTTTGAGGTGTTGAAAGGCCACAGCCGGTTGATGAGACAAAAGCGTGTCCATATCGTGACCATGGGTTGTCAGATGAATGTGTATGATTCCGAGCAGGTACTCAGACTTCTGGCCCCATTGAACTACAGGCCCACCTCGCGCATGGAAAAGGCCGATCTCGTGCTCGTGAACACCTGCTCGATCCGGGAGAAGGCCGAACAGAAAGTATACAGCCTGCTGGGGCGTCTGTCCCGCCTGAAGCAGCGAAGACCGGACTTGATCGTTGGCGTCGGAGGGTGCGTCGCCCAGCAGGAAGGGAAGCGTTTAATTGAACGGGCACCCTGTGTGGACATCGTTTTCGGCACCTTTGCCCTTGCGCGGCTTCCCTCCTTGGTCCTGAAAGTCTCTGAGCGAAGAAGGCCGATGGTGGACACGGGGTCGCGGGGGCCGTCGGAACCGCTTTGTGTCAAGGAACCGATTCTGGACGCCGGACGGCCCACGGCCTTCGTAACCATTATGCAGGGTTGCGACAATTTCTGTTCCTATTGTGTGGTGCCCTACGTCAGAGGACGGGAGATAAGCCGGGCCCCTGACGACATACTCGATGAGATTCGCCTCCTTGTGGCCAACGGGGTCCTTGAGGTGACGCTTATCGGTCAAAACGTCAACGCATACGGAAAGAAGAACGGCACGGCATGTGATTTTGCGGAGCTTCTGGAACGTGCGAACCGTGTGGAAGGCCTCTGCCGCATACGTTTTACCACTTCTCATCCAAAGGATCTGTCGGATCGTTTGATCCAGGCCTTTGGCTCTCTGGAGAAGCTGGCACCCCATATCCATCTGCCGGTTCAGTCCGGTTCGAATCGGGTGCTCAAGCGTATGAACCGGGGGTACACCAGACGTTTTTATCTGGACAGGGTGGCCGCGTTACGAAACGTCCGGCCCGACATGGCTATCACATCCGATATCATCGTCGGGTTTCCGGGGGAACAGGAAGTCGATTTTCAAGAGACCGTGGATCTGGTGCGGGAAGTCGGATTTGACGGCCTGTTCATGTTCAAGTATTCCGACCGACCCCAGGCGCCCGCCGCCGGGTTCTCCAACAAAGTCCCGGAGGCCGTAAGGGCTGAACGCCTGAGTTTTCTGTTGGACGTGCAAAACGCCTTCGCCTTGAGAAAGAACAAGGCCTTGCTGGGAACGACGCAGAAGATCCTGGTGGAAGGTTTTAGCAGGAAATCGCATCTTCAGTTGACAGGTCGAACCCCCTGCAATAGGGTAGTTAATATATCGAATCGCGGTGGCGGCGCCCTCTGTGTGGGCCGGATTTTTCCGGTGAGGATTGTGGAAGCCTATCCACATTCCTTGCTAGGAGATCTTGTGGAGGAAAATAGCGACCAGCTCTATGGGGCAAATGGAGGTATATCCCATGCTGCACGAAATGAAGGTGTCAGGATTGACCATTGATCAGGCTTCGAACTCTCCAATCGTCATCCTGAGGTCCATTCAGGGAGATCACGCACTTCCCATTTGGATCGGCATCATGGAGGCCACAGCCATTGCCACGGAACTCGAGAACGTTCGCTTTGCCCGTCCCATGACCCACGATCTGTTCAAGAACCTGATCGATATGCTCAAAGTCAAGATTTCCAAGGTGGAAGTGTGCGATCTCAGGGATAACACGTTCTATGCCCAGATCTACTTCACTTCTAATGACCAGCGATACAATATGGATGCCCGTCCAAGCGATGCGATCGCTTTGGCCCTCAGGGCCGGTTGTCCCATTTTCGTCCATGACAATGTTCTCCAGAAATCCAAGAAATTGGATGAAAAACCCGAAGCATGGGACAAAAGCGACGAGGGGATGAAGTGGAAGGAGTATCTGGAGAAGCTTTCACCGGATGATTTTGGCAAGTACAAGATGTAACGTCCCGCCTCTTGACTTCCTGCCATATTTGTTCTATAAACCAAAAAGAACGCGCAAGCTGTGCAAGTTTATCCTGAATCTCGATTTTAAAACTTATTGCATCAATCCAGGGGAATTTCAGAAGATACCTCTGAAAAACGTTCATTTTTCAAAGGTCTCTCACATTCATTTCCCAGGGGGAGGTGTCTGTATCATGGCTCAAGCAACAGATTTAGTTGAAAGAAGAGAGCATAAGCGATTTCATCTCTCAAACCGGGCGTTGGTGGTCCTCCGGCCTTATTACACGAAGCTGGGTCGCGTGGTCGATGTAAGTGCGGGAGGGCTCTCGTTCACTTACCTGGAGAGCAATCAAGCTTCTCAGGAATCATTTGAACTGGATGTGTTGTCTGAAGACTTCACCGCCCACGTCAGGGAGATCCCCTTTGAAGTTGTGTCTGAGCGGGACGAGAAGAAGGCCCCCTTTGGCGCCGGATCAACGACGATGAAACGGTGTGGGGTCAAGTTTTCATATCTCACGGAAATACAAAGGTCTCTCCTTAAGTCTTTCATCGAGGATCACACGATCCCTGATGCGTGAGGCTGTTCATGCCGGAATATTCTGCCTTTCCCCCTTATAGCGGCATCTTCAATGGGCGTGGTCGGAGATAAGCCCGTTCTACGCTTACCCCCAGCATTCCATTGTTCCAGTATTGCAATATTCCATCACTGATGGTCTCGCAAAAAGTCGTCACCCCGGTGAAAACCGGGGTCCAGGGGGATTTTAATTTATTTCATGAATGAAAACCTGGTCCTTTGGGCCAGGTTCAAAACACTGGCTTTGCCGGGAACGAGTTCGCTGGGGTGTTGGAATAATGGAGTATTGGAATAATGGGTTAAGCGGAACTGTGT
>Ga0307423_1002490_pt1 | contig 10250 bp, 10 predicted proteins | sample SalMarWE160310MG_FD_202154 | JGI IMG/M metagenome (GOLD analysis project Ga0307423, IMG submission 202154) | Salt marsh sediment microbial communities from the Plum Island Ecosystem LTER, Massachusetts, United States - WE1603-10 | ecosystem: Environmental > Aquatic > Marine > Intertidal zone >... | reverse complement strand
TTCAAGGTCTTGGGCGAGGATCAGCTCGCGGACGTGCGCAGCGCCCTGGGCCTGGAATAGGAGCGAATCGTGGACAATGCATACGTTCTCAAAACGCCGGTGACGGTCGAGGGAGAAGAGATCAAGGACGTGGTCCTTTCCCGCATGAAGGGCAGCGATCTGATCGCGGTCGAACGCGAGATGAAGGCCAGGGGCGCGTCCGACGCCGGGGAGATGGAGAAGACCCTGTATCTTCTGGCCCGGTCCACCGGTCTGGCCGTGGAAGTTTTCGAGGAGATGGACACCGGCGACATCACCGCGCTTTCCGGCAAGGCGGCGAACCTGGGTTTTTTCTGATGTCGGCGCGCGAGGCGCGGGTGAGCTGCCTGCGGCTCGCCGCCGCATCCGGCGGCGGCTTGGCGTTCTTCCTCGACCAGTTTGTGGACGACCTGGTCGACTGGATCGAAGCGGCGAAAGAAGCTTTTCCGGACATGTAAATGGCAAAGATATTTGAACTGGCCTTTCAGATCGGCGGCAAGCTGGGCTCCTCGTTTACGGGCGCCATGCGCGGCGCGTCCGGGACGCTTGCGAACCTGGGCAAACAGGCCAGGGCGCTGGAGCGCGGCGGGGCCGACATCTCCCGCTTCCGGGCTCTCAAGACCGAGATCGGGGATACGGCCAAGAAGTTCGGCGCTGCCCAGGCGGAATGCAAACGCCTGGGCGCGGCCATCCGTTCCACCGAAGCCCCGTCCAAGGGCTTGCAGAAGGAGTTCCAGGCGGCCACGCGCAAGGCCGGGCTCCTCAAGGAAAAGCTCGCCGGGCAGAATCTGGAATTGGGCAAGATTCGCACGAACATGCGCGCGGCCGGGATCGCTACCACCAATCTGGCCGCCAGCCAGGCCCGACTGGCCAAGGAGGCTGAAAAGGCGCGCGGGGCCGAGGCGCGTCTGCAATCCACCATGGCCAGGATCCAGGCCAACCGTTCAAGGCGGCAGCAGATGGGCGGGGCCATGCTCTCGGGAGTCGGCGGGGCCGTGCTTGGCGGCGCGGCCATCGGCGCGGCCACCCTGGCCCCGGCCAAGATGGCCATGGATTTCGAGACCTCATTCGCCGGGGTGCGCAAGGTGGTCAGCGGCACGGACGCAGAGATCAAGACTCTGGAAAAAAGCCTGCTCAGGCTCTCTGTGCCGTTGAACATGGATCCGGCGGAGCTTGCGGCCATCGCCGAATCCGGCGGCCAGCTCGGGGTGGCCGCCGCGAAGATCCCCGCCTTCACCGACACCGTGGCCAAGATGGCCACGGCCTTCGACATGCTGCCCGAGGCGGCGGGCGACAACATGGCCAAGCTGTCCAACGTCTACGACGTGCCCATCGAGGGGCTTTCCAGGGTGGGCGACGCCGTCAACCATCTGTCCGACAACACGGCGGCCAAGGCCTCGGACATGGTGAACACGCTCACCAGGATCGGCGGCATGAGCAAGCAATTCGGCCTGAACGTGGTGCAGGCCACGGCCCTGTCCAATGCCTTCATCGCCCTGGGCAAGCCGCCGGAAGTGGCGGGCACGGCCATCAACGCCATGCTCGGCAAGCTCATGACCGCCGACAAACAGGGGGACAAGTTTCAGAAGGGCTTGAAGGCCATAGGCATGTCGGCCAAGGGGCTCAAGACCGCCATCGCCCAGGACGCGCAGGGCGCGCTGAACACGTTTTTGGAGCGGCTTTCCCAGGTGGACGAGAAGCAGCGCATGGGCGTGCTCATGGATTTTTTCGGGCAGGAGTTCGCCGACGACATGGCCACCGTGGTCGGCTCCCTGGACAAGTACGCCGCCGCCCAGAAGCTGGTGGCCAACGAGCAGGATTATCTCGGATCCATGACCAGGGAGTTTCAGACCAGAAACGCCACGGCGGCCAAGAGCCTGGAAAAGATCGGGAAGATCGCCAAGATCGCGGCCATCAACCTTGGTTCCGCTTTCCTGCCGGTCATCAAGACGGTGAGCGAAAAGGTGGCTGTCGTGGCCATGAAGATCGCGGATTTCACTGAGCGGTTTCCGACCCTGTCCGCCGCCGTGATCGGGAGCGTGGGCGGGCTGGCCTCCCTGGCGGCGGCCGGGAGCGTGCTCGGCTACGTCTGGACCTGGATCGCCGGGGGATGGCTCAGTCTGGTCAAGCTTTTCCAGGTCGGCGGCGTGGCGCTCACCGGGCTCAGGAACGGGACCATCGCGCTCAAGGCGGCGCAGATCGCGGCGGCGGTGGGGTCCAAGCTTTTGGCGGCGGCGCAGTGGGCGCTCAACATCGCCTTGAACGCCAACCCCATCGGGCTGATCGTCATCGGCGTGGCTGCCCTGGCCGCCGGAGCCTACCTCTTGGTGCGCAACTGGGAGACGGTCAAAACGTTCTTTTCCGGACTGTGGGACTCCCTGCTCAAGGTCGAGGCTGTCCAGGCCTTGGTGGGCCTGCTGGGCTCCATGTGGGACGGGGTGGTGGCGCGGGCATCGGCGGCCGTCGAGACGATCAAGTCCATCTTTAGCGGCGTGCTGCAATGGTTTTCCGGCCTGAACCTTTTCGAGAGCGGCGGCAAACTCATCGGCACGTTTATCGACGGCATCAAGGCCAAGGCGGCGGCCATGGTGGACACGGTCAAGGGCGTGTTCGCCAAGGTGGCCGAATACATCCCGCATTCGGACGCGCCCAGGGGGCCGTTCTCCAGGCTGACGGCGGCGGGCATGGCCATTCCGGCCACCATCGGGGCGGGCATCGCCAGGATGGGAGCGAACCCCATGGCCGCGCCGCTGGCCAGGGGCATGGCCATGGCCGGGAAGGTCCTGGACAAGGGGTTGGGAGGCCTCGGGCAGGTTCCCGGCATGCTTCCGGGCATGGCTCCGGGACATGCTCCCGTTGGAATGGGCGGGTTCGGCGGTCCGGCTTCCGCGCCCAAGGGCGGGGCCCAGGGCGCCCAGTCCATGACTATCCATTTCTCGCCGGTGATCACCGTCCAGGGTGAGGCCTCGCCGGGCAAGCTGGATGAGGTTTTGCGCAACTCCGAGGCCCGGCTCAAGCGCATGATCGCGCAGGTCCTGACCGAGGACCGCAGGATTTCCTACGCGTAGGGGCATGGTGATGGCGAAGATTTACCTAACACGACAGGGCGACGCATACGACATCATCGCCTACCGGGTTTACGGCTCGGAGCAGCGCGCCATGGACGTGGCCCGGGCCAATCCCGTGCATCTGGATACGGTGTTTTTCCGGGCCGGGGTGGCCCTGGTTCTGCCTGATCTGCCCAAACAGTACGTTGACCGGCCCTCGCCGCCCTGGAGGCGGCGCTGATGCGCAAAGCCACGGTGCAACTGCTCTACGGGGGCAAGGACATTTCGGCGGACGTGGCCCCGTACCTGCGCGGCTTCACCTATACGGACCACGCCCACGGCAAGTCGGACACCCTGCGCGTGGAGCTCGAGGACACGGAAGGGCGCTGGGTGGACGCCTGGTTTCCCGAGACCGGCCAGACCCTGCAGGCGGTTATCGAGTGTGAGGACTGGGACGCCAAGGGCGACAGCCAGCGCCTGAACTGCGGGACCTTCCAGGTGGACCGGGTGGAATTCGGCGGGCCGCCGGACGTGTTGAGCATCGACGCCGTGTCCACGGCCGTGAGCTCGTCCATGCGCCGGGAGAAGAAGACCAGGGCCTGGGAGAACGTGGGCCTGTCCGAGATCGCCGAAACCATCGCCAAGGAGCAAGGGCTGGAGCTCCTTTTCGACGCTTCGTCCTCCACGGTCTACGGCCGGGTGGACCAGCGCGAGGAGTCGGATCTGGCCTTTCTGCAGCGGCTGGCCGAGGAGCAGGGCCTGAATCTCAAAATCACGGACGAGCAGCTCGCGCTCTATGACGACGAGGCCTACGACGCCAAGCCGTCTTCCTACACGATCAAGCGCGGGGACGGCTCCCTCACGGGCTACCGCTTCCAGGCCCAGGCTCACGATACCTATGATTCGGCCAAGGCCTCCTACTGGTCGCCGAAAGACAAGGAACTCTACCAAGTGGAGCACAAGCCGGGGAGCGCGCCCAAGGGCAGCGGCCAGACGCTTGCCCTGAACGAGCGCTACGAGAGCCTGCCGGCGGCGGAGAACGCGGCCAAGAAGCGGCTGCGCAAGGCCAACAAGGCCGGGGTTTCCGGCTCAGTGGATCTGCGCGGCCATCCCGGCATGCAAGCCGGGCTCAACGTCTCCTTTTCCGGCTTCGGCGCGTTCGACGGCAAGTACGGCGTCGAGAGCGCCGCGCACAAGATCGGCCGCAGCGGCGGCTACGCCACCTCGCTGGAGTTCAAGCAGGCCATGGACTCGGACGGGCAGACCGACATCGCGCTCAACCAGGACGGGAGCGGCTTATGATGGGCGACCTGGTGCGGCGCATCGAGCGGCTGGAGCAGGCCCAGGGCCATATGATCCGCGTGGGGCTGGTCACGTCCACCGAGCCGGAGACGGGCATGGTGCGGGTGCAGTTTCAGGACGCGGACGGCATGGTCTCCTACCCGTTCCCGGTTCTGCAGCGCAAAACCCTGAAGGACCAGGATTACCACATGCCGGATGTGGGCGAGCACGTGACCTGCGTCTGCCTGGGCTACGGCCTGGAGCAGGGCGTGTGTTTGGGCGCCATCTATTCCAAGGGCGACACGCCGCCCGTCGCCGATCAGGACAAACGCCACGTGGAGTTTCAGGACGGGACCTGGTTCCAGTACGACCGCAAGAACCATCGCCTGTCCGGGGAGATCGCCTCGGGCGAGGTGCGGCTCAAGATCGGCCAGGACGTTCACCTGACCCTGGAGGGCGGGGCCAACGTACGCATTGAGGGGGACTCGGTCCTGACCTTCGGCGGCCGGATTGACGCCGTGCTCGAGGGCGAAGTCGACGTGGATCTGCGCGAGAAGATCCGGGTGCGTCGGCGCAAGGAACTGGAGACGTGGACCGACTCGCCGGTTCTGGCCTTCCCCTATGAACCTTTGGAGGGCCTGGACGCGCCCGAGGAACCGGAGAAATAGATGCTCGGATCATTCGGCGACGTCACGTTCGAGGTTTCCTCCGACCGCATCCGCACCTGGAACGATTTGCAGCGGTCCGGCAAGGCGCGCTGGGCCGCGCATGAGCTGGTCCAGGAGAAGCCGGTCCTGCAGTACGTGGGGCCTGATCTGGAGGAGATTTCGTTCACGGTGCGGCTGGACGCGGGTCTGGGGCTGGCTCCGGCCTCGGAGCTGGACGCGCTGCGCAAGATCCGGGACGAGGCCGAACCGCAGCCCCTGACCATCGGCGGCCAGCCCTACGGCAAGTTCGTCCTGGAGAGCTTGTCCGAGAGCCAGAGCCGCTTCGACAACAAGGGCAACCTGTTTCTGGCCGTGGTCTCGCTCTCGCTCAAGGAATACCACGAGCGGGAGGAGGATCCCGCCTACCGCCAGGGCCTGACCGGCGTGCCCAAGCTGCTCGACGCCGCGCGTACGGATTCGGCGGCTGCGGTCGGGGACGCCAAAAAGGGCGTGACCGAGGTTCCGGACGAGGCCGTGGACGAGGTGGCGGCCCAGGCCGAGGACGCCGGGGGCGGCTTCAAGGAGAAGCTGGGCAAGGCGGCGGAAGGCCTCAAGGAAGCGGCCAAGCTGGCCGAGGGCGGCGTCTCCGGGCTTGTTTCCAAGGGGCTGGACAAGATGGGTCTGGACGCCGGGAGCCTGGGCAAATTGGCGGAGTCTTCGCCCATCGGGGCTGTGGCGGACGTGGTCCAAAGCGCCGGGGATCTGGCCGACGCGGTTTCCCTGGGCGCGGCCCGGAGCGCCCTGTCCGACGTTCTGGGCTCTGACGCGGCGTCGGTAGCTGAGAAATTTATGGGCCGGTCCGGGGAGCTCAAAGACGTGGCCCGGTTCGCGGATCTGGGCTGGCTCGATGGCGTGGATGCAGCAAGCGCCTTTGAAACCGTGGACACGGGGCTGGGCCGGTCGGCCTCCCTTGCCGGGAAAGTGGCGCGGCTCACGGAGGTGGTTCTCTGATGGCCAGCGTTCGCGAGTACGCCGCAAGCTCGGAGTTCGACATTTTGGGCGGCCCGCTCGGGCCGGTGGAGATCGGCGCGAGCGGGATCCGTTCCATCCTGCAGAACGTCCGGACCATTCTGGCCACTATCCAGGGCAGCGTGCCGCTCGATCGCACCTTCGGCATCGACGATTCCATGCTTGATACGCCCGAGCCTGTGGCTCAGACGAAGATGACCGGCGCGGTCATTGCGGCCGTGGAGCGCTGGGAGCCGCGCGTCAAGGTGGTGCGCGTCACCTGGGTGCGGCTCGACAACTCGGAAACTGCGGACGGCCGTCTGGTCCCGCGCGTGAGGGTTCGCCTGAATGCCTGATCTGCCCGCTTTGCCTGACATCGATTTCTGCGAGACCGACGCCGCCAGGGTGGAGGCCTCGGTCATCGCGGCCTACGAGGCCGTCTCCGGGACAACCCTCTATCCCGGCGACCCGGTGCGTCTGTTTCTGGAATCCCTGGCCTACGTCATCGCCCAGCAGCGCTCGGTCATCGACTACACCGGCAAGATGAATCTGGTGCGGCTGGCGGCCGGACCGTTCCTGGACCACCTGGGCGCGTTCACCAACTGCGGCCGCATGTCCGCTTCCGCCGCGAAAACCACCTTGCGCTTTTCCCTGAATGCGCCGCTTTCCTTCGCGGTTCCCATCCCGTCCGGGACGCGGGCCACGCCGGACGGCAACATCCATTTCGCAACGATGGAGGCCGTGGAGATTCCGGCCGGGGAAACGTCCGTGGACGCGACGGCGGCCTGTACGCTGGCCGGGAGCAAGGGCAACGGGTTTCTGGCCGGGCAGATCAGCCGGTTGGCGGACGTGATTCCTTATGTGGACCGGGTGGCCAACGTGACCCTGACTCTGGGCGGAGCGGACCAGGAAGGCGACGACAAGTTCCGGGAGCGCGTCCAGCTTTCGCCGGAACGGTTCAGCACCTGCGGGCCCAGGGACGGCTACCGCTACTGGGCGTTATCGGCGCATCAGGACGTGGTGGATGTGGCCGTGGTTTCGCCCACGCCCGGCCGGGTGGAGGTCTATCCGCTCCTGGCCGGGGGAGAACTGCCCACGTCTGAGGTCCTGGCGGCCGTATCTGCGCTGCTGCGCGAGGAGTCGGTGCGGCCGCTCACGGACATCGTGGCCGTTCTGCCGCCGGATCCCGTGGTCTATGACGTGAGCCTCGTCTGGTATCTGGGCGAGGGTTCGGCCGCGTCGGCGGCCACGATCGCCCTGGCCGTGGAGGCGGCGGTGGCGGAGTGGGCCGCCTGGCAGCGGGCGCGGCTGGGGCGCGACCTCAACCCGACCCGGCTCTCAACCCTTGTGGAGCAGGCCGGGGCCAAGCGCGTGGAGATCCTCTCTCCGGTCGCCCGGACCCTGACCGCACAGGAGTTGGCCGTGGCGGGCGCGGTCGACGTGGCCTACGGCGGCGTGGAGGGCGATTAGATGGCCCGCTATCTGGCCGATACCAAGCTCGCGGAGCTCCTGCCGTCCTCCATCCAGGGGGATGCGGGCGTGGAGGCGGCCGCCGGGGCCTGCCAGCCGGAGTTGTCCGCCATCGTGGCGGCGACGCCCAAGGTCTTGGTCTACCACAACTTGGCCGCCCTGCCGGACGCGGTCCTGGATCTGGTGGCCTGGGGCTGGCACGTGGACGGCTACGATCTCCTGGAGAGTCGGGCGGAACGCCTGGACCTGATCCGGCGGTTTTTCGACTTTCACCGTTTCAAAGGCACGAAATACGGCCTGGGGCTGTACCTGCGCACCTTTCTCAAGCGCGAGCTCCTGGCGGCCAGCCCGCCGCACAAGAGTTTTCTGGGTTGTTCGCTGAGCGAATCCGAGCGGGCGGCCTGGGAAGCGCCGCATCCCGAGATCCGCATCTACCCCTTTCGGCATGCCGGAACGAAGCAGGGCGCGGTCTTGGGGGATTACCTGGGGGCCATGTTCCCGGATGTCTCCGACGCCATCCTGCGCATCGGCGACCGGGTGACGTTGTTTGATCCTGTTTCCGACTCCGAGGACGCCCTGGATTCCCTGGCCACCGAGCGCGACCTGGTCACGCGTTCGGCCGTGCGGGACGTGGACGTGCGCCTGCCGGGCCAAGCCGGACGGGCGCTCTTTTCGGGCGGCTTCGTCGGGTTCCTGTGCGATACGGGCGCCCGGTCGCGCTTCTATCGGCTGCGCCTGGAGGAGGGCTACGCCGACGAAATCGCCCGGCGGCGGCCCCTGTCCGTACGGCCTTCGCTGGAGCCTGTGCGCATGGGCTCGGACCAGATCGGCGAGCCGGGGAGCGTCTGTGCCCTGCACCTGGGGAACCGCTGGAAGGATGTGTTTTCCGGGCGCGGCGGCGGGTTCGTGGTCGGGTTCTTTCGCCGGTCCACGGCGGCGGAGCGGCTCTATCGCCGCACGAAACTGTTCGATCCGGAGCGGGTTTCCTTTTCCCGGCGCGAGACGTCCACCTTTTTCGGGGCGTTCCGCCTGGGCGGTTTCGCGCCGCATACGGCCGAGGCGGCCGTGGACATGCGGCGCACGGCTCCAGGCAAGGCGCAATTTTGCACCGGCTTTTTGGGATGCGGGCATTTTGCGGAGCTCGAGGCCGGGATCTGGATCGGGACGATGCGCCGCGTGGGCAAAATGGCTGTCCGGTTCTCGGACAAAATCGTCGTTTCCATCACCAACCACCGTCCGCTGCGGGCGAGCTCGGGCCTTTTGGCCGGGGACGCGCGCGCGGGCGAATACCGCATGGAGGTCCTCTAATGGAGCGTCAGGTTGTATTTCGTGACCGTCAGGAGTTTCAGGCCGCCGACATGACGGCCCTGCAAACCTTCGCCGACCAGTCCCTACAGCACATCATCCTGGACGCCATCACCGGCGAGCGCATGTTCGTGGGGCTGGCCGTGACGCTCAAGACGGCCACCGAGCTGGACATCGCGCCGGGGCGGCTCTGGGCTGGGGATCTTGGCAAGGTCTTTCGCAAAGATGAGGGCGAGACCGTCTCGGTTTTCTCCTATCTGCCGGTGGCGGACGAAAAATGGCTGTGCCTGTCCGTCCTTGGGCAGGAGATCGAGACGGACGTGCAGCCGCGCGACTTCCTCATCGACCTGCAATCCGGCCAGACCGAGCCGCGCGCCGTGGCCATGGAGCAGCTTCGCGAGGTGGCCTTGCAGGTGACGCCCGGCCTGGAGTCCTCGGCTCCGCAGAAGCCCGAGGCTCCGACCGGCTACACGACCATCGCCCATGTCCGCCTTGACGCCTCGGGCATCCAGGAGATCGTCCTGGCCGACAACAAGAAGCTCATGCGGCTCTACGAGGTCTATCAGCTCGGGCTGGAGCACGCCCGCTGGATCGCCCTGGCCGGGCCGAAATTGGCCTCGCTCATGAGCGACATCGCCTCTCTGGCCGCGTTGGTCAAAGGGCTGTCCACCTCGGGTCTGGTCTCGAAGCTGGCGGCCGAGGTGGCCCTGATCCGCGACCGCTTACAGCTGCCCGCCTCCTATGTGGAATATGACGCGGACAATTATCTGACCTCGGACAAAACCGATCTGGCCAACCCCGAGCAACACGCGCTGGTCCAGATGGGCGCGCGCTTTCCCTGGGCCGGGGAGGCCGAGCAGCAGCTAGCGCTTTTCAACCCTTACGACGCCAACGTGCGCGATTTCTCCGGCATGGTCCTGCCCGCGCACGATTTGACGGCCCGGCTGGCCACCACCGGCCTGGCCGGGGAGCTCTTGCTCTCCCAGTATCAGTACCAGAGCGTCCAGGCCCGCATGCTGACCAGGACCCGCAGGCGTACGGAGTATTCCCCGACGAGGAAATATTGCACCAATGGCAGCAGTTTCGGCGACATCGCGCCCGCCAAGGTCATCGAGGAGGTGTTCGAGGGCGAGGTTCCGGCCGGGGTCGAGCTTGGGGACAAGCGCTTCCAAGAGGGCGGCGGAAGCATGGAGGGCAGCAGTCCAGGTCACGAGATCCGCTGGTCCCGGAACGTCTGGGTGCATACCTGGCAGGAGAATTACTGGGTGGTGGATTCGGTCACACAGACCATCAATGGAGCCATCAACGCCCAGACCTTCCTGAACAGCCAAAACGGCTGGTTGCGCCAGGTCGGTTTAACCTTCACCAAGAAGGCGGCCGACGGCGCGGTGCATCTTTTGGTGGCCGAAACCGTGAACGGTTTGCCCAACATGGATCGGGTTCTCGGGTCGGCCACGGTGGAGGCGGCCGACAT
>Ga0307423_1002488_pt1 | contig 10251 bp, 20 predicted proteins | sample SalMarWE160310MG_FD_202154 | JGI IMG/M metagenome (GOLD analysis project Ga0307423, IMG submission 202154) | Salt marsh sediment microbial communities from the Plum Island Ecosystem LTER, Massachusetts, United States - WE1603-10 | ecosystem: Environmental > Aquatic > Marine > Intertidal zone >... | reverse complement strand
CCAGAGGTGTTGATTCTCAGGGGCAGGTGCGTGCTCTGACCCCCATACATGCGCCGCCCGACAATCCTCTTGGCATATTGAACCGGAATTCGCCGCTGACCTCGTTCGACAAAAATGATGACCCCCACGACGACGACCATGAGCACGACGATCACCAACGCCAGGAAAGCATTCATCTCTCCTGTTCGCATCAAACGAAAAGTGTTGGCAACAGCATTTGGCATTCGTGCGACAATCCCGGCAAATATGATCAATGAGATACCGTTTCCGATACCCCGTTCAGTAATCTGTTCTCCCAGCCACATGATAAAGGCGGTGCCCGCCGTCAGGGTGAGCACCGTCATGAGGCGAAAGCTCCAGCCTGGATAGGCAACCACAGAAGCACCACCGGGCGTGCTCATACTTTCAAGGCCGACGCTGATCCCGAACCCTTGAATGATGCTCAGCAGCACAGTGCCGTAGCGGGTATACTGTGTGATCTTCTTCCGGCCCGATTCGCCCTCCTTTGAGAGCCTGTCCAGGTGTGGAATTACAACGGTCAGCAATTGCAAAATAATCGATGCACTGATGTACGGCATGATACCCAGGGCGAACACGGAAAGCCGCTCAAGGGCACCGCCTGAAAACATATCGAACAGCCCCAGCAGGGTTCCCCGGGCGCGGGCAAAGAATGAGGCCAGGGCATCGGCATCAATGCCGGGCGTGGGAACGGCACAACCAATGCGATAGACCATCAGGAACCCGAACGTGATAAGAACCCGCCTTTTCAGTTCAGGGATTTTGAAGATATTCTGAAAACCACCTACCATGGAATTTGCTGCGCTCCCCTTGCTAATAGCGTATTGTGGAACTCCGGTCGCTCAATATGTTTGCCTCGGTAGAAAAACAATAGGATGTCAATTGCTTGACGGACCCCCAGGACGCCCTGTAAGTTCCACCCGCCCTCCGACTGCTTCAAGCTTAGTCCGAGCCGACTTGCTGCACAGGTCCACTTTCAGAACCAGTGCGTGATCGATCGTTCCCTGGCCCAGCAGTTTGATACCATCGGAACGTCCCTTAAGCAGGCCGGCCGCCTTTAATACGGCCCCGTCCACCACAGTATCCTTATCAAACCGTGCGAGATCCCGAAGGTTGACAAGGGCGTATTTCTTCTTGAAGATGTTTGTGAAACCTCTCTTGGGCAGGCGACGATGAAGAGGCATTTGCCCACCCTCATAAACAGCCTTCACGTTGCCCCCGGAGCGGGCCTTCTGACCCTTACTGCCCCTGCAGGCAGTCTTTCCATGCCCCGAACCCGGTCCACGCCCCACTCGCTTGACAGCCTTGCGTGCCCCCTTCGGGGGTGATAGTTCATGCAGTTTCATCCGTTTGTTCCTTCACTTCCAACAGGTGAGACACCTTCTGGATCATCCCACGGACCGTCGGCGTGTCAGCCAATACAACCGTTTTGTTTAGCTTTCTCAAACCCAGACTATGGACGACCCTTCGATGCTTCTCAGGATGACCGATCATGCTCTTTCTTAAAGTTATTTTCAGTGTCCTAGACATGAAATCTTTCCCAGCTTAGTCGTTGCTGAACGCGCGCCCCTAGCCCGCCATTTTTGCCGAGGCAATCCGGCTAAGGGCAGCGTGTCGCCAACGGAACAGACCACCTCAAATGTCAGCCGTTTCCTTGCCTCGTTTGGAGGCGATGCTCTCACGGCTGCGCAGTTGGCTCAAACCTTTGAGCGTTGCCTTCACAACATTATGGGGATTGTTGGACCCCAGACATTTCGTTAGAACATTCTGGACGCCCGCCGCCTCAACAACTGCGCGGACCGCGCCGCCGGCAATAACCCCGGTCCCCTCAGCCGCAGGCTTCAGAAAGACCAGGCCGGCGCCAAACTTGCCCATCACTTCATAGGGAATCGTACCTTGAATCAAAGGAACGCGGATCATGCTTTTCTTGGCACGTTCGATCCCCTTACGAATGGCCACAGGCACCTCATTCGCCTTGCCCAGGCCGCTCCCCACCTGACCATTCCCATCGCCCACAACCACCACAGCACTGAAACTAAAACGGCGTCCACCCTTGACCACCTTGGCCGTGCGACTGATATGAACGACTTTCTCTATAATTTGGATTTCGTCTATCTCTTCGGCAACCAACAACGATTCCCTCCTCATCAAAACTTAAGGCCCCCTTCTCGGGCCCCGTCAGCAACGGCCTGCACACGACCATGATAGGAAAAGCCGTTTCGATCAAACACAACCTTGCCGATTCCCTTGTCAACAGCTCTTTGCGCCACAAGCTTTCCCACAAAACTCGCGGCTTGCACTTTACTCTCAAACTTCGGATGGGTTCGCACTTCCCGATCAAGCGTCGAGGCTGACACCAACGTATGACCCGCCGTATCCATGACAATCTGGGCATAAATGTGCCGCGTGCTTCTAAATACGCTCAATCGGGGACGTTCTTCAGACCCAAAAACCTTCTGCCTCACCCGCTTTTTTCTTCTGAGACGGGCACTTTCTTTTTCTGATAGAGCACTCATAATTATTTCCCTGCTGATTTTCCTACCTTGCGTCTAACGTGCTCTTCCAAGTATTTGATTCCCTTCCCCTTGTAGGGCTCAGGCCTCCTAAACGCCCTAATGGTGGCCGCTGTCGACCCAAGAAGCTCTTTATCAATACCGGACAGCACAATCCTCCCCTTATCCGCCGAGGCCGATATGCCCTTAGGGAGCCTGTAAACCACAGGATGAGAGAACCCAAGGGATAACGTCAGAACATCTGATTTTACTTCAACACGATAACCAACCCCATTAACCTCCAGGACACGTTCGAATCCCTGAGTCGTACCCACAATCATATTGGCGACCAAGGTCCGGATAAGCCCGTGAAGCCCCCTGGATTGCTTTGTGTTACCAGACGGAACAACATGGATAAGACCATCTCTCACATCCAGAGTCACATCCGGGTGGATGGCGCGAGACAGTTCTCCTTTTGGCCCTTTCACCGTCAGCCGCCCCTGGTTACAGGTCACCTGAACCTTATCGGGTATTGGAACGGGTCGTTTTCCTATTCGAGACATGCTCGGTACCTCTTGCTAGGGCCTTTTTCAGGCCGGCCTATTTCTTCACAGCCTACCAAATACTGCACAGGAGCTCACCGCCAACATTCAGCTTTCTTGCTTCGCGATCACTTATCACGCCCCTTGATGTCGATAGGACGGAAACCCCCAACCCGTTCAGCACGGAGGGAATCTCTTTGGTGTCCACGTAAACCCGTCTGCCTGGCTTGCTCAGCCGTTTGAGCCCCGTAATGACGCTTTGGTTAGACCCATCATATTTTAGATAGATTCTCAGAATGCCATGTTTCCGGTCCTTGATGAGCTTATAGTTCTTGACATAACCTTCATCTTTCAAGATCTTAGCCAAGCTGATCTTCATCTTGGACGCGGGAACGTCCACCTTGCCATGCTTTGCCATATTGGCATTTCTTATGCGTGTGAGCATATCAGCCAATGGATCTGTCACTGGCATATCACATCTCCTGTGCTCGTGGTCTTTATCTCTACCAACTCGATTTCACGACGCCGGGCAGTTCTCCCTTCAGGGCCATCTCCCTGAAACAGATACGGCAGACGCCGAATTTTCTCATAAATGCCCGCGGTCGACCGCAAAGCGGACACCTTGTGTAAGCCCGCGCTTTAAAACGGGGCTTGCGACTTGCCTTCACCCTTAAGGACGTTCTGGCCAAAAATGCCCCCTTTCCCTATTGCCTGAAAGGCATTCCCATGAACTGAAGCAGCGCCTTGCTCTCTTCATCAGTTCGGGCGGTGGTCACGATCGTGACGTTAAGCCCTTTTATCTTGTCAATTTTGTCGTAGTCGATCTCTGGAAATATAATGTGCTCCTTGATCCCCAGAGAGTAGTTCCCCCTTCCGTCAAAAGCCTTCCCGGAAATGCCCCGGAAGTCTCGCACCCTGGGCAGGGCCACGTTAACCAGCCGAGAAAAGAAGTCATACATACGCGATCCTCGGAGGGTCACCTTACAACCGATGGGCATGCCTTCTCTGAGCTTAAAGGCCGCGATCGACTTCCTTGCACGGGTCACAATAGGCTTCTGGCCGGCGATCAGCGATAACTCCGAAACCGCCGAATCAAGAATTTTAATATTCTGGATTGCCTCACCGAGGCCCATGTTCAGTATAATTTTCCTCAATTTCGGCACCTGCATGACATTCTTATACCTAAACTGATCCATGAGCTTCGGGACTATCTCATCGCTATAAAAGGTCTTTACTTGGGACATAGCCACTTTTCCACCAAGATTCGTTGTCCGATTCTTGAGTCGCGAACTTAAGAATCAAAAAGTCAAACGCTCAATTAGGGCCAAAGATTACGTATCAATGAACTCTCCACACTTTCTACAAATCCGGACCATTCTGCCGTCTTCAAGCCGCTGCATCTTGATCCGCACAGGATTGATACACTTGTTGCACACCAGCATAATGTTGGAGCCGTGGATCGTGGCCTCCTTTTCTATGATACCGCCCTGCCGCGTTTGACCTCCGGGCCGTGTGTGACGCTTGACAAAATTCACGTTTTCAATGACAACCCGATTCTTGTCACGAAGGACTTTCAGGACCTTGCCCATCTTGCCCTTTTCCTTGCCCGACATAACCTTGACTTTATCGTCTTTCTTAATGCGGCATTTCACCACGGAATCAACCCCCCTCTCAATGACTCTGGCCACGACTAAAGTACTTCCGGAGCCAACGAGATGATCTTCATAAACTTCTTCGCCCGGAGCTCCCTGGCCACAGGACCGAAAATACGCGTGCCGATCGGCTCCCCCTGTGGAGTGATCAACACAGCGCTGTTGTCATCGAATTTTATGTAGGAACCATCCGGCCTGCGCAGTTCTTTTTTTGTCCGCACCACGACAGCCCGCATGACGTCTCCCTTTTTGACTTTGGCGTTCGGTATGGCCTCTTTCACCGAGACGATGATTGTATCCCCGATTCTTGCATACCGCCGCCTCGACCCACCGAGCACTCTGATACAATACAGTGTTTTTGCACCAGAGTTGTCGGCTACGTCCAGTTTCGTTTCAGTCTGTATCATCTGTCCAACACCCTCTCACACGGCCTTCTCCAGGATCTCATGGACGCGCCAGCGCTTTGTCTTGCTCAGCGGCCTCGTCTCTACGATCAGGACCTTATCACCGATCTGGCAAACGTTTTGGGCATCATGGGCCACGCACTTGCCCCGCCGCTTCACGTACTTCTTGTACACAGGATGGCTGACAGTCCTCTCTATGGATACCAACACCGTCTTGTCCATGCTGTTGCTAACAACCTTGCCAATCTGCCTTTTGCTTGAACGGCTACTTCTCATTTCTTTTCAACACCCCTGTGTTTCCCTTCCGTCTCGTGCCACTCACCCCGGGCTCACGATTCGCTGCGATGGGCGACTTCTCGTTCCCGCACGATTGTCTTCACGCGAGCAATATCCCGTTTTGTTTGCCCCAACCTCATTCGATTCTCCAGCTGGTCTGTGCCATGCTGAAACCTGAGATTGAAAAGCTCCTGCGTCAATTCTCCCACTCTTTGGCTCAATTCATCAGAGCTAAGCTCCCTCAATTCGCTTGCTTTCATAAGCGCTCGCCTCGAACGACCACGCGGGTTCTAAATGGAAGTTTGTGTGAAGCTAATCGGAAAGCCTCCGCCGCCAAATCCGCGGGAACCCCTTCCATCTCGTATAGTATTTTGCCGGGCTTGACCACAGCAACCCAGCCCTCCGGTGCACCTTTTCCTTTGCCCATCCGTGTTTCAGCGGGCTTTTTCGTGATCGGCTTATCAGGAAAAACGCGGATCCAGATCTTTCCTCCTCTTTTGACATGACGGGTCATGGCAATACGGGCCGCTTCAATCTGTTGGGCAGTCATAAATGCGCACTCGGTCGCCTGGAGTCCGAATTCACCAAAGTTCAAGGTCGAGCCCCGATAGGCCATCCCTCTCATCCTGCCCTTCTGTCTCTTTCGATATTTGACTTTCTTAGGACTTAGCATTTGAGTCCTCTCTTAGATGGCTTCCGATTGCTCTTTTTCAAGAACATCGCCGTGAAATACCCACACCTTTACACCGATGAGCCCGTAGGTGCAGTGGGCCTCCGCAAAGCCGTAATCGATATCCGCCCTTAACGTGTGAAGGGGGATTCTGCCTTCCCGGTACCATTCGGTCCTGGCCATTTCCGCCCCGCCCAAACGACCCGAACAGCATATTTTGATTCCCTTGGCACCGAACCTCATGGCTGAAGAGACGCTGCGTTTCATGGCTCGCCGAAAGGCAACGCGCCTTTCAATTTGCATGGCCACGTTTTCAGCCACCAGCTGAGCGTCCAGTTCCGGTTTTCTGACTTCCTGGATATCGATAACCAGTTCCTGCGAGACGAGCTTTTCCAGGTCCTTCTTGAGCAGCTCAATCTCCGATCCTTTTTTCCCGATGACAATCCCTGGGCGGGCCGCATAGATACGCAAGCGAATACGATTGGCCCATCTCTCAATCTCGATGCTCGATATCCCGGCATGATAGAGCTTCTTCTTCAGAAACTCGCGGATTCTATAGTCATCAACAATAAACTTGGAATAATCTTTACCGGCAAACCAGCGTGAATCCCACGTCTTGGTAATCCCTAATCTGAACCCAGTCGGATTGACCTTCTGTCCCAAACTGCCCCCCTTTATCTAAACCGCTGACAAGATGACGGTGATGTGACTGGTACGCTTCAGAATCCTGTTGGCCCGCCCCATGGCTCTTGGGCGAAAACGCTTCAGGGTCGGTCCCTGGTTGACAACAACGTTGCTGATCGACAGGTTGTCCACCTCAATGTCGGGTTTCTGATCAGCGTTAGCCACTGCCGATCGTATAACCTTGCCCAGAATCCTGGCTGAACGCTGCGGCATAAAACCCAATAGATTCAGCGCGTCTTCCACACGCTGCCCCTTTACGACCCTAGCCGTCTTGCGAACCTTTGTTGGAGAAATTCTGACAAACTTTGCTACAGCTTTAACGTCCATAGTTCGGCCTTTTCAAACAACCCCTTCGCTTCACAAACAATTGCTACCCCCAGGCCCTTTCGCTCACGCCCACAATCATTCGGAATCGGTCGGCTTTATGTCTTTGTCTTGCCTGTCACACGGGTCTTCTTGGAACCGGCGTGGCCGTGAAAAACCCTCGTAGGTGCAAATTCCCCCAGCTTGTGGCCCACCATATCTTCCGAGATGAAGACAGGGACGAACTTTTTTCCATTGTGTATGGCTAGCGTCAACCCCACCAGCTCAGGAACGATGGTGGAACGTCTCGACCAGGTCTTAATCACCTTGCGACCCGCTGTCCCGCTGACCGCGAGTGCCTGCTTAAGCAGTTTTGCGTCAATATAAGGGCCTTTTTTTATCGAACGCGCCATATGTCCTCACCTGTATTTGTCGGATGTTTAAATCGACATCGGGTTAAGCGTCCCGCCACTCAACTATTTTCTCCGTCTAACCACAAACTTGTCACTCACCTTGTTCTTTTTGCGTGTCCGGTACCCCTTGGCAGGCACCCCCCAGGGAGAACACGGGTGTCGACCTCCGGAGGCCTTCCCCTCGCCACCACCCATGGGATGGTCCACAGGATTCATCGCCACGCCACGCACCTTCGGGCGACGGCCCAGCCAACGTTTCCGGCCTGCTTTGCCGAGGGAGATATTTTCATGCTCCAAATTTCCCACCAGGCCCACAGTCGCCCGGCAGTCTATCAGGAACATCCGGACCTCACCTGAAGGAAGCTTCACCTGCGCATAGCGCCCTTCTCTGGCCATGAGTTGTGCATAGGTTCCCGCGCTACGCGCTATCTGTGCGCCCTTGCCGGGCTTCATCTCAATGTTGTGGATCTGAGTCCCCAACGGGATGTTCCTGAGAGGCAGAACGTTGCCGGGCTTGATGTCCGCTTTTTGACCGGCCACGACCATGTCGTTGACGGCTATCTTGTGAGGTGCCACGACGTAGCGCTTTTCCCCATCCACATAATGCAGAAGCGCAATACGAGCCGACCGGTTCGGGTCGTATTCAATGGAAGCCACCTTAGCCGGCACATCGACCTTGTCTCTCTTGAAATCGACGGTCCTGTAACGCCGTTTGTGCCCACCACCCCGGTGGCGAGCCGTCAGACGACCGGCGTTGTTGCGCCCCCCGGTTTTCTTGAGCGAGCGAACCAGACTCTTCTCGGGCTGAGATCGAGTGACATCTTCAAAAGAATCGTGCGTTTGAAATCGTCGTCCTGGTGACGTGGGTTTGACTTTCTTAAGTGCCATATCCTTTTCTACACCCCTTCAAAAAACTCAACCTTATGGCCCTCGGCCAGCGTTACGACGGCCTTCTTCCAATCGCGGCGTTTCCCGAGAGATCGGCCCATGCGCTTGAACTTCCCCTTCATCTGCATGGTCCGAACTTTTTCTACCCGCACATTAAAAAGTTTTTCCACCGCCTGCCTAATCTCCACCCGGTTGGCTCCGCGGTCCACTTCAAAGGTGAGCTGATTACTCTTTTCCTTTTGAATCGTCGCCTTTTCAGTAATAAGGGGTCCCTTGATAATGTCATACATTTTCATGCGAGCAATCTCCCCTCAAGTTGCTTCACACAGGGCTCAAGCAAGATGAGGTGCTTGTACCTGAGTATGTCATAGACGTTTAAGCCTTCCGAGCGAACCAGCTTGACTGTAGGGACGTTCCTTGAGGAAAGCTCAAGGTTCTTGAGTTGCTTGTCCGTAACAATCAGCGCCTCCTTGGCCTTTAAGGCTTCAATGACATCGACGAATCGTTTCGTCCTGATCGTTTCCAGGTCGATTTTGTCCACAATCAAAAGCTCATTTTCCTGCAACTTGCTGGCAAGGGCCATTTTCAAAGCTTGCCTGCAAACCTTCTTAGGAACCTTGTAAGAGTAATCGCGCGGCTTCGGACCGAATACGACGCCGCCGCCCCGCCACACGGGCGACCGCCGCGATCCCGCCCGGGCACGCCCCGTGCCTTTCTGGCGCCAAGGCTTCTGTCCTCCGCCACGGACCTCAGAACGCCCCTTGGTTGAAGCTGTGCCGGCTCGTTTGCTGGCGAGTTGCATAATGACCACCTGGTGCAGGATGTGATCCTTAACCGGCACCTTGAAAATTTCGTCGGCCAGCTCTATCTCCGAAACCTTCGTACCATCCATATTATAGACATCTTGAAGGGCCATGACCTTGTTCCTGTTTCACTCTTTATTTTGAGAATTTCGGTTTCCTGACCTCAACCATTCCGAATCGACTGCCCGGGACAGCGCCTTTTACAATCAAGAGATGACGGTCGGGACGGACTTCCACAACTTCCAGGTTCCGCACCGTGACTCGCTGGTTGCCATACTGACCCGGCATTTTACGCCCCTTGATGACCTTGGATGGCCATGCGGAAGCCCCTATCGAGCCAGGGGCGCGATGAAACATGGAACCATGGGTGTCCTTGCCGCCGCTGAATCCCCAGCGCTTAATAACCCCCGAGAAGCCTCGCCCCTTGGAGATTCCGCTTATATCGACGCGGTCACCGACTTGAAACATATCGACGGTCAGCGACTGACCCAGGGTGTATGCCGAAGGATCCTCCGTTGGAATTTCACCCAGGCGGGCGAATGCCTGACCGCCGCTTTTCTTCAGATGTCCCTGAAGAGGCTTGTTGATTCCCTTGCCTTTCTTCTCTAGGAAACCGACCTGCACGACATCATACCCGTCCGTCTCCCGCGTCTTAACCTGTGTAACAACACAAGGCCCGACCTCCAGAACCGTAACCGGTACCTGACGCCCATCTGATGAAAAGAAGCTCGACGTCCCAAGCTTCCTGCCTAACAAACCTCTGTGCATTTTGTTGTTTCCTCTAATCGAGCTTTATCTCCACATCCACGCCGGCTGAAAGATCAAGCTTCATCAAGGCATCCACCGTCTGTTGGGTTGGATCCACAATGTCCAGCAAACGCTTGTGGGTCCGAATTTCAAACTGTTCCCGGGATTTCTTATCCTTGTGGGGTGAACGCAATACACAATACTTGTTTATCACCGTCGGAAGCGGAATGGGACCGACCACCCGGGCGCCGGTCCGCCTGGCCGTCTCAACAATATCGGCGGTGGACTGGTCCAAGAGCTTGTGATCATATGCCTTCATTCGAATCCGTATCTTCTGGTCCGTAATCATGACTCAATAC
>Ga0307423_1002487_pt1 | contig 10252 bp, 8 predicted proteins | sample SalMarWE160310MG_FD_202154 | JGI IMG/M metagenome (GOLD analysis project Ga0307423, IMG submission 202154) | Salt marsh sediment microbial communities from the Plum Island Ecosystem LTER, Massachusetts, United States - WE1603-10 | ecosystem: Environmental > Aquatic > Marine > Intertidal zone >... | reverse complement strand
GCTTCACGTTCGACAACACTTCTGTGGCGATATATTTTTAATATAGAAGCTTTCTCAATTTTCTTAAGTGAATTAGATTTATTTATTACTGTTACGAATTCCTTATTAAAGTTTCCATTTAGGATTCTTTTTTCGTTTTCTGCAAAAGCTTCAGCAATATCGTTTACCAAATCACTTATTGCCTTTGCACGCAAATATCCAACCTTTTCATTGTCATCACGATTTTTATATCCCGTTAAATCTTTTTTATGAATTAAAGGCAACAACAAACTTTCAGTTTCATTAAAAGATAATAATCCCAATCGAAAACCATCTTCTAAATCCATAATGCTGTAACAAATATCATCTGCGGCTTCAACAAGAAAAGAAAGAGGGTGACGGCTCCATAAATATTTTTCTTCTTTATTTGGTTTTTCTAATCCTGTTTTTTCAGCCACAAGATTAAAAATATTTTTTTCAGATTGGAAAAATCCAAATTTTTTGTAAATATTTTTATATTGTTCGGGATTCCTTTCTTCAATATCCGTGAGTGATTCTTTAGGATATTTATTGAGTGCAGAAAGTGTTGAGTAGGTTAATTGCAATCCACCTTTTACGTCTTGGTTAAGAAGTTTTGTAATAATTCTAAATCCCTGGGCATTACCTTCAAACCTTACTAAGTCGTTCCATTGTTTTTCGTTTGCAATTTCTTTCTTAAATATTTTACCGTTACCATTTTTAAAGTACTCAGCGATGGCATCTTCACCTGAATGCCCGAATGGAGGATTTCCAATATCGTGAGCCAGACAAGCAGCTGCTACAATTTCTCCAAAGTGGAATTGTGTAAATTCTTTTTTCAGTTTTGGATGAAGTGATAGAATTCTTTCACCGACAAGATTTCCAACAGATCTTCCTACAACTGAAACCTCAAGACTGTGAGTTAGCCTTGTATGAACAAAATCACTTTCAGGCAAAGGAAATACCTGTGTTTTATCCTGTAGTCGTCTAAATGCAGGAGAAAAAACTATTCTGTCAAAATCTTTTTGAAACTGGCTTCGTCCATCTTTCTTATTTGATTGACTTTTCTCAATTCCAAGACGTTCATCTGTTAAAAGTAATTTCCAATCCAAAATAAATTCCTTTATTCTTTGTGCGGAAAGTTATAAAAAATCTAACTTAATAATTATCTGTCCGGTTGAGTTGATTACAATTAAAGTTAAAAATTTAAATAGATAAAACTTTCTTTAAAAAAGGCAACAGTTAATATTAAAAGGAATTAAGTAATTGCCCAGTTTTCTGGTGGTCTTTTAGTAATTGCAGGAGCTAATTTTATAATGGCAGCAATGAGTTTGATAATTGCAGTAAACTTTTTGAAGATTGCAGGGATGAATTTGAAAATGGCAGGATGAATATTGTTAATTGTAGTAAACGTTTTTATGATAGCGGGAAGAATATTGATAACAGCAGAAGTTAATTTGGTACTTGCAGGAACAATATTGTTGTTTGCAGGAGGTATTTTGATGAATGAAGTATGGGGAAATGTGGTTTTTCTCTCACGGTGCGACCGTGACAGCCGCTAAAAAAAGAATGAATGGTTTCATATACCCCTCCGTAAAATGTAATTAGAAATTAATTAAAGGATTCCAGTGAGAATCAATTGCTTCCTTTATTAAATATGTTTGTGTATTGTTTATATCAATTATATACACTGTGTGTTCATAAGACACTGTTTCATTTACTAAAATATTATTAACAGTAAAAGTTATGTAATTGTCTTGTGGGCTGAATTCTATTCCATAAGTGGCATAACTAAGGTTCGTCTCTGTCAGTTCATTTAATTCCGTTTTTTTCCCATTCTCTAAAAGAAGTATTTTAGAAATATCATTTGTATAGTCACGTGTTATGTAAGCTATCTTTGAATAGTGATTAGAATAAATTGGCCGTAAAAGAATAATCCCTTTTTCAGCGGTGACTAATGTATCCATCTTTCCGGTGGATAAATTAATTTCTTTAATTAAAAAAGTAGCACCACTGCTCGACCGACTGGAATCCTCATGACAAAGTATAGTATTTGAACTTTCATTATAATCATCGACATATATTGAATAGTTACCAAAATTATTGAAATTTAGAACTTGTTCACTTGAAAGAGTTGCTATGTTATATTTATAAAGTAATTGACCTTTAGTATAAAGAATTGAACCGCCCAGATCACAAAACGCAATTATTTTAACATCATCTGCTATAAATAACAATTGTTTATTTGTTCCATTATAGTCCATTAAACCATAATAATAATTTTCACCTATTTTATGATAATAATATAAAATTCTCCTGCTATCAGAAGACCAAAATTTTGGAGTAGCACTTTCAGTTGAAATAAGTTCAGAGGTAATATTTAGAGTAGTATCATTATTAACATCATACAAATAAGTGTCAGCTCCGGTATCTCCACTACGGTCATATCTAAAGGCGATAAATTTACCATCGGGGGACCATATAGGTCCGTAAGCATTATCACTTGGGTTATTCGAAATATTTTTTGAATCGGTTCCAAATCTATTATCTGTAAATATCTGCCAATGAGAATCATTACCAAGTTTTTGATAACAGACTTCCTGCGAAGTCATTTCAATTGGATTAGAAATTTGATCATCACAGTGAGTATTTAATGCTATAAAGGGAATGATAAACAGTGCTATTAGTAATTTATTTTTATTCATAGAAATCCTCGCAATAAATAGGAAATAATTGAATAGCATTTAAACTTTGATCGGATAAGAAAGGAACAATTGATTGTTTAATACTATGTAGTAATAAGCTGTTTAATTTTACATGGACAATTAAGCGAATTGATTTAGACATTAACAAGTTCCCCCTTGTATTACTATATAATACCTATTGAAATGAAAATAAAAGAGATTGAATACATTATGATTAACCTTATATTTATCTCCTATTACTAAATATCAACAATTTTTTTTCAAAAGACAAGATTGTTATTAATAAAATTGATTGGGTAATAATAAAAGTTAATAAATATCAATCACTATGAGGTTTTAGAGGTGTTATATTATTTTAGATGGTTGTCACGCGTACCGTGACGCCAATAACCTAAGGTAATAATTATCTACCCGGTTGAGTTTGCTTTGCTAACAATCTATTTTTCAGGCAATGAATTCTACAAAAGAAAATATTCTTGAATCTTCGGTTCAATACATTAAATCTGTTGGACCAAAACGCGCAGAGTCCTTTTATAAAATTGATATAAATACAATTCACGATTTAATATTCTACTTTCCTACGCGCCACTTAGATAGAACAACAGTATTAACCGCAGCAAAGGCTTATGGTTACGCTATTAACGGTTATGATGGTGAAGCGACCATTATTGCAAAGGTAGCTGATAAAGAAAAAAGAAATCTTGGAAGGAAAGAAATTCTTAAAGTTCAGTTTAGAGATTCATCAGGTTTTATAGAATGTGTTTGGTTTCAAGGTGTAAAGTATTTTCATTCAGTTTTTAATGAGGGTGATTATTTTGCAATCTCGGGAAAACCGGAAATAAATTATAACAAGCTTCAGATTGTCCATCCTGATTTTGATAAGATAACAGAAGAAGAATCACAAAGTTTTCTTAATACAGGAAAAATTATTCCTTTCTACAGAATTCCAAAAGAACTAAAGCAAAAAAAAATCGGGGATTTAAGTTTACGCCGAATTATTAACTACGCAGTAGAAAGCTATGCTGATAAACTTGAAGAAACTCTTCCGCCAGAAATTATTGAACAGCATAACTTGATTGATTTGATTACAGCAGTTAAAAATTATCATTATCCACAAAGCAAAGAATTGTTTGAGCAAGCTAAACGCCGATTTAAGTTTGAAGAAATGTTTTACATTGAGCTTCTTGTTGCCATAAGAAAGAATAATTATCAAACAAAGCTTCCCGGCAATAAAATGGAAATTAAGTCTAAGCTTGTTTCTGATTTTATTAAAACGCTGCCATTCGAGTTAACTCATTCCCAGTTAAATGTTTTGAGTGAAATTAAAAAAGATATGTTTTCTGAAAAACCAATGAACAGGCTTTTACAAGGCGATGTTGGAAGCGGGAAAACTATTGTTGCTCTAATTTCAATGATGATTGCCTTTGACAACGGTTATCAAGCTGCACTAATGGCACCAACAGAAATATTAGCCGATCAACATGCAAAAAATATTTCTGCGATGATGAGTAAACTTTCTTCCATTTCTAAAGGAAAAGAAATAAAAGTTAGTTTATTGCTTGGCGGACAGAAAAAATCTGAGCGGGACAAAAAACTTTCTGATATAGAATTGCAGGAAGCGGATATTATAATCGGCACACACGCTATCTTTGAAGAAAAAGTTAAGTTCAATAATCTTGGTCTGATTGTAATTGATGAACAACATCGTTTTGGTGTGAAGCAAAGAGGGCTGCTTCAAAGTAAAGGCAAAACTCCCGATGTACTCGTAATGAGCGCGACTCCAATTCCAAGAACTTTGTCTATGACTGTTTACGCGGACCTTGATCTTTCTACTATTGATGAGATGCCAAAGAATCGTATTCCCATAAAAACTGTTCTGCGTGGAGAAAAGAAACTTCCTGAGATTTATAATTTTATTATCGATAAGATCAAAGACGGATATCAAACATTCTTAGTTTATCCGCTTGTAGAAGATTCTGAAAAACTGGATTTGAAAGCAGCAATTACTTTTTATGAGGATTTAAAAGAGAATCATCTTAAAAATCTTAAACTTGGATTGATTCACGGAAGAATGAACTGGCAGGAAAAAGAAGAAGTAATGCTAATGTTCCAGAAAAAGATGTTTGATGTACTGGTTTCTACAACAGTTATTGAAGTCGGGATTGATATTCCCGATGCAAACATAATTTTAATTAACGACGCACATCGTTTTGGTTTATCACAACTTCATCAACTGCGCGGAAGGGTTGGAAGAAGTAACAAACAAGCTTATTGTGTTTTAATAACCAAAGATGAAATTGCCGCAAAACAAAATGCCAATGAACTTGAGTTGGATTATTTATCATCTATTCAATTAGAAAAGTATAAATCATCAGTAAGAATGCAATCAATGGTAAAATATTTAGATGGATTTAAAATTGCCGAGATTGATTTAAAGTTACGAGGACCCGGAGATATTTTTGGAACAAAGCAAAGCGGATTCCCGGATTTAAAGTTCACCAACATAGTTGAAGACTCTGAATTAATCCTCGAAGCAAAGCAAAGTGCATTCAAATTAATAGAAATTGATCCGAAGTTGGAAAAAAAATTTTCCATCATCATTCGGAAAAATCTTGTCAAACACTACTCTGAAAATCTATCTTACGCAAAGATTGCTTGAAGCAAAACCATCTCACATCACTTTCAACACTATAAATAGCCGTTGTACTGCACTACTCTTCCTTACTACTAAAAATATTTTTCATAAAATCATTTTAAAAAAGATCATAAGCGACAATGATGCCAAGAAAAAAAATATTTTCAACATTTTTTAAAACTTGTTGACAAAAATTATATAAACATTATATTTGTTACAGAAAAAATTAATAAGGAGAAAAATATTTTATCTTCCTTCTTTAACAAGAAGTTGAATGTTGCATTAGCATACAATTTAAAACCAGAAAGTGAATCTCTCTCCCTATCAGTGTCTCCAATTGTTAATAATCATTCTAAAAATTTGCAAACACAAATGGATACTTATGCTGAGTGGGATACCTGGGAAACTATTAATGCAGTTAAAGATGCAATTGCTTGTTATAATAATGTTACTTTGATTGAAGCCAACGAAGAAGCTTACAATAAATTAAGAGAAGTAAAACCTGATATTGTTTTTAACATTGCTGAAGGTACATTCGGTGTAAGCCGAGAATCACAAATTCCTGCAATGCTTGATATGTTACAGATTCCTTACACAGGTTCCGATGCTTTGACTCTTGGAATTTGTTTGGACAAAGCCCGCACAAAAGAGATTTTAAGTTATTACAAAGTTCCTACTGCAAAATTTTTTGTTGCTGATAATGTTGAAGATGCCGAAAACCAAAATCTTGAATTCCCATTAATTGTAAAACCGATTAGTGAAGGTTCAGGGAAAGGAATTTTTGCTTCATCTTTTGTAAACAATCGAGAAGAGCTTAAAAGAGAAATTATAAGAATTACGACTGAATACAATCAATCCGCATTAGTGGAAGAGTTTTTATCAGGAAGAGAATTTACAGTTGCTGTTCTCGGAAATAATGGCGATGCAAGAATTCTTCCCACAATTGAAATGAGATATGACAAATATCCCAAAGGAACCCTTCCGCTTTATTCTTATGAAGCAAAATGGATTCTTGATACTAAGGAAAGTGATTTTGATGTTTTTGATTGCCCGGCTGAAATTGACGATGAGTTAGAGAAGAAAATAAATAAAGTCTGTCTTGACACTTATCGAGTTTTAAAATGCCGTGATTGGAGCCGAATTGATTTGCGGCTTGCTAAGAATGGCGAACCAAATATTATTGAAATAAATCCTTTACCTGGAATAATGCCTGACCCGACTGAGAATTCAAGTTTTCCTAAAGCAGCACGTGCGGCAGGTATTAATTATAATGATATGATAAACACGGTTTTAGCATCAGCAATTAAGAGATATAATCTTTTATGAAGACCGAAGCTAAAATATTAATCTGTTACAATTCACCCGTAAGTGTTTTTTCAATCTATAATGGAAAACCAAAGGATGAAAACTCGGACACCAAAGATTTATCAGAACATGCTTTTGCTTTACAAATAAAAGAGATTGAAAATCATTTAAAAACTTTTTTTATTGATGTGAAATCTTTACCGGTTGACAAGAACGTATTTCGAACGATAAGTGAAATTAATTCTTACAATCCGGATGCAATATTAAATTTTGTTGAATCCGTTGAAGGTATTGCCTATTACGAATATTGTATAGCAGGACTTTATGAACTGCTTGGATATCAGTACACCGGAAATATTCCATCTACACTTGGGAATTGTTTAAACAAGGAAAGGGCTAAAGAAATTTTACATTCGAACGGAATAAGAACTCCTAAAGCGATAACATTATCACCTAAATTAAAGTTTACCAAAAAAGATATTGCGCTTAATTATCCCCTCATTTTAAAGATTGTTGATGAAGACGCAAGTATTGGAATATCTGAAAACTCCGTCGTAAATAATTACAAAGAGTTACGAAAGCAATTAGCTTTTTTAATAGAAACTTACAAAAAGAGCATTATAGTTGAAGAGTACATTGAAGGAAGAGAATTGAATTGTGCAGTGCTTGGAGGTAAAGTTCTTCCAATATCTGAAATAGACTTTATTGGATTGCCAGCACATTTGCCAAACATAGTAACTTATGATGGGAAATGGATTGAGGGCACCACTTATTATAATCATACAAAACCAGTGTGCCCTGCTCAAATAGAATCTGATATCCAAAAGAAAATTGAAGAAGCCGCAATACATGCATATAACGTTTTAAACTGCCGAGATTATGCAAGAGTAGATGTCCGATTATCCAAAGATGAAACTCCTTATGTTATCGAAATAAATCCAAATCCTGATGTATCAAGCGATTCAGGTTTTGCAAGAGCTGCTGCTGCATCAGGAAAAACTTACTCAGAACTTTTATTTACAATAATAAATTTTGCATTACAACGAAAGTATAATGATACGAAGAATAAAGCAGTTTGATGAAGCCAAAATTGAGAATCTGCTAACAAGGATTCCAAATTTTAATGACGAAGAAATTAAAGTTGCAATGGAACTTGTGAATATTTCTGTACTAAATCCTAGTCAATCAGATTACCATTTATTTGTTTATGAAAATGATGGCAAGGTTTTTGGTTATCATTGTACTGGAAAGCGACCGTTGACAGATGGAGTTTATGATCTATACTGGATTGTTTCCGATCCTGAATCCTCAGGTAAAGGAATCGGCAAAAGTCTTTTAAAACATGCGGAGGAGTTTGTAAGAAGTAATAACGGTAGATGGCTGTTAGCTGAAACTTCTTCAAAAGATACTTACAAATCAACGCAAAATTTTTATCTTAGAAATAACTATACAATTATTTCGGAGATAAAGGATTTTTACACGGTAGGTGATAGCCTGCTGGTATTTGGAAAGTATTTCAATAATAAGAATCACTGAGGAATCGTTATGGAACTTTGGCAACAAATGGTACGCGATAGTGTTCACACTGTTGATCAGCTAGTTGAAAAATTTGGGATCGACCGCAAAGTGGCAGAAGATCTTGATGAATTTTTTCAAGCACGTATCAATCCATATTATTTAGGTTTAATCCGCCAACCCGGAGATCCAATCTGGCGGCAATGTGTTCCAGATAAAGCTGAACTTGAAGATTTTGATTCAGCAGAGGATCCGTTGATGGAAGATGCAATGAGCCCGGTACCTAATATTACGCATCGTTATCCTGATCGCGCTCTATTCCTTGTAACAAGCCAATGCGGATTATATTGCCGTTTCTGTACAAGAAAAAGAAAAGTGGGTGATCATGATAAAATATCTATGAAAGGACTTGAAAGCGCCTTCAAATATCTTGAAGAACATACTGAAATCCGTGATGTTATTTTATCTGGTGGTGATCCTTTAATGTTAACGGATGCAATGCTTGAAAAAATTCTTCAAAGAATAAGAGCTATTCCTCATATCGAAATAATCAGGCTTGGATCTAAAATGCCGTGCGTACTTCCACAACGTATCACGCCAAAGCTTGTTAGTATGTTAAAGAAATATCATCCAATTTATTGCAACACTCATTTTAATCATCCCTGGGAAATTACACCCGAAAGTTCTAAAGCCTGCCAAATGATGGCGGATGCTGGAATTCCAATGGGTAACCAGATGGTTATTATGAAAGGTGTAAATGACGATCCTGCCGTTGTAAAAGAATTAATGCAGAAACTTCTTAAGATAAGAGTTCGTCCTTATTATATGTATATGGCAGATGAAACAAAGGGCGCTAATCATTTCAGAACTTCAATTGAAACCGGATTAAAGATAATTGAAGGATTGCGAGGGCATACAAGCGGACTTGCAATTCCTCATTTTGTTATTGATGCACCCGGCGGCGGCGGTAAAATTCCCATTTTACCAAATTATGTACTTCATAAAGATGAAGAGAGGATTATTCTTAGAAACTTCCAGCATAAAATTTATACTTACAAAAACTATGAAGATGCAAACAATCCGGAAGGTTATGGAAGCAAGAACAAACGCAACGGCAAAAATGGCAAGAATGGAAGTAATGGTAACGGCAAAGGAAAGAAAGATGATCTTAAGCCGAAGAAGATAAAAATTACCGAACTCTCAGAAATAGAGAATTAAAAAGAAAACCCCGATGAAAATCGGGGTTTTTAGTATTTAAACAAATGTATGATCTACTTAAGTACAATCTTTAGCATATCCTTCTCTAAACTTTCAGCAGGAGTTTCAATAATTCTACCTAATTCTTTTCCATCTTTATAAAAAATAATTGTAGGAACAAATTCTATATCTAAACCTTCTGCCTCGTCTGAAAGACCTTTCTTTTCTCTATTAACTCCAATTAGAGTAATTGTGCTAACATCATAGTTAAGTTCATCCAAAATCTTAAAAAATCTTGGTAACTGTTCTCTGCTATCGCTGCAAGTTGAACGAAACACTATTTTAATATTTACTGAATCAAGTTTACCCTCCAACTTATCAAGTGTTTCAAAATCCGGTTGATAGTTATTATATTCTTGAGTCCAAGTATTATTGAAAACGGAATCATTCATTACGCTGGAAGGACAATATCCAAGGATTAGCGGTTCTCCATTTTTTTCATCTTTGGTGATTTTGTAATCCTGTGCTGTTATGCTAATTGCAAAAAGAGTAATACATAGAAACACAAAAATTTTCATAATTGTTCTTTCTCATCCTTTTGATTAATTCTCAAATCTATCCCCCACATAAGTTTATTGCGTAATGTTTCAAAATAAGTTGTAAGTGAAGTATGAATTAGCTTCAAGGATCTCTCACTTTTCCTAATTTTTATTTCCATTGGGGGCGGAAAAGCATACGAACGCTGGCCATCGCAGCTTACTTTTACTTCTTTGTATGGTGAATCAGCTTTAATTATTATTTCCTGGGAACTAGGAAGCACTAATGGACGCATAGTTAAAGTATGTGGGGATATTGGCGATAACGTAATTACATCTGACTTGGGTGATACAATTGGACC
>Ga0307423_1002486_pt1 | contig 10264 bp, 5 predicted proteins | sample SalMarWE160310MG_FD_202154 | JGI IMG/M metagenome (GOLD analysis project Ga0307423, IMG submission 202154) | Salt marsh sediment microbial communities from the Plum Island Ecosystem LTER, Massachusetts, United States - WE1603-10 | ecosystem: Environmental > Aquatic > Marine > Intertidal zone >... | reverse complement strand
CAATATTTTTTTTGTACGACATTCCCATAATTAAAATCTTTGAGCCGTTTATGCTTTTCTGAGACTTGTTTAAAGCCGCTGAAATTTTATGTACAACATGGTAAGGCATGTCCGTGTTTACCTCGCCTGCCAGTTCTATGAAACGAGTGCTAATATTAAACTCGCGCGCCTTCCAGGTTAAATAAAAAGGATCGATAGGAATACAATGACCGCCTAAACCCGGACCGGGATAAAATGGCATGAATCCGAACGGTTTTGTGGCTGCGGCTTCAATCACTTCCCAAATGTCAATTCCCATACGGTCCAGAATCACCTTCATTTCATTTACCAGAGCAATGTTTACGCTGCGAAAAATATTTTCCAGTAACTTGGTTGCCTCTGCCGCCTGGCTGGTGCTCACCGGCACTGTTTTCACAATTATTTGGTCGTATAATGTTTTGGTTAATTCCAGGGATGTAGGGTGATTCGCTCCTACCACTTTTGGAATCGTCCGGGTTGAATAATCCGGGTTATTAGGGTCTTCCCGTTCCGGCGAAAACGCCAGATAAAAATCTTCATGGCACCTCAGACCGGATTTTTCCAAAATAGGGCGCATAACCTCTTCGGTGGTGCCGGGATATGTAGAACTTTCCAATACTACTAAATGTTCGCTCCGCAAGTGCTTGGAAATGGTTTCCGCTGTACTAGTAATAAAGGAAATATCCGGTTCGCGATATTTATTTAAAGGCGTAGGCACACACACCAGGATACAATCAACTTCCTTTAAATAGCTGAAATCCTTAGTTGCCTGGAATAAGCCCAATTCTTTTACTTTTCTGATTTTTTCAGCAGGAATGTGCTTAATATAGGATTCGCCTCTATTGAGCATTTCTACTTTTGAGGGATCAATATCGAATCCAACGACGCCGAATTTCTGGTCTAAAAATTCCAGCACCAGAGGCAACCCGACATATCCCAATCCAACAACCCCAATTTTGGCTTTGCGATCTTTAATTCTTTCTAATAAAGTCATATCTATCCTTTAAAATAAATGTGTTTCTCAATTAAGCTCACAAATTAATTATTTAATGCGCATCACTTTTGATATACGTCAATCTTTCTCAACTATCATTTTTTCGACGTTATACCATTCAACAAATTTGGCAATACCCTCTTCGATTGAAGTATTTGGCGCATAATTCAACAGGGTTTTTGCTTTGCTTATATCAGCATAAGTGATATCTACATCGCCGGGCTGCATTTCCACCATTTTGGATATTGCCTTCTTGTTTAGTTTTTGCTCAATAATTTCAACCAGTTCGGCGGTTGAAATTGTAGCGGATTCACCTAAATTAATGACTTCGTACCCGTTAATTTTCTTGATAGAGCTGATTATCCCCTGAAGAATATCATCAATGTAAGTAAAATCCCGTTTGGGGTTGCCGAATCCATATAATTCGATAGGCTCGCCGGCATCGATTAGCCTGGTAAATTTATGAATCGCCATCTCAGGTCGCTGCCGCGGGCCATAAACAGTGAAAAAGCGCAATGCGTGAACATGAATGTCAAATAAATGGTGATAGGTAAACGCTATTAGTTCGCATGCTTTTTTTGTCGCTGCATATGGCGAAATGGGGAAATCAACATTATCATTTTCATGATAGGGCACTCTCTTATTATTCCCATAAACGGAAGATGATGAAGCCAGAATGAAGCGCTTAATATCATGCTGGCGCGCCATTTCCAGCAAATTTAACGTTCCGTCAATGTTGGTGCGTTTGTAGGCGTATGGCTGGGCAATGGAAGGTCGTACGCCAGCTTTGGCAGCCAGGTGAACAATGTGGCTAAATTTATGTTTCGCAAATACTTTTTCTAAATCGGGAATATTGGTAATTGAAATTTCATACAGTTCAAAATTTGGGTGGTCCTGAAAACCCTGAATATTCCTCCGTTTTATATTTGGAGCATAAAAGGGATCAAAATTATCAATTCCAATAACGGGAGTTTTATCCTGAAGTAATTTTTCGCATAAATGAGAACCAATGAATCCGGCAGCGCCAGTTACTAAAATCATTTAGACCTTTCAACAAAATTTCTTAAAAGCCGGAACAAATTATCGGCGACCTATACCAAAATAAGAGAAATTTAAATCTTTTACTTTTTCCGCATTCAAAATATTTCTGCCATCAAATATTACCGCAGCATTCATTTTTTCTTTCATTAGCTCAAAATCCGGCTCGCGGTAATCCAGCCATTCTGTTACTAAAATTAATGCGTCCGCCCCTTCAAGCGCTTCATAATAATCGTCCAACAAGGTGGCATATTTATCTAATCCCAATTGGCGCGCCTCACTTAAAGCAACCGGATCATGCGCCTGGACTTTGGCACCTAACCTGTGCAATTCCTTAATTATGGGGATTGCCGGTGCTTCCCGCATATCATCTGTCTTTGGCTTGAAACTTAACCCCCATATGGCGAATGTTTTGCCCTGCACGGAACCATTGAAGAATTTCAAAATTTTTGGCAGCAGAATTAACTTCTGTTTTTCATTCACTTCCTCAACCGATTGCAATATCCTCAAATGGTAATCGAAATCCTTTGCTGTTCGAATAATCGCCTTAACATCCTTTGGGAAGCACGAACCGCCATAACCGACGCCCGGAAAAATGAACGAGTAACCTATCCGTTTATCAGAGCCGATACCTCGCCGCACCATTTCTACATCTGCACCTACAACATCACATAAGTTAGCAATTTCATTGATGAAGGAAATCTTGGTAGCTAAAATGGAATTGGCAGTGTATTTAGTTAATTCTGCGCTCACTTCATCCATTACAATCATCGGATTTCCCGTGCGAACGAAAGGCGCAAATAGTTCTTTCATAATTTCCGCAACCTTGGATTTCTTGGTTCCAATGATCACTCGGTCCGGATACATAAAATCATCCACTGCTCCGCCCTCTTTCAGGAACTCCGGATTTGATACAACATCAAAAGGAATGGTGGTTTCCTTGCCGATGGCAGCCCGGACTTTTTTTGCAGTACCCACCGGCACGGTGCTCTTATTGACGATAATTTTGTAATCCGTCATATGCTGTCCGATCGATTTTGCTACTGCCAACACATGCGATAGATCCGCCGAGCCATCTTCCTCCGGCGGTGTTCCCACGGCTATAAAAATAATATCTGATTTCTGAACAGCTTCATTCATATTGGTAGTAAAAATCAGTCGGTTATTTTTCGAATTCCGCTCCACTAACGCTTCCAAGCCGGGTTCATATATTGGAATTTCTCCTTTCCGCAACCGGTTAATTTTATCCTCGTCAATATCCATACAAATAACATTATTCCCGCTTTGTGCAAAACAAGCTCCGGCAACCAATCCAACGTAGCCGGTTCCGATAATTGTTAGCTTCATCTTTCTTCCTTATCCTGAATTAGGTGACCTTATTTCTCTTTCGCCTTTTCAGATCATGCCCATAATAGTTATAATAATGGTAATAGTAATAGTAGTAATATGATCCATAGGTCCTTTCAATATTCACACTATTGAGCAATGAGCCGTACACATTTGCTTTTACGCTTTCCAGCAAGTTCAAAGCTCGCTTGATAGCGTCACGCCGAGTTTGATGAGCCTTAATAACCAGTATCAACCCGTCTACCAAGGAGCTCAGAACCGCAGCATCAGTAACCGCAATAATCGGAGGACTGTCAAACAAAATTAAGTCGAATTCTGATCTCGCAATACGGATGAACTCCTTCATTTTATCAGATGACAAAATCTCAGATGGATTCGGCGGCAATGGTCCGCAGGTAATTGCAGAAAGGTTGTCAATCATGGTCGGTTTAACAATTTCCTGGAAGGAAGATTTGCCGATCAAAAAGTTGGTTACGCCGACATCCTTTTTAAGATCAAAAATGGAGTGAATAACCGGGCGGCGCAAATCCGTATCTACCAGAAGCGTGCGGCTGCCCATTTGCGCCATGGTAATAGCCAGGTTAGCCACCGTAGTTGATTTTCCTTCCTTGGGTGTAGAGCTAGTAATTAATATTGCGCGTTTTTTATTTTTAATATCCCTGAATTGTATGTTGGTGCGCAAGGTCCGGTAGGCTTCCGAAATAGGCGATTTCGGATCGAAATGAGTGACCAACCGACTTTCAATTCTCTCGATTTCTTCCATATCTCCATTGGAACCGCCATTGCGTGACATTATTTTTTTGCTTAATTCATCGGCGGCTATTTTAGGGATGATGGAAAGAATTGGCAGTCCCATTCGCTCTAATTCGTCCGGATTTTTAACTGAATCATCAAAATATTCGATTACAAATGTAAGTCCTATCCCCAATCCCAAGCCTATAAGCGCCCCTAAAATTAGGTTCAGTTTCTTATTAGGTTTAGTGGGGCTGGATGGCAATATGGCGTTATCGACCAGACGAATATTTTCTTTTTGTCCCGCTTCGGCAATTTTGGTCTCTTCAAGTTTTTCAGTCATTAAGATGTATGTATTTTGATCTACCTGAAGCTGCCGCTGCAGCCTGGCTAATTCAAGCGCTTTGCTAGGTAAACCTTCCAAATCAGCATCATATTGCAGGGTGATCCTACGCAATGCTTCTATTTTAGCGCGAAGACCTTTAATTGCCGTTTCCAATTTTAATATATTGCTAATTATATCCTGGGCAATCATCAAAGGGTCGGCAACCATACTGGTGCTGGCAATGCGCTGCGCTTCTTCCTGCAATTTCTCTTTAATCGCTTTTATTCGATTATCCATGCTATTTAGTTGCGACTGGTATTCCTGCGGATCGATCCGGTCCTGGGAGATCAACGTCTGGTACGTGACTTTTTCGGAAACCATCCTGGCGTAATCAACCTGCAGCTCTTTTAGTAATGGGCTTGATATTTGAGCAACTTCCGTTGAAAGCGCACTGCGGCGTTCTTCCAACTGACTTTCCAGATTTTTCTTTTGCTCAAGATTTGCTTCCAATTCAACATGTGCCGCCTCAAGTTCGGCCTGACTTTCGGCATAGCGTGTAATCAATTCCTTAGTGCGGTCATCCAAAGAAACTAATTTTTGGCTTTCCCGGTAATCTTTTAAGGCGTTTTCTGATTTTCTTAACTCTTCGCCTTTCTTTTCCAACTGTTTCTCTAAGAATTGCCTCAGCTCCTTAAACTCGCTTGTGCTGAATGATCTGTTTGATTCGCGGAATGCCTGCACAATAGTGTTGCAGATTTGAGCCGCTTCAAATGGGCTTCCGGCAGAAAACTTTATTTCAATAATATCGGTATCTTTTTTCGGAGTTACCTCTAAATTGGTCATTATCCAACCCACCTGGGAGCGAAAAGATACATATTCCCCCCTATTGCTTGGTTGAAAAATCTCAAGAGAATCCCGATATGGAACAGCTTCCAGGTAGCGCACCACATTTTCGGCAAGCATACGGCTTTTTAGAATTTCTACCTGGTTGGTAATCAATGTGGTTTGGTTGCCCAAATAATTCACATCAAATAAAGCCCGTTCCATTGAACCCTGACTTTCGATCATTATTTTTGCGGTCGCTTCGTAGACCGGCGGTGATGTGAATGTGAAATAGGTAGTGGCTGCTAAGACGATAAGGAATGAAGCCAGGATTATCCATCGACCGCGGTAAAGTATCCGCAGATAATCCTGTATGTTTACCTGCTGTTCTTCCTGGTTATTTTCAAAATTTTGCTCCAAATCAGACCCCCGATTAACTTATTATCGCGAAACTTAACATCTAATTTCTTGATTTCAAGATGAAATGAAATTTGATTTTTTATTCGGCTATATTTAATAAATCTTTAATTATTTGGACTCTTCATCGAATCGGACATCGACAACTTCGCTGCCCTCAGGCGGTGAAAAATTAAACAAAGAATCCGGAAATTCCTTGTTGAATATTATTTTCTCAATTACATATTCGGTTTCATTCTCATTATAGTCAGTATAGATCACCCGGTTTATTTTCCAGGATTTATCTTCAACCCATATTTTTATTGAAGTAAAAAAGGTATCGTTGGAAGGCTTGGGCGTTAGTTTAATAACGTATATTTTCTTGCCGTTTTCTTTGTGTTCATCAACCAACTGGCTATAGTAGTTTTCCTGCATATCATACAGAAAATTGTTAATCAAAACTTCCTGGTTTTCCTTTTTAGCGTCATCGATTAGCACCTGGTTTTCGATTTTGTTATAACGCCAAAATGTGGTTCCGTTAGTGGCAATGGTTTGCGCTTCGGAGTCGAAATGAAAATTATCCTTTCCTTTGATAATAAACGTTCCAAATATTTCGGAAGTTGTATTGGTGAGCTTAAACCGATTTATTTCTTTAAACTGAATTTCGAGCGTTTTTGCTTTTTTAAATTGTTTTTGGACTTCTTCGATCACTTTTTCAGCATCGGCGCCAGTTAAAGGCGTATGCAAAACAAATAATCCGAGAAGCAGCATAGCTGCAAACCCGCTTTTATATTTCTTGATATTTCTCATTAATGATCTCCGGTTAATATTATTCATCATTAAAAGCTGAAATTAAAACATCCCGTGCTTTGCTTCCCTGTCCGGGACCGACCACGCCTGCCTCCTCCAGTTCATCCACCAATCTTGCGGCACGGGCATAGCCAATTTTGAGTTTTCGCTGCAGGAGAGAAATGGATCCCTGTTGATGCCGGATCACAATTTCTTTTGCATCCTCAAATAACTCATCTCTTTCAAACGCTTTTACGGAATTAGTTCCCGGAGATTTGACCGTTCGGATAAGTTTCAGTTCATAGGGCGGAAATTTAGGCTGCCTGCGGATATGTTTTATTACCCGATCCACTTCATCGGTTGTGATTAAAGGATTTTGCAAACGAATCGGCTTACCTACTCCCGGCGGCAAAAACAACATATCTCCGTTACCAATCATTTTCTCAGCACCATAAATATCCAGGATTACTTTGGAATCCGGCCGGGTTGCTACCTGGTAGGCGATCCGTGTTGGGAAGTTAGCTTTAATTAGCCCTGTTAAAATATCAACTGATGGTCGCTGAGTTGCTAAGATGAGATGAATCCCAACGGCACGCGCCATTTGCGCAAGCCGAGTAATCGGCTCTTCAACCTCTCTGGCAGCGGTCAAAATAAGATCTGCGAGTTCGTCAATTACTACTATTATATAAGGCAGCTTGCGATACTCATTCGACATTTCACCGGCATCCCGGTAAGTTTGGACTTTTTGATTATATGAGATTATGTCCCGCACGCCCAAGTGCGCAAGCTTATCGTACCTCTCTTCCATTTCGTTGACGACGCTGCGGAGAATCAGAATTGCATTTTGGGGGTGAGTGATGACAATTTCATCTAATTCGGGACATAAGGCCAAATAATGGTCTTTCAATCTGGCATATAAGGTGAGCTCCAGTTTTTTGGGATCGATCATCACGAATTTCACATCTGAAGGCGGCACTCGGTAAAGAATGCTGGTGATGATCGTATTAATCCCAACGCTTTTGCCAGAACCTGTCGATCCGGCAATTAACAGATGCGGCATCTTGGTTAAATCCGCACAATAGATTTCTCCAGAAATCGTCTTCCCCATCCCCAGTACCAGTTGACCTTCAAAATTTATATATTTTTCAGACCGGACGATGGAACTAAGATGAACGATCGAGGGATTCCGATTGGGCAGCTCCACGCCAATGGCGGCTTCTCCGGGGATTGGCGCGATCATGCGGATACCCTTTGCACGCATTGCCAGCGCTAAATCATCCGTGAGACTCACAATTTGATTGATCTTTACACCTTCGGCGGGCTTAACGGCATACAGTGTAATAACCGGACCTTCCACAACTTTCTTGACAGTTGCCTTTACACCAAAATTTGCAAGGGTTTGCTCCAACAGCCTGGCATTTGACAATAGCTCTTCTTTTGACACATTTGATTCCAGCGGATCTTCGTTTAGTAATTCTACCGAAGGGAATTGGTATTTAGCCAGGGAGTCTCTAACCAAGGCGTCGTAATCCAACTCCTTTTCATGAACAACCTCTTCAAATTCCAAATCTTTAGGATCGGCTCTTTCATCTGCCGTGACTGCCTCTTCTCTCTCTGGCGACGGCTCCTGCTCCAGGCTCTCATCCTTTTCAATGACCGGTTCATCCGGAATGATAATTTTTGATTTCTCGGGCATAACGATTTCAGGACGAGGTTTCGTTGGCTCGCTCTGGGGTTCAGTTTCAGGCTGTTTCCATTTGATATCAGGCTCATTTACATCGTACTTAATTTTTGCCCTTTGCTTTCTTACGCCCCGAAGTTTGTTGATTATTAAAAGCGGAATATTGAAAACAAATTTGATAAATTTTAAAATGCTCTCACTAATGATTTCAAGAAATCTGAACAAGTAAATCGAAACCGCCGAAAGCCTGACCCGGAAAGTCGCGACTGTTAAAATCAGAATAAACAGTATGACAAAAAATACAGTTGCGAAATCGCCAAAAAAACGAATGAGCATATCGGAGGAAAATCCGCCCAAAAACCCACTTGGGTAATAGTTAAGCACATGCCCGTTTGATTTGATCGATTTTGGCAGGGCAAGAACAATCGAAGCCAAAAACGCCCACAATAACAAAAATATTGATGGCTTAATTAATTTTGCCAACGAGTAGCGGAGCATGTATGCGATTCCAAATAGAACAAAAAATAATGGAAAAACAAGTGCAGCGTAGCCAAAAGTGAATTGAAAAATTGGAGATGAAATAAAGGCGCCTGCGATGCCGAGGTAATTTTGTATTGGGTACGGATTTTCCTGCGGCAATTTGCCGACGGGATCGGTTTGATGATAAGAGACAATTGCCAGAAAAAGCAATATCCCTATGGAAAGCAAAACCAATCCGATAATCTCGAATTTGATGTTGATTTGCTTTTTCTGCGGTTTATTTTTTATCTTTTTTGCCTGGTATTTTTTAAAAGATTTTCTCATTGTCCAATGGTTTTGTCCAATCGCAACAAAATATAATCATTGAATTTAGTTTGGGCAAACAACAAACGTTTTAACAAATTTTAATGTGGGTAGGATGGAAAGATTACCAAAACAAAAGTCAAGTACGTTCACACGAAGGCTGTTCAAAAATCTTTATTAGACATCATCCTGAGGCTCGATTAACTATTACTTGGTAAGTAAATTTTATCCCTGGCAATCAGCTTCCTTCAGAAGCTCCAGCTTAGAAACCAGTAAAACTTTTTGATAGCCCAAATGGGATAATCAAATGTTAAATTTAATTATCCGTTGGAGTAACCTGGAGAGAGCTTCACCGGTATTTTTCAAAATCATTATACTGTTTTACAAGAAAGGCGTCTTCACAATTTTAGCAGGAATGGTTCGTCCCCTGCTTTCAATTTCAATTTCTTCACCAATGCTTGCATGCGGCAGGTTGATATATCCTAATCCGATATTGCTTTTTAAAATCGGCGAATAGGCTCCGCTAGTTACATGACCGACGGATTCTCCATCCTTTTTTATTTCATAGCCATGCCGCGGGATCATCCGTCCTTCGACTTCGAATCCCATTAATTTTCTTTTGACTCCCTCTGCTTTAACTTTTGCTAGCGCCTTCTTGCCGATAAAATCACCCTTATCCATTTTAGTAATCCATCCCAAACCCGCTTCCAACGGATTAGTTGTTTTATCAATATCATTGCCGTAGAGACAATATTTCTTTTCTAACCGTAGTGAATCGCGGGCGCCTAATCCAATTGGTGCGATCCCATATTCTTCACCTGATTTCATCACTTGGTCCCAAATCTCATCGGAATATTTGCAGTTAAAGTATAATTCAAAGCCGGGCTCGCCGGTGTATCCGGTTCGGGAGATAATCATCTCCACGTCAGCCAATTTGCCTTCCGCAAACCAATAAAATTTAATATTTGAAAGATCTGTTTCGGTAAATGACTGCAAAGTTGCTTCGGCGTCTTTACCCTGAATTGCCAATTGGGAAATATTTTCGCTAATATTCTCAACATCCACATCAGAGGATTTGTGCTCTAATATCCATTCAAAATCCTTAGCAACATTGGCGGCATTAACGACCAGCAGATAACGATTTTTCAGGTGATAAACAATCAGATCATCGATGATGCCTCCATCTTCATAGCACATTGCGCTATATTGTGCTTGGTTCACCGCAATTTTGCCGGCATCATTGATGGTGAGATAATTGATAAAATCCAGCGCTTTTGGACCACTCACTTCAATTTCTCCCATGTGGGAAACATCAAATACACCCACAGAACTTCTGACT
>Ga0307423_1002485_pt1 | contig 10281 bp, 9 predicted proteins | sample SalMarWE160310MG_FD_202154 | JGI IMG/M metagenome (GOLD analysis project Ga0307423, IMG submission 202154) | Salt marsh sediment microbial communities from the Plum Island Ecosystem LTER, Massachusetts, United States - WE1603-10 | ecosystem: Environmental > Aquatic > Marine > Intertidal zone >... | reverse complement strand
TATTATTTAAATCTTATTTTGAGGTTAGACTTTTAAAAACAACATAATTGAAAACTGAATATTTAATTTTTAACATAATTGTTTTTGCGGGTCCGTTGCTCTTTGGAGCAATGAGACCTTTTTATTTTATAAATAAGTGGAAATACACAATAGTGCCGATACTAATCCCGGCGATATTTTTTCTTATTTGGGATTCGATTGTAGCTGACTCACATTGGCATTTTAACGATAAGTATGTTCTGGGGATAACATTATTTAATCTTCCTATCGAAGAGATTTTATTTTTTATTTCAGTTCCCTTTGCCTGTCTCTTTACCTGGGAAATGATTATTAGACGATCTGAAGTAAAAGAATTAATGTGGATCAGTAAAATTCGTCGTTATCTATATTTATTAATCCCAATTGGTATTTGGTTTTTTATTTCAGGAAAGCATTACACAGGTCTGGCAATATCTTTTTTAGGATTAGCCGTTTTGTTGGATCAACTATTGAACACAAATATTATTTTGCAAAAAAGATTCTACCTTTATTTGCTTCTTGTGCTTCTGTTTACATTAATTTTTAATGGGTACTTAACCTGGAGACCTGTTGTAACTTATGGTGTTCAATATCAATTGGGTTTCAGAATATTTACAATTCCAATCGAAGATTTTGTTTACGGAACTGCTTTGATTTTTATGAACACATCTATTTACCAAAATATTATTAATAAAAAAGAAAGTTTATCTAATTAAGGAATTGCTTCATAACTCAAAGTAAAACTAAAAGAAATGTTAAAAAATAAATGGTACTTAATTTGTCCTTCGGATGAATTAAAAAATAAAATAGTAAAGAAAAGAATTTTTGGTGAAGATATAATTCTTTTTAGGAATCAAAATGGTGATATCGCTGCACTTGAAGATAGATGCTGCCATAGAAATGTAAATTTATCTTTAGGTTATTTAAACAGTAACACAATTGTTTGTGGTTATCATGGTTGGGAGTATGATAAAAATGGAAGTTGTGTTAAAATTCCATCACAGCTTCCCGGTGATAAAATTCCACCAACAGCTAAAATAAAAAATTATCCTGTTAAAGATTTTAATAAGTGGGTTTGGGTTTTTCTTGGCGATGAAGAAAAATCAGTACAGATAAATCCAACCGATATTCCTGAAATGGACGAATGGCCTTTTACATATAAAGCATATACGTTCAAGGCTGATTTAGAATCCACTGCAGAGAGTTTAATTGATCCTTACCATATTGCCTATGTTCATAGAAATTCCATCAGATCCTTTATGGGTCAGATAAAGGAATCCCCTGCAGATTTTAATTTAAAAGTTTTGGATGATGGCATTGAAGGATTTTATAGAAGAGCAAATGTTGGAACAAAGGCAGAAAAAGTTTATTTCGGTGATAATGAAAACATTGGTACTCGTATTCGGTTTTACTATCCGAATATCTCGCGTTTGGAAATTCGATTTAAAGAAAGAATTCTGCTAATCCTTGAGCATATAATGCAGGTTGATGATGAGCATGTTGAAATGAAGCAAATTACTTTATGGAAAAATATTTTTCCAAGATTCCCGATGTTTGCAAAATATTTTATGGCTAAAAAATCAGCAAAGATTGTTGCCGAAGATATTGATTTTCTTTCTTCCAATCTTGAAATATTAAATAAGACAAAAGACAAATATCATGAAGTAAGTGTAAAAGGAGATGAAGTTTCTCTTGCTTTTAGAAAATTTTGGAGAAAGAAATTGCAGGAGGCAGATTAAAATTGGGAAACATAAAAGAAACTGAACAAAGCTTATTAAAAAATAAATCTAATGTCCCATTTGAATTTAATCGTGTCGCAAGTAAATATAATCTTGCAACATTTCTAAGTCAGGGTTATCAAAATGATTTGCATCGTAGCGCGGATAGACTGAATCTCAATGGAAATGAGTTAGTTCTCGACCTATGCTGTGGAACGGGAAAATCAACAATCAGCTGCTTAAAATATATAACATCAGGAAAAGTTATAGGAATTGATAATTCAGAAGAAATGCTTAGAGTTGCAAAAGAAAATTATTATAAAAAGTATGATAGAAATAAATTAGAGTTTGTACAGAAAGATGTTATGGATTTGGATTTTGAAGATAATAGTGTTGATGCAATCTTTATGGCGTACGGTATACGGAATATGCCCGATTACAAAAAAGCACTGTTAAATCTATTTCGTATTCTTAAACCAAATGGTAAAATTGTTTTTCATGAATACTCGTTAAACGGAAGTGTTTTTTCTCATTTATATTGGAAGATTTTGGGATACGGTTTGATTATACCACTTTCAACTTTGATTTCGGGATCTTCAACAATATTTAAATATCTTGTCAGAAGTGTAGACAAATTCCTTTCACCACAAGAATTTTGTAATTTACTTAAAGAAACAGGTTTTAATGGTGAAGAGATACACGACCTGCCCAGCTGGCGAAAACCAATTTTGCATACATTTACCGCAAACAAACCCAATTAATTGAAAGCAAAAATGAGTTCATCATTTATTTCAAAATTTGTTAAGAAACGTTTAGTTGATTATAAACAACAGATAAACACAATAGATGCAACACAGTCATTTGCAATTACTAATCCAAAAAAAGTTGCTGTTGTTGGTGGTGGATTAGCTGGAGTTTCTTCTGCGATATATTTAGCAGAGAGAAATTTTGATGTAACAATATTTGAGAGAGATTCATTCCTTGGGGGTAAAGTTGGTTCGTGGCCTGTTAATTTTCAAGAAGGTTATAAAACAAATGTTGAACATGGTTTCCATGCTTTCTTCAGGCAGTATTATAACCTTCGCAATCTGTTAAAAAAAATTGATGCACACAAATATCTTATTCCTATTGATGACTACTTAATAATGACAAAAGATTTAGGGAACTACAGTTTTAAAGAAATTAAAACAACACCAGTCGAAAATATTCTTTCGATGAGAAAAGCTGGCATTTATTCATTTGGGGATATCATTAAGAATCCAAAGTTTAGTCGACTTATATCCCTGCTTAATTATAATAAAGAAACGACATATAAAAAGTTTGATCATATCTCATTTAAAGAATTTTCTGATGATGTTAATCTGCCTCAACAAATGAAATTAATGTTCACAACATTTTCCCGGGCATTCTTTTCTGAACCACACCTTATTTCTATGGCAGAACTAATAAAAAGTTTTCACTTTTACTTTTTAAGTAATAATCACGGATTAATTTATGATGTGCTAAATGATGATTTTGAGAAAACTTTATGGAATCCTGCTGAGAAATATCTGAACGACCACAATGCAAAAATAGAACTCAATACCCCTATTGACTCAATTGAAAAAAAAGTAAATAAATTTCTCATTAACTCTGAAGAGTTTGATTATCTAATCCTTGCCTCTGATATAAAAGGGACAAAAAAAATTGTTAGTAATTCTAAATTTATAAAATCAAACCACCCTGAATTTTATTCACAAATATACCAGCAGAAACAATCTCAGCGATACGCGGTACTGCGGATCTGGATTGACAAAGATGTAAGGAAAGATGTGCCCTTTTTCATATTTACCGACGCTTTAAAGATACTGGATTCAGTAACGATTTATCATCGAATGGAAAAAACCAGTGAGGAGTGGGTAAAGAAAAACGGTGGTGGAATTTTTGAACTTCATTCCTATGCACTACCTGATGATTTTCCAGAAAGCCAAGTTCGCGATCAATTCTTAAAAGAGTTTGAAGAATATTTTCCGGAAATAAAAAACTATCAAATCTCGTATGAGTATTTACAATTAAAAGATGACTTTACTGCATTTCACACAAATTTATTTAAAAATCGTCCTGTGTCTAAAACACAAATAGAAAACTTATATCTTGCCGGTGATTGGGTAAAACTTGATTGCCCTGCAATGTTGATGGAAGCTGCAACAACTTCCGCTCTGTATTGTGTAAATGATATCCTCTCTGCAGAAGCTCTAAAACAGGAACCAATTTTTTCTGTCTCGTTAAAAGGAATATTTGCTTGATTAAACCTTTCTTTACAATGCAAATATTAATAGTTACCACAATATTTTTTCTTCAAGTGCCTACAACTTTTTCACAAGTTAACAATTCGAACATTACTGAAAGAGGAACTCTTAACATAAAAATTTCCGGATTTGAGAATGACAAGGGCAACTGTTGGTTTGCCTTAGATAATTCTAAAGATGTCTATGAAAGTAAGGATTCAGTTTTTATTGGGAAAATTCTACCAATAAATAATCGCGGTGTTCAGTTAAGAATTGATTCGCTTGAGTATGGGTTTTATGCAATAAAAGTTTTTCACGATGAGAGTTCTAATGGAAAACTTGATGTAAATTTTTTAGGTATTCCAACTGAAAATTATGGATACTCCAATAACGTAAGTGCATGGTTCGGTCAGCCAGACTGGGAAAAAGCAAAATTCTTTTTTAATCAACGTGAAATGACTATAGAGATATCGGTTGACTAATATGGTTAGTATAAGAGTACAATAATTCTGTAGTAAAATAGAATACACACTAATAACTCCTCTGCTATTAATTCTTAATTCACTTGATTTTTTGTAGTTACCAGTACTGCAATACAATCAAGCCAACAAAACTTTCCGAGTGTATAAAAAAGAATAATAATGTTATCTGTAAATACTGAATTGTATATTTACAATGCAGTTTATATTTGATTTACTGCCCCGGAAATTAATCTAATTATTGTGGAGTAAAAATGTTTGATTGGGATTGGAAAATTGAAAACAAAAATTATTTACAAAAGACAATTGAAAGATGTAAAAGACAGAAAATTGTTTTACCGACCTTTAATGAATTAAAGAACCCCGATACAATTTCTGAATCCATTCAGAAAAAATTAGAGGGAATCGATCTACAAGCACTAAATCCTTTAAACTTATTCAGAATAAATTGGCGCAATGATCCCGTAACCGGGCGTATTGGTCGAATCAATTATTTTGAAGTTCCACGAGAAATTACTGGCGTTAAACCCCGCATAATTGGACTTGTTGGTAAATATTTTCCTACTGGCGCTCATAAGGTCGGCGCTACGTATGGATGTTTAGCTCCGTATCTTGTAAGCGGAAAAATGAATCCTGAATATCATAAAGCTGTCTGGCCTTCTACTGGAAATTATTGCCGCGGTGGTTCATTCAATTCTGCGTTGTTATCAGTTCACGCAGTTGCTATTCTTCCGGAAGAGATGAGCAAGGAAAGATTTGACTGGCTTAAAGAAATTGGTGCAGAAGTGTATGCAACACACGGCTGTGAAAGTAATGTAAAAGAAATTTATGATAAGTGCCACGAACTTGAAGCAGAGAGTGATGAATATCTTATCTTAAATCAGTTTGATCAGTTTGGCAATGCTGTTTGGCATTATGAAGTTACAGGATATACGATTGAGGATTTGTTTAACCAGGTCAAAAAGGGAAATCAAAGATTAAGCGCTTATATAAGTGCTACAGGTTCTGCAGGAACTTTAGCCGCAGGTGACTATCTTCGTGAAAAATTCCCTTCTTTAAAAGTTTTAGCTTCTGAAGCTCTTCAATGTCCAACATTGCTGATGAATGGTTTCGGGGGACACAGAATAGAAGGAATTGGAGATAAACATGTTCCGTGGATTCATAATGTAAAAAACACAGATGCGGTTGCAGCAATTGATGATGAGCAGACTTTGAGAATACTAAGATTGTTCAATGATCCCGAAGGACATAAATGGTTAGCACAATTGGGTGTGAAAAAAGAAGAAATAAATAAATTATCTTACTTAGGTATTTCATCTATTTGCAATTTGCTAAGTGCAATTAAGTTATCTAAATATTTTGAATATAATGAAGATGATATAATCTTTACAGTTTTCACGGACTCCGTTGATCTTTACAATTCAAGATTAAATGAGATGGACAGTGACTGGGGAAAATATTCTGAAAGACAGGCTGAAGTTGATTGGACAAGCATATTCAAACATCAGGGAGTAGATTCTTTTAAAGAATTGTCTTATAGTCATAAAAAAGCTATTCATAACTTAAAATATTTTACATGGGTGGAACAGCAGGGAAAAAGTGTTGAAGAATTAAATGCTCAGTGGTATAATGAAAATTACTGGAAGGAAAGATTTTCCATCGTTCCCAAATGGGATGAGATGATAAAAGATTTTAATCGTCAGGTTGGTTTAAAGGTTTAGAATAATTAGCTAAAAGATTTTAACTATGCCAGATAAACATGTAAATATTCTCAAGAATGTTTTTTTATCTACTGATGAAAACCGACTGAAATTAGTTGACATCCAATTCTCAAATCATATTAAAAAAATAATTGAAAGAACTACCAAAGAAATTGATTGGCAAGAAATGAGTTCTGTTGAAAAGCGAGAAAAGGTTACTCAACAGGTACCAAAATCCGAATATTCCTTAGATGCAAAAGTTTATGATGGAGAATTTCTTATTGCTATTCCGGGTGGAATTGATTCTCACGTTCATTTTGATACTCCCGGATTTGAAGATAGAGATGATTTTGAACATGGTTCTACTGCGGCTGCTTTTGGAGGAGTTACAACAGTAATTGATATGCCCTGTACTTCCCTTCCTCCTGTTACTAACAAAAATAATTTTGAAGTAAAATTAAATGCAATTAAAAATAGAAGTCTTGTAGATTATTCTTTTTATGGTGGTGTTTGTGGAAATGATTTTGATAATAGTCTTAACATAGAAAAACAGATACACGATCTATCCCGGAAAGGTGTTGCTGCTTTTAAAATTTACCTAATATCCGGAATGAACACCTTCACCGATCTTGATGAAGAAAGAATTATCCAAACTGCTGAATGGATAAGGAAAATAGATAAGCCAATGGCTGTTCATGCTGAAGACAAAAAAATGATTGTTGAAAGAAGGACAGCTTTAAAAAGTGCTGGACAAAATAGCTGGCAGGCATACTGTTCAGCAAGAGACGATCAGGCTGAAGCAAAGGCAATAAAATTGCTCATTGATATAGCGTCGAAAACAGGATGCCGAGTTCATGTTGTTCACTTAAGTTCTAAAATGGGTTTGGATTTAATCCGAGATGCGCAGAACAAAGGATTAAAAATGACATCTGAAACTTGTCCACAATATTTATTCTTTACACAGAAGGATTTTAACAACCCTAAAATATCTGCTTATCTTAAAACCGCTCCACCAGTTAAAAATGAAATTGATCGAGAAGCTTTATGGGAAGGTTTGAAAGACGGAACTTTATCTTTTGTAGTTACAGATCATGCTGGATGTGATCCAGAAAAAGAAAAATCTTCAAAAAACTTCTGGGAAGTTTACGGCGGAATTCCGGGAGTTGAACATCGTGTTCCTTTTCTTTTAAGTGAGGGCTTTTTGAAAAACAGATTAACTTTATCGCAAACAATAAAATTATTATCATCCAATGTTACTGACTATTTTAATCTAAAAAATAAAGGATTTATTAAAGAAGGATTTGACGCAGATTTTGCATTAATAAATCTCTGGGGTAAACAAGTTGTAAAATCTAAAGAGATGCATAGCAAAGGCAAGTATACTCCGTTTGAGGATTTTACTTTTAACGCTGTTGTAGAAAAAACTTTTTTGCGTGGAAAACTAATAATGAATCGGTTGGGAGAGACTGAACAGACAATCGGTTATGGAAAATTTGTTGAAGTTGGATCTTAGATGACGATTAATAAAATATTAAATATTACCAACGCATGGATATGTCAGATTAATGGTCAAAAAATTATTCCTGTATTTGGAGATATTTTAATTTCCGAAGGTCACATTTCTGACATTCAAAAAAAAGATTTCAAAAATTTTCTTTCAAAGCTTATCGAAAATTCTACGGATTCAATTAATGCCGGGGGAAGAGTTGTAACTGTTCCTGTGATAAATTTTCATGATCACTTCTATTCCCGTTTAGCAAAAGGACTCCCAATAAAAGGATCAATGGAAAATTTTAAATTGATTCTTCAAAATCTTTGGTGGAAATTAGATCTTGCTCTCGATTCTGAAATGATACGCGCATCTGCTCAAATGGCTGCGCTTGAATCCATAAGAAATGGCGTTACATATATTTTTGATCATCATTCATCTCCAAATTCTGCAAATGGAAGTTTGGAAATAATAGCGAATGTTCTTCGTGAGTTCGAATTACGTGGAGTGTTATGTTTTGAAACGACTGATCGAAACGGAAAATCACTTTCTGAAAATGGAATTTTGGAGAATATAAACTTCTTCAAAAATTCAACCAATGAAGATTTAAAAGCCATAATTGGACTCCATGCCTCTTTTACGGTAAATGATGACACTCTCAAAAAAGTTTCTGAATTAGTAAAAGAACTGGGAATTGGAATTCATATCCACTTATGTGAAGACAAAATCGATCGAAGTGAAAGTTTAGCGAAATATAAAAATCTACCGGTTGATAGACTCATCAAGTTTAACCTGCTTAATGATAAAAGTATTTTGGCACATGGAATTCACATAATTAATGAGAACTATTATTCTATAGCAAAATGTGGCAGTGCAATTGTTTATAACCTTGATTCCAATCTTAATAATGCGGTTGGGCTGCCTGAATTATCAATTACCCCACTTGATGTTCCGATTCTTACTGGGACAGATGGAATGAACTCGAACCCTGCAAGAACATTAAAGCAGATATTTCTTCTCTCACGGTATCAGGGAATGACATTTGATCAATCATTCGAACTTGTGAAGAAAGTTTACTTTGATCAATTAAATTTTGTCCAAAAATATTTTCCCGATTTCTCCTCTCTCAATATTAAAGATAGAGCCGATTTAATTATTTGGGATTATGTTCCTCCAACTCCTTTTAAGGAAGAAAATTTTTGGGGACATTTTATCTACGGAATTTTGGATCGACCTGTTCACAGCGTTATTCAAAATGGAAATGTATTAATGAATGATTTCAAAATATCTTTTGATAATTGGGAATATCAAAAAAATATTGTAGAGCAAGGAAATCGGCTCTATAACAAAATGTCAGGAATAAATTCGGATTAAAAAAGGACAAAGAAATGGATCTCGCTAAAACAATATTAAAAAAAGCTGAAGAATACAGTAACTACACTGCAAACAATTTATCCAAACTTATTAAGATCAAATCTTTAAGCGGCGAGGAAGAAGGAGTGGCCAAAGCTTTGAAACAAATGATGGAAGAAGCAGGTTTCGATGAAGCAAGAATAGATGGACTCGGAAATGTTATTGGCAGAATTGGAAACGGAAAAAAAGTAATTGCTATTGATGGTCATATTGATACTGTTGATTTGGGCAATCTTGATGCCTGGGATTTCGATCCGCTTGGTGGTGAAATTAATAATGGATTTGTTCTTGGCAGAGGAGCTGCAGATCAGACCGGGGGACCTGCTGCTGCAATTACAGCAGGTAAAATATTGAAAGAAATTGGGCTTCCTGACGATGTCACTCTTTATGTTACCGGAACAGTTATGGAGGAAGACTGCGATGGGCTTTGCTGGAATTACATTATAGAAGAGGATAAAATAAAACCGGATTGTGTTATCGTAACTGAACCAACCAACTTAAATATTTATCGCGGACAACGCGGAAGAATGGAAATTGAAGTTTCATTTCATGGATTATCTTCACACGGTTCAGCCCCTGAAAGAGGAAAGAACGCAATTTATATGGCTTCAAAAGCTGCGCTTGAAATTGAAAAATTAAATGAAAGACTTACCGTTGATTCTTTTCTTGGCAAAGGATCTGTAACGGTTACTGAAATTGTTTCATCAAGTCCTTCTTTGTGCGCTGTTTCTGATTTTGCAAAAATTCATCTTGATAGAAGATTAACGTGGGGTGAAGATAAAGAACTGGCACTTAATCAGGTAAAAGAAATTGTTAAGGGAATGAATGCAAAAGTAGAGTTGCTCGATTATGAAAAGACTTCTTATACAGGATTAACATATGGTATGGAAAAATATTACCCGACCTGGAAAATAGAAGAGGATCATCAGGTTATTAAGAACGGAGTAAAAACTTTTTCAGATCTGTTTAATCAAAAACCTAAAGTGGACAAGTGGACATTTTCTACAAATGGAGTGACAATAAATGGCATTCATAGAATTCCTGTGATCGGATTTGGACCCGGAAATGAAGAGCTTGCTCATGCACCAAATGAAAAAGTTCCTATTGAACATTTGGTAAAAGCATCTGCTTTTTATGCACTCTTCTGTTACAATTTTTAATGCGATCATAATAATTTATTTTTTTAAGAAAGCTCAA
>Ga0307423_1002484_pt1 | contig 10284 bp, 8 predicted proteins | sample SalMarWE160310MG_FD_202154 | JGI IMG/M metagenome (GOLD analysis project Ga0307423, IMG submission 202154) | Salt marsh sediment microbial communities from the Plum Island Ecosystem LTER, Massachusetts, United States - WE1603-10 | ecosystem: Environmental > Aquatic > Marine > Intertidal zone >... | reverse complement strand
GAGAGGGTATCTTTGATCGTTGTAAGTTCGGTTGGGTCATTGCTATCGCGAAAATCCTCTATAAATAGCAAGTCGTTCCCGGCGAGAAAAGCATCACGGGCTACCAGGTGGGCTTGAAATGTCTGCTCAGCAGGGTCCCTGAACCGCCGAATTGCCCGTGAACCGAGCGAATCGGACATCATAACCCCACCGGAACTACGCCAGGTCGCGAGAGGTTCCAGGGCCATCAGTTGATTAAATGCCTGCTGATCAAGACTCACGGGACGAGTTGTGGCGCGAATGTTTCCCTGAAAACCCTGGTATCGAATGTGTGCTGTCAGCAAACCATCGGCGATTTCCGGTGAGCTACCAGGGGTGGCTGAAGTCACCGTAAAGAATGGCGCAAGCTCGAGCTGTTTCAACTGCTCCAGTGATTTCCTAATTGTTGCAACTTCCTCGCTGATTGGTCGGTCACTGCTGCCGAGACCGGGGAAATGTTTGGGGAATACCGCTAACCTGCTAGCAGACCCCTCGTGCAGCCCGGCAATAAATTCCTCGCCCAGTAAACCTACCCAGTAAGGATCGCCTCCGAACGACCGGGTCCCAAGATCACCTACGCCGGTTACCTCTGGATCCTCCAATACATCCAGCGATGGCCCAACAATCAGGTTGATCCCAAGTGCGTCCAACTCCCCACCGAGAATTACGCCAAGCTGGTGAGAGGTTTCTTCGTCCCAGGTTGCCCCAATAGCCATTTCTGCCGGGATGTGCGTGAGGCCGTTCAGTATTTCTCGACTTTCCTCCGGCCCTGTGTTTAGATTAAGACCGATTAACAAAGGAACGTAAACCTGTGAAGAGTCCGGGCTTGCGCCCGAAGCATCTACCGCTCCTGATAATGCAGCTTCATGCCGAATATCCTGGAGGCTGGATATTAATTCTGCCAGATTCGAGATGGTATCCGGGGTTGGAGCAAAATTGTCATTACTTCTTTCCAGCATAATGCCGGATATATGATATTGAGTTACAAGTTCATAGATCGGACTGTCATTATTGAAGGATGCTCCCTTAAAGGTGACAACGAAAAGCTGCCCTACCCTTTCCTCGGGTGTCATTGCGCTAAGTAATTGTTCGGCTAAATCCTGAGGCGGTGCAGCAGCAGAGACAGCGCTGCCAAAAGGCTGAATAAGCAGAGCGATTACTAAAAGGATGTAAAGCCTACGCATAGAGTTGAGTATACCGTCCCCCTCTGGTGCGAACAAGATCGAATGAAGTGTGTCTCTCAAATACCCTGTTGGCTATGCGCAATTTCAATATCGAGGATTTCCCGAATCGCCTGCCTGCGATTCGGGCCTGAGAGCAGCTCTAATTTGCGGATGCCAAGTGGATCGATCACAGTTCGCAGGAGCTCAATTTCTACCTCGCTCGGAGGCTCGGTGACATCCAGCGGTGGGTCAACCTCAAGCTCAAACCCGGTCTTGGCCTGCACCCGCTCGAAGGTCACGCCGGGATGCAAACTCACGAGGCGCATCCGTCCACTTTCGAAGTCGAATTGGCCCAGATCGGAGATCAGATAAGCAGGGCCGCCCCCCCGCAGCCGGTTCTCGGAATGGCCCAGCCCCGAGAGAAAATCGATTCGGGAAACGAAGGTTACCCGGGAGTGGCGCGGAACGTACAGATATGTGGCTGGCATAAAGGTCGTGACGTCGGGTATGCCGCCAGTTCCGGGCATGCGCATACGCGGCCTCTCATAATTAGAACCAAAAGCAATATTGTTAAAGTTACCGGCCGGATCGACTTGCCCGGGCCGAAAGAACTCCTTTGGTTGAATCCTCGGAAGTAAATCGGCTGCCGCCGCGACAAATCCGAAGGATGCCATCGCCCGATCAAGCCACAACGCCTCGATCGTGGATAGCCCTAAAGGAGCCCCTTCGTTACATATCGTCTGACCAATGGCGGAGGCAAATGTGCAGTTCGGCGCGTGCGTATGCCAGGCGAGCAAATACCCCGCTGCAACTAACGGTGTAGCCAGGCCTTGAGCGAGTACCTCACCGTCCGTGACCTGGCGGGAGATGCACACACTGATCAGTTCGTCGATTGTCCACTTGTCATTCATCCGCTCACCTGGCCTGATTTACTTCACCCAGCACCATCTCCGGATCATCGGTAATGATCCCATCGACTCCAAGCCCGATCAATTCTTGAACTCGTTCTTGATCGTTTACTGTCCACACATTCACACGCCTCCCGGCTGCATGCTCAGCATGCAGTAAGTCGATCGTGGTTAGCGAATCCGGCGGATGGAGATCGTCGTGCGGGACAACAGCCTTCAGCAAGATCCTGCCCAGCCGGGGAAGATCAGAGGGCACGAGCAAACCCGTGCGAATATCGCCGGCCAGGCGTCTGGACTGCAGCAACGCGAATGGACTGAAAGAAGACAGAAGCACACGATCTTCGAACCCATACTTGCGCACCAATTCAATGACAGCCGGAACGAGCCGGTCGAAGAGGGTATCATAGTTCGTTAATTCAACATTGATAAGCAATCGGTTTCCCACAGCCTCGAAAACCTCCGCCAGGGTCGGGATGCGTTCGTTTATAAATTGCGTCCCGTAGTGTATACCCGCATCCAGCTGCTTTAGTTCCGACAGTGTCCTTTCGGCCACTTTGCCCTTGCCATCTGTGGTCCGTTCCAGTGTTAAATCGTGATTAACCACTATATAACCATCAGCTGTGAGTTTGGCATCAAGCTCAACTGCATGAGCTCCGATATCTGCTGCGCGCGTGAATGCGGCAAGCGTATTTTCCGGCGCTAAAGTGGAAGCCCCGCGGTGAGCTATCACCAGCGGGGCACTTGAAGTCCAGGTCAACGATTCGGGGAAACTCATATTTCCACGAAGTAGGCCTCAGCCGCGCGATTAAGCAGCTCTTTAGTCATGATCGGATCGACGTTTAAATAACGGGAGATATCGAGAATTTGATCGCACATATCACGCGGATGCGACGCTCGCAGCTTTCGGTTGCGTTTGATATACCATTCCTGAAGAAGGTAGGCCAGCCCACTATCCGAATACTCGACCCCCTTCTGTATCGCCGTGCGCTTGAAAATATCGCGGTATGCCTCGTAGGAGGGATCCTCGACCTCGATCTTATGTCTCAAGCGTCGCAGAAAGGCCTCGTCGACCAAATCGCGCGGCGGCAAGTTCGTTGAGAATACGACCAGCACATCGAAAGGCACTTCGATTTTACGCCCCGTATGAAGGGTTAGATAGTCAATGCGGTTTTCAAGAGGAACAATCCAACGATTTAGCAAGTCTCGCGGGCGAACTTGCTGCCGACCAAAGTCGTCGATCAGGAAAACGCCGCCATTGGCTTTTACTTGAAACGGCGCTTCGTAGAATTTGTTGACATCGTCAAAAACCAGATCGAGGCCGGGCATCGTTAGCTCGCCACCAACAATAACGAACGGCCGGCGAATACGGACCCAGCGTGGATCGCGCTTGGATCCCGTTTTCAAAGTCCCGGTGCCATCGGTCGAATTCTCTTCGTCGGGGGATAGGACGTGGTTCACGCTGTCGTATAACTTTACGACCTGACCATCGATATCGATGGCATAGGGAATGTACATATCCTCCTGCAGAAGAATACTGCCGATCGCACGAGCGATGGAGGTTTTTCCGTTGCCGGGAGGGCCATATAGAAAGATCGATGTGCCCGAATTCACTGCCGGCCCAATCTGGTTGAAGGTCTTCTCAGAAAGCACGAGCTCATCGAGTACTTCACGCATTGTGTGTTCATGTACCGTAGGGCGTCCACGGTTCTGGCGCTTGATGGAATCGTTGTAGACCGCAATCGGAACGGGTGCTGGACCAGCGTATTGGCTCCGATCCAGCGCCTCCCTGGCACGTGCGATTCCCGCTCCGGTTATCGCGTACTGGTAAGAACCTTCGCCGAAACCAACCTGGGTTTTTACCTCGACGTACTTCTCCCGTTTCAACGCCTCCAGGATTTGGTCCACCAGGCCGGCAAAGGGCAGCGACATAGCCTCGGCAACCTTGAACCCGGTCATATAACCACTGAAATATAAAATCTTAAGTGCGAGGTCCTGCAGCCAAAGCTGCGAGAGGCCGGTGTCGGTGATGCGGCTAATCGGTGGTGGAACAAATCTCAAATTTGACGTCGTCGGTCGATCATCGATCCCAACTGATCGAACTGGACTGCGTGGTAAAGACATCAATACCTCCAGGCGCTTAACGTTAAGCTATGCAAGACACCAAGTTGCTGAGGAGTCACTCGATTATAGCGAGCGCCAGGGGTGCAAGCAAATAGTAAGTTGTGCCCACATCCTGCGCAGGATAAAATTTGCCCATGAAACTCAGCGTCGTAATACCCGTGTTCAACGAAGTCGCAACCCTCGAGCCGATTTTAATGCAAGTTGAGGCGGTCAACCTCGCAGACGAGATCATTCTTGTCGATGATGGTTCCACAGATGGCACACGAGAGTTATTCCCGGCCCTCGAAAGGCGTTACCCGCACTTACGCATCATCCTGCATGAAACTAACCAGGGGAAAGGCGCTGCCGTCCGGACTGGCATTCAATCGGCCAACGGGGAGCTGATACTAATCCAGGATGCCGATCTCGAATACGATCCGCGCGATTACCAGCTTCTTCTTGATCCGATAGAACGAGGAAAGGCGGATGTCGTCTACGGCTCGCGTTTCCTGGGTGCTCCACGCCGGGTGGCCATGTTCTGGCACATGGTGGCAAATAAACTCCTTACGCTGATGACAAACCTTCTTTACAACAGCATCCTGACCGACATGGAGACTGGCTACAAGCTGTTCAGGAGGGAGATCATTCAGGATATCCCGCTTCGCTCGCGTCGCTTCGACTTCGAGCCCGAAGTGACGGCGAAGCTCCTCAAGCGAAAAATCCGCATCTTCGAAGTGCCCATCACTTTTAACCCGCGCGAATACTCCGAGGGGAAGAAGATCGGCATTAGGGATGCATTTGAAGCGGTGTGGACTTTAATCAGGTACCGGTTTGTGGATTAATATCTCCCGGTGCGAGGGCTCATTCAATACCAGTTCGGTGCATCTACAGCTCAGCTTCCCGGATGGCTGTGACCACTAATTGCGGAGCGATCGTGCCACGGTACTCGTTCCTCTCCAGGTTGTAGGCAACATCCACAACTTCCGGCAACTTCTCCATCAAATTCCCCTGACGGAAGGCAATTGCATCAATCGCCGCGCGCTCTCCTGCCAGGCGCAGCTTGAGATGCCTCCCCTCCTCTCCTACCCGTCGCCGATGCGTTATGCGTACTCCGCGCGTAGCCAGCAGGGGTCTTGGATTCTCCTGCCCGGTTGGTTCCAGGCGATCGTGAAATTTCATCAGCCGTGAGTCGATTTCCTCCAGCTTGAGCTCAGCCTGGATCTCTAGTTTTGGAATGAGATGCTCTTTGTCCAGCTGGTCCTGCGCAACTTCTTCAAAACGATTGAGGAATTCATCCAATTTACTATTTTCAACAGTAAAGCCTGCCGCCTTCGCATGTCCACCGTATCGGACCAGGAGCTCAGCACAGACATCCAGTGCTCGAGCAAGGTGAAATCCTGGCACACTTCGAGCTGAGGCCCGGATCGATGACGGTCCGATTTTACCGACCAGCGAAGGGCGAAAATATTCATCGGTTAAGCGCGAGGCGGCCAGGCCAACCACTCCTTCGTGAAAGGTTTCATCGAATGCAAAGAGCACCCTCCGGTCCGAGTCTTCTATCTGTTCTGCAGCCGCATCGACAACTTCATGGGTAAGATCTTGTCTGCGTCGATTAACTCTGTCAAGGTGTTCGGCCAATTCAAACGCATCCCCTTCTTCCTCCGAAACTAGAAGATCAAACGCCAGACGAGCGTTCTCTAGCCTTCCGGCAGCATTCAGGCGAGGCCCGATCACAAATCCGAGCGCCCTCGCATCAACTTGACCCGCGTGATAGCCGGCTTTAGACATCAAAGCCCTGATTCCAAGCCGGGGGAATTCATTGATACGGTCGAGGCCCGCCCGCACGAGATGGCGGTTTTCCCCGACTAACGGGCTCATATCGGCCACTGTGCCGATTGAAACCAGGTCGATGACATCAGGCTGCTCTGCCTCGGGCAGCGAAGCCGTTAATCCCCGGGCAAGCTTGTATGCCACCCCAACCCCGGACAGCCCCTTGTTTGGGTAGGGATTCCCAGCAAGATTTGGATTGAGAATGACATCTGCATCGGGGAGGTTCTCGGGAGGATGGTGGTGATCGGTGATGATCAGATCAAGGCCAAGTGTTCGCGCGAACTGCGCCTCATGAACTGCACGAATGCCGCAATCCACGGTAACGACCAGCTTCGCACCTATCGACGCCAGTTCTGTAAGCGCCTCACTATTCAGGCCATACCCCTCTGTGAATCGGTCCGGGAAATATACGATGGGTTTCGTACCAAGCGCGCGGAACGCCTGTTGGAGCAGTGCGGCTGATGTCACTCCATCAGCATCGTAATCCGCAAAGATCGCAATCTGCTGTTCGGATTTCAAAGCAGCCCGGATATGCGAGACCGCGTGCTCCAGGTTCATCATTGAGAACGGATCGAGATCGGTTTCAAGCTCACCATTCAAGAACGCAATCGCATGATCCTGAGATTGGAACCCAAGCGAGGCAAGGATCTGACGTTCTGCGTGCGTGAACCTGGGAAAGATGCCCTCGAGCTGTGCGTCGTTATGGAAGGGGAAGATCCAATCAGGGGCTGGTTTTAACATCCTAAAGCCTTAGGGCAGGTATATTATCGCTAAGCCGAATCATTTCCCACCATTCTACCTTTTTACCCGCCGATCCTACGAAGAATACTCCTTCCGCCAGGATACGGGCTGTGCTAGGATGGGCGCATGCGGATTATCTTCATGGGTTCTCCTGGCTTTGCTGTTCCAAGTCTTGACGCCGTATTGCGCGAGCATCAGATAGTTTCGGTAGTAACTCAGCCAGATCGACCTGCCGGCCGAGGCCGAACACCGACTCCATCCGCGGTAAAAAAACGCAGTCTGGCACTGGGCGTGGAGGTTTTGCAGCCAACCAGCTTGAAGGATCAGAAGGTTCAGGCTCAACTTGCTCGACTCGATCCCGACTTAATTATCGTGGCTGCCTTCGGGCAAATACTGCCCCAGGTTGTTCTCGATACCCCTCGGCTCGGATCAATCAATGTACATGCCTCTCTCCTCCCGCGCTGGCGTGGCGCTGCCCCGATACAGGCCGCGATCCTGGCTGGAGATCGAGAAACCGGTGTAACGATTATGCAAATGGAGGCCGGCCTGGATACGGGCCCGATCCTGGCGAAAGAGGCCGTTACCATCCGCTCGACCGAGACTGGCGGCGAATTAAGCGACCGCCTCGCCGAGCTGGGTGCAGAACTGCTCAAGACAACTCTAACCTCGTTTTTGCGCGGCGAAATCAAGCCTGTTGCTCAGGACGACCGCGGAGCTACATACGCTCCGATGATTAAGAAGGCCGATGGCCTGCTGGATTTTTCGCAACCCGCAGCGTACCTATCTCGACAAGTACGAGCTTTTGAACCCTGGCCAAGTTCGTTCTTCTTCTGGAATGACACCCGGATCGTGGTACGGTCAGCTTACACCGTTGAACCGACCAAACTCAATCCTGGTCGAGCAGGCGTGGTCGACGGCCTGCCAGCCATTGGATGTTCCGTAGGCGCACTTGTGCTGGACGTACTTCAACCGGCAGGCAAACGAGCGATGCAAGGGGATGAATTCCTGCGCGGCGCCAAGGGATTTGTCGGCGGGAAATTCATCACTCCAGATCGGACCTGAAAAAGATGGAATTACAAATTCTCCGGACTCGCCACCCACCTGATGTCTTCATCTCTCAACTCACAGGACTCATTCAACAGGAACTCCTGCCCGCGCAATCGGACTTGATCAGCCGCCGCATTGAGTCGCTCCCAAAGGATGACCGGTTGCTGCTGGCTGTAATGGGCGAAAAACTGCTTGGATTCGCTCATCTTCGCATCACATATTCATTGGCACACGATCCTTCGGCCGAGGTAGTCTCGATTATTGTTGCAAAGGCCCATAGGCGGAAAGGGGTTGGCACGCGACTGGTCGCCGCAGCAGAAACCTGGGCTCGCCAGGACGACCGGGCAAACCTGATCTTGCATACCGATGTGACCCGCACGGCGGCGCACGCTTTCTACTCCGCGCTTGGCTACCAAAAATCCGCCACATCGATCGAGTTCGTACGCGACCTCGGAAACGGTTAAATGGGACACAATTCTATGGCAGAGCAAGCACCTTGAAACGCAGTATTTCAACTCAGGTGCTCGTTATTGGAGGCGGCGCGACTGGGCTTGGGATCGCCTGGGATGCTTGCCTGCGCGGCCTGAAAGTAGTCCTTATCGAACAAGCTGATATCGCCCAGGGTACATCCGGACGCTATCATGGCTTGCTCCATTCCGGGGGACGATATGTGATTAGCGATCCCCTAACTGCGCAGGAATGTGCGCGCGAAAATACCATCCTTCGACGCCTTGCTCCATCAACAATCGAAGATACAGGTGGGTACTTTGTGGCAACACCTGCCGACCCACCCGATTTTCCAGATCAATGGCTGGCCGCTTGTGTGCGACTCGGAATTGACGCCGAGGAGATCCCTCCAGAAAACGCCCGATCGCGAGAACCGGCACTCTCACCACGCATCTCGCGAGTCTTTCGAGTTCATGATGCGGCGCTTGATTCGTTTGATCTCTCACATCTTCTGCTGCATTCCATCCGCTCGGCAGGTGGTGCAATTCATCTTCACCATCGTTTCGAATCTTTCTTGCGACATGGTGACCGAGTGGCAGGAGCTCGGGTACTCAATCTGGTTTCAGGTGAAGAATTGGAAATTGGAAGCGAGATTGTCATCAATGCTGCTGGCCCGTGGGCTGGGAAGGTCGGGCAGCTGGCGGAGGTTGAGCTACCCATCAGCCTGGGCAAGGGCACCATGCTGGCGATGGCGATCCGCCCAGTAGATACCGTCATTAACCGCTGCGCCCCACCCTCAGATGGTGACATCATCGTTCCTATCGGTACTGTGGCAGTGCTTGGCACCACAGACGTCCCTGTTCAAGAACCTGAACAGCACGAGATTGAAGCATGGGAGATCGATCTGTTACTGGCAGAGGCCGAACTGGTTATCCCGGGGATTTCCCACATGCGGCCGCTTCGGGCCTGGTCTGGCATTCGTCCTCTGTATCGACCCCCTTTAAGTCATGCTGACAACTCTCGTGATCTTCCCCGATCGTTCGCAGTGCTGGATCACGAAAAAATCGACGGTTGTGCTGGCTTGATCAGCGTAATCGGTGGGAAGCTCACAACCTATCGCCTGATGGCAGAAGAGGCGATCAATTTAGCCTGTCAATATCTCGATCACCCTCGTCCCTGCCAAACAAGCACCACGCCGCTCAGCGATACTACCCGGCAGTATCACCAGCTTCCAGCGCGGCTCAACCTCGCACAGAGCGGGAAGATCGACCTGATCTGTGAATGTGAACTGGTCACGCGCGGTGAGATTCGGGCTGCACTTGAAAATCCCGACAATATTGATTTTGACGCCATCCGACGTGACCTGCGTTTAGGAATGGGACCATGCCAGGGTGGATTTTGCGCATTTAGAACAGCCGGGCTTTCCATCAATGCGAATCGCGGTGGGGATGGACTGGTCCCTTTCCTCGAAGAGCGTTGGCGAGGGATCAAGCCTGTCTGCTGGGGGCACTCGCTGCGCGAGATTGATTTCATGCGGCGGATATACCTCGAACTATTGGCAATTCGACCAGGCGGAGAACCATGACCCGTATCGCCGTTATTGGAGGCGGGCTCAGTGGATTATTAGCCGCTTACTTTGCTGCACAGCGTGGAGCAGAGGTCGCATTGGTGGCTTTTGGCCAAGGCGGTCTGTCGCTTTCACACGGCGGCATAGAACTATGGGGTTCGGCCACTCCTTCCCGCTCAATCGCTCGACTTTCTCCCCCCCATCCCTATGCCCTGGCCGGCGACCCTGCTTTACGAGCCGGATTGGATGTACTGCGTGAGCTTATGAAGCAAGCCGGAATATCGTTGCACGGCAGTATAAGCAGCCACCATCACCTGCTCAGTGCAGCGGGGTTATCTCGACAAGTTACCCTTTACCCACCTGGCGCCGCGGTGATTGACCAGATGAAAGGTTCGCCGATCGCCATCGCTGCGCTTCCAGGACTGAGAGATTATTATCCGGAGCTGATCGCATACAATATGCG
>Ga0307423_1002483_pt1 | contig 10284 bp, 10 predicted proteins | sample SalMarWE160310MG_FD_202154 | JGI IMG/M metagenome (GOLD analysis project Ga0307423, IMG submission 202154) | Salt marsh sediment microbial communities from the Plum Island Ecosystem LTER, Massachusetts, United States - WE1603-10 | ecosystem: Environmental > Aquatic > Marine > Intertidal zone >... | reverse complement strand
ACTTTAGTTGATTATGGTTTCCGCTTACCTTCAGCACTCGATAACCGTCCAATGCAGTACGAAGAATTTATGGAAATGGTAAATCAGGTTATTTTTGTTAGCGCAACTCCAACTCCTTATGAACTAGAATTAAGTGGCGGTGTGATAGTTGAGCAGATTATTCGCCCAACCGGATTGCTTGATCCAGAAATAGAAGTGCGACCAATTAAAGGCCAAATTGATGATCTTATTGCTGAAATCAGAAAAAAAGTTACAGTTAAGGAAAGAACGCTTGTTACTACATTAACAAAAAAAATGGCAGAAGATCTTTCGGATTATCTTGATAAGATTGGAATTCTAGTGCGATATATTCACAGCGATATTGATTCTTTAGAGCGTGTTGAAATACTTAGAGATCTTCGTTTAGGTGAATTTGATGTTTTGGTTGGGGTAAATCTTTTGAGAGAAGGATTAGATCTACCGGAAGTCTCTCTCGTTGCAATTATTGATGCTGATAAAGAAGGGTTCTTAAGAAGTGAACGTTCACTTATGCAAACTGCAGGGAGAACGGCTCGTAATGTTAATGGTAAAGTAATTATGTACGCCGATAAAATAACTGAATCAATGCGAAAAACAATTGCTGAGACAAACAGAAGAAGAAAACTTCAAAAAGAATATAACGATGCAAACGGAATTGTTCCTGCAACTATCTACAAATCGATGGAAGAAATTCTTTCTTCAACATCGATTGCTGATATCAGGAATAAAGATGAAAAAGAGAGTTACGGTTTTTCTAAAGTTGCAGAACCCATTCTTAAGTATATGAATAAAGAACAAAAAGAAGATTTGGTTGAACAGTTAACAGAAGAAATGCATAAAGCGGCAAAAGATCTTGAGTTTGAAAAAGCAGCTAATCTGCGAGATGAAATACAAAAATTAAAAAAGATGATAGGATAGTTTTAGTAGAGTCATCCTGCCTGCCTTGGCGGATTGTTTCGGGTTTTCTATAATAATGATAAAGATGCTGAATCAAGTTCAGCATGACTTTCTAAATTTTAAATATCGAAGAAAACTCTTTTGAAATTGTTTCGTTTTCATAAGTTACTTTTTCAAGAAATAGTCCCGATGGCGGAGCGGTAAAATTAGCGGGCTCATTAAAATTATTATTAAGATAAATAATTATATCTTCTTCCGATTTTCTCCCTCTTCCAACCTCAACTAAAATTCCAACAATCCTTCTAACCATTTTCCAGATAAAGTGTGAGCCTATAATCCTTATTAGAATTAAATCCCTCACTTCTTTTAATTGAATATCATCAATCAAAACTTTAGTGGATTTATCTTCTGGATTATCATCTGAAAATGATGCAAAGTTATTCATTCCAATAAAATGTTTTGAAGCTGACTCCATTTTTTTGAAATCCAACTTATCTTTTATCCACCACACATAGTTTTTCCCAAATGCGGTTCTTCTTCGTGAAATTTGATAAAGATAACATCTTGATTTAGCATCATGTCTCGCATGGAAATTTTGATTTGCTTTTTCTACTTCAAGGATATTGATATCGTGTGGTAGAAGGTCATTTAACTTCAGACGGATAATTTCTGGGGCCAAAACAGTTTTAACATCAAGATGAGCGATCTGGCAAATTGCGTGAACACCGCTATCTGTGCGCCCGGATCCTTGTAAATCTAGAAAGTCATTTCCAAAGATTTCTTTAGCAGCCTGTATTATTAACCCTTGTACTGTTTTAGCGTTTTCCTGCTTCTGCCAACCGGAATAACGTGTGCCCTCATATTCAATAGAAAGTTTGAAACGTGAAAAATTTAGATTGCTAACCTTGTGTTTATCTGAAACAAACTGTTTCCGTTTGATTTTGCTTACAGATTTATTATTAAATCTTTTTTTTGTTTTAAATTTTGTATTTCTCAATGAAGTTTTAATTTCTCTTCTGCATAATCAAACTGAGTTTCGTAAACTCTTACAGTAATAGAAGAAATATTTGATGGAAGTGAACTTCCTTTAATTTTCGAAAGTAAAAATGTACAAATATTTTCTACAGTTGAATTGAAATCTACGACCACCTTTTTTGAATTCATTTTATCTAATAATTCAAGTACAATCTTATCATTCTTATTAACCATAAATGAATGATCAAGTTTTTCAATAACTGGATTGATTATCTTTTCAACATCGTAGTAATCAATAACCATTTGATTTTTATCCAATTCGCCTTCAAACTCAACAATCATTTTGTATGAATGACCATGTATATTTTTACATAAACCAAAATGTTCAGGCAGCCTGTGCCCCATTTCCCAGCGAAATTCTTTAGCTATTTTCATTACACTCCTTTAGTTTCAGGATGCCAAATAAATTTGTGCATCTGAAGTTGAAATCTCACGTTCAATTTATCTTCTAAAATCCAGTTAACTAACTGAACAGGTTCAAGTTTTCCAAAGACTACGGAGAAAAGTATTTCGCATTTTTTATTTAAGGAATAATTTGAAATGATTTCTTTTGTCCAATCATAATCTTCTCTGCTGCCGATAACGAACTTTATCTCATCTATTGGTTTTAAGCAATCAATATTTGCATAAAGGTTTTTCTTTTCCATATCACTTGAAGGACATTTTAAATCCATTATTATTTTTACACGAGGATCAATATCCTTAATTGTTAAGCTTCCGCCTGTTTCAATTATAACTTTAAAACCTTCATCACAAAGTTGTTTCATTAAAAGTAAACATTCTTCCATTTGAACCAGGGGCTCACCACCTGTGATTTCAACAAGTTTACAGTTGTATTTTTTTACTTTATTAATAATTTCTGGAATAGATCGGTCATAACCCTCATAAAAAGCATATTCGGTATCGCAATATGTGCATCTTAGATTACAGTAAGTCAGGCGAATAAAAACGCAAGGTAAACCAGCTGATGTGCTTTCGCCCTGAATTGAGTAATATATTTCATTTACCTTAAGCATAAAAAGTGCGATTTTCTTCTATAATCTGAATATTTTGTGCGCAAAGTTACTAAACATCAGTTTGACATCAAATGAGGCAATACCTATATTTGACCCACAATTTTTAACAAATTATAAGGTTTTTTGTAAATGGCTCATCATAAATCGGCTAAGAAAAGAATACGTTCATCTGAGAGAAGACAGAAAATTAACAAAATGACTGATTCTAAAATTAAAACTGTTTTGAAGAAAACTCTTGCATCAACAAATAAAGAAGAAGTAGATAAGCTTTATAAAGAAGCAGTTTCAATTATTGATAAAGGTACTGCAAAAGGTAGATTGCATAAAAACAATGCAGCTAGAAAAAAAGCTAAAATAACAAAACACTTAAATACACTTACCGTTGCTAAATAATTAAAATATGATTTTAGATTAAGGGCTCTTAATAAAGAGCCTTTTTTGTTTTAAAGATCTTCTAATAATTCCTTACCCTCTGATCCTGGTAAATAAAATCTTATATGTTTTATATTTCCAGAGGTATCTTTTTCAGCTTTAACTTTCTTCTTAATTAATATGCTATGTTCTATCGTTAAACCATCCTCTACTATTGAACCGAATAAATAGCTTGTTCCTTTAATCAGAACATTTTTCCCAATCCTTAAGGGAAATTCATCACTGCCAGTTATATTAACACTTGATTCAATAATGGAGTTATCATCAATCTCAATATTACCTTTTATAATATCACCCCAGAGAATTTTTACATTATCACCAATCTTTAATGTTTGGTTTGAGAAACAGGAAAGATGAACAGAGCGCCAAATTTTAACATTATTTCCAAATATTACATTTCCTTCAATGTGAACTGCTCTGTCAAACTCTAAATTGTAATTCAGTTTAACACCATCACCGATGTATGCCCCTTTGCCTATTTTAATATCTAACGGAATACCTTTCTTATCCATTTCTAAGAGATCATTTACAACTTTATCATGAATGAAAAAATCATCAGGATCATCAATTTCAATTATATTTTTCAATTTTTCATAGACATTTCTACGCGCAATTTCATCCATTTCTTTAAGAACTGATTTATTGTTAAATCCCATTACAACATATTGTTGTTTTGGACTCACTGCACCAACTGAATAACCTTTTTGATTGAAAAGAGAGATTAGATCTGTTATGTAAATTTCTTTTTGTGCATTATCATTTGAAATATTATAAATCAGCTCAATCAACTTATGATATTTAAAAGCATACACTCCTGAATTGAATTCTTTTGTTGCTAATAATTCTTTTTTAGAAAAAGAGTATGATTTGTTCTTATACCGAATCTTATAAGATACGTCATCACTTAAAGTTAAAATATCCTTGTATTCCATAATTTGGATTACCTTCCCAAAATCTTCTTCAGATGTATTTCCATCATCATCTTTTGATTTGACGCGAATAATTCTTCCATAAGAATTTAGCATCGGATCGCCTTCATAAATTCCTGTTAACACCATCATATCAATATCTGAAGTAAGAAACTCATTTCTGAAATCATTCATTGAGATATCATCAAGAAGACCCATATCACCTGGTAAAACATAAACTGTCCCCTCTTGAAAATCTCCCATAATTTCTTTTAGTGCAACCTGAACAGCGTGACCTGTCCCATTTTGGGTTTCTTGATAGGCGAATTTGTTAGAATCACGTTTACCAATTACATCCATTACATCTAAAGCCTTTATACCAACAACAATAACAGTATTAATCTTTTCAATTCCGTAATGACAGGCATTATATACTCTTTCTACTGTTGGTATTTCCCAAATCTTATGCAACATTTTTGATTTGTGCGATTTAATTCTTTTCCCATGTCCAGCGGCAAGAATTACTGCAACTTCCTTAGATGATTTAAAGCTAGTGGATAATTCTTTTGTCTTTGAATAAATTTCTGATGAATTGTTTTCAGTCATAAAAACTCCAAAAACCACTTTTTGTTAAACAAATTACCAGGAAAAATTAATTAAAGCCCATTCCTATTCCAAATGATTGAGTTTCTTTGTTTACTCAATATTATTAACTTTGCCCAGTTTATTTATTAACTAGAAGGATCAGTACATGAAAAAAATAGTAGTTATGTCATTATTGTTTTTAATTTTATTTTCTATTTCATCATTTTCTCAGTCAAAAGGTTTTGGTTTGGGAATCATATTAGGTGAGCCGACAGGTATATCTGCAAAATATTGGACTTCATCATCAACGGCGCTTGATTTTGGACTTGGATATTCATTTGTGAAAAATAGCCGTGTGCATCTTCATGCAGATTATTTATTTCATGTAAATAACTTATTTGAGACATCAGAAAATATTGCATTGTATTACGGACCTGGGGCAAGATTAAGACTTGTGGATAACGGTGATTCCCGATTAGGATTTAGATTTGATGTTGGGCTTGTTTGGATTCCAAGAGGAGCGCCAATCGATGTTTTTGTTGAAGTTGCCCCATTATTGGATATCATTCCAGAAACAGATTTTACCTTTAACGGTGGGATTGGTGTAAGATTTTTCTTTAATTAATTATTTTTAGCCGCATCAGCTTCTATGCGGCTAAGTACAGATAACAAAAAAACAAACACAATTGATAATACAACTGACGTAATAAATCCAGCTGTTAAGGCAGACAATATTAAAGAAATAATAGCTAGTAACAATGATAAGGATAGACCCCGCAATTCGGAATATATATTTTGGTTATTAATTTGTTTGTAAGCAATAATTATAGGAACACCAAGCAAAATCAGAAAAGCAATTAGACCTAATAAACCACTTTCAAAATAAATTTGCAAAAAGTCATTGTGCCATCCACCAATATTCTTATCAGCAAATTGATCTCTTAATGGAAAAATGTCCTTAAACGTTCTTGGACCAAATCCTATGGTCGGCTTTTCCAATAAGATTTGTTTAGCCCCTTTCCAGATAACGTCTCTATCTGAAAGTTGAGTAATATTTTCAAGTCTATTCTCAAATTTATGTTCAAGCTGCTTAGCTGGTAAATAAAAATAGATGGTTGCTGAGACTATAAATAGTAAAACCAAAAATAAAATTTGCTTAAAATTTATTTTTTTAAAAATTATTGCAGTAATAAACAATAATATTGATATAAAAATATTTGTTCTTCCAAGAGAGGTGGTTATCCCTATAAAAAGAGTTAAAATAATGACCGGCCAATATAAGTTTAGTCTAACATTTTGAAATTTTCTTGGATAAAATAATGCTAATGCGAGTGCGACTAAAAGATATGATGAAAAAACTGCATAACCCGAACTAATCCCTTCGGCTCTTTCAACATTGCCTAGCACAAATTTTGTTATTCCGACCACTGACATAGCTACAGCCCCAAGAATGAAAATTAAAATTAGATCCAATACTTTTTTCTTTTCAAATGTCTTAATGTAAAAAAAGAAGGCTAACACAGCTGCATAAAAAAACGCTTCTTTATATAACGCTTCGTTGCTTGTCGCTGGATAACTTGAAAATATTAGAGAAATTAATCTTATAACTCCAAATAAAAAGATGGTTTTTATTATAATATCTACAGATTTTTTCTTTTCACCCCAATTATCGAATATCCACATAAGAAAGAGTACTGCACCAAACAACTGTAATAAAAATAATGAGAGCACATAGCTTATAGATAAGAGAGCAAAAAGAAGAAATGAAATTTTCTGTGGAAATTTACTTTTAAGCGTTTGTATCATTATCTCTGAACTGCATATCGTATAATTTTTTATAAAGTCCTTTTTCGTCCATAACCAGCTCCTCGTGTGTACCTCGTTGAATAATTTTACCTTTATCGATAACAAGGATACCCGTTGCATTTCTAATTGTACTTAATCGATGTGCGATAACAAAAGTAGTTCTGTTCTTCATTAATCTTTCAATCGCTTCCTGAACAAGAATTTCGGATTCATTATCAAGGGCAGAAGTAGCTTCGTCAAAAATCATAATTTCAGGGTTTTTTAATAACGCCCTTGCTATAGTTAATCTTTGTCTTTGTCCACCTGATAGCTTTACACCTCTTTCGCCAATTACTGTATTATACGCTTGTGGCATTTCGCTTATAAAGTTGTGTGCGTTAGCCATTTTAGTAGCTTCAATCATTTTTTCCATTGGAAAATTTTTTAAGCCATAGGCAATGTTTTCAAAGATACTAGTATTGAACAAGAATGTTTCCTGAGTGACTATACCCATTTTTGAACGAAGTGATTCAACGGTAATATCTTTAATATCTGTACCATCAATCAGAATTTTACCACTTGTTGGATCATAGAATCTTGGTATTAAATCAACTAATGTGGATTTACCACCACCGCTTGGTCCAACTAAGGCAAGAATATTGCCTTTTTGAACTGAAAAATTTATATCACTAAGAACTAATTCTTCAGAATCTTCATAATGAAAAGTAATGTTTTTAAATGTCACAATATCTTTGAATTCCTTTAATTCTATTGCACCTTTTTTCGTTTTTATCAACGGTTCAGTATCGGTTATTTCAAAAATTCTTTCAGCAGCAGCACTAGCTTCCTGAATTCTATTGTTTACGCTTCCTAGCTCCTTAATCGGCGGCATCATTTGAAATATTGCAAATAAAAAACCAAGAAACTGACTGGCATTAAGAGTTTTTTCTTGAAGCACTAACAATCCGCCATAATAAATTATCACAGCACCAATAACCATACTTAGTAATTCTGTAACTGGGGATGAGAGATTCCTTATTCTGACAGTCCTTAATACCATATCAAAATAATTTTTTGTCTCTAGCATGAATCTATTATTCTCGTAGTTTTCCATGCTAAATGCTTTTACAATTTTTACTCCCGATATTGTTTCTTGTAAAACACTTGTAATATCCCCTAGCTTTATTTGCAATAAAGTTGTAAGCTTCTTCAACTTACTTCCAAGCCAAGCAATTAATAAACTAGATATAGGCACAATTATCAGTGCAAATAATGAAAGCTTCCAGCTAATGCTTATTGCAATTATTAAAAACACAATAATGGTTAAAGGTTCTTTTATTAGATTTGAAAAGGTTGCAGATATACTTGCCTGTACAATATTTACATCGTTAGTAAACCGCGAGATTAAATTTCCAACCCGTTCTTTCTTAAAATAACTAATGGGAAGTTTATGTAAATGTTTATAAGTATCATCGCGCAGATCTTTCATAGAAGCATATTCCACAAAAGCCATAAAATATGATTGCAGATATGAAAAGATGTTTTTAAACAAATACGCAAAAAATATTAGGACACATATATTAAACAATACATCTGTTTTGTCTCCGCTTAAAACATAGTGATTGAATGTATTAGAAATATCGTCCTTAAAATCGATAATCCATTCGGGGAGAAAATTAGAGGTTTGGTTTACACCGGGGATCTGTTGAATTGTTTGTCCTTGTGATGAGCTCTGAAAAAGAGTATCCAGAAGAGGGATCGTAAGATAGACCGATAAACCACTGAGGACTGCAAAGAGAATTGTGAAAACAAAAGTTAAAACGATGTGTTTCCAGTAAGGTTTAGTATATTTTATAATTCTAAGATACGTGTTCAAAGGATATATTATTCTTTATTAAAACTTGGGATTTAAATGCTAGGAATATTTTTTAATCCACAGCCGCCTGAAATTTTTATTTTTCGTTTTTCACTTAATGAACTCAAATTAAATAACTCAATAAACGAGTCTCTTCCAAAATCATTATCAAATATCAATAAATCGCCGATTAGCACAAAGCGTTTATAGCCTGCACTTTCAAATACCTTTACAACTGTTTTCTTTTGTAAGTCAAAAATAACGAGCGAAGTACTTATTTTCTCTTTTGATGATAACTCACTTTTATCCATTAAAAGAAATATTACCTGTTTATTATTTTCAGCCCAATCAATTTGTTTTATTTCTTTTTTTTGAAATTCAACCTTCATCTCATTTTTTATATCTGATTGATGGATTATAATAGTGTCGTTTTTCTCATCGATTTTAAACAATTTATTTGGCGAAGTATTTTCTAATGCAGACAATTTTGTTACCGGATAACCATCTTTTGTTAAATCAAATATTTCATTGTTATCAGATAATAATTTTCCAAACCTGTTATATACTTGAGTGTTTTTATTAATGTATGAAGCAATTGTTTTATCTACAGAATTAATAACTATTGTAAACCTATCGTTATCTGTCCAAAAGGCAATTATTTGAAGTCCTTCTTCAAGTCGTGTGATTGGTTCTACTTTATCCGTATTCAAGTCTATTCTGTACAATCGCCCTCTTTCTATCGCTGGTTTTGAAGATTTAAGTCTTTGTTTCCATTTAGTTATAAAGTAAGCGGTTTGCCTATCCTCAGAAACTAATAAGTCCAAAACTCTTTCACTTTTGTGACTCCACAAAACCCTTAATTTGTCTTTAATGAAATCATACTTATAAATAGAAGGTAATCCAGAATAAATTCCAACAAAATAAAGCTCTTTAAACTCAGTCACTTTAGCTTTTGAAATTTCTTGTTCTAAACTATCGTTTGCTAATTTATCATTTTTATCTGTACAACTTGATAAAAATAGGATTAAAATTGTTATAAATACCTTACTCATTTCAACCTAGTGAACTAATTTTAATAAAGCCGTTAAGACAAAATTAATGAGTTTCATAAAAAATCCCCATAACGGACTATAAATAAATAGAATAAGCAATATAGATCCATACAAACCAAGGTTTAAGATCTTTGCTGTTATATTATTCGGCCATAAATCAAATAAAAGATGTGAGCCATCTAGCGGAGGAATAGGTAGTAGATTAAATGCAAAAAGGAATATATTAAAAAATACACCGTACCACATTAAATTTATTATTAAAAGATTTTCACTTAAATGAAATTTAATAAAAACAAATAAAATAAAATAAAAAATAAATGCAAGTATAAGGTTTGCTAGTGGACCTGCAAAAGAAACATAGGCATCGTCTTTATAAATGTTTTTAAAGTTTCTTCTATCTATAGGAACAGGTTTAGCCCAACCTATTAATGCAATTCCACTTGCAAATGAAGCAATTGGCATGATTAAAGTACCGAGTAAATCTGCATGCTTTATAGGATTAAAAGTAAGTCTACCTAAATTTTTAGCTGTCGGATCGCCCTTTTTATAAGCGACGAAAGCATGTGCGTATTCGTGCAAAGTGATAGACAACATAAACATTGGAAGAAAAGTAAGAAATGAAATTAATTTTTCACTTACCTGAATATCTGGCAAATCTAACCTCTTGGGTGAAATTGTTTATGAACTTGTTTAATGTAGTC